>Ga0126382_10000977_pt1 | contig 11489 bp, 10 predicted proteins | sample PanSoiMetPlot_30_FD_92548 | JGI IMG/M metagenome (GOLD analysis project Ga0126382, IMG submission 92548) | Tropical forest soil microbial communities from Panama - MetaG Plot_30 | ecosystem: Environmental > Terrestrial > Soil > Tropical forest > Bulk soil | place: Panama | collected 2016-02-17 | reverse complement strand
GCGAGACGTTCGACACGGTCATCGACAGCGGGCTGTTCCACGTCTTCGCGGACGCCGACCGGCCCAGCTACGTCGCCAGCCTGGCCGCGGTCCTCGAGCCAGGCGGCAGCTGCTACCTGATGTGCTTCAGCGACAGCCAGCCGGGAGTGTGGGGGCCGCGCCGGGTGCGGCGGGAGGAGATCCTGCTCGCGTTCGGCGACGGCTGGCAGGTCGAGAGCATCACGCCGGACACCTTCGCGCTCAACCCCATTCGGGGCGCCGTGTCGGCCACGGCCTGGCTGGCCGTCATCCGCCGCCGCTGACGTTGGCCGCGAGCCCCCGGCCGTTCACCGCCCGGCACCCGCTCCCGTTACCAGCGGTCGTGCACCTGGGCCCGGATGCGCCGGTCGTAAATGTCCTCGATGCCCCGCAACTGCCCGCCGGTCAGCGGCGGCAGCGCCGCGGCGCTGGCGTTCTGCCGTGCCTGCTCCACGTTCCGCCCGCCGGGGATCACCGTGGTGACGCCGGGCTGCTGGATGATCCAGCGCAGCGCGACCTGGGCCGGGGCAGTCCCGGCCGGCACCAGGGCGGCGAACTCGCGCGCGGCGTCCACGCCGGTGTCGAAGTCCACCCCGGAGAAGGTCTCCCCCACGTCGAACGCCTCGCCGTGGCGGTTGTAATTGCGATGGTCGCTCGCGGCGAACGAGGTGTCGTGCGTGTAGCGGCCGGACAGCAGCCCCGAGGCGAGCGGAACGCGCGCGATGATGCCCACCCCGGCCGCCTGCGCTGCGGGCAGCACCTCATCCAGGGGCCTGCGCCGGAACGCGTTGAAGATGATCTGCACGCTGGCCGTGCCGGGCCGCGTGATCGCGGTAAGTGCCTCGGCGCAGGTCTCGACGCTCACCCCGTAGGCGGCGACGCGCTTCTCGGCCACCAGCGTGTCGAGGGCGTCGTAGACCGCGTCACTGGAGTACACCGGGGTCGGCGGGCAATGCAACTGGACCAGGTCGAGCGTGTCGGTGCCCAGGTTGGAACGGGACCGGTCGGTCCAGGCGCGGAAGTTGGCGAGGGTGTACTGCGCCGGGTCTAGCGGGACGCGCCGACCCATCTTGGTGGCCACCATCATCGGCAACCCCGGGTTGGCGGCCAGGAACCGCCCGATGAGCCGCTCGCTGCGGCCGTCGCCGTAGACGTCGGCGGTGTCCAGGAACGTGACACCGGCCTGCGCGGCCGCGTCCAGCACGGCGAGCGCGTCGGCGTCGGTGACCTCTCCCCAGTCCGCCCCGAGTTGCCAGGTGCCCAGGCCGATCACGGACACGGGCCGGCCGGTCCGGCCGAGAATGCGTTCTTCCACGAGCGCTGATCCTAACGTCGGCCCTTCCGGGCCCGCTGAGGCCGACGGCCCGCTGAGGCCGGACGGCCCCGCTGAGGCCCGACGGCCCGCTGAGGTCAGCGGCCCGGTGAAGCAGGCGCGGGCGGCATCGATCCCGGGCCGCCGCCCGGCCGCTTACGGTACGTTGGCAGTGGCGCGGGAGGGCGCCACCGGGTCCGCGGGAAGGACTGAGTCCCCCTCCGCTTATCGCGAGTCGACTTCGGCGCTGGACAGCAGGACCGTCTTCAGGCGAGCCGGAAGCGGGCCCTGGCTCGGTGAGGAGACGCGCCATGTCGCAGCTGCCCGATCGCCCGGACCTGGACCAGCTCCGCCGGCAGGCCCGAGAGCTGCACCGCGCCGCCGCTGGCGGCGACGCCGGCGCACTGGGCCGACTCGGTGATGTCACCGGCAACGTCACCCTGTCCGCCGCTCAACTGGCCATCGCCCGCGACTACGGCTTTCCGAGCTGGCCGCGGCTCAAGGCCGAGGTGGAACGCCGCCGCGCCGCGGCCGGGCACCACGACCAGGCCGGGCACCACGACCAGGCCGGGCACCACGACCAGGCCGGGCACCACGACCAGGCCGGGCACCACGACCAGGCCGGGCACCACGACCAGGCCCGCCCCGCCGGCGAATCAACTCCCCCGCCGGTGAAGTCGTGGGAACAGATGCGCGAGTGGGCGGCACGCCTGCTGGAGTCCCGCACCGGCGAGGATGTCCAGGCGTGGAACCGCCGGGTCGCCGGCACCGGCCTCGCCGACGAGGCGGCGCTGCGGTCCTGGCTGGGCGAGCAGGGCGTCACCGGGTACGCCCAGGCGCTGCTGGTCTGGGAGCGCTTCGGCTATCCGGACTTCCTGACCGCCGACGCGGACGAGCTGATCGACGCCCAGTACGCCGACCGCCCGCAGCTGCGGCCGGTGCTCGACGCCCTGCTGGCCGAGCTGCCCGCGCTGGGCCCGGCGACGGTGCAAGCCCGCAAGACGCTGGTCAGCCTGGTCGGCCCGCGCCGCACCTTCGCCGTGGTGCAGGCGACCACCAAGAGCCGGGTGGACCTCGGCCTGCGGCTGGACCACGAGCGGCCCGGGGGGCGCCTGCTCGCGGCCAGGGACATCGGCGCGGCCACCCTGCGGATCCCGCTGACCGGGCCCGGGGACATCGACGAGGAAGCCCTCGGCTGGCTGCGCCGCGCCTACGACGAGAACGCCGCGCCGCCACCGCCGCGCCGCCCGGCCCGCCGCCCGGTGGCGGTGCTGGGGCAGCTCACCGTGGTGATCGAGGGCTACGACCTGCCCGGGCTCACCTGCCAGCCGGAACCAGACGGCACCCGCCATCGCAACATTCACGTGGCGGTGTCCGGCAAGAGCAAGGACCGGCCCGCCCTGATCGTGCCGGATAAGCCCGGCCTGGCCATCGAACCCGTGCCCGGCGATGCCGAATCGGCACGGTGGGAGATCCCGGTCACCGTGCGCCGCGGGCCGGACGGCTTCGACTTCACCGGGCCGTTCGTCGGGGGCGCCCGTGACGACCGCAGCCTCGGCCTGGCCTGGGGGGATGTTCCAGGCGACGGAACGCTGCGGCTGTTCCGCGGTGCCAAGCTCCGGCTGGCCGATGTGGATACCCGGCTGATCGAGGAGGCGATGCGGCCCGGGCACCGGCTCGTCGCCCGGATCCGCCTCACCGATTCCCGGGGGAACCCGGTCTGCGCCCGGGTGGATCCGCCGGCGGTCACCTGGTCCGTGCGGCCCGGCTGATCCTCAGGCCGGGCCGGGGAGCCGGATCTCCACGCTCGATTCCTCGTTGCCCCGCACGATGACCGCGGTGGCGCTCGGCCGGTCTGCCAGCCCGTCCAGCAGCAGCGCCAGCCCGGTGCTGCTGATCACCGGCTGGCCGTCGAGGCGGGTGAGCAGGTCACCGCGCTCGATGCCGGCCTGCGCGGCCGGGCTGCCCGGCTGGACCGCGGCGACCAGCAGGCCGGCCCGGTCCGCCAAGCCGACGGCCTGCCGCCGCTGCCGGGCCAGGTGCGCAGGCTCCAGGGTCAGCCCGAGGTCACGAGCCACCTCGGTGGTGCGTGTCTCGAACGACGCGAGCAAGCGGCGCAGCAGGCCGGCCAGCGCCAGCCGCTCGTCACCGGACAGCGCGGCCAGCAGCCGGTCCTCGTTGGCCAGGTGCACCGGCGCCACCCGGCCGAACAGGGCCAGGCCGGTGGCGGTGAGCTGCACCATCGACCCGCGTGCGCTGGCCGGGCCGGGCTCCCGGGTCACGATCCCCTGCCGCTCCAGCCGGTCCAGGCGCACCGACACGGTGCCCGAGGTCAGGCCCAGCGCCTCCATAAGGCGCGCCTGCAGCATCCGGTACGGCGTGCCGCCGCGGCGCAGCGTGACGATCACCCGGAAGTCCGCCGCGGTCAGGCCGAACTGGGCGAACACCGTGGCCAGCTCCGCGTCGAGGTAGCCGCGCAGCCGGCCCAGCCGGGTGATCACGCCGACCGGGGTGAAGTCGAGGTCGGGCCGCTCGCGCGCCCAGTCGGCCAGCACCCGGTCCACGCTGTCCCACCCGTTACGGGCGGCTGGGACCCCATAGGGCAGGCGCTCCCTACCCGCCGCCCGTTCGCTCACCGCCGAAGACTACGGCGGAAAAGACATGGACACAATCCTTGAATTCAAGCATTGTGTCCATGATGGCGGTTGTCTTACGGAAAGGACCCGCGCATGACCCGCATCGGCATCATCGGTTCCGGCCACATCGGCGGCAACCTCGCCCGCCTGTTCACGGCGGCCGGGCACGACGTGCTCGTCAGCTTTTCCACCGACCAGGCCAAGCTGCAGGAGCTGGCGGCGAGCACCGGGGCCACCGCGGGCACGCCCGCGCAGGCGGCCAGCCACGCCGAGGTGGTCGTGCTGTCCGTGCCCTGGGGCATCATCGATGACGCGCTGGCGCAGGCCGGCGCCCCGGCCACGCTGGCGGGCCGGACCGTGATCGACACCACCAACCAGTTCGGCCGGGTGGACGGGCGCTTCGGCGTCCTCGACCTCGGCGGGCAGTCGGCCGCCGCCCGGAACGCCGCGAAGGTGCCCGGTGCGGTCTGGGTGAAGGCGTTCAACACGCTCACCGCCGGGTTCCAGGCCTCCTCGGCGGGGCGCACCGGCCCGGATCGCGTCGTGATGTTCTACGCGACCGATCACGACGACGCCGCCCCGCTGACCGAGGAGCTGATCACCACCGCCGGCTTCGATCCGGTCCGGACCGGCACGCTGGCCCGCAACGACGTCGGCCACCAGGAGCCCAAGGGCGATCTGTACGGTGAGGAGTTTCATCACGACGACGCAGTCGCCGCCGCAGCCCGGCTGCGGGGGACTCCCCCTAGTGGTAAGGGACGACCGTAACCGGACCCGCCCGGCTCGTCAGGCTGACCCGTACCGGGACCAGGGGTCGGACCGGTTGCCAGCCGGGCCCGTACTACTCGTCGGACTGGTTGCGGCGGAGGCGTTTGCGCTCGGAGGCGCGCCTTTTGTCCTCCAGTCTGCGCTCCCGGGCGGCCCGGCTGGGCTTGGTCGGCCGGCGTGGCTTGGGCGGCGCGGCGGTTGCCTGGGTGAGCAGGGCGGACATCCGCTCGGCCGCGGCCTCGCGGTTGCGCAACTGCGACCTGGTCTCGGACGCGGTCACCGTCAGCACGCCGTCGGACAGCCGGCCCGCCAGCACGCGCAGCGCCCGCTCCTTGTAGACCGGCGGCAGCGCGGTGGAACCGGCCACGTCGAAGGACAGCTCGACCCGGCTGTCGGTGGTGTTCACCGACTGGCCGCCCGGGCCGGCAGACCGGGAGAACCGCCAGGACAGCTCCTCGGCCGGAATGGCGATGTCGCGGACCGTGACGTCGAGGCTCATTCGCCGCCCGGGCGCGAGGTCAGCGCGGCGAGCACGTCACGGAACACTGCGTCGGCCCGCCCGGCCAGCTCGTCGTGGGACAGCAACTGGACGGGGTGCGGGATATACCGCATGCGGGCGTCCGGCATGCCGAGCAGGCGTGCCTGCTGCACGGCTTCGTCGGCGAACGGCGCCGTCGCGATGCCGACGGCGGGGATTCCCCGGCGCTCCAGGTGAACGAGGTCGCACACACTGCACGACGTGCACGAGCCTCAATCGGCGAGGGCCTCCACGACCAGCCCGCCACCGCTGGCGATCTCATCGATCAGGCTCAGCGCCGCGGGTTTGGAGAAGATCTCTTTGGTGACCCGGGCCGTGCTGACGCCCGCCGCCCGCAGCAGCGTTTCCACCCGGTCGAGGAATTCCGCGCCCCGGTTCTTCCTGATGTCCAGCAGCACGGCGTGCTGGCCCTGCACGCTCGCCGGGCGCGGCGCGAGTGGCTCCGCCGCCCTGACGCGCTCGTCGAACGGGCTCACGTAGTCAGCGGCCATGCTCACGTCACCTCCCGGGAGACGATCTGCGATCCCATGCCGGTGCACGGGCCGAGAACAGCAGAGTAACGCCCGGCCTCACCACCGGCCACGAGCAGCACGATGGCTTCCGGCGACGCCCACTTGGGCACCTGTGTGTCCGGGGCGGCCGCGTGCACGACCGGGGTTGTCTCGCCGCGCAGCAACTGCCTGGCGGGTTTGCGCACCGCGTCGAACATGAACTGGCGCAGCCGCTGCTTGGTCCACCCGGCGTCGCGGAACATCTGGGCGTGCTCGGGGCAGATCACGAACACCGACGGCTCGGCCAGCGGCCACCAATGGGTGCTCCACGTGCTGGCCGCCGCCCAGGCGAGGATGTAGGCAAGGTCTTCGGGGGTGCGGCTGCGGTGGTCGGAGATGGACAGCGGCGCGTCGCTGCCGATGACCGTGACCACCGACTGGCCCGCCGCGAAGCCGCGGTCCACGTGCAACGGCTCCCACGGGCTCACCTCTTCGTCCTCCGCGACGCAGAAGCCGAGCTTGCCCATGTGCCCCAGGGTGGCCCGGTCCATCGCGCCGGGCATCGCTCCGCCAGTGAGCGTGACCAGCAGCCGTAGCGCCCGGCCGATGGTGAGGTTCGCGCGGAACCCCGGGCCGAGCGCGCCCATGCCGCTGTTCAGCCCGATGGCCTCGCGCACCGGCCCGTTGACTACGACGAGCTGCCCGGCCGGCTGGGTGGTCACCGCCTGGCCGTGCAGGTTGAACGCGGGGTCGAGCACGGCCCGCGCGGCCGCGGCCACGACGGGGAAGTACGCCGGGCGGCAGCCGGCCAGCACCGCGCAGGCGGCCACCCGCTCCAGTGTCGCCTCGCCCATGGCGGGCGGAACCAGGCCCAGGGACGCGCCGCCGTCCCGGCCGCCCAGCATCGCCTCGACCCGCTCCGCGGTGGGCGGGATCACCGGCAGGCCGTCGGTCCAGCCGCGCTCGAACATCTCCTCCAGCTCGTCGCCGCCGCCCGGGCCGGACATCGCCGCGGCCAACTCCGGGTCGATGGCCGCCTTGGCGGAGCAGCCCGGCTTGCGCAGCGGTTCCGCGGCGGGCGGCACCGCCAGGCCGGCACCCAGCATCTCCCCCGCCGCGCCGAGCAGCGCGGCCAGCGCCGGCTGATCCCAGCCGGCCACCGTACCCACGAGCACGCCGCCGCGGCCGATGAGCACGGCGGTGGGCACCGTGGCCACCCGGTAGGCCCGCGAGGCCGGGTACGGCGGGTCGTCCGCGGCCACCTGGCCGCCCCAGCCGAGGCGGCGGGCCGTGCGGATCGCCACGTCCAGCGGGTCCTCGAAGATGGCCACCGCGGTCAGCCCGGCGCGCGCCCAGGCCTGGCACAGCGGGCCGAGGCGGCGCAGCGCCAGCGCCGAGGTGGGGCAGTGCTCGGACACGAAGACCAGCAGCGCGCAGCCGGCAGCGGTGAGCCCGCCGACCGTGACGTGCGCGGGGCCCGCCCCGCGCACGCCCAGCTCCGGGGCCAAGCGGTCGCCCAGGGCACCGGTACCGTCTGCCATCCGCGCGGGCTCCATCGATCAGGGTCAACCGCAGCGGCCGCCGTGACGATTCCCGCTCCCACCCCGCGGTTGCCCGTCCCCGTCAGCGCGCGGCCACCCGCCGCGCCACGCGCAGCAGGTATTCCTCGCGGTTCAGCGGGTTGTGATCGGTCCGCGGCCGGCCCGGCACGTCCCCGCGCACCGGCTGGTAGTGGCCGAACGTGGCTTCGAGCACGCCTTCGCCCCGGGTCAGCGACGGCAGCTGCTCCTCGAGCTCCCGCACCTGGGCCGCGGGGATCTCCCCCTCCAGCAGGCACAGCGAGCCCCGGATGACCGGTGCCCCGGGAAGCGCACGGAGCCGGGCCAGCACCGGCAGCACCGCCCCGAACGTGTCGGCCGGGATCTCCAGGTGCAAGCGGTGCACCGGCTCGAACACCCACGTGCCAGCCTGCTTGAGCGCGTCCATCAGCACCAGCGGCGTCAGGTTGCGGAAGTCTCCCGCGGTGCTGGACATGCTCTTGTCGAAGTGGGCGTGGGCGTGGCTCTGCCGCGGCCAGTAGCCGGAATGCGTCATGCTGACCACGCAGTCGGTGACCTCCCACCCGTGGATCCCCTGGCGCAGCGCCTCGGTCACGGTTTCCTCGACCGCCTTGAAGAACGCGAACGGCATCGAGCCGAGCTCCACCTCCAGCCGGAACCGGACCCCGGAATCGACGGGCGCCGGATCGATCCGCAGCCCGACCGTGGCCAGGAACGGGTTGGGCGGCGTGTCGATGATCTCGAAGGCCGCGCCGGTCCCGGCCGGCCGCTCGATGCAGATCGTCGTGGAAGCGCTGAAGGTGGCCTCGATGCCGTACTCGCTGGCCAGCGTCGCCTGGATGACCTCCTTCTGCACCTCGCCGTAGAGCGACAGGAGCAGTTCGGCGCGGGCGTCGTCGCGCCGCAGGCCGATCAGCGGGTCCTGCTCGGCGAGCTGGGTGAGCGCGGCGTGCAGCGCGCCCGCCTCGGCCGGGCGCCGGGGAGCCACGACGGTTTCCAGGGCGGGGCGGGCGAAGCGGTGCCGGCGCCGCCCCGGCGGCGGAACGCCCAGCGTGTCGCCGACCTGTACGTCGCGCAGTCCCCAGAGCAACCCGATCTGCCCGGCGGAGACCAGCTCCCGCGGGACCGCCGGGCCGCGCTCGAAGACGCCGATCGCGGTGATCTTCCGCGCGCCGTCCCGGCCCGGCGGCAGCGCGCCGCCACCGCGGGCAGAGGGCACCGCGCCGCCACCGCGGGCGGACGGCAGCCGGTCGCGCACGCGCAGCGCACCGGAGAACATCCGGACGTAGGCGATCTTCTCCCCGGCCGGGCCGCGCTCCACCTTGAACACGGTGCCCGATGCCGGGCCCGTGGCGTCGCCGCGCGCCGTGGGCAGCAGCGCGGTGATGCCCGCGGTCAGCTCCGCGACACCGGCGCCGGTGATCGCCGAGCCGAAGAACGCCGGATGCACCAGGCACCGCCCGCCCTGCCGGGCCAGCTCGCGGCGCAGGCGCCGGTAGGGCAGGGCGGTTTCGTCCTGGACGTAGGCGGCCAGCAGCGCCTCGTCGTGCTCGGCGAGCACCTCGGCGAGGCGCGCCGTGAAGGCCTTGTCATCCGGGCCGTAGGACCGGAACGCGCAGCCGCGGGTGCCCGGGCCGGACACCGACCCCATCGCCACGACCGCCGGGGTCAGCCGGTCGGCGATGTCCGCCAGCACCCGCTCGGGGCGCGCGCCCGCCCGGTCGGTCTTGTTCACGAAGATGAGCGTGGGAATCCGCAGCCGGCGCAGCGCCCGCATCAGCACCCGGGTCTGCGCCTGGACGCCCTCGACCGAGGAGATGACCAGCACGGTGCCGTCGAGGACGCCCAGCACCCGTTCCACCTCGGCGATGAAATCCGGGTGGCCGGGCGTGTCGATCAGGTTGACCGTGACGTCCCCGATGACGAACGACACCACAGCGGATTTGATCGTGATGCCGCGCTGGCGTTCCAGCGCCAGCGAATCAGTCTGGGTGCTGCCGTCATCGACGCTGCCTATCTCGTCGATGACCCCGGCGGAATGCAGCAGCCGCTCGGTCAGGCTGGTCTTACCCGCGTCGACATGTGCCAGAATTCCCAAGTTGAGCGTTTTCACGAAGCGTCATGTCCTTACGCATTGGCGCGAATTCCTTTCGGCTGGACATGAACGCTGCTCGCATGGTCCTCTCCATTGGGTCGCCGGCGCTGCCCAGGCAGTACAGCATGCGCTGCTGCGCAAAGGCAAAGCATTTATCAGGCGTTACGACGCCCCGGGGTGCCGTGGCCCCGGGAGCCTCGCCGCGGCCTACAGGTTGAAGGCCGAGGTCATGGTCGGGAAGGAGGCCGCCTTCCCCAGCGCGGGCAGGCCGAGCAACTGCTCGGCGGTGCCGAGCAGGGAGTAGTGGTTGAACAGCGTCGCCGACCGCGTGCCGGCTCTGGTGCTGGGGCTGATCACGATGGTGGCGACGTGGCAGCCTGCGTCGGTCTTGTTGGTGGCGCACGTGGTGGCGGTCCCGCCTTCGCCCTCGTCCCAGGTGATGAACACGGCGGTCGAGCCGCTGGTGTACTCGGGGCTCTGCAAGATCGCGGGCAGGTTGGCGGCCAGCCACTTGTCACCGTCGGCGACGGTGCCGTCGTGCATGTCGTCGATCAGGTTCGGGGTGACGAAGGAGAACGCGGGCAGTTTGCCCGCGGACAGGTCGCTGGCAAGCCGTGGGTAGGGCACGTCAACGGTGGCGCAGCCGCTGAGCTTGGTGAAGTATGGCGGCGGGTTATGCCGGACCGCGTACTCTCCGGAGTTCTTCGTGAAGCAGTTCGAGGGCATCGACTCCTGGTACGCCTTCCACGTCTCGCCCTGGCCGAAGATGCTGGCCGCCGAGGTAACGCAGCCCGGAACGGGGTTGCAGTCGCGGTCGAACTTCGCGATGCCGCGGTACCCGAGGCCGGAGGTCGCGCTGATGTAGTTCGGCAGGCTGGGATGGGAGATGTTGTGATAGTTGGTGGCGAGCCCGCATTCGGTGGCCAGGGAGTTGATGTAGGGGGCCTTGGCCGAGCCGATGATCGTGTTGTAGCTGTGGTTTTCCATCCATATCCAGATCACGTGCTTGTGGGGAGGCGCTGTCGCCCGTGTGCCGCACGGCCCGCTGGCGGCCACCGTCGGGGCCGCCGGGCCGGCGGCCGCGGCGGCCGGTGCCCCGGCCAGCAGGGGCAGGGCTGCCGCGAGCGCAAGCAGTCTGGTCCGCATCGAAACCTCCGGGTGATCGTGAGACTGCTGCCAGTCTGCGATCGCCCTCGCGGGACGGCCCGGGATGCGCAGAAAGCCTTACCGGCCGCTCACCGGGTATTCATCCCGGGCACGCCTACCGGGCGAGCGCGCCCATCGGGTCCCAGGCCGGCAGCACGATCGGCGGGGTGTCCAGCGCGGCCTGCAACTCGGCCGGCAGGGCGGAGCGGCGCGCCGCGATCTCGAAGACGTAGTCGTCGAACCACGAGTCGTTCATCGTGTAGAAGCCGTCCTTGCCCTTATCGGCGCCCCAGCTGTTTTCCACCCGCCACTTGCGGGTGGCCCCGTCGAGGACGTCCACGCCGGTGAACAGCATGGCGTGGGTCATCTGAGTCTCGTGGTACAGCAGCCGGTCGGCCTTGCCGAGGGTGAAGGCCGTGTCGTAGACGCCGGGGAAGTCGTACAGGCGGGCATCCCACACCCCGTACTCGTTGCTCATCATCTTGCCGACATCGCAGCCGAACCAGACCGGCTCGCCGCCGGCCAGGGTCCGCGCGGCGATGTCCTTGATCACCGGCATGGCGACGTTGAGGTAGATGACCGGCGGCGCGCCGACCACGTTGCCGAGGTATTCGACGGTGAAGGTCCGCCCGGGCGGGCTGGACGGGCGCGGGTCGTGGACCAGGCAGGCAAAGTCGTCGATGGGCAGGTTCACGTACCGCGCCGCGAATTCCCGCGGGGTGAGTACCCCGTCCCGGTGGAACTCGCGGTCCTTGTCGGTCCACTGCCAGTCGAAACGCTCCGGCGGGGTGCCGAGGTGGATGCACAGCACCCGATAGATGACCCGGAGCACCTCGGCCTTCGCCGCCCGTGCCGCCTCCGGCCCCCCGGCGGCCGCCTCGCGCACCGACTTGGCGCCCTGGCGCAGCAGGTTCCGCAGGACCGAG
>Ga0126382_10000976_pt1 | contig 11495 bp, 10 predicted proteins | sample PanSoiMetPlot_30_FD_92548 | JGI IMG/M metagenome (GOLD analysis project Ga0126382, IMG submission 92548) | Tropical forest soil microbial communities from Panama - MetaG Plot_30 | ecosystem: Environmental > Terrestrial > Soil > Tropical forest > Bulk soil | place: Panama | collected 2016-02-17 | reverse complement strand
TCAACGCGGTAATAGAGAATGCGGCCACAGTTCTCGCAAACAATCAGCTGGTCTCCCTTGCGAACGTCGCTGAAGATCTTTGGGCGAACTCGAACGCGGCAGGCCACGCATATGCCGTTGCTTCCGACCTCCGCCAGCGCAAGTCCTCGTCCCAGACGAGACATCCGTTCGTAGGTCGTGAAAAGATGCTTTGGCATCTGCTCGGCGAGCCTTTTTCGCCGCTCACGGAATTTCGACAGGAGTTCACTCGCCTCCTCGTGTTCCTGATCGAGTCTCGCAAGGCTCGAATCAACTTCAGCGCGCATCCGTTCCACGTCAGGCGCGCGTGCCGATAACTCGGTATCCAGAGCTTCGATCTCCTCCATCCGTTTCAGGATATCTGTCTCAAGCGCGCTTATGTGTTTCCGGGCAGCATCAATCTCGCGTAAGACCGCAGTATATTCCTTCTCGTTTTGTACGCGAGTCTTGTCTCGTTCAAACTTCTCGTGGTTCTGTTGGGTGGTGGCGAGTTCAGCTTCTAGTTGTTTGCGATCTTCGAGGGTGCGTTCGTGCTTGCTCTTCAGTTCCAGGAACTCGGCGGCGTGCTGTTTAAATTCGTTTTCCGTCCTATCGCGTTCTTCCGGTATGCCCGAAAGCCGCTCAGTCATTCGCTGTATCTCAATGTCGAGTTCCTGGAGCTCAATGAGCTGACTCAATTCAGGGCTCACAGAGGTCCTCCATTTTTCAACGCAGAGTCTACTACATTCAGTCGATTATTCTCAAGGTAACTTGATTTAGATTAGGTTTTTGACGTGACTAGCTGTCCGTTACTGCGCCTTGGCGTCACTCCGAGGTTTTCGTTGCTGTGCTACATACGGCTGAGTTAAAATGACGGCGCGACGACATTTCGACATAGTGCGTATAGACGCAAGGCAAAATGCTGGAGGCCCTGACTATGAGAGTCATTATTATCGTCTTTGTTCTGATCGCTCTGGCGATACCCGTACTACCTATGTCAGCGTTTCAAGCAACCGACGCCTATGCTTCCGATAACGAAAAGCCCTTGCCTGCAATCAAGCTTCAGGACTTCGACGGCAAATCAATTTCCTCGGATCAGTTCAAAGGAAGTATTCTAGTGCTTGACTTCTGGGCTACCTGGTGCGGACCGTGTATCGCCGAGATTCCGTCGCTCAACCGGCTTCAGGAGAAGTATGCTTCCAAAGGAGTGAAGGTTGTCGGCGTAGCTCTAGCCTCAGGCGAGGCTGATGAGGTCAAGCCGTTCGTCGGTAAGAACAAGATGAAATACACGGTGTTGATGGGAGATGACGATCAGGTTTATGACTTGAATGTGGTCGCTTTCCCGACGACCTATCTTGTTACGCGAGATATGAAAGTTTATCGTAAGTATCTCGGAGCCGGACCCAGAAAAGCAGCAGAAATAGAGGCGGACATTCAGAAGTTGTTGTCACGCGCTGAATAAGCTGCAGACCACGCACTGCGTCTTTTAATCCACCAGAAAATACAATCCAAAAATCGACAAGCTCGATCGTGCATTCAGGCCTTGCTTCGGGCAGCTATCGCTTTTGCAGCGTGGGTCGTCTCCTGAACGCGGGTCCGCCGGTTTCTGGCGCCGGCCATATGATGATTCTGATAGTACTTCTCCACTCGCTTTGAAAGAGTATTGCGATGGATGCGAAGTTCGTCAGCTGCTTTTGAAAGATTGCCTTTTGTGCGTTTGAGTACTGAGAGTATGAAATATTTTTCGAACTCCGCAACAGCATCCTCAAACAGAATCCCCCGCTCGACCATCTCGGTCACCAGCGCCTCCAACCTGCTCTTCATCTCAGTTCTCCTGTGCGTTTCGCTATTCAACTCCGCTGCGCCAGAGCTGTTTTACCGTTTGATAGCCAACAAAAAACCTCTCTCTCAATTCTCGTGACGTCAGATAAGCGATAACCCGCGTACCATCCAGCAAAGCGGGCCCGAATGTTGCCTGCTGAACGGCCTCTGGCTTAGCAGGGAAGGCCGTTAATGCAAGGTAAATAATCGAGCAGATCAGCCAGCCTCTCAACAATCCAAAGGCCGCACCTAACAGATGATCGACCCAGCCGAGGCGTGCTCGTTTGAGCCCAACGCGCAACCATCGTGAAACGAGGCTACCCGCTATCAGCACAAGCACGAACAACGTCACGAAGCCAAGCAGGTCCGAAAGCCACGCAACCACAAAAATGCGCAGCAAGCTTGCGGCGTACGGGTACAGCTGCGCAGCCGCGACCAGCCCCGCGATGGTGAACGCTACCGAAAATGTTACTCGGATGATCCCTTTTATTGCGCCTGAGGCAACCGATGCAATTACGACTAGCAGGACGAAGTAGTCGAGAACTGTCATAGGATCCAGGATGCAGGAAACAGGGTTCACGATTCAGGAGCTGCACGCCCGAATCCTGATTCCTGACTCCTGATACCCGAATCCTTGATTGTCCCGCCCGTCAACAGCCGGTATGCCTCAAGGTACTTTTCACTCGTTCGCTCTACCACACTCTCCGGTAATTCAGGCCCCGGAGGCTGCTTATCCCACGTGATTGTTTCGAGATAGTCACGCAGGTACTGTTTGTCAAATGACTGTTGCCCTCTGCCCGGTTCGTATGACGCCTTGGGCCAAAACCTGGAAGAGTCCGGAGTCAACGCTTCATCCACCAGAATAACCTTTCCATTGTCAACGCCGAATTCGAACTTCGTGTCGGCGATGATTATCCCTCGTGAATCCGCGAACTCGGAAGCTCTCGTGTAAAGCGTCAGAGTAAGATCCTTCAGCTGGCGAGTGGCATCCTCTCCTATGCGGTGGGCCATCTCCCGCTCGCTGATGTTTATGTCATGACCCGTCTCCGCCTTCGTAGCCGGAGTAAAAATCGGCTCCGAAAGCTTGTCAGACTCTCTCAAACCCGCTGGTAACTTAAACCCGCACACCTCACCGGTCTGCTGATACTCTTTCCAACCCGAACCCACTAGATAACCTCGGGCGACACACTCGATCGGAAAGACATCCGCCCGCACTACGAGCATTGAACGCCCTTCCAATTGATCGCGATACGAGGACAAAGGTTCCGGAAAGGTGCTGACGTCTGTGGAAATAAGGTGATTGGGTACGATGTCCTTCAGGAAGTCAAACCAGAAAACTGATAGCGCGGTGAGCACCGCTCCCTTGTATGGAATCGGGTTCGGCAAGACGACATCGAAAGCCGATATGCGATCGGTAACTACTATCAACAGCTTGTCATCGATCGCATAAACATCTCTAACTTTTCCACGTCTGAATAACTCGACACCTGCTATATCAGTTTTAGTGACTGCGTTAATGAGCGTGCCTCTTCTATTGGGTTAAGTTTCAACTAGCGTGGAACCTGATACTGACGACCAAGGGTTTGTGATGGCACTCCGCATTATCAGCATGCGCTTTATCGATGTCAAGCTTTAACAGCACGAAGCAACAACTTTGTTGAAATTTTTTTTGCGCAACAGTTTTTTCGTGCTACATGAGTTCAATTTTTCCGCCGGAGTGCATGAATGAATCAGTCACTCCACCAAAAAGTCTCGAAAGACAACGCGACACTACAACAATCTTCGTGCCAGTTTGTGCAGGCAGTCTTCGCGTAGATCCTCCTTATACACGCATGTCGTCTCCTGGTCTTAATTGCTCCTGCTCCAAGCTTCCCTGTATACTTTTTCTTTGTGTGTTTATCGTGTCTGATGCGCCCTGTAGCACCCACGTAGTAACGACTTCAGTCGTTTGTTGAAAAGTCTTAGAACGACTAAAGTCGTTACTGTGTGGAAGGACATCTCGTGCGCCGGCGCGAGCCAAATCTCAGAGGTCGAGATGGATTTCAAACTCGTTTGCGATTACGTACCGCAAGGTGATCAGCCCCAGGCAATTGAACAATTAGTCCGTGGTCTGGACGAGGGAGTCCAACATCAGGTCCTGCTGGGCGTTACCGGAAGCGGCAAAACGTTCACCATGGCGGCGGTGATTGAGCAAATCAACCGGCCCGTGCTGGTGATGGCACACAATAAGACTCTCGCCGCCCAGCTATATCAGGAATTCAAGTCCTTCTTTCCGCACAATGCGATCGAATATTTCGTCAGCTACTATGACTATTATCAACCGGAAGCCTATATTCCATCGACAGATACTTATATTGAGAAAGAATCAACCATAAACGATGACATAGATCGCCTCAGGCTGTCCGCAACCCGCACTCTGTTCGAACGACGCGACTGTATCATCGTCGCAAGCGTATCTTGCATTTACGGCCTCGGGGATCCCGATGCTTACTACGGCATGGTCACGTTCGTCGAGCGTGGACAACAGTTGTCTCGTACGGCCCTCCTGAAGAAACTCGTCGAAATACAGTATCAACGTAACGACACCTCGTTTGAGCGAGGAATGTTTCGTGCCCGTGGGGATGTGGTTGAGATCTATCCTGTTTATCAGGAAAACGCATTTCGCATTGAGTTCTGGGGCGACGAGGTCGAATCAATCTCTACCATCGATCCGTTGCTGGGTGAGGTCATAGACACTCATGAGCGACTGCCAATCTACCCTAAGTCTCACTTCGTGATGCCTCAGGACCGGCTCCGGCGCGCGATTAGAACAATTAAGGAAGAACTCGATTGGTGGGAGCCCAAACTCATAGAACAGGGCAAACTTCTCGAAGCGCAAAGGCTTCATCAACGCACACTCTACGACATCGAAATGTTGAAGGAGCTCGGTTACTGTCACGGAATCGAAAACTACTCGCGACATTTGACGGGCCGGCTTCCGGGTGAACCCCCTCCCACGCTGCTCGACTATCTTCCACGCGATGTGCTTGTAATGGTGGATGAAAGTCACCAAACAATCCCACAAGTGCGTGGTATGTATCACGGAGATCAGTCGCGCAAGAAGACTCTGGTCGAATACGGATTCCGGTTGCCTTCAGCCATGGACAATCGCCCGCTGAACTTCGAGGAATGGGAACATCGGATGGGACAATTGATCTTCGTGTCCGCAACGCCCGGTCCGTACGAGCTCTCAAAAACGTCAGGCGAGTTTGTTGAGCAGGTGATCCGGCCGACAGGATTAATCGATCCAGTTGTAGATGTACGTCCGGTAAAGGGTCAAATAGATGATTTGCTGAATGAAGTTCGAATGCGAGCCGCCCGAGATGAGCGAGTGCTGGTGACTACCCTCACAAAGAAGATGGCGGAGAACCTGACCGAGTATTACGCCGAACTAGGCGTGCGAGTACGTTATCTGCATTCAGAGGTCCAGACTCTGGACCGAATTAAGATTCTAAGGGATCTGCGAGCAGGTGAATTCGATGTGCTGGTTGGGATCAACCTGTTACGAGAAGGGCTGGACCTTCCAGAAGTTTCGCTAGTGGCGATTCTTGATGCGGACAAAGAGGGTTTTCTGCGTTCCGAGCAGGCGTTGATTCAGACTATGGGGCGGGCAGCTCGGAATTTGAACGGGAAGGCGATTCTTTACGCTGACCGAATGACCGATTCGATGCAGCGCGCAATCGGCGAGACACAGCGACGTCGCGAGCGGCAAGCGGTTTATAATCGGGAGAACAACATCACTCCGCAGTCGATCGTGAAAGCCATCGGTTCGACATTGGTATCAATCGTCGAAGCAGACTACTTTAAGTTGCCCAGCATAGCGGAAGAAGCAGAAGAGTACTCGGCGGAGAACATCGCTGAGACGATTCAAAAGCTCGAGGGGCAGATGCGCGCTGCGGCTGCGAAATATGAGTTCGAACACGCGGCTGAATTGCGTGACCGGATCAAGTATCTTCGTTCCCGGCAACTTGAAGTCGCATAACTTCCCACGTAGTAAACGAATTTATTCGTTTAGACTGATCACGGGCGACAAGTTCAAAACGAATAAATTCGTTACTACGTGGCGGAAGATTTCAGGAAATCGAGAAGAAATGAGTTTCAGATTCAACACTGCAGGAGAATCACATGGTAAGGCGCTCATTGCGCTCTGCGAAGGACTGCCGGCAGGTCTCCCGATCGATCTGGATTCCATAAATCGTCAAATGTGGAGGCGTCAGCAAGGATACGGCCGTGGCGGCCGAATGAAGATTGAGAAAGATGAAGTTGAGATTCTCTCGGGCGTGCGTCACGGTAAGACTCTGGGAACTCCTGTCTCTCTTCTGATTCGCAATCGGGACTTTGAAAACTGGCAAGATGTAATGTCCGTCGAGCCTCACGAGTTCCTCAACGAAAAGCAAGAGCGAAAGCTCACGCGCCCGCGCCCCGGACACACCGACCTGGCGGGCGGATTAAAATATGATACGCACGATCTAAGGGATATTCTTGAGCGTGCCAGCGCCCGTGAGACCGCCGCTCGCGTTGCCGTCGGAGCTCTTGCAAGGTTGCTCCTGAAAGAGCTCGGCATCGATATCGCGAGTCATACGGCGATGATTGGCGGAGTGCCAGCTGAACCCGTCAAAGCGACCTGGGAGATGATCTCGGCTATCACCGACGATTCTCCGCTCCGCTGCGTAGACAAGAAATCCGAAGCCGAAATGATCTCGCTGATCGATGCCACGAAAGAAGCCAAGGATACACTAGGCGGCATCTTCGAGGTCGTCGCCCACGGCGTAGTTCCGGGCCTTGGAAGCCATACACAGTGGAATAAGAAGCTCGACGGACGTCTTGCGCAGGCAATTATGGCTATACCGGCAGTAAAGGCGGTTGAAATTGGAATGGGAGTCGAAGTGAGCCGGGCCACTGGTTCGCGAGTACACGACGAAATCGGATATAATTTCACCGAGGGCAGATTTACTCGACCCACAAATCGAGCTGGTGGCATTGAGGGCGGAATAACCAATGGCGAGGAAGTACGCGTCCTTGGACACCTGAAGCCGATTTCCACATTGCGCAGGCCGCTTGCGAGTGTTGACGTCGTCACAAAAGAGGAATCGGCTGCGGCTTTCGAACGTTCGGACATCGTCGCCGTACCAGCAGCGGGTGTTATTGGAGAAGCAATGGTAGCCATCGTTCTCGCCGATGCCGCTCGGGAGAAGTTTGGTGGAGACAGCCTGGCAGAAATGAAGAGAAACTTTGACGGCTACGTGGAACAGTTGCGGCGATACTAAAAGAGGATGGGCGGGTCTATCCCAATTGCTCCGCAAACTGGCGGAGCAGACCTGGAACCGCGATGGGAGTAAGCGCGATGATGGTACTGAGTCATGATAGACAGGCAGGGGATCATCGCCACGACGTCGACCGTGAGGTGGAAGAGCTGCGTCGTTCGATAAACGCAAGACGCACGCACGGCATCCTTTACTATCTGTTACTTGTGGCGATCTTCTTTGTTGGCTTCGCTGTAGGTTATGCCACCCATAGCCTTGTAGGCGCTGCTATAATACTTATTGGGCTCGCGATCGTAGCATGGCGAGAGGTAACCGGGTTCAAAGCCCGGACGGCGGTGCTCAACCAGCTTCTTGGAGAAAAGCTGGCAGAGAGACGCCAATATGACGAGAGAGAAGGAGTTTGACGCGATACAATGATATTGAATGTTGTCAAATACGGCGATCCAATTCTTACCAAACGCGCCGAAGAAGTAGTCGAATTCAACGAGAAATTACACAAGCTTATCGATGACATGTTTGAAACGATGTACGGAGCTCCTGGAGTCGGATTGGCCGCTCCGCAAGTCGGAATACTAAAGCGTCTGTTTGTAATGGATTGCAGCAGCGGCAAGAACAAGAAACAAAAGGTAGTTCTGATAAATCCAGTAATCGAGAGTGAAGAAGGCGAACAGGTTGGCGATGAAGGGTGCCTTAGTTTTCCTGGAATATTCCTTGAGATCAAGCGGCCCCAAAGGGTCGGGGTCCGCGCGCAAGATCTGGATGGCAGCGAAATAACACTCGATGTGATGGATCTCGAAGCTCGCTGCGTTTCTCACGAAACAGATCACCTTGATGGCGAACTCTTCATTAGTTATTTGAGCCCTCTAAAGCGCGATCTTACGAAACGCAAGATTAAGAAGCGCATCAAGCAGGGAGATTGGTAGTAAGAGTTACTAAAATAACCTAACTCACAAAGCCCATCGTTACGTAAGCGGTGGGCTTTTCCTCGTTTATCCCACTCCACCGACCGAAGTGTCCTCACGTGATACACGCGTACTGTTGTCGTTCGTCATCTTCACTTCGAAAGAACTCAATCATCGTATTTGAGCTTCGAAATCAGCAGCAACCGTCCGCATTGTCCGTGGTATTGAACTTGTACGTGCCAAGTTCGTGTTTAGTCGTAATTCCCGACCGGAGGGTATCATGTCAAAGCGATTTGCGACCGCTCTCTTACCAATCTTTTTAGTTGTTGCGTTGATGCCCGCATGCCAAACGGTACGTCAGGACACGACTCCAGCTAGCCAGGGCACTGCGATTGAGGCAACACCGGTCCAACAAGGGGAGAACTCCTGGAAGATCGCGACTGCAAATACAGTGACCTTAACGGTACTGGCGCCAGGCGCTAAGTCGGTCAAGATAATGTATAGACCGATTGTGGAAACTGATAGGCACGTCGTACTCAAGACGGTCAACTCGCCTGTGAACGGTCAGTCCGGCAAATTCTCGACCTCCATCAAACTGGTAAAGGACTTCGCCGGGGAAGTATGGGCGGAAGTTACCCTCGCGGACGGAACTAAGAAAGAAACAGATCCTATAGATCTCGCCGCCCAGGATTCGTCAGTAGCTCAAACTGAGGGAATTCCCTCGTCGGAGACAGAAAACAAGAATGCCCAACTCAACGCCAACAACAACTCCGCAGCGGCAGCGGCAAACAAGAATGCAGTGTCACGCAAAGGTGAATCGGCCAAATCGGACAAATTCACTGGAGGCAAAATAGAGCAAAGCGCTTTGCAACCCAATCAACCCGGTATCAGGATTACTGTCAATGTTCCGGCCTTTCGGTTGACTCTCTGGCAAAACGGCAAAGAAGTAAAAACCTATGAAATCGGCGTTGGAATGAAAAAGTATCCTATAGTAATCGGACAACGAAGGATTACTCAGATTATATGGAATCCGGAATGGGTTCCGCCCGACAGCGAATGGGTCAATGAAAGCCACTCTGATGTTGAGCCCGGCGAACATATTGAAGCTGGCGACAAACGAAATCCGCTGGGAAAAATCAAGATACCTCTTGGCGATGGCTTCCTTATGCATCAGGCAGCGAAGCCCACTGACCTTGGTCATCTGGTGTCGCACGGCTGTATCCGGATCCTCAAAGAAGACATTAGCGATATCGCAACCAAGATCGTGACAGCTCGGGGCGTGAATATCACTCCACAACAGATCGAACATGCAATGAACAGTACCGATCGGCTCGTGGCACCGTTAAAGCCGCCGATCATAATCGATATAGATTACGACACGTTGGTGGTAGAGGGCGGTGTTCTACACATCTATCCTGATGTGTATGACCGTGAGACCAGTACCGTCGAGAACCTTCGTGCGGAACTTCAGAGTGTGGGAATGGATACGTCCAAGCTTGATGATCAAACCCTAAAACAGATGCTCGATCGCGTGACTCCAAACGAAGAATTCATGGTGTCAGTTGCAGATCTCAAAGCCGGCAACGCTCTGCTAGCCGGAACAAAACAACCACTGACAAGTCAATCGGTAGTCGCAAAGAAGAAACAACCCGCAAAGGGGCGACATAGCTCACGAGGTCGAAAATAGAATATTAGTAGGTAGTCTTAGTTAGCTGTGCCGCGAACGTTCCACTGCTTGCTCACTTTCCCGCGATGGATTGTTCGTTGGTGTTCCTCAGCAAGGGATAAGGATTTACCGGTTCGCCGCCGTACCATCTGCCGGGAGAGCTCATTTTCGATATACCAAAATGAAGATGGAAGTTGCCGGAGCCCGCATTCCCGGTATCTCCTACATAAGCTATTACCTCTCCACGTTTCAGCTTTTTGCCTTCTACAACGCCTTCGGCGTAATGCGACAGGTGACCGTAATACAAGACATAGGCGCCAGTGGAATCGGATTGATAGAGCATTGTACCGCCCCTCTCACTCTGTTTGAGCCTCAGAACAGTTCCATCATCTGCCGCAACCACTGGAGTATCGTGCGGCGCCATTATGTCGAGCGCTCCGTGCATCCGGCCTTCGGATCTCGAATCGTAAAAGGAATCACGCAGCTGATTTGCATTGACTCCATATACTGGTATCAATAAACCGCTAATGGTTTTTGTTGGTTCTGCATCTGGAATGACCGAACGTTCCGACGGGGGAAACAGCATCGATGTTTTGGGACGGGCGGATTCCTTCGCCGGCGCTGATTTCGTCTCCTCACCGGAAACGCCCTGGGGCGTATCTGTAACAATACTAATACCGTTCCTTGCGGCGCGGGGACGCTCGAAATTCATCAATATGACTGAGCCCATGATAACGCACAGGCACAGCGCCATCAGCGCGATTGAATTCCTGCTAAAGACCCTTCGCAGAGCTAATTTGCCACTAATCGTCATTGGTTGTCTGGGCCTAATCCGAGGAAATCCACTATATGGTTGGAGGCCTCAGAAGTGTTTCGGGTGGCCTGACGGTGATCAATTCATACAATGACATTCGACGACACCTTGATGTCGCCTGTTCCGTCGACATTTGTCGAAATACCTGTAATGCAGCTTGATTGACATGGCGCGTTGCCTGTAGTAGGTTTCGATTATGACCTGCTACTACCGACCTGGTACTAGTGAAGGACGATAAGAATAGGCAACAGAACAACCGCGCTTATAGCCTAACCGGCCATAGAGCGCGATTTCTCTATGGGAGATAAATCAGCAGTTTTGAAAAAAGTAACTCTACCTGAAGAAGGAATACGGGCACTCTTCGGGCCCTACGATGAAAACATCAAGCACCTCGAAGCGTTGATAGGCGTCCGAATCAATTTACGCGGCAGCGACCTGATGATCGAGGGAGACGAAAATGACGTCGAGGTCGTTGAAAAAATTCTCGAAGACTACGCCGATCTGTTTGAAGAAGGACGGCGAATGTCAAACGAGGAATTAAAATCGGCCTTTAAGCAAATCGCGGAAGATCGCGCTTACACGTTGCGCGATTATTTCACCAGGACTCGGATCAATCCGACCGGCAAGAAACAGGTCACCGCTCGCTCAGCAAATCAACGGCGCTACATTGAGGCTATTGAAAAGAATGATATCGTCTTTGGAATCGGAGTCGCAGGTACCGGTAAGACCTATCTAGCGGTCGCAATGGCGGTTCAGGCGTTAATGCAGAAACGCGTGAACCGGATCGTGCTTGCGAGGCCGGCAGTCGAAGCGGGCGAAAAACTAGGATTCCTGCCAGGGGATCTTCAGGACAAAGTCGATCCTTATCTGCGCCCGCTATATGATGCGTTGTTTGATCTGGTCGATTACGAAAAAGTAACACGTTTGCTTGAGAAGCGGGTGATCGAGGTCGCGCCTCTCGCTTTCATGCGAGGCCGTACGCTGTCAGACGC
>Ga0126382_10000975_pt1 | contig 11496 bp, 9 predicted proteins | sample PanSoiMetPlot_30_FD_92548 | JGI IMG/M metagenome (GOLD analysis project Ga0126382, IMG submission 92548) | Tropical forest soil microbial communities from Panama - MetaG Plot_30 | ecosystem: Environmental > Terrestrial > Soil > Tropical forest > Bulk soil | place: Panama | collected 2016-02-17 | reverse complement strand
CGCGTCAGTTGGCTTTGTTTTGTTCTCGTCACTGGGATTGCGCTTTTGATCGAGCAACGCATTCCTTCATTTTCGATTTTTTATTCCGACCCGCTGTTTCAAAACTGGGCGAGCACGATTGGCGAACTCAAGCATGTCTCCCCGGCGAATCCAATCTGGTTACGATGGTGTGGTTATTTGCTCCTAGTCGCGCCGTTACTCATTTGGATGAGCGTAATCAGGACCAGGAAGGAGAGCGAGGAGACGACGCCAACGTTTCTTCTTGTGCTTTTAGCTGCTACTTATGTCCTAACAATCTGGCAGGCGCGTTGGGGATACTTCTTTGTACTGATTTTTGCTTTGGCGCTCCCGCATTTGCTCGACCCGATCAAATCGCGTGCGGCTGTTTGGGTTGCATTTTCCCTATCGATGTTTCCGATCTTGCGCGATTGGGACGAAAAACTTTGGCCAAATGAAGCGCAACTTGCAGATCGCATTGCGCAGCGCAATGAATCGGCGCAACTGCGCGACATAGCGCTCAGTTTACGGTCGCCGGAGATTCGCCCATTCCTTGCGCCGTGGTGGCTGTCTCCGGAGATCGCTTATTGGTCGGGTCAGCCAAGCGTGGCCGGCAGCTCCCACGAGAGCATGCCGGGAATTGAAGACAGTGCGCGGTTTTTTGTCGGCCAAGATTGGGGAACAGCACATAAACTTCTGGAAAATCACAAGGTCACCTGGATAATCGCCTACGATTCTGAGCGCACAGCGCAAAATTCGGCGGAGATCCTCGGCACGGCTGTGCCTCAACTGCCGGTCTGCTTCGTGCTGGACAAGACGACAACCAGAGCGCCATCGTTCCTCGTTCTGTCGGCTCAAAATGGAGTCGCGAAACTTTATCGTCTGGTGGCACGATAAAAAATTCGTGATTGCGACGAGAATCCGTTGACAGCTACCGTTGACTGTCACAATACTACGGGATGCTCAAAAGATTCGTCCCGCAAAAGCCGATGCCGCCGGTGAGAGAAGAACCGCGGTATTCGGGTAATGATGAAGATAATCATCCTGCGAATGGCGAAGAACCAATAACATCAACAATCATCGATAAACCAAAACCTATGGCAGATCACGGTGGCAAAGACATTCTCTCGAGCGATGTCGAAATCAAAGGCTCGATCAAGTTCCAAAAGGAGCTTCTCATCGACGGGAAGGTCGAAGGGGAAATCAATTCCGACGGCGTTTTGACGATTGGTGAAAACGCGGACATCCGCGGCGAGGTAAAAACCAAGTCGATCACCGTCTATGGCAAAGTACACGGCAACATCACGGTGGCCGAGCGTTGCGAGCTAAAATCAAAATGCACATTGCAGGGAGATTTAAAAGCGGCGCGTCTTGTCATTGAAGAGGGAGCGACCTTTATCGGCAAATCCGAAGTCACGAGCGGAACGATTCCCGCGAAGGCCCCGGCACGGCCGGAAGTTGTGCGATCCAGCGAGCCGATCAAGGCAGCGTTTGGAGGGCGCGGATAACAGGGGGGAATCAGGGGTTAGCGTCCGGTGGCCAGTCCGTCGCCTGCAAAAGTCAGTCTTGAATGTCCACACTGTGGCTTCAAGCAGATGGAGTATGCGGCGGCGAAGAGTTCTATTTGCCGCCAGTGCGGCCGCTATTTTTCTCCGTTTGCGCCGAAGCCTGGCCTGAAGCTGCGGGTCCGCGAAGATGCGCCTGCTGCCGCGACAACCAGCTCCTCCATTCTCGGCAGATTTGAGGAGTTTTGGAAAAAGCAACACAGCGCTGTCATCGAGTGTTTTGACTGTAAGCGAAAACAGCAGGTCTGTGGCGCTGCTAGCTCGACAATATGCCCGTCATGCAGTGCACACATTGACCTGCGCGATTACAAAATCACGAGCGGTTTCAGCCGATCAATTCGAACGCGAGGAAACATCCATCTGACAGGCAAAGGGGATCTGAGCAGTAGCAGTGTCGTTTGCCGATCGGCCTTAATTGAAGGGAGACTCCGCGGCAATCTGCATTGTGACGAGACCGCCACGATCAACTTTGCAGGCAAAATTCCCGGGCGAATCAGCGCGCGGCATATCATCGTCGAACGCAAAGCTGAGATTCATTGCTTTCGCAGGCTCAATGCGGAAAGCATCGAAATCAAGGGACGAATGTCGGGAGAGATCATTGCCCAAACCGTGACGATCCAAAAAAAAGGCGCGCTCGAAGGCGATGTCACAGCGAGGGCGATTACCGTTGAACAAGGCGGGATGTTTTCCGGTCAGCTCGTCATCGGCCGCGCCGATCTTATGCAGGGAGAATTATTGCAAGAGCAGAAACCGGACGCCGCACGCGTCCAGGAGGACGATTTTTCGGGAGTTGTCCAGCGGCCTTTACCCGCGACCTAATAGCAACCTTTTCCATGCAAAGACTGCATCCGCGCAGTCCGTACGAGAAACTTGGCGGTTATGTGCATCTGCCGCGTTTGATCGATAAAGCCAGGCTTCATTGCAAAGGGCTGCTCAACGGCTACAACTACAAGACTGTCGGGTTCGACAAGCATCTGCTGGCTTTTCTAAAAATTGACGGCGACGCCTTTGAAGAAATCGTCACCAAGCTGGACGAGGATGATGCAATTCTAAGGTGGGTGCAGGCAAATGGCGCGCGGCCTTCGCCCGAGGCGATTGAACAGTGGAACCAGGCGATGATTTTACGGCATCCCGACACTGCCGCAAAAAAGGCGCGCTTTCTGCACTTTCTGAAGGAGGCGGGGGGCGAAGGGCGCGAGGATATTCGAACTTATTTCGATCTGATCGAGTTTGACGAAGGACGATTGAAATGACGGCAAGTTACAAAGTCAAAAGAGTTAAAAAGTTACAAGATTCGGTATTCGTTTTTGTATCATCGAACTCGCATTTTAATTCTTTAACTTTGTAACCTTTTTTAACTTTCCAATTTGTCATTCGGATTTGGTCATTAACAATCACGCTTCGATCGTTCCGAGAATCCGGTCGGCGTTTTCCCACGTTTCTTTGCTTCCGATGTCGAGCCATCTCCCTCTGATTAGGTAGGTTTTCACCGGTTTGCGTGTATAGAGCCATTGCACAAACCGGCCTGGCTGATCGGGATTATTGCCAGCGGCGAGATATGCGGTCAAAAGAGAAAGGACTGCGGGCGAGTAATAGTAAAGCGCGATCGCGGCCAGTGTTCCTCGCGGCGTCTGCGGTTTCTCTTCCAGGTGAGTGATGATTCCATCCTCGTTGATTAAGACATTGCCGTACTTTTTGATCGCTTCACGGTCGCCAACATCATGGATCCCAACGGTTACTTCGCTTCCTTTTGCGCAAACCACAAAGCCCTCAAGCGATTCAGTGAACAAATTGTCACCGGCAACAACGAGCAGGCTGCTTTCGCTCAGGTTCTCGCGCGTGACGACAAAATTGATATCTCCAATCGCGCCTAGCTTATCGTCGTCGGTCTTGGAGCCATCGTTGACAATTTTGAATTTGAATTGCGGGTGTTGATTTTGATAGTGTTCGCTCCAGGCCCGGAAGTCCGCCGCGAACTTGTCATTGGTCACTACGTAAATCGTCTCCAGGTCGCGAACATCCTTAAGGTTGTCCACCACCCATTCGATAATCGGCTTGCCGCCGACGACGAGCAACGGCTTCGCTTTGTTGAGTGTTAGTGGATAAAGGCGTGTAGCATATCCGGCGGCGAGAATTAGAGCGTTCATAAGACCAAGAAGGCAGAGTTGTGCCCCTTACTACTTCGATTTCGCAGCGCCTCCACTCAGAATTGCATTTTGAAGACGCTGCTGGATCGCCCTGATGCGATGCGGATCGGTAATCTTGGCACGTGTGGAACGATCCACGGCATACAAAGTGTCAATCGCTGCGCCAGCCTGGGTGTTGATACGAGAAAGCGGGACCGAAAGATTCTCCCGATCAAGGCACGTCAAGACATCGTAAAGCAGGCCGATCCGGTCCGGGGCCTGGATTTCAATAAGCACATAGACCGGATGCGTTTTGTTATCGATTGCGATCCGCGTCGGAAATTCAATTCCTGTCGCAAGATGATGGCTTTGGCGCTTTGCTCTTTCGATTAATGGAAAGAAGTCAAAACTCTGATCTTCGAGTGCTCGGCGCAAAGTTTGCTCTACTAGCGTAAAGTCGCGCTGGTGTGTGACAGGTCCTGCTCTGGTGTCGCACACACGGAAAACACCCAGCACCACGTTGTCTCCTCGTGGAAAGATATCAGCGCTCAAAATATTTAAAGGCACAACCGAAAATGAGCCAGCCACCTTTGCCAATAATCGTTCATGCTCCCAGGTACAGAAGGTGACAACGCTGTGCCCCTGCCGCAGAACGGTCTTCCATTGGATTGCCGGAGCCAGCGAAAAATCTCCTTCGCTGGAAACATTCTTTATAAACGACCGGAACAGTTTCAGGTGCTCGATAATCTCGGACAGGTCGTTGGCGCGAAAATAGTTGTCAGGCATGAACTCAAAATGAGCTTCAATGTCTGCCGCAAAATCAGCGGGAAGCTCTGCAGCTACCGTCGCCTGCAAGCTCTCGCGCTCAACCTTTGTCTGCTCGTAGTAAGATTTCTGGTCCGCCAGAAATCGAGAGGTCTCGTGAAACAGTTCCCATACAAGCGATTCTTTCCAGTCCGACCACCCTTCCGCACTCGTACCCTGGCCATCCGCCAGGGTAAGCAGCATCAGGGCGTTCAGATTTTTCTGATGCTTCACAATATGAGCGAAGTCTGTCACCGTAGCCGGATCATCAAGATTTCGTTGCTGCGCGATCTTGGAAAGGGTGAGGTGATGATCAACCAGGAGGATGAGGGCCTTTCGCTGCTCGGACGACAACTGCAGACGCGCAGCGACGCGCTGAGCGAAGAGTGCGCTCGCTTCAGAGTGCGGCCGAGCGCCAACCGCTTTACCGCTATCGTGCAAAAGGAGCGCGAGATAAAGAACAAATGGATCCTCCAATTCCTCAAAAACCTTGCGATACGCGATCAGTTTCGGGTCAGTCGTCTGCGCCAGGGCGTCAAGTTTATCGATGCACACTAATGTGTGCTCGTCCGCTGTGTAACGATGCAGGAACTCATGCTGCACCAGGCAGGTAAGCTGTCCGAATTCGGGAAGGTAGCGTCCTAGAAAATCGACCCGATGCATCAGTCGCAGGATGCGACCTACTCTCCCCTTTTGTGATAGAATCTCGTTGAAGAGCAGACGTGGTCCGCGTGCATATTGATACGTGCGGGTAACCTGACCGAGACTTCTGCTCAGAAGGTCTTCCAATTCCGGACTCAGATCTAGGCCGCGATCCTGGGCAATCTGAAACGCTCGCATCATCTGCTCGGGATCTTTGCGAAAAACATCTCGCCGCACTGGGTGCAAGTGCTTGTTGCGAACAAAGAAAAAATCTCCCACAGGCGTTTTATCAGGTCGCATCAGCGGAAGAAAACTGAACAAAGAACGGGTCTTGCTTGTAACATATCCGCTTACAAACTGCTCGGTAATGCGTTCCGTGACCCGGAAGATGTTCCGCGTATGCTCGTAATAATCCCGCATGAGCGCCTCGCTGCGGAGCTGGCCGTTCCCGGAGGAATAATCGAGGCGTTTTGCGATCTCTTCCTGCAGGTTAATGTGAAGAATGTCGGTCGCGCGTCCGGTCGCGTAATGCAGGGCGGTTCGCAAACGCAAAAGAAAATCGTAGGCCTTTTCTATCCGGCGCTGGTCGCTTTCACTCAGCCAGTCTTTTCCCACAAGCTGGTTCGTGCTCAGCGAACCTTCTTTGAAATAGGTCATCCAAAGAAGATTTTGATAATCGCGCAGTCCGCCGCATCCGGTTTTGAGGTTCGGCTCCTGCAGATACACGCTGTCGCCGAATTTCTTGTGCCGGGCGACCTGGTCGTGCATGCGCAGTTCCACGTATTCGCGTTCATAACCGTTGACGCACTTCGAACGAAACTGCCGCCGAAATTCCCGGGCCAGCTCGGCATCGCCCGCGAGAAATCGCGATTCCAGCATGGCGGTCTTTGTGCGCATGTCCTGGTTTGCTTGAACAACCGCTTCTTTGATCGAGCGCGTGGAATGCCCAACCTTGAAGCCGCTGTCCCATAGAAGATAAAGAACCTGCTGCACCATCTCCTCGAGATGCGGCGAAATCCCCTTCTTTTCCTGATGATGCAAAAGCATCACGTCGATGTCACTGAATGGGTTGAGCTCACCCCGGCCATAGCCACCAAGCGCGATCAAGGCAAGTGGCACTTTGGCAGCCCCGTTTCCACGAGCAGAGGTCGCTGCGGCGCCAAAAACATATTGCAATAAAACGTCAACCAGCTCAGCGCGCCGGGCACAAATTTCACGGCCGCCTCCACCCGCCTGATGCTTCAGGCGCAATCGGTGGTCCTCCACCTTGAGAAACTTCTTGTAGAGCGGAAGAACTTCGGTTGGACGTCTGGTGCCTGTCGCCGCAAGACGCCTCGCGGCGTGCGCCAAAACTTGCTCAAGATGACGGGACGTTCTCATCGCAAATTCGAATTGCTCTTTAATCTAAAATTGGAAACCCAAAATCCAAAATTCCGTCTTGCTGGAGAAGAAGCCATTGGCCAGTAACGGTTTCCTCTGACCATGGCAACACGACAGTATCCTACTGAGAAATCAGTATTTCAGAAACGAAGTGACTGGTGTCGGCTCAAGTTGCTTACGCCCATCAAGAAATTCCAACTCAATCAGGAACTGTGCTTCCAGGAGCTGTCCACCCGCTTTGCGAATGAGGACAGCCGCGGCAGCAGAAGTTCCGCCCGTCGCCAGCAAATCATCTACCAGCACAATTTGTTCGCCTGGACTAATTGCATCGATGTGCATTTCCATTTCGGCTTCGCCATACTCGAGCGAGTAACGTGCGATTTGCGTTTGGAAAGGGAGCTTGCCACGCTTTCGGATCGGGATGAAACCTATACAGAGCTCGTAGGCGACAGCCGAGCCGAAGACGAACCCGCGCGCATCGATCCCAACAGTCTTATCGATTTTTCTCTCGCGGCAACGATCCAAAAACAGATCGACGGACGCACGGAACAACGCAGGATCGCTCAAGACCGGGGTAATATCTTTGAACACGATACCTTTTTTTGGAAAATCCGGCACATCGCGTACGGCGGCGCGGAGTCTTTCAGTTGTATCCAAAGCCATCGGCGCGAACGCTAGCGGGATGTTGCCAAACGTCAATAAGGCTCACAACGGAAGCACGGCTGATATCAAGCTAATCCGCTGAAGTACAGCACAGATTGCCAAGCCGAGAGCCTGCTCTACAATAACTTTCGTTAGAGTGGATCGCTATCTCCTCATCATTTCGACGGTCTGTTTTCTCGCGGCAGTTTTACGCACTGGGATCGCGTTGCGGGCCGGTCTTTTTCGGCCGGGAAAATTTAACTTCCTGGCGATTGGTCTGGGTTTCGTTTTTCAAACCGTGTTTTTGTCGATCCGCGGTCATGCGTTGGGACGTTGTCCCCTGACGAATCTGTTCGAGGTTTTTATCTTTCTTGCCTGGTCAGTGGCACTGATTTATATGCTGGTCGGCCCGGCCTACCGTCTCTCACTCATGGGCGCGTTCACAGCGCCGCTGGTCGTCCTGCTGCAAGGCTTTGCGTTGATTGCGCCAATCGATGTTCGTCATCCAATCAAAGTGCCGGCCAATTCTTCGCTGGAGTTTCATGCATCGGTTTCGCTGATAGCCTATGGCGCGTTCGCACTGGCCTGCATCGCCGGGGTGATGTATCTGGTACAGGAACGCCAGCTCAAAACACATCAGTTGCGTTCGATTTTTTACCATCTGCCGCCGCTCACTGATCTCTTTGCGGCAATTACCCGCCTGCTTTGGGTGGGTTTCATTCTATATACCGTCGGGATTGCCAGTGGCTTTTTTACGGGGCGCCCTCTGCCGCGCTTGCAGGTAGTTGCTGCGATCGCCGTTTGGTTGCTGTATGCGGCGATCCTGCAAGGCCGGTACTTTCGGCGAATGGCGCCAAAGCGAGTCGCGGCGCTTTGCATTGTCGGATTTAGCGCGGCTTTGACTCTTCTCTGGGGCATCACATTCTCAGCGCAAACGCACTCAGTCCAATGAACCTCTTCTGCGTCGGCCTGAGTCATCACACTGCCAACGTAGAAACGCGAGAACGTTTCGCGGGCGGCGCCGGCGCTGAATCTACCCTTCGTGAGGCGGGTTGCGCGGAAGCGTTGGTGCTCGCTACGTGTAACCGTGTGGAAGTGTATGGCGCGTCAGAGAAGCGCGTGTCGACGGATGAAATTGCTCATTGCCTGATGCAAACCGGTGAGGTCAGCGACCCCGCTCGCAGTGAAGGATTACCGTTTTACCGTTACGAAGCTGCAAAGTGCGTACGACATCTATTCCGGGTCGCTTCCGGACTCGATTCGATGGTGGTGGGTGAGACAGAAATTCTCGGACAGACAAAAAAGGCTTATCTATCAGCGCGCACATCTGGTGCGGTTGGGCCCTGCCTTCATCGGCTCTTTCAACGAGCTTTTCGTGTGGCGAAACAAGTCCGCACACATACAGAAATCACCCGCGGTTCGGTGTCGGTCGGCTCGGTCGCGGTCGATCTGGCTCAGAAAATTTTCGGCGAGCTTGGCGATTGTAGCGTTTTGGTTTTGGGAGCGGGTGAAACGAGCGAGCGCACGGCGCGCGCTCTGGTTTCCCGAGGTGTGAGCGATCTGCGCGTGAGCAATCGTTCAAATGATCGCGGCCGGGAGTTGGCACAACGTGTAGGTGGCCAGGCCGTGCAGTTCGATCAGTGGGCACAGCAATGTTCTGAGATTGATATCCTCATTACATCTACGTCTTCAGAAACTCCATTACTGACCCCGACAAACCTGGAACCCATGGTGGCCAATCGCATCGACCGTCCACTTTTCATCATTGATATCGCCGTTCCGCGCGATGTCGATCCCGCCGTGAACGAAATGGAAGGCGTCTATCTTTACGATATCGATGCATTGCGGTCTGTCGCGGAGCAGTCTCTTGCCGTGCGCCGGCAGCAAATCGCTTCTGCAGAAGCGATCATTGCCGAACACGTCGCGGATTTCCTCGAGAAAATTTCGCGCGAACTTAGTCGCGCTTCGCGAATCACACGGCATTCGCCTGTCGCAGACAATTCCCTGCGCGCATCGTAACTGTAGGGACGCTGACAGCTTCCCCTACCCTCTATCAAAGACTACATTCCTGCGATGACAAAGAAAATCATCCTGGGTACACGCGGCAGCGATCTTGCCCGTGCGCAAGCCAGGCTGGTTGAAAAAGCGATTCAAGCGGCGCGACCGGATACAAAAATCGACACGAGAGTTATCGCCACACGAGGCGATAAAACCCGCCTTCTTGAGCGTCAGGCCGGTCGCAAAGCATCGTTTACAGCTGAAATCGAGCAGGCCCTTCTTGCGGGCGACGTCGATGTAGGAGTCCACAGCGCAAAAGATCTTCCGAGCGAAACAAGCCCGGACGCAGAAATTGCTGCGGTTCTTCCTCGTGCATCAATGGATGACGTGCTGGTTTCGAAACATTCGGGCGGTTTCGCTTCGCTGCCGCACGGCGCTATCGTCGCCACCGGTAGTGTGAGAAGAAAGCGCCAGTTACTTTGGAAAAACGCAGGTCTCAAAGTTGTCGACCTTCGCGGAAACGTTCCAACGCGGCTGGGTAAATTGTCAGCCAGCGATTGGGACGCAATCGTGCTGGCTCGTGCGGGACTTGAACGCCTCGGCCTGTCGCCCGTTCTTGACGAAATCAGTTTCAACGGCAGCCGATTTTTCATCGAAATCCTTGCACGCGAAATTTTTCTGCCCGCAGGTGGCCAGGGAATCATTGCGATGGAAGTTCGCACCAATGATCAAACCACGAAGGCGATCGCGAACCTTGTGAGTGATCACGAGACGTTGCTTTGTTTGCGGGCCGAACGAGAGTTTCTGCGTTTGTTACATGGCGACTGTAATTGTCCAGTGGGCGTGCTGGCCACAATTGAGGGCGACAAGATGAAACTGAGGGCTCAATTGTTTACTGATCAATCACCAGAGCCACGAGAAGGCGAAGTGGAAGGCACTCATGATCAGGGCGAACGTTTAGCGACGCAACTGCTGCACCGATTACGAGCATGAGCACGAGCACGAGTAAGTGCGGGAAAGTTTACCTCGTGGGCGCCGGGCCGGGCGATCTCGGCTTGGTGACATTGCGCGCCAAGGACTGCATCGAGAACGCGGATGTGATTGTTTACGATCATCTGGCGAATCCCGGGGCGCTCAACTGGGCTCGTGACAATGCTGAAATTGTCTATGTCGGCAAGACGCCTGGCGAATCGCAGATCAGCCAGGAAGAAATTAACGCGTTACTGATCGAGAAAGCGCGCCAGCGAAAGCAGGTGGTTCGATTGAAGGGCGGGGATCCCTTCGTGTTTGGCCGAGGCGCTGAGGAGGCGCAAGTCATCGCCGATGCGGGTATCCCATTCGAGGTTGTGCCTGGAATCACTTCGTCTATCGCCGGGCCGGCCTATGCAGGCATTCCCATGACGCACCGGGGACACAATTCACACGTGACGTTCTTCACGGGACACGAGGATCCGACGAAGACAGCAAGTGCAATCGACTACGCGGCGCTGGCGAAACTTGGCGGCACCCAGGTGATGTTAATGGGCGTGGAACGTCTCGGATCAATCACGGGCGAAATGATGAAGCACGGTGTGCGCGGCGATTTGCCAGTAGCGTTGGTTCGTTGGGCGACTACTGGCCAGCAAGAAACGTTAACCGGCACACTTGCAGGCATTGCTCAAAAAGCAGTCGCTAATGATTTCACGGCGCCTGCCGTAGCCGTATTCGGAGAAGTTGTCGCTTTGCGAGACAAGCTCAATTGGTACGAAAAACGGCCGCTCCTCGGCAAAAGAATCGTTGTTACGCGAACAAGAAAACAAGCGAGCGTGTTAAGCAGCAAACTGCGCGCGCTGGGTGCTCATGTCATCGAACTGCCCACTATTCGAATCGAGCCACCGAGTGATTTGCGCGAGTTCGCAGAGCTTGTGCAGGACGCGCACATATACGACTGGATCGTGTTCACCAGCGCAAACGGCGTCGAAGCGTTTTTCGATATTTTCTTCAAGCTATACGATGATTCGCGCGAAATCGGTGGCGCCCGGATTGCAGCCATCGGTCCGGCTACAGCGCAGCGGGTGAAAGACTTTCATCTGCATGTCGATCTTCAGCCGAAAGAATTCGTCGCCGAGGAGGTCGTTCGAGAATTCAAAGAGCAGGGAAGCATCGAAAATTTGAAGATTCTCCTGGTGCGCGCAGAAAAAGCGCGCGACGTCTTTCCAAAAGAGCTCTCGGCCTTGGGGGCGATTGTGGACGAAGCATTCGCTTATAGAACCGTGCCCGAGACACGCGATGCAAGCGGCGCGCGCCGACAGCTGGCGAAGGACGGAGCCGATCTAATCACGTTCACCAGTTCTTCGACCGTG
>Ga0126382_10000974_pt1 | contig 11498 bp, 10 predicted proteins | sample PanSoiMetPlot_30_FD_92548 | JGI IMG/M metagenome (GOLD analysis project Ga0126382, IMG submission 92548) | Tropical forest soil microbial communities from Panama - MetaG Plot_30 | ecosystem: Environmental > Terrestrial > Soil > Tropical forest > Bulk soil | place: Panama | collected 2016-02-17 | reverse complement strand
CGTCCGCGCTCTGCAACGTGTACTGGTATTGCGTGCGCGATGCGCGGCCGCCGACACGAACGTCCTGGGCAGCCTGCAGGAAGAGCCGCGCGCCTTGCACCTTGTCGAGCGGGCCGCGCAGCCGTGCGATGACCTGGTCGGCGTTTGCCGTGCGTTCGTTGCGCGGCTTCAAGGTAATGAACATGCGCGCGGTGTTCGGTGGATTGCCTGGCCCGCCCATGAACATGGCGACGTGGTCGACGGCCGGATCGGCCCGCACGATGTCTCCGAGCTGCTGCTGGTAGCGCATCATCTGGTCGGGCGAAGTTTCCTGCGCGGCTTCGGAGATGCCGGTCAGCAGCCCGATATCCTGCTGCGGGAAAAAGCCTTTCGGGATGACCACAAACAGAAAGACGGACAGACCCAGCGTGGCGAAGAACACCGCCAGCGTTATGCGCTGATGCCTCATCACGATGTCGAGCCCGCGCTCATAGGCACGCAGGAGCGCATCGAAGGCGCGCTCGCTCCAGGCATAGAGCTTTCCGTGGTGTGCTTCTTTCGGCGGCCTGAGAACCCGCGAGGCCATCATCGGGGTCAGCGTCAGCGAGACGAAGGCCGATACCAGGATGGCCATCGACAGGGTGACGGCGAATTCGCGGAAGAGACGCCCGATGATTCCGCCCATCAGCAGCAGCGGAATAAGCACGGCAACCAGCGAGATGCTGATCGAAATGATTGTGAAGGCGATTTCGCGCGATCCGCGCAGCGCTGCCTGGAGCGCCGTTTCTCCCGCTTCGACGTAGCGCGTTATGTTTTCCAGCATGACGATCGCATCGTCGACGACGAAGCCGACGGCGATTGTCAGGGCCATCAGCGAAAGGTTGTCGAGGCTGTAACCGAACGGCCACATCAATGCGCAGGCGCCGAGCAGCGCAAGCGGTACCGTCACGCTGGGAATGATAGTGGCCCAGAAGCTGCGCAAGAACACGAAGATGACCATCACCACGAGAAGGATCGTGATGAGAAGCGTAGTTTGCACGTCGGCGACGGAAGCCCGGATGGTCTGGGTGCGATCGCTGAGCGTGAAGACGTTGATGCCCGGCGGCATCGTTGCGCGCAGCTTCGGCAGCGCGGCGTTGATCTTGTCGACGGTGTCGATGACGTTGGCACCGGGCTGCTTGAAGATCACGAGAACGATTCCACGCTTGCCGTCCGCCCACCCGGCCTGCGTGATGTCTTGCGGGCCGCTCACCGCCTGTCCGATATCCCGCACGCGGAGCGGCGCTCCGTTGCGATAGGCGACAATGACGTCGTTCCAGTCCTTTGAGTTCGGCAGCTGGTCGTTGGTGTAGATCGTGTAGGCGCGCTTGTCGCCGCGGATGCTGCCTTTGGGGTTGTCGACGGTCGATATTGAAAGTGGCAAACGCACGTCCTCGAGCGAGAGCCCCTTGGCAACCAGCTTGGCCGGGTCGAGTTGAATGCGGATCGCCGGCTTTTGCTGGCCGCCGATCAACACCTGCGCGACGCCGGAGATCTGGCTGATCTGCTGGGCGAGCTTTGTCTCGATGTTGTCGTCGACTTCGGTCAGCGGAAGGGTATCCGAGGTCGCGCCGAGCAGAAGGATGGGCGAGTCCGCCGGGTTGACCTTGCGATAGGTGGGCGGGCTTGGAAGGTTTTTAGGCAATTGCCCGCCGGCGGCATTGATCGCGGCCTGCACGTCGTTTGCGGCGGCATCGATATTGCGATCGAGGACGAACTGGATCGTGATCGATGTCGAGCCGACCACGCTGGTCGAGGTCATCTGCGAAACGCCGGCGATTTGCGCAAATTGCGTTTCCAGCGGCTGGGCCACTGCCGATGCCATCGTCTCGGGGCTTGCGCCCGGAAGGGTGGCGTTGACCTGGATGGTGGGGAAATCGACCTGGGGCAGGGGTGCCACCGGTAGCCGCGGATAGGCAACAAGGCCCAAGAACAATACGCCCACCATCAGCAACGAGGTGGCGACCGGCAGTCGGATGAACGGTGCGGAGATTCCCCCAGCCATGATCAGTGTTCTTTTTGTGTGTTGGCCGCCTCTTTGTCCGGCGACGACGACGGCGAGAGGTTTTCGTTACGCGGGGTGACGAGCGCGCCTTCGGTCAGCCGGTACTGCCCGGTGGTGACGACGCGGTCGCCGCTCGCAAGGCCTTTGCGCACAATGCTTTGCGAGGCGCCTTCATCGCCCACAGCGATGTCGCGCTTCTCGACCATGTTGTCCTTGCCGACGACAACCGCGTAGAGCCCGTTCGGCCCGTGCTGGATCGCGTCGTTCGCTATGACCAGGACATTTTTTTGCGTATCGACCAGGAGCCGCGTCGCCACTGAAAGTCCGGGCCACAGTGCGTTGTCTTTGTTCTCGAAGGTGGCCTTCATTTGGATCGTTCCGCTCGCCTGGTCGACCTTGTTGTCGACCAGCGCGAGATGGCCCTGACCGAGCGTCTTCGTGCTGTCCGAAGACAGCGCGATGACCGGCACGGCGCCGGCGGCGAGCGCATTGTTGATCTGTCCGACGTTTTCTTCCGGCGCCGTGAACACAACCGAGATCGGCTGCAGCTTCACGATCGTGACGATGCCTGTCTGGTCTGTCGCATGCACGATGTTGCCGGGGTCGATCAGCCGGAAGCCGACCTTGCCGGTAAGGGGAGAGCGGATCGTCGTGTAGCTGAGCTGGGTCTGCGCGTTGTCGATCGAGGCTTGGTCGCCTTTGATCTGTGCATTGAGCTGGTCGACCTTCGCCTGCTGCGTGTCGAGCTGCTGCCGTGATGCGTAGTCCGACTTGGCAAGCTGGCTGTAGCGCTCGAGATCGAGCTGCGCATTTTTCAGGTTGGCTTCGTCCTGCAGTTTCTTGGCTTGCGCCATTTCGAGCGCGGCCTGAAACGGTCGCGGGTCGATCTGCACCAGCAGATCGCCTTCATTCACCATCTGACCCTGGCGGAATTCGACCTTGATCACCTGGCCATCGACCCGGCTGCGCACGGTTACGGTGCGATAAGGCTGCACGGTGCCGAGACCGTTCAGATACACCGGGAAGTCCGAGTTCTGGATCGTTTGCGTCGTGACCGGCACCGGCGCCGGACCTTTGGCCTCGCGTTGGCCGGAGCCGCCGGACATGTAACGCCAGCCCACATAACCGAAGAGCGCAATGGCACAAATGCCCAGCACGCCTGCCAGGGTGCCAAGCCGGAAAGAAAATGGACGTGTCAAAAAAATCTCCGAGGTCACCGTTGGTTTTCTGCCGCCCCGCCTCCTCTCAGATAACGTCTGCGCGGTCCAAATCCTGTGTTCCCGATGCAGTTTCGGCATGACCATTTTGTAACTTTTATGCGCAATTAATCCGGCGGCCTCCGAAGAGAATGGAACATATATCCGCACGTGCTTATTGTTTGGTGGGCGCGACCTGCCGCGTTGAGTTCGGGGGAACGGAATGCACCCCTATCGATCATCATCGGTCCCCGACGTTTCAAATATTGTTGATCTGCGACGGTACCGAAATGCTCGGCGGCTGCATTCGTCGTCTAACTTGGCCACGTTGAGAGCGCCGGAAAAATCGACCGACGATTTGTGGCTGCTCGATGATTACCGTGAGCGCATGAAGGTCAACGCCGTCGTATTCGTGTTCTTGATGCTTCTGATCACCGGCGGAGTATGGCTTCTCGACGGTCTCGCAGCATCGTTCGGACCCGAGCGCCTGCTGCATCACCATACGCAAACCCGTGATCCGGGCGGGGAGAGGATCGCCGCTCTGCCAGGCAAAACCGGCGACATTCTTTGAATATTTGCCCAAAATACTTGCGCATGTTGGCGCAGGCAAAATCCGCAAAAATTACGGCGCGTTAACGCAGGTCGGCCGACGCGGCCCCGTTGAAAATTTGGCGGGCGCGATCTCCCGAAATTGGGACCGAAGCGGATGGCAAAAAGGAAAGTGCTGCACCGGCACGAAAATGGCTTTGACATGAACATCGTTGGCCTGGACAGGTTTTTCACCCGTCAGAATGTCGCCCTTTACCGGACGCTTGCGGACAAAAGGACGAGCGCCGCAAAGCGCAAGGAGATTTTGCAGCTGCTGGCCGAGGAGCAAATCAAATTCAGGTCAGATTTCGCGAGGCCTGCGGCGCACGCAAATCAGGTGTGACTTGTCCTCATGATGATAATGCAGCCGACCGCGTTAGAAGGGGGTTGGACTGTCAGCAAACACGGTAACGGGATGGACCTCAAAGTCATCGCGATCCTTTCGTTGGTGGGAGTTGCCATTTGGCTCTCGCATATCGCAGCGAAAAAACGTGAAAAGATTCACAAGTGAATCGATTCGACGTTTGCGTCTGACGTCGTCCTTGTAAGCAATGATTTTGTCGCTGGCGGCTTGAAGCTTTCGCCGCAGCGGTCTTCCAATGACCAAGAAGCTAAACCCCTTCGCGCCGAGACGAAACGATCAGCTGCCCGCGCTGACGCGGACCATTGTCGTCACTGCGCCAAGACGCCGGCTTCCTTGATGATCGGCCACCACTTGTCGATCTCGACCTTCTGGAAGGCGGCAAGACCTTCGGGTGTCTGCTGCTCGCGCGGGGCGACGTCGAGCCCGAGGTCGGTGAGACGCGCTTTCACGGCCGGATCGGCAAGCGCTTCGACCATCGCCTTGTTGAGCGTGGCGATGACGTCTTTCGGTGTGCCTTTCGGCGCGAAGAAACCGAACCAGCCCGACATGTAAAGCCCGGGCACGCCGCCTTCGTCCGAGGTCGGAATGTCGGGCATCGAGACCGAGCGCTGCGGTGAGAGATTTGCGATCGCCTTGATCTTGCCGCCGCGGATCTGCGGCAGCGCGACCGCACCCTGCACCACCAGCAGGTCGACCTGTCCTGACACGAGGTCGGTCATGGCGGGACCTGCGCCGCGATACGGAATGAGGTGCACCTTCTGGCCGGTCAGCTTCTCGAACAGAACGCCGCTAACGTTTGCGGCGGCGTTCTGGTTGACGAAGTTGATCTTGCCCGGGTTCGCCTTCATCCAGGCGATGAGGTCCTTGAGATTGTCGGCGGGGAGATCCTTTTTCGCGACCATCAGCTGCGGATTGTTGGAGATGAGCCCGATCGGCTCGAAATCCTTTTGCAGGTCGTAGTCGAGCTTGTAGATGATGCTGCCGACGTGCGTATCCCACTGGCCGATGTCGATCGTGTAGCCATCGGGCGCGGCGCGCGCGACGCGTCCGACCGCGATGCTGCCACCGGCGCCGCCGACGTTTTCGATGATGACCGGTTGCCCGAGCGGCGCCCGCATGCGCTCGGCCAGGATGCGCGCGGCGACATCGGTCGAGCCGCCCGGCGGGAAAGGGACGATGAGCGTGATCTGGCGTGACGGATAGGTCTGCGCCTGTGCCTGCGCGCAAAAGAAACCGGCCAGCGCCGCCAGCGCCAGCGCAACGAAGCGTTTTCGCATGTCTCCCCCCGGTCATTCCGCCGGTCTCGCGCCGGCGCGCCTTAACGGTATCAGCCGCCGTATGGGATGAGAATGTGCCGTTTGCCTCGGGCGGGTGCGCTCAATGACGCGCCTTATCGCGCCCGGTGTGCCCTTGTGTGCCCTTGCCGTGGGCAACCACATCCCGCCGGATAGCTGCTTTCTGGGGAATTCTTGCGGTTTTTACGGTAACCGGTTCCAAATGCGCGGTATCATCTGGCTGGGCTGGTCATATAGAACGGTTTCTGACTCAGAGCCGGTCGTCGAACAGTGTCCCCTAACGAACAGACTCTCAGCCATGTTTGGGCCATGCTCGAGCATATCGGTTCGCGTCTATTGTTGATTTCGGGGGAAACGAGGAGTGTTTGTTATGTCTAACGACAATGAGTTGAAAGAAATTCAAGAGCCGCCGACGGAACAACAGCAACAACAACAATCCAACGAACAGAAACCCGCCGAGCCACCACAGCCCCAAGCACAGCTTGCGGAAACACAAGCTACCCAATCGGCGGACGTAACGTCAGAAAATCCAACGCAGTGACTGTTGCTTAAAGCTATCGCCCGACATTTGCCCGCGACGGCGCGTGTCCGTTGCGGGTCTTTTCGGCGTAGTGAATTGGACTTCAACGAAAGATATTTTGGCACTGCGACGGTCACGTTTCGTGACCGTCTGCGATGGTCCGCAGGCGGCTGTGGTCGCGGACCGCGATCCGCTGCCGGCCGCCTTCGATGATGCCTGCCGCTTCCCAAGCGCTTATGATCCGACTGACCGTATGCAAAGTCGTTGCTGTCATCTCGGCAATGTCCTGACGGCTCAACGGAAAATCGATCAACGTGCCGGCCGGCGATTTCTGGCCCGCCTCATCGGCCAATTTGAGGACCGCATGGGCGATGCGCCGTTCGGCGTCTTCCGTCGAGATTTCCCGCAATCGCTGATGCGCCTCCTGCAGGCGGCCGCCGATCATGCGCATTGCATTGCCGGCGAGCATGGGGTGCTGGCCCATCAGCGGCGGCCAAGTTGTTGAGGGCCACAACAGCGCCAGGCTATCTACGACCGCAATAGCGGTTCCGGGATAGGTGTTGCGGCCGATGGCCATCGCCACGCCGAACAAATCGCCGGGGCTAACGAATCGCACCACGATCTGTTCGCCATGGGGGGTCAATTGAGTGACGCGCAAGCGCCCATGCAATAACAGGAAGAAGGAATGTGCCGATTCATTCTGAGAGAAGACGGTCGCCCCCTTCGCATAATGTCGTGCATGGGCGCGAGCCAGTATGGTGTCGAGTTCTTCGGAGGATAGCCCGGCGAACACGGGCAGATCGGAAATCAGCGAATGGTCGAGCCTGAGCGTCACGCCATATTCCGGTGTGTTGAGCGGCAGTAGGGCGGGTGCACGCATATTAGCTCACATCATTTCCTATGAAAGGATGGCCGGCCCTCTTTTTGAGAGGCCGGCATTGAGGCGCTGAGATTAACAAGTCAGTGCGACATCGACTTTGCGGACTTCTCCGGATCGTAGTCCTTGTAGACGTCCGGATTGTCGGGGCCAGTGACTTCCAGAACGCCGGCAAGGCCCCGCTCGACACGGCTGAGCGCGTGATCGACCAGCATGAACTTTCCCGGCACTTCAAGCGTGAGGTCCACGACAGTCGCGCCGCCTGGCGGCACTGTAGTGGTCTGCACGTCTCGCATTGGCGCAGTGGTCAGCGAACCGAGGTTGTACACGCGATTGAACACCTCACCGATGACATGGAAAGATGACGTATAGTTCGGGCCGCCGACGCCGAAGAAGATGCGAACGGTTTCACCGGCCTTGGCCTTGAGCGGTTTTTCCTTGGCAAGGGCAAGCGCGGCACCATTGAACACGAAATATTCCGGCCGTTCGGCCAGGAGTTTGTCGTAGCTCTCGGTGAGCTCGCCTTTGCTGCCGAGTTTCTGCTCGGTGTAGATCTCGCCCTGCATGACATAGAATTCGTGATCGACTTTGGACAGGCCGCCTTCGGGTTCGACCAGAATCATGCCGTACATTCCGTTGGCGATGTGCTGTGCCGCCATCGGTACCGCGCAGTGATAAACGAACAATCCGGGATTAATAGCGGTGAACTCGAAGCCGCGCGATTCACCGGGCGCTGCGTCGGTTGCCTTGGCGCCGCCTCCGGGTCCCGTGACGGCATGGAAATCGACGTTGTGCATCATGGTGCTGTCGTCATGATTCTTGAGATGCACTTCCACCGTATCGCCGACACGTACTCGGATGAACGGCCCCGGAACCTTCTGATTGAAGGTCCAGTAACGGTACGTTGCACCGTCCGCGAGCTTGCCGGTGACCTCGACGGTTTCGAGATCGACCCTGACGCGCCGGGGCCCGCGGCTGCCGATCGGTGCCGGAAGGTCGGTCGGATCCCGAACGATCGATATCGGGTCATCCGTCTTTACGATTTTGCTGACCTTGTGTGCCAGTGGCACCGGGCCGTTTGCGGGTTGCGCATGGTACATGCGCGGTTTGCTTGGCTCTTCCGCAGCGGATGCGCTGTTGCCGAAGAGTCGTGCTGCAGAGCACAGTTCTGCGAACTCTGGGTCGAACAGTGCTGACGTTAAAACTACGGCGACAGCGAGGCCCGCCAGCGCAGAGCCCATACCTACCATCACACGATCGTTTCTGTTTCTCGGGAGTCTCATGGCAATCCCCCTTTCAGGTTTTTTCGAGCGCACGATAGGCGGTCGGGGCGAGCGTTCTTTGCGCCGCAGCAAACCCGCGGCGGTTCGACAAAATGCCGCAGGCGCCCCTTCACGATGCGCGCGTGCGCGGTGAACGGTCGCCAATAGAACGATGAGTGAAATTTTTCAGACCGCGTTTCGATGTTCACGAAGCGGCTTCTGCAGGCGCTGCCGCGCCATCGACTTCAGGCTTTGAACAACGCGTCGAATGTATGAGCGTTGGGGCAGAACTGACGGAAATGCTGAGCGGCAGTGCCCTCGGCGAGCTCGCGTTGGCACAGGCTTTTGTGATCGCAAAACACGCACGTTCGCTGCAGGTCCCGCATAACCGCGGGATCGGCGTCCTCCAGCGCTCGTGCGTCCACGGAAAGTGCCGACAGCATTTTCGGCAAGGCATCCGCCGCAACGGACCCTTTCCTGACAAGGCGGCGAAGATCTTCGACCGCGATGCCCAGGTCCTTCGCTATCTGCCTTGCTTCTTCCGGACTGCATTTCCCTAATTCGTCGCGTGTCCGATTCATCATGCGAAATTTGTCGATCCATCCCGCGACCGCGTACAGGACGAGTTCGACGCTTGGATAACGCGACACGTCGGCTGCGCGCCCGGACATCGTGCCCTCCATTGTTGAAGACAGGATCTTTCCGAATGCACGATAGCCGAGCCGGGCCGGCGTTCTTTGCGCTGGGACAAACTGGCGACGAATCGACAAAATGTCGCACGCCGGCATCGATCCGCGGCGTCGGAAAAGATACTAGATCGTCAATCCGTTGAAGCCCGTGTGAGAAAAGAATCATGTCGATGTCCGCTGCCTTGGAGAGCCGCCGCAGCTACGCAGGTCCCGCCTTGTTCTCTTATGGCTTCCGGCCCTTTTTTCTGGCCGCTGCTTCATGGGCCGCGTTCAACATACTGCTCTGGGTCCCGCAATATCTGGGTCTGCTCGCCCTGCCGACCGAATTCAGCGCGCTCGATTGGCACATCCACGAGATGCTCTATGGCTATGTGGCGGCAACGGTTGCGGGCTTTCTGCTGACGGCAATCCCGAACTGGACAGGCCGGCTACCTGTCAACGGTTGGCCGCTTGCGGGCCTCGTCTTGCTGTGGCTTGCGGGCCGCGCCGCCATTCTGCTTTCCACGAACATCGGAGGCATTGTAGCGGCGCTCGTCGACGTAAGTTTCCTACTCGCTCTTGCGGCCGTTGCAGCCCGCGAGATCGTTGCCGGCAAGAACTGGCGCAACCTGCGTGTAATGGTCATTCTCGCCGTACTCATCCTCGGCAACATCGTCTTTCATGCGGAAGTGCTGCTCAAGGGCCCGGCCGACTACGGCATTCGCATCGCCATCTCTGCTGTCGTGCTGCTGATTTCCCTCATTGGTGGCCGCGTCGTACCGAGCTTCACCAACAACTGGCTGGCTCGGAACAACCCCGGGCGATTGCCGGCGGCGTTCTCGCGTTTTGACATGGCGACGATCGTGAGCAGTGCGTTCTCGCTTGTCCTGTGGATTGCTGCGCCGACGCATCTGGTGACCGGCGCGCTGGTGCTGATGGTCGGGTGCATGCAATCGACGCGGCTTATCCGTTGGGCCGGAGACCGCACGCTCGCTGAGCCGCTCGTGCTTGTGTTGCATGTCGGCTACGCGTTCGTTCCAGCCGGCTTCTTCCTGCTTGGCCTGTCGGTGTGGAGCACGTTGGTGCCGGCCACAGCCGGGATACACGCCTGGACCGCCGGCGCCATTGGTTTGATGACTCTTGCCGTCATGACGCGCGCATCGCTCGGTCATACAGGCCAACCGCTCCGAGCCGGACGCGCGACACAAATCATTTATGCGGCCGTCCTGGCAGCTGCGATAACGAGAGTTGTTGCCGCCTTCAGCGGATCCATCACGCTTGTGGAATTCTCTGGCGTGGCGTGGATTGCGGCTTTTGGCTGCTTTTTATTTGTGTATGGCCCGATGTTAGCTGGGCAAAAGCCGAACTGGGAGAGGCGGGCGTGATGCAGCATTCAAGGCCGTTCAGAAATCCAAGGCCCTTGAAGGTGATCCCCCGAGAAGTCTCTCCCTTTTCAATTACGCAAATGTCCGCTTCTGGCCCCTAGAGGACATGATCTGTTGCACTGCACATGTCTGCTTTTGAACCAAAGCGGACGTGGTTTGCCGCTTGATAGCGATTTTATGTCGCTCGTATTGATGTAACTCGATACGATGTCCGTCTGAGCACCGGGGGCGGTATGCAGCGACGCGAGTTCATCGCGCTCATCTTTGGCGCAACGGCAACGTGGCCCACAACGACCTTCGCGCAACAGACGGGCAGGCTTCCAACTGTTGGATTTCTGGGGGCGAGTGCTTCGGGCTTTGCTCCCTGGGCGGCTGCTTTTGTTGCTCGCTTGAGTGAAGTCGGCTGGGTCGAAGGCCGCACCGTGGCAATAGAGTATCGCTGGTCAGAAGGTCGTCCGGAGCGCTACGCCGAGATTGCGGCCGAGTTCGTCCGTCTGAAGGTCGATATCATTCTCACTGTCGGAAGCGCTGTCCCGATTGTGAAACAGGCGACAACGACTATTCCCATCGTCTTTGCTGTAGCAATCGATCCGGTCGGCAGCGGCCTCGTCGCAAGTCTCGCGAAGCCTGGAGGCAATGTAACTGGACTGTCGATCCAAGCGAATGAGCTTGCTGGCAAGCGGGTTGAACTCTTGCGTGAGGTTGTGCCTCAACTGCGCCGACTGGCTATCTTGTTTAATGCTGACAATACCCAACCTGTACTGGAGATGGGCGAGACGCAGGCCGAGGCTCGCAGGCTCGGCCTCGAAATCATTCCGCTCGCTATCCGGCGGGCCGAAGACATCGCGTCCGCATTCCTGGACCTCAAAACGAAAGCTGACGCCGTTTACGTTGCAGTTGATCAACTTATCGTAGCTAACCGCCCGCGCATCCTCGCCCTTGCAGTTGGCGAGCGATTGCCCACAATCTTCAGTGAGCGCGACTTTGTTAAAGCCGGAGCGCTCATGTCCTATGGACCAAGTTACTCAGAACTGTTCCGGCACTCAGCAGATTTTGTCGACAAGATCCTGCGCGGGACCAGGCCCGCCGACATACCAGTCGAACAGCCGACCAAGTTCGAACTAGTGATAAATCTTACGACGGCCAAAGCACTTGGCCTCACAATTCCGCCATCGGTGCTCGCACGCGCCGACGATGTGATCGAATAGCCAATGTCCGCTTATTGCCCCTAGCGAACATTGGTTGTCGCCGCTTGCCCCTTCCAGTTCATGCGTTTCACGCTGTACGATGCTTCCTCCTGAGCCTTTGGGGGGAGGCGAT
>Ga0126382_10000973_pt1 | contig 11498 bp, 6 predicted proteins | sample PanSoiMetPlot_30_FD_92548 | JGI IMG/M metagenome (GOLD analysis project Ga0126382, IMG submission 92548) | Tropical forest soil microbial communities from Panama - MetaG Plot_30 | ecosystem: Environmental > Terrestrial > Soil > Tropical forest > Bulk soil | place: Panama | collected 2016-02-17 | reverse complement strand
GAATACCACGCTCGCGCGCCGGACGATGGAGCAGACCCGGATCTACCAGGCGCTGAAGGGGGTGCGGGGTCGGGCCTCGGTGGACATCGGCGCGCTCGAGCAATTGTTAGTTTGCTTCAGCCAACTCGTGGTCGAGCAACGACTGATCAAGGAAGTGGATATCAACCCGCTGTTCGCTTCGCCGGAGCGGCTGGTCGCCCTCGATGCGAGGGTGATTCTCCACCCGCCGAGCGTCACCGAGGCGGACCTACCACGACTGCCGATCCAACCTTACCCGGTCCAATACGAAAAACGATGGCAAAGGTGGTGGCAGGGTCACCATTCGCCCGATCCGACCGGAAGATGAGCCCAAGATGGTGGCCCTTCACCACACCCTTTCGGACCGCAGCGTCTATCTGCGGTATGCGGGGACGATCCCGCTGTCAGCGCGGATCATGCACGATCGGCTCTCTCGCCTTTGCTTCATTGACTACGACCGGGAAATGGCGCTGGTGGCGGAAACGGACGGAAACGAAGCGGTGGCTCCGGAGATCATCGCGGTCGGCCGCCTCACCCGCCGGCACGGGACGCGGGATGGTGAGTACGCGATCGTGGTGACGGATCGATACCAGCGTCAGGGGCTGGGAACGGAAATCTCGCGGCGGCTGATGGAGGTCGCCCACGACTGGAAGCTTGCGCGGATTGTCGCGGACGTCCTCCCCCAAAACGGGACAATGCAAAGAACCCTTAAAACCCTCGGTTTTGGTCTTTACAGCAACGGCGGCTCGGTTCGAGCGATCAAGCTGTTGCAGCAGTCGGCGGCTTGACGGCGCCGAGTATGAGCACCGCGAAGCGGCGCTCGACGCACCGGCCGCGGCCGACAAGAATGGTGTGGATGTGCGCATCTGTTGCATATGCCCGTCGGTAGCTTTGCGGACCGCCATGTCTGGACAGCGCGGCTAACGCACTGCGATCATCGAGGCGCTCGTTTCGGTGGCCCCCGCTCAACAAGTCCAGATGACAGTCCGAAAGCTGATGCCGGGCTGGCCGACTTCGCTAGCAAAGTTCTGGTTCGTCGCGCCGGCGTTGGTCGCTTTTGCAATTCACCTGCCGAGCCTGCGTCATGGCTTCGTCGGCGACGACGCGTTTCTGGTGCTCGGAAATCCACAGGTCACCAGCCCTAGCAGCCTTCGCGAGGTGCTTCTTACAGACTGGTTCGACCACGGCGGGCGAGGAGGGATCGGCTACTACCGACCGGTGGTGAAGGCCTCATTTCGCCTGACGTATGCCGTCTTCGGAGCGAACCCGCTCCCGTACCACGCAACCAACGTCTTGGCCCACGGCTTCGCAGCGATGTGCCTCTGCCTGCTGGCGGCGCAGTTGATACGCCCGGTTCAGGCGTTCTTCGCGGCTGCCTTGTTCGCGGTGCATCCGGCTACTGTAGAAGCGGTAGACGTCATCACCGCGCGGTCAGATGTCTTCGCCGGCTTGTTCGTGCTTGCCTCGCTTGCGGCGCTGATCCGATGGCGAGACTCGGGTCGGTTGCGATGGCTCTGGGCGTCGGTGGTGCTGAGCGGGTTGGCCTACGGATCCAAGGAATCAGCCCTTCTGCTGCCGGTTGCTCTCTTTGCCTGGGCCTATCGCAGTGGACAGCTGACGCGGCGCCTCTGGTCATATCTGCCGTTCGCTGCCGTATGGCTTGGGATGCTCGCGATCCGCCTCGCAGTCTCTTTCACCCGTCCGATTCCGAATGCCTTGGCGGAAAAGACATGGCTCATTCGCGCTGAAGCGGTGTTCAAGGTGATTGCCACCTACTTGAGGCCGCTTGCTTTGGCTCAGCCGCTCTTCATCCTCCCCCGCGTGCCAAAGTCCCTTGCGGAGCCGCCCGTGCTGGTCGGCATCTGCATCGTTGCGGCGGCGATGGTGTACCTCTGGAGCACTCGGGCAAAGACGCCCGGTGGCTTTGCGATCATCCTCATCGGCGTTGCTCTCGCCCCGGCCTTGGTGCTCTGGCACATCCACATTCCAAGTTGGAAGGACGAGCTGCCTGCCGCCGAGCGCTGGTTGTACTTGCCGCTGGCGGGAATCGCGCTTCTCGCCGGCTACCTGCTCAACCAAAGCAAACAGCGCGCGATCCGGACGATCGGCTTTGCACTTCTTCTGGTGTACGCCGGTGCCGCCTGGATCCGGACGCCAATATACGCGTCGAATCAAACCTACATGGCATTCGCATTGGATCAGTTGAAAGACTCTGACGACGCGTCGCTTTCGCCGCCAGACAGGTACGTGTCTCGTTTGTACCGCGCAGTACAGCTCAAAGATGAAGGCCATTCGGCCGAGGCGCTTCCGCTCCTCGTGGATGCAACCAAGATTGCGCCTTGGCTGGCCGACGCCTGGAAGCAATTGGGTGCGGTCCACTTCAACCTCGGTCATGCCGCCGAAGCAGAGCGTGCTTTGAAACTGGTGCTTTCGCCGGAGTTCGCAAACAATCTGGAAGGGTTGCGGCAGCGCGCCGAGTACCACAACGACACTCTGGAGCGAATGGACCGGCTCCCTCTTTACGAGTTGCTGGCTCGCGCCTTGATCCAGCAGGGCAAGACGGTCGAAGCAGCCAAAGTGCTTGCCCGAGCGTCACAGCTGAGAGCGTCACGGGGTAGGCTGGCGCCGACCTCCTCGTCGCCGCAGGCCGCGGCTCGCTGAGGCTAGGCGGGGAACAGCGCGAATTCTATCCCAATCGGGGCCATAGCGGGTCGGCCGTGCCGAACGTCGCCGCCATGACGGTAACGTCTGCCGGATAGCGCAACGCAGATGCTTGACCGCTGTCTTCTGATCGGATGTGGCCTCATTGCGGGGCAGGAGGGGATCCATGAAATTGGCATCGAAGTGCGGCTGGATGGCGGTATTCGCGTTTTCAGCGACGATGCCGAGCGCGTTCGCGGGGCAATCCGGTTGGTTTTGGCAGAACCCGCTCCCGCAGGGCAGCAGTCTCCATGGGGTGGTTCATTTGGACGCATTCACTGCGGTAGCCGTCGGCGGCGGCGGAACCGTTCTGCGCACCAGAGACGGAGGAGCGAGCTGGACTTTGCAAACGACTGGGGCAACCAACACACTCAAGGCGATCTCCTTCGGCGATGCGAGCACGGGCTTCGCGGTGGGAGCCGCCGGAACCATTCTGCGCACGGACGATAGCGGCGAGACCTGGAACGCTCAAACAAGCGGAACAAGCAATACGCTCAACGGCGTTTCTTTCGTCAGCGCGAGCGTCGGCACGGCCGTAGGCGAGCGAGGGACAATTCTGCGCAGCGAGGATGGCGGCGCTACCTGGACTCCACAGTCCACCGACGTACGCTTCTCTTTGAATTCCGTCTCGTTCGCGGATGCGAACACCGGGATTGCGGTAGGCATGGAAGGCGTCTCGGGAATCATTCTGACCACCGCGGATGGCGGTGCAACTTGGATGGCGCAGTCCAGCCAGACCGACGGTCAACTCCTGGCCGTCGCATTCAGCGACTCCCACACGGCGGTCGCGGTCGGCGAGATGGGATTCATTCTTCGCTCGACCGATGCTGGTGCGAGCTGGAGGTTTCAGAACAATCCGACCGGTATCACGCTCAACGGCGTTTCCTTCGCGGACTCCGACGTCGGTGCAACCGTCGGCGACTCCGGCACCCTCCTGCGAACCAGCGATGGCGGCGTCAGTTGGACGGTGCAACGCACCGGGACTGCCAATCCACTCTATGCAGTGTCCTTCGCCGATCCCGGCACTGCCAGCGCGGTGGGCTATACGGGGGAAATCTTCCGCAGCGAGGACGGCGGCCTCTCTTGGTTGCCGCAAACAACGGGAATCCTGTTTTCACTCAACAAGGTCTCGTTGGTGGACGCGAACACGGGAACCGCGGTCGGCCCTTCGGGAATCATCCTGCGGACCATCGATGGCCAAAGCTGGACCCGTCAGTCCAGCGGGGTCACCAGCACCCTCAATGGCGTCTCGTTCGTGGATGCGAATACGGGGATGGTTGTGGGCTCATCCGGGACCATTCTGCGGACGCTCGACGGTGGCGATACCTGGACGGTCCACTCCAGCGGAACCGTCACCTTTCTCATTGCCGTCTCATTCATAGACACCGCGAGCGCGGTCGTCGTTGGCCAACAAGGAACCATTGTTCGGACCGACGATGGGGGGAATACCTGGGTCATCCAAGCGAGCGGAACCAACAACACCCTGCTTGGGATCTCGTTTGTCGACGTGGACGTCGGCACCGTGGTGGGAGCGGCGGGCACCATTCTGCGCACCACGGACGGCGGCGCTCACTGGCAGCAGCAAGTCGCGGGAACCAGCGAGACCTTGGAGGGAGTTTTCTTCGTCAATGCCAACGTCGGCACCGCGGTCGGGGAGAATGGAGCCATCTTCCGCACCGAGAGTGGTGGCACAGAGTGGAAACGGCAGGCCGGAGGGACCGCGAGCTCTCTGCGCGACGTTTTTTTCGTGGACCGTAGCACTGGCGTAGCGGTGGGCAGCGGAGGAACAATTCTTCGGACCACGGATGCGGGCGGGCATTGGGTGCCGCAGAACAGCAGGACCGATAACTGGCTCGCTAGCGTTTCGTTCGCAGATGCGAACGTCGGCGTCGTGGTCGGGCTGGGTGGGACGATACTTCGGACCGACACCGGAGGAGGGTAGCTGACGGGACGCCTCAGAGGCTTGCGCGATGATCGAAAGATCGCGCGGCCCCGCGCCCAGGGTGAGCGGGTGCAGATCCGCTCCCGGTACAAAGCGAGACAAAAAAAGCGCCCGGCCAACTCAGCGGGGGTTGATCAGTTTGATCAACAAAACCCCGCGCTGCGCCGCACCAAGAGTTTTGCTGAGTTGCGAAAAATCGATCGCCGCGTTCGAGCCAATGCTCAAAGGGGGCTAAGCGCGCTCGGTTGGAAACGCCACTTACGGAGTGCAGGAGGCGTAGGCCATCTGAGCGTTGAGAACGCCGCCCGCTGCGCCCGGCGTCGCCGCTCCTAATGTTCCTTGACCATCGTGGCTGAGGGAAGGCCATGCCTGGATGAAGCGTAGCTGCCCGCCGAACGGCGTGGGATCGCCCTCTTGCGCGACGATCACCAGACTTCCGTCTGGCTCGTTGTTCAACAACGCCTGAACATCGCCGCCCGGCGTTCGAACCGTGACCCAAAGCGCGAGCTTACCGGCGTCGTCCAGCGGGGCCAGCGGATTGCGCGAGTATGCGATGCCGATCACCTCCCCATTCCCGACGGCGTCATGAAAGGCGACTGCCTTGCGAAAGTCGCCGGGGGAGCCGGCGAACCAGCCCGCGCTGAAACCCGTGTCCAGTCGAACGTCGCTCATGAATGCAACCTGGCCGGCGTTGTTCAAGATCGGCGCCTCGAAGTCCGCGTATGTGCCACCCATCGGTGTCGGATCACCGACGGCCGCGTACCACTGGTGGGATCCGTCAGACGAAACGAAAACGCCGCCAAGAGCCTGGCCGCCGGTGACGTATCCGCGGAAGCTGATTTGCCCGAGGTCGTTGATGTCACCCAGCGGTCCGGTGGGGATGACGGTGTTGTCGATGAATCCAAATTGTTCGGTGACGATCGCCCAGAAGAAGCCACCACCTGGGGCGGGATCCGCAGTCGCCACGACTTTGCTGACCGTCCCACCATCCCACAGGAAGAGATCGCCGTATCGAGACCCTCCGGTGATGGCGGCGAAAGCGACCTGCCGGAGGTTGTTGAGCGAGCCCGGGCCGATCGCGGAGAAAGTGCCACCGAGCGGAGAAATATCTCCCATGGCCGCCACCTTTACGATCGCGCCGGTATCTGCCTGATAGAGGAAAAGGCCTCGACGAGACTCTCCACCATAGACGTCTGCAATGAACAGGATGTCTCCGGCGTCGTTGAGTGCCGGCACGAACACGGTGCCGGTGAAAAAGCCAGTGAACGTGCCCCCAATCGGCGACGGATCTCCGCACTGCGAGCCGGGATCTCCGCTGCCGCCGCCTCGACCGCATCCGATTGCGATTGGAAGTAGACCATCGGCGCTGGCGATGAAGACGCCTTGATTGCGTTCAACGGCATTGACCACTGCCATGAACGCAATTTGCCCCGACGAGTTGATGGTGGCGGGATTTCCCCACCCTTGAGGATCCAGCGTCCCACCGCCCGGCACGTCCTCTCCGTACCAGGCGATACCCGAGAGCTGGCAAGTATCGGGTGACGCCGTAAGTCGCCTCGCCTCCGCAGCGGGCGCGGCGGTTTGGTCGATTCGCTCGATGACGACGTCATCATGCGACTTCAAGTAGAGGCTCTGCGCCATTGCCGGTGTCGCCACCAGGATGGTCGCCGCGCAGAACGCAAAGACTCCGATCCGGCTCTTTTCTCTCTGCCCCATATTGCCCCTCCCGCCTCGAATTGCGACGCGTCTTAGGGGCCGCGTCGTAGCGTGTCAACGATGCTGAGCGACCACGAGATCGCCTGGAGGCGCTTGTAGCGCTACAGCGGCGCTACCTGTGCCAATCTGGTGTGGGCGCCCCGCAAACTCAGTGCTTCCCAAGCGGTTGCGTGAATTGCGCGTCGGCACATCGCCTGCAGAGCTGGCTCGCCGCAGCAACCAACCCTCAACATACAAAGGAAAGAAGGAATCCTGGCATGAGAAAGTTCCTGGCAGTTCAGGCGGCTGTGTTCGGTTTATCGTTTTTGGCTGGACCTCGGCCGGCGCTCGCCAAGAACGAGCAAAGTAAGCCTCGTGGGGTTTCCGCCAGCGCGAAGGTCGACCCGGCCGAAGCCAGCGCGGACGTCAGCCCCACCTTTGACCTTGCCCCCCGCGTCGAGTGGAGGTTTTTCAACTGGGCGGAGTTCACTCCAAAAGGAACCCAGACGTTATCGGAGAGCGGCTCCCTCTTCGTTTTTGGGCTGGATCCTCGATTCGCCTTCGGACCGAACAAGCGGTTTTTTGTCGAAGCAGACACCAGTGTCTACCTGGGGAAAGTGGATTACGACGGGGCCCAACTAAACGGCGTCCCGGTCAAATCGAAAACCGGTTATTTCGGTTTCGAGCTAGCCCCGACCGCGGGCTATGTCTTCTCCCTGGGCTCGCGTTTCCAGTTGACGCCGATGGCCGGCATTGGCTTCGAGTACTGGAACCGGGACGTGGGCGATGGGGACGCTCGAGGTTACGACGAGAAGTACACGGTTTATCGCATCCAGACGGGTGTACGAGGGACGTATCTTTTGAATCGAAACGTTCGATTTCATTCGACGCTGCAGCTCAAGGTCCCAGTGGCCATTTCGGAGTCCGTTCGCGTCGGCGCCAGAGGCGTAGGACAGCCGGCGGATATTAGTGTCTCGCCGGGGATTTCGCCGGCCATCCTGGTTGAAGGTGGAAGCACCATTTACGGGTTTAACGTCGCGCTCTATTTCGAGACCTGGACTCTAACGCAGTCCAACCTCGACAAAGGAATGTTGCAGCCGGATTCCACGAGGAAGCTCTTCGGACTCCGAGTCGGACATTCCTTTAGCCTTTAAGCGGCAGCGAGGAGCTTTGGCCGTTTGCCCAAACTTACTTTTTGGCCGCGGCGGCCTTGTGGGCAATGAGGCCAAAGCCCTTCGCCGTTGCATCCTTCTCGAGAGCTTCAAGGCGGGCACGGCCAGCGACCCTCTGGCCGGATTTCATCTCGATTTCGCCCAGGGCGAGGCGCGCCTCGAGCTGAGGGCGCACGAAGCCATACTTGTTGGTCTCCGCCAGAGTCGCTTTGAGGCTTTCCATGGCGCCCTGCGTTTTGCCGAGTGAAGCACGAACCTGCGCAGCAACGATCTCCACCGCGACGCGCGCGATCCGGTCTTGGCTTCTCCGCACAACTTCCAAGGCGCGGCCAATGGCTTCCTGGGCCTTGTCTGGCTGATGTTGCGCAAGAAAGGCTCTGGCCAAGATCGCCCTCCCCTCGGCCGCGAAGTCGGCAGCGTGCTCGCTGTCGTATTCTGCGATTGCCTTTTGGGCGATCGGCTCCGCCTCGGAAGGGCGGCCCTCTTCGATGGCCAACCACGCGAGGATCAGCTCGGTTTGGGCGATGTTTCGCTTTTCGCCAAGTTGCTTTCTGATCGCGAGAGCCTCTTCTCCGTTCTTCCGCGCGCCGGCGAGATCTCCCTCCTCGCGGAGAACCTGGCTGAAATTGTGTAGGGCAAAGGCCAATCCATTCTTGTCGCCCATCTCGCGCCTCACCAGCAGCAACTCCTGGTAGGTCTTTCGCGCTGAGGCCAGGTCTCCCTGTTCCATCGCCAACTCACCCAGATTGTGCAGCACCAGCGAGATCCTCAAACGGTCTTCAATCTCGCGCGCGATCGCCAGCGACTCTTGGTACTTACTCTTCGCGCCCGCCCAGTCTCCCTCGGTATACAAGACGTTCCCAATCCCGATCAGGCTCGCGCCGATGTCGCTCTTCTTGCCGAGCTCCCGCCGAATCACCAGGGACTGCTCGTACATTCGCTTCGCGCCGGCCAGGTCACCCTGATCCACGAGCACGTTCGCGATGTTGTTCAAGATCATCGCCACCGAGGCCTGGTTGCCCGCTTCGCGGAAGAAAGTCAGCGATTCTTCGAATGCCGCTTTCGCACCGGTCAGGTCTCCCCGGTTCTTCAGAAGAGTTCCAATGGAGTTTCGGGCGCGAGCCACTCCGGCTTTGTCCCCTGCCGCGGCATAGATCCGTTGAGCTTCTTCGTAGGCGGATTGCGCTCTCAGAGGCTCGCCCAGGGCGCCCAGTGCCCCCCCTTCGAGGAGTCGCGCCGCGGCGACCAACAGCTTGGCTTCCTTGGCGTCGCCTTTCGCGGCCGCTCTGGCCGCCGCCTCCCGTTGGCGCTTGGAGTCCGAGAGGGACTGGGCGGCTTGGGCTTCGGCGAGGTAAATCTGCGGGGCATCCCGTTCCGATGAGGGTAGCCTTGAAAGCGCTTCAGTCGTGGCCAAGGCGGCCCTGCCTTTGCCGGCCGAGATTTGGGCCTCCACCAGCCGCAGCCCATGTTCCACATTGTCAGGGAAGAAATCCCAGAGCGTCTGATAGATCTCAACCGTTTTGTTCCACTCGTGGGTGGTCTCACGATAGCGCCCTTCAACGATCAGGCGCTGCTCTCGGGATAGGTTTGCGGATAGGTCGAAGGCTCTCTTGGCTTCCTGCTCCGCCTTCTGTTCATAACCCAGCCTCGACCAGGCGACGGAGAGTGCGGAGTGGGCGAGGGGGTGGTTTTGGTCCTCGGCCACCGCTTTTTCCAACAAGTCGCGCGCGCCCAGAGCATCGAAGACCCGCAGTTTGGCCAGTCCTTCCGAATACAGCCGCGCCGCCTCGGGAGCCGCGGGAAGCGATGCCCGAACCCCCGCCGCTTCGGACCTGGAGACTTCCTCGACGCCAAGCTTGTTGCGCAGCTGCCCTCCAATCCCGGACACCAGCTCGAACAGGTTCTTCTGCGTCCCCGTTTGCGCGATCGCGGCAATTGTTTCTCCCGCCGCGGCGTCCTGAAGTCGCACGTCCAGTCGGATCTGCCCGCCGGAGTCGTCGCCCAAGCCGAGGTACGCACCGACCACCACCAATTCCGCGCCTAGGTTGTTGCGCACCCGGAGCAGCGAGTCGGGGGCGAGTGGCTGGGCCTCGCTCAGCGCGAGCTCCATCTTCATCCGCGCCACGTTTTCTTCGGGAATCGTCCTCAGCTTCTCGCCGGCAGCCAGCTCGGTGGTGAGCATCTCGGAGAGGGCAGTGGAAAGCCAGGCGTGCTCGGGCCGCCCGGAGAGGTTCTTGAAGCCGAGCACGGCGACGGAACGCCGGGTCTTCATCGGCGCGGAAGGGGCAGCGCTTTCGTTCGCTGTTCTGATGCCGTGGGACGGACGTTCCCGCCAGCGTTGAAGGCTCAGCAACAAAAACGACGCGAGCGCCAAGGCCAAGGCCCCCGCCGCGAATAGAGGCCAGCGCCGGCGAAGAGCCGGCTGCGCTGTCGGAGCCGCGTTGGCACCGGAGGAAGGCGAAAGCCTTTGCAGTTGGGTCGCCAGCTCTCGAGCTGACTGAAAGCGGTCCTCGGGATCCTTTTCCAGGGAGCGCCAGACGATTTCCTGCAGGTCCACCGGGACCTGCTTGGGCAGGTCGGCAGGGTCGTCGTTTAGGATGGCGTAAGCGGTTTCAACCAAGGAGCCCGCGTCGAAGGCGCGCTTGCCCGAGAGCATCTCGTACAAAATGGCTCCCGCGCTGAAGATGTCGGAGCGGCGATCGGCGGGATGACCGCGGACCTGCTCCGGGGACATGTATCCCATGGTTCCTAGGATGGTGCCGGTCTGGGTTTGCGCGGCTGAACGGCCGTCGGAGCTCTGTGGCTCGGGCTCGAGCAGCTTGGCTAGGCCAAAGTCGAGAATCTTCAGCCGTCCATCCCGAGTGATGAAGAGGTTCTCTGGCTTGAGGTCGCGATGGACGATTCCCCGCTCGTGCGCCGCTGCCAGGCCATCGACGAGCTGGGTGAGATACTCCTTCGCGCTGTTCGCATCGAGCGCCGTTTCCCGGAGGCGCTCGCGCAGCGTGCAGCCCTCCAAGAGCTCCGAGACGATGTAAGGGCTTCCCTCGTGCATCCCGATGTCGTGGACGGTGAGGACGTTGGGGTGGTTGAGCGAGCCCGCCGCTCGCGCTTCCTGCTGAAACCGCCGCAGCTCCTCATCGTCATGGATGGCCTTGGCGAGGAATTTGATCGCAACCGGGCGGCCGAGTTTGATGTCGCGCGCCGCGAAGACGCGCGCCATGCCGCCTCGGCCGAGCTCGTTTTCGATGACGTACCGATCGCTCAACGTCGAGCCGCGGTCCGCAGACGAATCAGGAGCGCCAGGCCCCGAAATCACCGTCGGCTCGACGTTGGCGTTCACCGGCGATTGAGATCCGCCCTCCTTACTCATTGTCCTGCTCCCGGCGCCGGATGCTAAACGCGGAGCCGGCCTGGCTCAAGGGCACGCTAGTCGCGGAAATCCTTCAAATCGAGGCGATAGCGCTTGATCCACCGCTGCACTTGTGTCCGGGCTTTGCCGAGCGCCTGCGCAACGGCGGTCACGTTGCCACCGTGTCGCTCCAGAAGTGTCCGGATCTCCTCGCGCCTTCGGCGGTCGCTCTCGGACAATCGCTTCTGCTCCCGCTCCTCTGGGACGCCGCCGAGCCTCTGCCACGCCTTCTTCGCCGCCGCTCCGCGAATCGATTCTGGAAAGTGCGCCACCTCGACCGGTCCGGTCCGCGCCAACAGCACCGCGGGCAAAAGGTACTTCTCCAACTCGCGGACGTTGAGCGGCCAGGGGTACGAAAGCAGGGCGCGCGCCGCGTCGTTGCTGAACTCCACCTGGCTCGAGCGTTCCACCATGTCTCTTTTGAGTAGCCGGCTGATCAACAGCCCCAAGTCCTCACGGCGTTGCCGAAGCGGAGGCAGAGAGAGGGCAAAGCCGGAGATGCGCGCCAGCAGATCGGAGCGAAACTCGTTTTTCTCAACCATCGCATCGAGGTCGCGGTGGG
>Ga0126382_10000972_pt1 | contig 11503 bp, 12 predicted proteins | sample PanSoiMetPlot_30_FD_92548 | JGI IMG/M metagenome (GOLD analysis project Ga0126382, IMG submission 92548) | Tropical forest soil microbial communities from Panama - MetaG Plot_30 | ecosystem: Environmental > Terrestrial > Soil > Tropical forest > Bulk soil | place: Panama | collected 2016-02-17 | reverse complement strand
TTGGAATTGAACCCACCGTTCGTCATGCGGCTGATCTCGGCTTTGTCCCTGTTGTGATCACCGACGCGTGCGGGGCGGGGCACGCTGACGCCGCGAAACGGTCGCTTGAAAGCTTGGCCTTCGCGGGTGATGCATTGTTCACGGATGCGGCAACGTTCTGCCGCCTGGTGCGTCAAAACGGTTGACCACCCATGAAAGGTTTTCTGCCTCTCGTCGATCGCATTGCCGGTTGGCTCCTGTTGATCGGCGCGCTCTTGCACGGTTACGGTTCATATCGTGCCTATCCTTCCCTAAGCTCAAATTTGGTGTGGGCCTTGTCTGGCAGCGTGGCCGCGCTTCTTCTGGCCGGCATCAATCTCTTGCGGGTCAGTCGCCCGGACGATCGGCCGCTGGCCTGGATCTGTTTGGCCGGCTCCCTGCTATGGGTTGGCGTCGTTGTCGCCTTTGCCGCGACCCTGCCAAATCCGGTCGACCCACGACCGCTCTATCATCTTATCGTCACCATGGTTTTGGTTGTATTCAGCCTGCGAACTGCATTGGGATCGGGGACGCGCTGAGCGTTTTCATGAGTCCGCTTCTGGCCCATAGCGGACACCTAGCTGCACCGCACATGTCCGCTATCGGGTGTAAAGCGGACATGGGCTCTTGCACTGCACATGTCCGCTTCGGACCCAAAGCGGGCATTGGCCGGACTCGTAGAATTCGTGCATGAATTAACGGCCCCTCCGATCTATCAAACTCTTTGCGGGCGCCGCCATTTAACTTCCGAGCAGGCCGACCGAATGCTATCGTTCCACTAGGCATCTGTAGATTGTCGCTAAGGGGGAACGATCATGACTGAGCTTAAGCGTCGCGACTTCTTAAAAGCTTCCGCAGCCATAGCCGTCGCCTCTGCGGCCGTTGTGCTTGCACTCGAGTTGATGCCGGCCAGCGCGGCAGCTACGCACCACAAACGTCACTCGAAGGGTGCTGCTGCTGCACAGCCACAGATTGCTTGCACCGTCGTCGGCTGCATGCCCGTTCCACGCGGCTGCCATCCAGAGATGGGCTACACGCCAGACGGAACACCAACCGGTTTTGATGTGGTGGTGTGTCCGAACTACACGCTTTACGGAAGAAACATTTCAAACTACTGAGGTCGGTTTTTTTCTGCGCTGCATGAGTCCGCTTTTGGCCCTTAGCGGACATGGCTTTTTGCGCCGCATATATCCGCTTATGGCCAAAGCCGAGATCGTCTTTCTCCCTAACTCAGTACCGAACGAGCTGTGATCGCTTGTGAAGGAACCAATCGTCCTGTTGCTGGGTTTGCGTCGTGGGTAGGGATGTTGGTTGAGGAAGTCATGACTCCTGCAGTCAAATGCAGACGAATGGCCGCAATGCTTCGCGTGAAAGCGGACAGAGAATGCGACCCTGAGGCTAGGGCCGAGTGGCAGTACGTAGCTAGGGGCTATCTCATATTATCCAATCAATTTGAGCGGAATGGATGTAAGAACACTAGCTACGCATCCCCACAAATTCGCGACATCGACGAAGAAGCGTCCTGATCGAAGCTGCGCCAAAGCCGGCGATAGATGATGAAAAAATTGGGAGCAACAAGAATGCGTCGCAATCCATCGTTCGGCGTGAAGCCATCCGACAGCTTCTCTGTGCGCTTGCTCGTTAGTGTACTTTTATTTCGCGTGTGCGTATCCGCGCTGCGTTTGGCAGTGCGACGAGTATTCAGCTAACTCTTCTGATGGCGAAGTCTTTCGCGATCCCCTAGTTGGCCTCGCCGACTCGTTAGGACACGCTAAGATAATGGCTCGTGGACCGCAACGGTTGGACAGCATCCACGCAAGCGTTAGCGACCGGCGTCACACCGGTGAAGACGGCGAGGATCGTTGACTATCCCAATAGCTCGTGCTTCGCCCCCAACGCCCCCAACGCCCCCAGTCGCGCACACCGCGACGACGACTACGTCCTGGTCCTGAAATTGGACGAGCGCACGCCAGAAGGCATTCATCCGCTCGGCCCTCGTCTCGAGGTCGATCTCGCCGGAAGGGGCACCGGCGCTCCGCCAAGGCCGAATGAGCGGATCACGCGCACCGGTTCATCGTCAGCAGCAGGTTCGCGACCGCGTCGCGGCTTCTTCCTCGCGCGGCGCGCGGTGTTCGCATTTTCCACGATGTGGATCCTTCAGGCTCTTCATTTTGCGCCTCCCGATTATCATTATTTATGGAAGGCCGCCGGCGGCCTCGTGCCGCCGGATATCATTCAGGGGAATGGTTGGCTGTCCCACTATTCTCTAATGCCTTGTTTTTTTTCGATCGGGGAAGCCCTCTCGGGACCGCCATTAAACCCTTAGAAAAATGCTGAGTGAAGCTGACCAGGGATTACCTGTTAAGGTAAACTCAAGGGTAAACAGTTTACTGAAATTCCCGCGCTAGTGTTTATTCGCCAGCAGTCGCGCGCGGTGCAGCCGCAGATTCCACGGTGGAAACGTCGTCGCGCCCCGTTCCCCAGAACAACTCGCCTCGCTCGACCATGTAATTTACGTGTGCCTGAACCTCGCTGAATGCAAAACTCATCTGGTGAGGATCTAGCGGGCGCCGAAACACAAACGGTACAATGTCGGCAGTGGTGCGTGGTACCCCGTGGCAAGCCGATGCAATGGCAGCACAGCGCTCTTCGTGATGACGAATGAGTTCGGCGCAACGGACTTGCAGGTGTCGGAACGGCAATTGATGACCGGGCAGAACCAAGGTATCTGGCGGCAGCAAAGCTTGCAGGCTGCGCAGCGAACGCAAGTAGAGATCGAGAGGATTGCCGTCCGGCTCCACTGCCCAGACGCTGACGTTTGGGGTGATCTTCGCGAGAATCTGGTCTGCCGCGAAAAACAATTTTTCGGCCGGGCAATGGAGCATGAGCTGTTCGGGCGCATGGCCATCTCCGCTAAGCACTTCGAATACACGGCCACCGATGTTGAGCACATCCTGTGCGACCAATCGACGGAAAGTTGGCGGTAAGCCGGTGACCATTCTGAGATAGTTATGGCCGCGCGTCGAAACCCGTGCCGTTGTTTCGGCATCAAGACCGTGGCGGAGATAGAAATCGCGATAGATCTTGGCGTCGAGGGCGCCCGGGCTGAGCGAAATATTAACGCAGGAAAGGTAGGTCGTTTGGCTCGTTAGTAGCGGCACGCCGTAACGCTCGGCTAGCCAGCCGGCGAGACCAATGTGGTCGGGGTGAAAATGCGTGACGATCAAGCGCGTGATGCGCCGGCCACGCAAAGGGCCATCAAGAAGCCTTTGCCAAACGGCCCGCGTGACCTCATCGCCGATGCCAGTATCGATGACGGCCCAGCCGTCGCCGTCTTCAATGAAGTAGACATTGATGTGATCGAGGCGGAAAGGTAGAGGCAACCGCGCCCATAACACGCCCGGGTGGACCTCGACCAACTCATGAGGATTTAGAGGCGCGGCGAAGGGAAAGTGCAGTTCCGCTTGATGATGTGAGTCCAGCACGCTTTTATTCTCAATCCTGCGATCATCTTTGTCTTCATGTTTGAATTTGCAACCAGGGTCAAGCCAGCCAAGGCTCTCAATTTAGTATCAATGCACTAGCGATCTGCAGCGAGCTTTTTTCCATACGGATGATTTACCGGCCCTGATGAGCCCGCATTGAGGCGCCTTTGGCAGCGTCGATGTATGTTCGGCTGCCGTAATAAGATCGTCGATGATGAGCATGCCTCGCCGTTTGGCCGACCGCGCGTCACGAAGCAACCCATCTCTCGGAGCGACGTAAACCCACCTCTTTGGGGGACGGGACGAATGTTTGAATGGCCGCTGCGTGTCGCGGTTCGTCCTGCGGCCCTATCAGGTCTGCAGCATTTGGAAGCGCTTCAGCCGAGGTCCTTGACGGCGACCGCTTCAATTTCGACCATCAGATCAGGATGCGACAGCCGTCGCACCTCGACGGTGGTGCTGGCCGGAAGACCTACGCCCAAAAAGTCGTGGCGGATGTCGACGTGCTTAAAGAACTCGTCGATGTCGGTCACAAATGTTGTGGTTTTTACGAGATTGGCGAGTGTAACGCCGGCAGCCTCAAGTGCAGCACGAATATTCTCGCCGACCTGGCGAATTTGCGCCCGCATGTCGCGCGGCCCGACAATGTTTCCCGACTTATCGCGCGCGAGCTGCCCGGAAATGAAAATGAGCGACTGGGTCTCGGCTACAACCACGTGCGTGTACAGAACTCGGCCTTCGAGCGCGCGTTGAAACAGCGTCTTCGGTTGGATCTTGGTCACTGACATGGCTGGTGTTCTCCTACGGCTATTGCGGCCGCCGCTCCCGTTTAGCAAGATCACTGCAGACGTGGCAAAGGAGGTCGAACATGCGCACGATATCAGGTGTTGGTTCCGGGCGACTGTCGAGGCGCCAGCTGCTGCAGGTCGGCGCGGCCGGATTTGTTGGCGCTTCAATGAGCGCACTGCGCGGCGCCTCTGCTGCTCCGGTGACGATCCGCTATGCAACGGGCGGCGGGATCGGGCCGAACGAGATGGAGACGATCATCTATCTCGATTACTTGAAGGAGAACGTCCTCAAGAACTACGGAAAATCGTACACGCTCGAAATGACCTTCACGCGTGGTACGCCCGAGGCGGCCACACTGCTGGCATCCGGGCAAGCGGACCTTGGGACGCTTGCATTTTCGTCCTTCGCGACCGCGATTGCTAAGAATGCCGTTGCAGGCGGGCTTTCGATCATCTCCGACAATTATCAGGACGGTCACGCCGGCAACGCGAGCAACACGTTCTTCGTGCTTCAGGACTCGCCGATCAAGACGGTCGAGGATCTCAAGGGCAAAAAAGTCGGCATCAATGCCTATGGTTCTGCCGTCGATCTCGTCCTACGCGTCGTTTTGAAGAAGAAGGGCCTCGATCCGAGGCGCGACGTGCAGATCGTCGAAATCAACTTCCCGAACATGGCGGCGGCGATACGGGAAAAGCGCGTCGATTGCGGCGTTCTCGTTATTCCGTTCCTCGCCGTCGAAAGCCGCAAGGGCGATTTGCGGCCGTTGTTCACCGGCGGAGATGCGTTCGGCCCGTCCTCCGTTATCTTCCAGGTGGCCCGCACGGAATTCCTGAATCAGAATGCGGATGCTGTGCGTGGGTTCCTCGCCGACTATGTTGCCGGGCTCAATTGGTACTATGACAAGGCCAATCGCAACAAAGCCATCGAGCTCGTCGCCGCCTTCACGAAGTCGCCGAAAGAGGTGCTCGACAGCTATTTTGCAACGGGCAGCGATTACTATCGCGATCCCAATGGCTGCGTGCCAGCGATCGCCATCCAGAAGCCGATCGATGCAATGGTCGAGGAAAAGCTGATTCCGCAACCAGTCGATGCCTCGAAGTACCTGGCTCTGAGCTATCTGCCACGGCCGTGCTCGACCTAGTCCGACCGAAGATCGAGATTCGGGGCGTATCGAAGACCTACGCAAGCGAGGACGGTCCCGTGCTCGCATTGCGAGGTACCGATCTGACTGTCAACGAAGGCGAGTTTGTTTCGATTGTCGGTCCGTCGGGCTGCGGCAAGAGCACGCTTCTCTATGTCGTCGGAGGATTCCTGGCCGCGCGTGGCGAGGTCACTATCGATGGCGCTCCCGTTAAGGGCCCGGGCACCGACCGCGGAATTGTCTTCCAGGAATACGCACTCTTTCCCTGGCTGACGGTGCACGACAACATCGCCTTCGGCCTCGAACGCCAGGGCCTAGCCGCGTCAGAGCGTGAGAAGATTGTCGACCGCCTTGTGAAAGTCATCGGCCTTGGCGGCTTCGAAAAACGGTATCCGCGCGAGCTTTCCGGAGGCATGAAGCAACGCGTCGCGATCGCGCGCACGCTTGCGCGCGATCCGGCGATCCTGCTGCTCGACGAGCCATTCGGCGCGCTCGATGCCCAGACGAGGGAAATCATGCAGGATGAGCTACTGCGGATCTGGCTGGAGACCCGCAAGACTGTCCTCATGGTAACCCACGACGTTACCGAGGCGGTCTATCTCTCGAACCGTATTTGCGTCATGTCGGCCCGACCCGGTCAGATTATAGAGGAATTCACCGTCTCCTTCGACCGTGGCCGTTCGCGTGAAGAGCTCGTTGTCTCCGAGCAGTTCAATAGCATCCGCAACCGCGTCTGGCTGTCGGTGCGGCGTCAGGCCTTGGCCGCCGGAGAGCATAATGACGAAGCCTGACCAGTTTATGTTCGCCGCAAGGCGCGGGCTTGTGCGCGTCGCGCCTCTGATTCTTTTCGGGCTGATATGGCACACCATCTGCACCGCGGGAGTGGTCAACAAGGACTTCCTGCCTGCGCCGGGTGCTGTTGCTGCGGCGCTTGCCGACTTGTTCAAGGGCGGAGAAATCACCAAGAACCTCACAATCACCTTGTTCAGGGCGGCCGTGGGTCTCATTCTCGGCGCTGCCTGCGGGATCTGGATTGGCGTAATGATGGCGCGCTCGCGACACTTCCGCGAGTACGTGACTCCGATCGTTGGCGGCACCTACTCGCTGCCCAAGTCCGCGCTGATCCCGCTTTTCGCTCTGTGGTTCGGAATCGGAAACATCACCTCGATTGCCGCAGTCTTCCTTGCCTGTCTGCTGCCCATGATCGTCAACACTTATCACGGCGTGGTCACGACGCCGAAGGTTCTGGTCTGGAGCGCGGAGGCGCTAGGCACCGGCGAACGCGAATTGTGGCCACGTATTTTCATTCGCAACGCGCTACCCGACATCTTCACAGGTCTCCGCATAGCGCTTGGATTCTCATTCGTGTTAGCGATTTCCGCCGAGATGATCGCCTCCACGAACGGTATCGGCAAGCTGATCTTCATGTACGGCGAAAACGGCGCGTACGACTATATGTTCGCGGCAATCGCCTGCATGGTCATCGTTGCCTTTCTTGCCGATCGTGCACTTGTCATTCTGACGAAGCGATTGCTGGTCTGGCATGAATCGGCCGCCGCGGAACTCGAGGCGAGGCGGCCATGAATCCAATCGAGGTCCGCACGGATGCGTTCGCATGGCGCTCGGCGGTCTCAATTCTTCTATTCATTGCTCTTTGGGAGATTGCGGCGCGGATCCAGGTTACGCCCGTAATATTGTTGCCACCGTTTTCAATCGTGGCCGCACAGCTGTGGTACTCCACACTGGACGGCACGCTTGCTGCCGACCTGTCGCTAAGTCTCGCGCGGGCGTTTTGCGGGTTGATGCTGGCAACGGTGGGGGGCGTCGTCCTGGGACTGCTGATGGCGCGAAACCGGACGATCGAATGGCTAGTCGATCCGCTCGTTGCTCTTGGATTTCCATCACCGAAGATCGCTTTCATTCCGATCTTCATCCTGTGGTTCGGAATTGAAAGCCTGTCGAAGATTCTGCTTGTGACCTTTGCATGCGTATTTCCCATCATCATCGGTACCTACAGTGCAGCGCGTGCCGTCAGCAGGCAGTTCGTCTGGTCGGCCGTCTCGCTCGGCAGCAGTCGGTCTGGTGTATTCTTTCATGTGATTCTGCCGGCGTGCTATCCGCGTATTTTTACGACGTTCCGAATTGCCGTGCCTGTTGGCCTTATCACCACTTTCACCGCCGAGATGGTCGCAGGCGGTGGCGGCATGGGCGCGACCTTGATCTACTCGCAGCGCTTTTTCGAAAGCCCGACAGTATTTGCCTATATCGTCGTGATGCTGGCTGTGGGACTCGCGGTCGATGCGGCGATGCGGCGTTTTCAGAGCCGGTTCCTCCGCTGGGCCGAGGAATGATTACGCTCGACGCGTAATAGCCTGCTGTCCTTCAGGCAGCGGATTTCTTCCGGCGGGCCAAAGCGGTTGTCGATGATTTACCGGCCCTGATGAGCCGCATTGAGGCGCCTTTGGCAGCGTCGATGTAGGTTCGGCTGCCGTGAATAAGCGTGAGAGCCATCGATCCTTCCATCAAAAGCATGATTTCGCGAGCGCGCTCGAGGGAAAAGGCGACACCAGCGCTTGAAAGTCGCTCGGCAAGCCAGGCTTTCATTGCCGCCTTGTGACGGCGTGCAATGCTACGGGCCGGGTGACCAGGAAGGTGCGCAAGCTCAACGACCAGTTTGGTAAAACCCGATCCTGGCCAACGCGGTGTTGTTGCAACCCACCTTGCGAGTTGACCGAAGAAGGATTCGATCATTCCGTCAGGATCGCTGGGCATCTGCTCGCCGATATGGCTTAGCCGCTTATGCGCCAAATCATTGTGATGAATGAGGACGGCCGCCAGCAGGTCGTCTTTGCTCTGGTAGTAAGAGTAGATCGTTCGTTTCGTGAGTTTCGCTCGGTCGGCAATGCTGTCGATGCTGGTGCGGGTGAAGCCAGATCGCCAGAAGCATGCGTATGCCGCGTCGACAATGCGCTGTCGGGTTTGCTCCGTTTTCGTGCGCATCTGCGCCTCCGACCAAAAGTATACCGAGTAGTGAATTTACATCATTGCTCGATCCTGAAATGGTTGTTATCGAGAATTTTGCGTGCCAAGCCGATCAACCGTCTGCGAAGTGTGGACGCGGGCTATGCCATTTCAATCGCTTACGATCAGAAGCATCAAAGCGACCCCGGTTGTCCTGAAATTGAGGCGGCCCGTGGTCGCGCGCATCGCGACCATTTCCGACTGGCCGGTCATATTGATCGATCTCCATACGGAAGAGGGTGTTGTCGGGCGCAGCTATCTTGAACCCTACACAACGAAGACCATGAAGTACCTCGTCCCGGCACTTCATGATCTTGGCGAAATGTTCAAAGGTCGAAAGCTCGTGCCCCTTGAACTTTACGACCTCGCGCGCAAGTCACTTCATTTTGTCGGTTATCAGGGCCAATCGACGATCGCCGTTTCTGGCCTCGACATGGCAGCGTGGGATGCCCTCGGCCAAGCGGCCGGTTTGCCTCTGTGCGTCCTTCTCGGCGGATCAGTTGGCCCGGTCAGGGCCTACAACAGTAACGGACTGTGGCTGCAGGAACCGCGCATAGTGGCGGAGCAGGCAGTCGAACTGCGTGACGAGGGCGGATTTACCGGCCTGAAGTTGCGATTAGGCCGCGACAAACTACGTGACGACATCGAAACAGTGTCGGCGGTGCGGAAATCGGTCGGTGACGACATGCACTTGATGGTTGATTTCAACCAGGGCTTGGATCTGGGCGAGGCCCTGCAACGTTGTCATGCGATCGACGACCTGGGCCTGGATTGGATCGAGGAGCCGATCGTCTATGACAATCTTGATGGCTATGCTCAGCTTGCGGCGGAGTTAAAGACGCCAATTCAGATTGGCGAGAATTTCTATGGCCCGCGCGATCTGCACAAAGCACTTCAGAGCAAGGCCTGCGACTTCGTGATGCCTGATTTCATGCGCATTGGCGGTGTGACGGGTTGGCTAAAGTCGGCTGCCATTGCCGGCGCGGTGGGTATACCGATGTCGACGCACCTGTACCCGGAGGTCGCTGCTCATGTCATGCGGGTCACGGAAACGGCGCATTGGCTCGAATGGCAGGATTGGGCCGATCCGCTGTTGCAAAAGCCGTACATGATCAAAGACAGCTTGCTACACGTGCCCGACCTGCCGGGAATCGGTCTCGAATGGGACGAAGAGGTGGTTGCGGCCAATCGTGTCGATATGTAAGCGCTCTTTAAGTGCAGAGCGCGACGATCATATCGAACAGGGCGCGCGTGCCAGTGGTGGCCCAAAGAGCAAAGGCCGCCATGCTGAGTATCAGGGCAGCAATGCCAGTCGACCACAGCAGCAAATAAGGAGTGCGGGCGGGCGACGGTTCGGTCATGGGACTCACCCGATTCATCGGACTACACCAGCTATGCAGGCGCTGCCAAAATCGCGAGGCGCGGTACCGGCTGTTCGCGAATGCACCAGTGGATCACGGCCGCAAATATGCCGAGGCCGACTGAGATCCACCACATTAGATCATAGTTGCCTTGGATGTCGTAGAGTCGGCCGGCGCCCCAGCCGCCGAGGAAGCTTCCCAACTGGTGGCTGAAAAACACGATGCCCCACAGCATCGACATGTGCGTCGGCCCGAACATGTAGCCTACGAGGCCGCTGGTTAGCGGAATAGTGCCAAGCCAAAGGAACCCGAGCGAGGCTGCGAACAAAAGCACTGACATCCATGACAAGGGCAGAGCTAGAAACATCACAAATGCCAGCGCCCGCAAGGCGTAGAGCAATGCCAGCATGTCTTTCTTCTGATGCTTGCTCCCAAGCCAGCCCCACATCAACGAGCCGACGATGTTGAACAGGCCGACCAAGCCGATCGCCCAGCCTCCGAGCTCGAGAGGCGAGATCGGTGTACCAAAGAACGACATGCCGACTGCTTTGTCGGAAATGTACGAGGGAAGATGCAATCCAATGAATGACACATGGAAGCCGCACACGAAGAAGCCGACGGTCAGCAACCAGAAGCCATACGTCTGAAATGCTTCCTGAAGTGCATCTTTTGCATCTTGTGTGCCCGCTACGCCGGATTTCGACATTGGCGCGCGATGTTCCCGTAATCCTATAGCCAGCGGCACCATCACCATCGACATCACGCCAAGGACAAGCATCGTCGTATGCCAGTTATCGAGCCGGGACGGCAGCAGCGACGCGAATGGCACAATAGCGAATTGTCCAAACGACCCACCGGCCGTCGCGACACCAAGCGCGATGGAGCGTTTCTCCGGTGGGGTCTGTCGGCTGATAGAGCCGAAGATCGGTCCGAATCCCGCGGCCGACATGCCGACGCCACACAGTACATTTCCGGCCGTCAGCATCACGCTTTCGGTCGCAAACGCGATCATGAACATACCGACGACATACAGGGCGCCACCGGCGGCGACCGTCCGTGCCGTACCAAAGCGATCGGAGATATTGCCGACGAATGGCGACAATCCACCCATCAGTAGCAGCGCCAATGCGTTGGCGAAAGACCATACCTCGCGCCCAACGCCGAGGTCGGCAGCAATTGGCTTCTGGAAAATGCCGAAACTCTGGCGCGCGCCAATGCCAATCGTGAGGATCAAGGCTCCACAGATGACTGCGATCCAGAAGCTGCGTTCCTGCGGCTTGGTAACCACCTCGGCTGAGCGCGCGGACATGGAACCTCCGAACTCTTTAGAAATAGGCGCATATGCACCTTTTCCTTGACATTAATAAGCGCATACGCACCTATTGCCAAGAGAAGCTTCAAGGATCCGGCCCAGATTTTAGAATGTGAGCTATGCAGAAAGCACCATCCCAGACCTTCGACAGTACCGCATGCAATTGCCTGGCGCTGCGCCAGGCCGCGCGCCATGTCACCCAAATCTATGACAGCTATCTGTCATCGGAGGGCCTGCGCACCACGCAGTACTCGATCCTCGCAAAACTGAACCGGCTTGGGCCGCTTTCGATCAATGAACTTGCGAAGTCGATGGTTATGGACCGGACCACGCTGGGCCGCGCCATCCGCCCGCTGGAGCGCGACCGGTTGCTGAC
>Ga0126382_10000971_pt1 | contig 11506 bp, 13 predicted proteins | sample PanSoiMetPlot_30_FD_92548 | JGI IMG/M metagenome (GOLD analysis project Ga0126382, IMG submission 92548) | Tropical forest soil microbial communities from Panama - MetaG Plot_30 | ecosystem: Environmental > Terrestrial > Soil > Tropical forest > Bulk soil | place: Panama | collected 2016-02-17 | reverse complement strand
GGCGCCCCGAAAGATTTGTCCAATACAACGTTCCTGCCCTTGGGCCCTAAGGTGACGGTGACCGCATCGGCCAGGACGTTCACCCCTCTGAGAATCGCGTCGCGCGCGTCGCGATCAAATTTGACTATTTTGGCTGCCATCTTCTTCCCTCCTAGTGTTTTCTTAAGAATTACTTCTCGATAACGCCGAGGATATCTTCCTCGCGCATGATCAGATGTTCTTCGCCGTCGATATTAATTTCAGTGCCTGAATACTTGCCAAAAAGTATGCGATCGTTGACTTTAACCTCGAGCGGGATGACTTTACCGTCCTCGTTCAGTTTTCCCTTGCCGACGGCGATCACCTTTCCCTCCTGCGGCTTTTCTTTGGCCGTGTCAGGAATAATGATGCCCCCCCTGCTTTTCTCCTCTTCCTCAATTCGTTTCACGATGACTCGATCTTGCAAAGGCGTAATCTTCACTTCTTTCTCCTTTCCAGAATTAGACCCAAGTAATTGATTTTAAAAAGGGATTTATTTTTCGGTTCGGCGCGTCGGCTTCAGTTAAAAAGTCCAAAAAACGCAAAAAAATTAAACATCAAATGCTCAATGTCAAGAGTTAACTGCGGAAAATATCTTGCAATTCATGACTCTTAATTAAGAAATTCGCAAAAGTCAAATGTCAGCACAAAGCTTACTTCCTGTGTTTTCGTGTTTCTTCTTCGAAATATTTGCGGTAAAGGACATCCCACTCCCGGCTTCCAGGCGGAACGTGGCGAGATAGGGATTGGATTTTCTGGCGCACGATTTCGTCGATGTGATCTTCCCCTTGAAAGAAGTCGTGCAGAACTTGTTTCGTTTCCGTAAGTGCGCGGCCCTCGTTCGGGAAGCGCGCCAGCCCGCTTTTCCGGATCCCATCGATCACGAGATGGGCCAAATGCGAGACTCGGCTTTCCGACAGACGGTTCACAAAATAAACCCCTTCTTGGCAGCGAGTTTTTGCTTGGCCAGAAGAAACATCTTGTAAGGATCCATATCCTTGGCGACCTTGGCGTAGGTAGAAAGCATTCGACGAGCTTCTTCTTCCAGAGCTTCCTCCTCGGCAAAGTTTTGATTGATGATTTCCATGATCTTGGCCTTAATTTCAGGCTCCTGGCTCCCGGCGCTGATTAGATCCTTTGCTCGGTAAGCGGCCAGCAACATGGTTGCAAGCCTATCCAGTTGCTCCCGCTTAATCTTCATCGATGGTGGAAAAGGTTGTGGATAAATTGCTAAGAGCCAGTAACAACTCGCTCAACGTGCTCTTATTTTATTGTTTTTGTATCGGTCCCCGGGGGGTAAGTCAACACGCCTTGCGGGCTGGAAACCAGCGCCGGGGTAAGAAAACTTGTGCATCCATAGCCTTTTTGGCAATATGTCACTTCATCTATTGAAACGCGTTGCGCGAAAGATGCAGTTCGAGGAAAGCAGTTATCCACAGCACCGAATCATCCGTAGCCGCAGTGCATAACCGAAGTTGTGGAAAAGTCTCATGCCTGTTTATAAACCAGCGCGCTTAAAGCGGGGGGGAAGAATCGGTATTGTGGCGCCGGCGGGTTGCGTTGATCCAGCTGCCGTCGAGGAGGGTATGGAGGCGGTTCGTAAGGAAGGTTTTTCGGTCGAACTAGGGCCCAACGTATACCGTCGCAAGGGGTATCTAGCGGGAGACGAACGAGCGCGGGCGGACGATCTGGTAGACTTCTTTCAACGCTCAGACATCGACGCTATTTTTTGTGCCCGCGGCGGCTTTGGATCGATGCAACTTTTGCCGCATATGCGAAACGAACTCAAGCCAAAAATTTTTGTTGGTTACAGCGACATCACGGTGCTGCTCAACTGGTTCTTGCAAAAGTTCCACATGGTGACCTTTCATGCGCCTATGGTGGCGATGGATATTGCGCACGGGTTGAGCGCGCGCGCCAAGGAGCATTTCTGGGGTTTGCTGACCGGAGAAACGCGAGATTGGAAAATTGAGTTGGGTGAAATTATCCGGCCCGGAGTGATCGAGGCAGAGATGGTCGGAGGATGTTTATCACTGTTGGTGACCACCCTTGGAACGCCCTATGAAGTGGATACAACGGGTAAGCTGCTCTTCTTAGAAGACACCGACGAAAAACCTTACCGAATCGAGCGGATGTTAACGCATCTAAAAATGGCCGGTAAGTTGGACCGTTTGAGCGGGGTAGTATTTGGCGATTTTACACGGTGTGACGGGGAGGGCACGAGGGATGTCCGGCAGGTAATCGGCGAACTTTTTGCTGACGCCCCTTATCCGGTGGTCATGGGAATGGCCGCTGGTCATGGGCAAGAGAATCTCGCGCTTCCCTTTGGCGTGAAGATGGCGCTCAACGGTCAAGCGGGAACACTTTCACTTACCGAATCTCCCGTGGCATAAAGAGCGATGTCTCTTCTGCTGGGTTTGCTAACAATCTTCAAGCCCAGTACGGGATTAAGCCAATGTCTGAAGCGAAGTATTAACGGGTCAACCATTCACGATATCCGATCATGGATTTTCGTTCTGTTGAAAGTGCTTTTCGGGAGGCTGTCGCCCAGGGAGTCTTCCCCGGCGCAGTCGTGCTGGTCAGCAAGGATCAGGAAGTCGTTTATGAGGAGGCCTTTGGTTATCGCTCCTTGATTCCTGAAAAGACGGCGCTGCGGGGAAATACGATCTTCGATCTCGCTTCACTGACCAAGCCCTTGGCAACAACGGTTGCGATCATGATGCTGGTGCGCGAGAGAAAAATTAATCTCGACGACCATGTGACTCGTTTTATTCCCACCTTCGGTGTCTTCGGCAAACATTCTGTGACCTTTCGCCATCTACTGAATCATTCCTCAGGCCTACCGGCCTGGAAACCTTATTATGAGGAGATTATCAAGCTTGAAAAGGCGGGCAGGGTTAATTTTGTCGTTAGCCGGGCGGCAAAGAATTTTGTCATGGAACAAATTCATCGCGAAAAGCCGGTCACCTCGGCCGGCGCTCAGGGACTGTACAGTGATCTTGGTTTTATTCTACTGGGCGAGGTTGTGGAAGTTATTACCGGGTGGACGTTGGACCGTTTCTGTCAAGAACGCATCTTCAAGCCATTGGGCTTGCGCTCCACCGCGTTCGTGGATTTGACCCAGCTCAGAACCAAGCGCTTGCAACCAGTGGAAGATATGATTGCACCCACGGAAAACTGCCCGTGGCGAAAAAAAATACTTTGCGGCGAGGTGCACGATGACAATGCTTATGCGATGGGAGGTGTCGCCGGCCACGCGGGCATCTTCTCCTCGGCGCGAGACATTCATTACCTGCTCGCCCGGCTGCAGCGCTGCCTGCTGGGAAAAGACAGTTTCCTGTCCCAGGCATTGGTCAAGGAATTTCTCGTCAAAGATGAGTCGGTAAAGAACTCCACCTTTGCGCTGGGCTGGGATACGCCTGCAGCAGCCAAATCAGCCAGCGGGAGTTGCTTCTCGGCTCGATCCGTGGGGCATCTGGGTTTCACGGGCGCTTCGGTCTGGTGGGATCTGGAAAAGCTTTGTCACATTATTTTGCTTACCAACCGGGTTCATCCGTCGCGGAAAAATGAAAAGATCCGCGACTTCCGGCCGCACATTCATGACCTGATCATGAAAGCCCTCTTCCCATGAACGAACGTCCGCACCCTGGCAGCCATATTCATATGATCGCCATTTGCGGGGTCGGCATGGCATCGCTGGCCGGACTGCTTCAGGCGCAGGGCTATCGCGTTAGCGGGTCGGACCAGAATGTTTACCCGCCGATGAGCACCTACTTGGCGGATATCGGCATTGAAGTTCTGCCGGGTTTTCGCGCCGAACATTTTTCCGTTCGCCCAGACCTCGTGATTATCGGAAGCGCCATCTCGCGGGACAACGCAGAAGCGCAGGTCGTGCTCAATCGAGAAATACCGTTCATTTCGTTTCCGCAGGCGCTGGGAATGTTTCTCATTGGCCAGCGCGAGTCGCTCGTGGTCGCGGGCACCCATGGGAAAACTACCACCACGGCGCTCGCCGCCTGGGTGCTCACGCGCGCGGGCTTGGATCCAGGCTTTTTCGTTGGCGGCGTACCCCTCAATTTCGGCAGTGGCTGGGGTTCAGGGAAGGGCAATCATGTCGTTATCGAAGGCGATGAATACGATACCGCCTTCTTTGATAAAGGGCCGAAGTTTCTACACTACCGTCCGCGCCGGGTCATACTGACCAGCGTGGAATTTGATCATGCGGATATCTATCAGGATCTTAACCATGTGAAGGCTTCATTCCGGCGACTGATGGAAATCATTCCACAAGACGGCTGTCTGCTGGTCTGCAATGACTATCCCGCGGCCATGGAAGTCGCGGCGCAGACGCCCAGTCGTGTGATTGTTTACGGCGGCGGGAACGGAGCTGACTGGACCATCGCTAATGTTGAGATGCGCGCGGGAAAAAGCTTCTTCGAGCCTTGCTATCGCGGATACTCGGAAGGCCGGGTTGAGGCTGGAGTGATCGGTCACCACAATATAAAAAACGCGTTGGCGGTTTATGCAATGGCCAGAGCGATGGGCATAGAGCGGGCCAAACTGCTCGACGGCTTCGCGACCTTCGCTGGAGTGAAAAGACGGCAAGAAGTAAGGGGCGAGCAGCGGGGAGTTCTGGTCATCGACGACTTTGCCCATCATCCGACCGCCGTTCGAGCCACAATCGACGCCGTCAAACAGGCCTACCCGGGCCGCAGGTTATGGGCGCTCTTCGAGCCGCGCAGCAATACCAGTAGACGAAGTATCTTCGAGCGAGAATTTGCCGAGTCCTTGGCGCTGGCGGACCGCGTGGTTCTGACCGGGCTGTATCAGCCGGAAAAGGTTGCCGAACCAGAGCGCATGTCGGTTGCGACCGTGGCGCAGGAAATTAATCGGTTAGGGAACAATGCCCGCGCCCAGGTCGTCGAAAAGAGCCAGGACATCGCGGCGTTGATCGCTCGAGATACAGCGCCCGGGGATATCGTTCTGGTGATGTCGAATGGTGCTTTTGATGGCGTGCAAGATAAAATCTTGCGTGCGCTAGCGGGATAGGAAAAGCCTCGCGCATTCACGGCTGCAGAAATAATTTCCCCCTTGGTAAATCGCCTCACCCTTCGGCACATAGCTCTGACATTGCGGGTCTAGGACCATTTGATCCGTCTTCGCCGCGGCGCTGCGGCGGCGCGAGGAACCGGTCTTGCGACCCATTAGATACGCCCGGAGCGCTGAAACGATGATGTAACCGATCAGGAGAAAGAATAAGAAGCGGAGCAGCAAAGGGTGAGCTCCATAAGCCTATCGCTAAGGTGTTCAATTCGTTCAAAAGTTCCAATCGTTCAAACCCTCTCCTTCATCCCCCCCGCGTCCGTGGGGAAGGACAGAGAGCCTGCCCCGGACTCGATCCGGGGTGGGAGCTAGAACGTTTTGAACGAGTGGAACGTTTGACCTACGGTTGCTAGTCGGCTCAACTCTCGATCGCCAGAGTGTCATAGTTTTTACTCTGATCATGAATCATCGGAGCTAGGAGTGAAACAGATGAACCTTTTTGTCGTCCTTAACATTGATCAGCAGCTCGGAGATGGTTACCCCGAGCTCGGGATGAATGACCTGGGGCGCGATTTCACTCAGGGGTACCAAAACAAATTTGCGATTCGGCATTTCAGGATGAGGAATGCGTAACGTTTTCTTTTTCACGACCTGCGCGTCAAACAGCAAGATGTCCAGATCAATGATCCGGGCTCCCCAGCGCTTCTTGACCTTCTTCCGCCCCATGGCGCGCTCGATGTTTTTGAACTTCTTGAGCAGCATCTCGGGTTTAAACTTAGTTTCAATCTCGATGGCGCCGTTGACATACCAATCCTTCGAATCCCCTAGGGGCTCGCTACTGTAGAGCGATGATTCTTTGATGATCCTCGTGTCGGGTAGCTTGGCCAAACGGCTTAACGCCTCCAAGAAGTTTTCCTTCTTGTTGCCGATGTTGGAACCTACACCGATGTAGACCTGATGGGCCACAGCATTTGCCATTGCGACCCTCGATGGAAAGTATCCCTAAAGCTTGATTTGTCGGATCCTTTCCGCAACCTCCTTTAGTCGTGTTTTGTCGACACACACGGTAAAGCGGACGTAGCCTTCCCCGGCGTCGCCGAAGCCGTTCCCCGGGGTAGTCACCACTCCAGCTTCATCTAGTAGTTTGGTGGTAAATTCAGCCGAAGAAAGACCTTTGGGAACCGCCACCCAGACATAGAACGTGGCGCGGGGTTTCTCGCATTCGAGTCCGACGGCGCGCAAACCGTCGACAAGAATATCGCGACGCTCTTGATAGATTTTACGCGATGGCTCGACGATCTTATCGCCGAGCTTCAAAGCCTCAATGCCCGCTTCCTGGATCGCCTGAAAGATGCCGGAGTCCAAGTTGGATTTGGCCTGTGCCAAACCACTTACCAGCTCGGTGTTGCCGACCGCCATACCGATGCGCCATCCGGTCATGTTGAACGTCTTGGATAGTGAATGAAACTCTATACCGACCTCCCTTGCCCCAGGGACTTCCAGAAAGCTCAGCGGCCGGTAGCCATCGTATCCCATCTCGGTATAAGCGGCGTCGTGGCAGACGATCACGTTATAGCGATTGGCGAAGTCGATTACGCGCTGGAAAAAATCTTTGTCCGCCACTGCGGCCGTGGGATTGTTCGGATAGTTGATCCATAGTATTTTTGCCTGCTTCGCGATATCGGCAGGGATCGACTCGAGATTGGGAAGAAAATGATTTTCCTTTTTCAGAGAGAGAAAGTAGTTCTTCCCGCCACTAAAACTCGTGCCGATGTGATAAACTGGGTAGCACGGACTGGATACCAGGACGATATCCCCAGGGTCGACGAAGGCCACGGCCATGTTGCCAATGCCCTCCTTAGATCCAATAAGAGAAACGACTTCTTTCCCGGAATCTAAAGAGACGTTGAACCGTTGCTTGTACCATCCGGCAACGGCGTCGCGAAACTCCGGCATACCCGAGCTGTTAGGGTAGCGGTGGTTCACCGGTTTACTTGCACTTTCAAACAGTTTCTCCACAATACTCGATGGTGTAGGAATGTCGGGATCGCCGATCCCAAGGTCGATTAGATCCACCCCCCGGGCCAAAGCTGCGCGCTTTCGCCGGTCAATCTCCGCGAAAAGATACGGTGGTAACTCGTTAATTCTTCTGGCTTTTGTTATGCGAAGAGCCAATTGGATCAAAACCTCCGCCTAAAATCGCCATGTTGTACCTGTTTTTTGGTATTTTGACAACCGGTCACAAAAAAACGTCACGAAACTTACAGTTTTGAAAGGGCGAAATTGGAAGGTCAGGCACTATAAAACATGCTCATTGACCGGTATAAATATCGTTGGTGAGATGTCATACGTTCTTTTGCGCCGAGCCCGATTGCTTTCAAAAAAGAGGGCAGTAAACCGTGATTCCCCTTAGCGACGAGAACCCGACATTTCTGCGGCCTGTCGCGACCATCGCCATTATCGCCGCGAACATCGCGGTCTTTCTGTACCAGCTCTCACTGCTGGTCGGCGATCCGCGGCTAGAGGAGGCATTGATCTATCAGTTCGGCGTAGTTCCCGCGGCCATGACCCACGGCCTGTACTTGGGTGAATACTACAGGGCATTCACGTCAATGTTTCTCCACGGCGGTTGGTTACACATCATCGGCAACATGCTTTATCTCTGGATTTTCGGCAATAACGTTGAAGACAGCATGGGCCATTTTCGTTTCGTCATTTTCTATTTGCTTACGGGGGTTATTGCCGCCTGCGCACACATCGCCATCCAACCGAGCTCAATCATCCCAACCATAGGCGCCTCTGGAGCTGTGTCAGGGATTCTCGGCGCTTATCTGGTTCTGCATCCCCATGCTCGAATCAAGACATTAGTGCCGCTGTTTGTCTTTTTTACGGTAATGTATATTCCGGCATGGCTCTTCCTCGTGGTATGGATTGGCTGGCAGGTTCTCAGTCAAGGCCTTGTGCCGGTCACTGCAACTGGCGGCGGCGTAGCCTACGGCGCTCACATCGGTGGTTTCATTGCCGGGGCTCTGTTGATTCCGTGGTTCCGCAAATATCGCTGGAACCGCGACTTTTCTTATTCATAGCAAATCCTTGCGTGCTTTTATTCGTCGCGTTGGCGATTCTGGCATTGGTGCAAAAGCTGCGGCGAATGGCTGATAGGCTAGTAGCCTACCGGTCTCTGATTAGCATCGATTCTTGCCTTTTTTCGGACAAATACCGGTAAGAACCCAGGGCCAACCCGCTAGCGCCGGCTTCTCTGTCCACCCAAAATCGAAGTCGGATTGCCAGCGCCGAACGGACGTTGGTGTACATGTCGCGGATCATTGAAGCGATGGTGGGAGACATGGTTACAGCTACTACCCACACACGGCAGAGGTTTTATTGGCCGTTGTGCGATGGAATTGACTACGACAGTAGTTTCTTGCGGTGCGTCGGGCACAAGCGTCGGCCCAGAATTGTTGGCGATGAGCTGAGAATCGCGGGCTGGTTCAGGCATTATTGCCGCCGGTTGCTCGATGAATGACTGCTTGACCGCTGACGGCGCTGCCGGTGAAAAAAACCTGTTCTTATAATAAGGCTCGGGGAATGGCGCACGGATGTGGAACGGAGTTGAAACTGTCGGTGAAATGAATGACTCCCGTCTCGTCCGTCCATTGAAACAGGTCCGCGCCCAGGGTAAGGGAGCGCATGAGCAGGAAAAATCCCAGCAGACATATTGATGTTTTGGTTGCGGCTGGCATTTTGATTTCCTTCCATCACAACACTATGGCTCTTTCTTTTCCCTGGAAGCGATGCGAATGAGCATGCCATTCTGGAAGATAAGCTCGGAACCGTTGGCGTAGATCCAATGCTCCTCGGGAGTGTTTTGTCCGGTCTTGGATTTTGTTATGCGCGCCGGATTGCCCGCAACTCTCTTGACTTCTGCCATGTTCATTCCGGGCAAAGCCCGCCCTTTTATTGCCTCTTGTTTCACAGCATCTGACCACGACTGAGACTGAATCCAGGCAATACGCTGCTTATTGTCCTCCTCCGCCTGGGCCGCTTTTTTCTTTGCGTCAGCCTGCGGGTCCACAGTCAGAATGGTCATATTAAATTCTTCGTGAAACGTTTCGGGCCTGATGTAACCTTCCTTGCCTGATTCAAATCTGACTTTGTAGTAGGGATTTTTGGCTTTCCAGCCTACTAGTTCGGTGATTTCAAAGGACTCATTAGCGGGGGCCGGAAACGACGATGCGTTCGGCGCAGGTGCCGAAAGAAAATTTGGCGTGCGACTATCCACCGACGCGACCCAAAATATTTGGCCTACGCGAGTGGCGAGCGCTTCGAGCTGTTTATCCGTGTAATCCGATGCCGCACCTCTTGCAAACGGGACAACAACAATCACGAAAAGAAGAGTGGCAAGGCCGTGACTCACCATGCAGTAAATTCGGTTACTTTTCGAAAGCTTCTTTTCCACGCTTTTGATCGTACAAAAAATGCAGCCCATAACCAAGTGCTTGGTCTTTTGACGCAACGCGACCGCGCATATTCGTATCAGGTCCTTTGTTGCGTTGGGATGGTATAAAAGCAGCAGTGGCAAGGAAAAATGAAAGGGGTCTTGATGACCCCATTCGTTTGGTTGCAGGGCCGGGATTTGAACCCATCGGAGCTTCTGCTCTCAAAGACCTCCAACTGCTAAGTATGCGACAATTCAAGAAACCGCAAGGGCGGAAAAGCGCCTAAGAGCTGGGTGTGGCTAGGGTCGATCTAACCAAAATCAAACCGTTCGTGGTCGTGGGGTGATTGTTTATGGCGAGTTTTAACGGTGGTTCAGGTAGCTGGACAAGACAACAGCGGCGCGTGTTCCAACGTCTCACTAGCTGGTGTTATGAAGCAAAGTCCCGTGACTGTCAGCTCTCAAGGGTCGATCTTACAACGGCGGTTGACGGTCCGGCTCGTCTCCTGCGCCGGCATCTCCAGGAGCTGCGCCGACGTGTAGAACGCGACCTCGGTTATAAGGGAATCGGAACGTTTGTCGTTGAAACTTCAGAGGGGAATGGAGTGTTGCACATGGTTTGGGCTTAGGCTGGTGATAGGGAATTTATCATTGATCAAAAACTACTTTCGCGGCTTTGGGCCACAATTCACGGGGCGCCGATTGTCTTCATTCGGCGCATGAATTTAGCGAAAGATTCAATTCGTCGTGTCGGTCGTTATTTCGCGTTGCAATATTTATCCGATCAACGGGGTGCACTGGTCAGGATGTCATGGAGCTGGAAAAGGTCACGGTTCGCTATTGGTAAAGCGTGGGCGTTTATGCTCAAGGCTTACAAGGCTCGGTCGAAGTTCTCGACATGGTGCGGCGTCAATCCTGGGCTTGTCGATGTTACGTTCCCGGATCTCTTGGTTGCCTGGGAAGAGTTGTTGAGTGAGGGGACTACGGTGTTTGGAGAAAAATTATTCTCTGTGGGTGATCGAGAAATAGTTGACCTGTTCTGATCTCGGTCGAAACGTTTAGGGGGCGGCGTGTTCCGAATTTTAGGGGGTACTTAAGGTAAGGGTCGGGTCGAGATCATTTGTTTAAAGGCAAATGCGGAAGAAAAATTTTTCATGAATTCGGAAAAAAGGCAGTGACTGGTATGGGTAGGCTAAAAACTGCTGTTGCTCGGGCTAGGAGAATCAAGCTCAATAAAGAACGTCGTCGGGATAATCTCTCTGCAGTCGAATTCGCCGATCATATTTCGCGCGCTCTTGTTCTTCATTCGTCTAGAAATCACCGGCTGCGGCTTACTGTGAATGACGCTAGCGAGGTCTTGGAGTGCTTGGTTTGTGAAATTCCAATCGTTACCGGTTCTGACGAGCTGATGAAAAGACTAATGGAAGAGATTAAAGCCTGCGGTATTGAATTCGAGGTGCTTTGTGAAACAGAAGAGGCTCATTAGTGGTCGGTAAATCGGTTGAATGGGGAACAGGAGCGGCAGGGAGCGCAAGAGGGTTGCGCGCACTGCCGCGGACAATTCGGAGATATTGACGTTTCGGCGAGAGTCGTAGTTTCCATCGTAGAGAAAACCCCCCACCCAACCGTGGGGTTTTCTTAATCCGAAAAAGTCACGACGTAAGTACGATACTGCGAGCGAGTGACGGCACGCTCGCCAGCGATACAGCTAGATCGAGGTAGAGAGTTACCGTAACTCACTGACTGCCGGCGCGAGGCTTGCCGGTTGCTTCACACGGTTAGGCGGCCAATTTATCGTTTGTCAGCCCGCGCTGCCTTTTTTTCTTCCAGAAAACCATATTAGGGCGGCAGCAATAGTGGCGAGGATAATCGTACCCAAGCGTTGGCCTGCAGAAGCTGGAGCTGACGCGTCCACCGAGCGCCAAGTGTCAACAAACGCAACGTTTTCAATCCAGGGTCGCCCGAAGAAGCCGGGCCGAACTCGCAAGATCGCGATTGAGCCCACTC
>Ga0126382_10000969_pt1 | contig 11515 bp, 9 predicted proteins | sample PanSoiMetPlot_30_FD_92548 | JGI IMG/M metagenome (GOLD analysis project Ga0126382, IMG submission 92548) | Tropical forest soil microbial communities from Panama - MetaG Plot_30 | ecosystem: Environmental > Terrestrial > Soil > Tropical forest > Bulk soil | place: Panama | collected 2016-02-17 | reverse complement strand
GCCAGGTGCGGGCCCATCACCTCCAGCTTGGCCTGGTCTTTGTCGAACCTGATCCACGGGATGTCGTTGGCCTCGGCGAAGGAGGCCACCGCCCGGCGGAACCGGTCGCCCAGCTGCCGGAACAACACCGGCGAGGGGAACGGGAACCCCAGGTGCCCGGACAGGAACGCCACCACCTGGGAGCTGGTCTGCAGGATCGGCACGTAGGCGCTGAGATAGATCCGGTCCAGGCACTCGATATCCAGCACCACATGCCCGTCCAGCACGTCATTCACCGTTATGACCCGCACCACGATGATCACCTACCGCAGCCGCTGTTAGTTGCGACCATGCGCTCACCTGCACCGATGCGCCTGCTGAACCACGCACCTCGGCGGTCAGAGGCGGAGCCTCACTGGTACTCCAGCCGCAGTTCGTTGACCTGGTGGTACAGGGGGCCGCGGGCCGGATTGTGCGGGTGGAGCCCTCGGCGGCAAGGGCGGGCGGGCCAGATTCGGCCGGCACCGCCAGCCGTCCGTGTCGGGCACCGTTCCGGTACGCTGGCCGGGACGTCGGCCAAGCGGAGAGGGGCGCAGAACTCGATGACGGGTCCGCGAGTCCGGGCTCGCGCACCGCTGCGGATTTCCTTTGCCGGTGGCGGCACGGATGTGCCCCCGTTCCCTGCACAGGAGGGTGGCTGTGTGCTGTCCGCGACTATCGATCGCTACGCGTACGGGTCGCTTGCCCCGCGCGATGATCGCATGGTCACGATTGAGTCGGTGGACTTCAAGACCACGACGGAAATGTCGCTGGACGAGGAGATCCTTTGCGACGGGAGCCTGGACCTCATCAAGGCCGCCGTCCGCCGGTTTGGCCGGGAAGGAACGGACGGCTATGACTTGGTTCTTCGCTCCAGCGCGCCGCCGGGATCGGGGCTGGGCTCCTCCTCAACCATGATGGTCGCCCTTACCGGCCTGCTGGCCAGGCACTACGGCACTGCCCTCGATGAGTACCAGACCGCAGAACTAGCGCACGCCATTGAGCGCCAGGACCTGAGGATCACCGGGGGGATGCAGGACCAGTACGCAGCGACGTTCGGCGGGTTCAACTTCATCGAGTTCACGGACAGGGTGATCGTCAATCCGCTTCGCGTCCGCGACGAGATCATGCACGAACTTGAGCTCAGCCTGCTGCTGTGCTTCACCGGGATCACCAGGGACTCCGCGCGGGTGATCGAAGACCAGACCCAGCGCGCCGTGGCTCAGGCCGATGAGACCCTGGCCGGGCTGCGGGTCCAGAAAGAACTGGCGGTCGCCATGAAGGCCGCGCTGCTCACCGGCCAGCTCCATGAATTCGGCGTCCTGCTCGGGGAGGCTTGGGCGCAGAAGAAACGCATGTCGCCTCTCATCTCCAACGGGCAGATCGACGAGCTATACGATGTCGCCCTTTCCCACGGCGCGCTCGGGGGCAAGGTCACCGGCGCAGGCGGGGGGGGCTACATTCTCCTGTTCTGCGATTTCACCAGGAAGCACCGGGTGATGGAAGCCCTGGAGTTCGCCGGGGCGCACGTCACCGAATTCGCTTTCGATATCAAGGGCTTGACCATATGGTCAGTATGAGCCAGTCGGACATTGTGCCGCCGACCGCGACGCTGGCGCGCGCGCGGCTGGCCGAGGCGATCGCGGTGAAGCAACGGATGCTCGAGGGCGCGCTTGCTGACCAGGCCGTGGAGGTCGCGCAGGCGATCATCGGATGCCTGCGGGCGGGCGGAAAAGTGATCTTCTTCGGCAACGGCGGGTCTGCGCAGGACGCCGGTCACCTGGCCGCGGAGCTGATGGGGCGATTCGCTTTCGACCGCCCGGGGCTGGCCGGCATCAGCCTGCCGGACGCGACGGCGGCGGTCACCGCGATCGGCAACGACTACTCCTACGATCAGGTCTTCGCCCGTCAGGTCTTGGCCGCCGGCCGGCCAGGAGATGTCGTGATCGGCCTGACCACGTCAGGTAACTCGCTCAACGTGGTTGGCGCGCTCGAAGCGGCCGCACGGGCCGGCATGATCACCGTGGCTCTCACCGGGGCCGGCGGGGGAAAGGCAGCCGGTGTGGCGCAGATCCCAGTGCTGGTTCCCACCTCCGATACTGCGCGCGCGCAGGAGGCATGCCTGCACCTTGGCCACACGATTTGCGAGCTGGTGGAGGCGGCGCTGTTTCCGCGGCCTGACTGACGGTGCGCAAGTCTCGCCTCCGAGCTATCACGACCGTCTTCCTCGACCGGGACGGCACCCTCAACGTCAAGGCGCCGGAAGGCGAGTACATCACGTCACCCGCTGACTTGGTGCTGCTTCCTGGCGCGGCGCATGCGGTGGCCCAGCTCAACGCGGCCGGCCTGCGCACCATCCTGGTTACCAACCAGCGCTGGCTATCCAGTCCCGCGTCCGATCCGGGACGCTATGCCGCCATCCAGGCCCGCCTCGCAGAGCTACTGGCGGCCGAGGGCGCCTGGCTCGACGCGAGTTTTCACTGTCCACATCCGGCGGGCAGCTGTGACTGCCGTAAGCCCGGTAACGGCATGCTACTCCGCGCAGCCCGGGAACACCGGCTTGACCTGGCACGCGCCGTGATCGTCGGCGACACGGAGGACGACATGGTGGCAGGCAGATCGGCCGGCACGGCAGGAATCCTCCTCCGAGACCGCAGCCCGGACACGACCGCCAGCATCGCTGACGCCGTGGTAACTGACCTTCCCGCTGCCGTCCGGCTGATCCTCGCCGCGCGCAGCTGACAGCGCCGACTGGGGCCGTCGGCACCGGACGCTACCCGCCCGTGTTGGTAGGGCTTACCAGATTTCGCATCCTTGGAAGGCCTTCCCCGCTAGGGTTGGGCAGCAGATCGACAGGCATGACCGGGTATCGGGGCCTAGCAGCGAAGTCACTCAGCCCGGTCTGTGTCCGCCCGGGGATCTCCGGCGGCCTAGGGTCGGAATGGGAGGGCGCGTACGTGCGAGAGCGGCTGGCGGTAAATCCTCGCGGCCACCGAGGGGTGCAAACCTCCGTCGGTGGCGCCGTCGCCACGGCCGGCTGGGCCGGGCGGTACATACGGAATGCCATGGTGTTGGATGCCTCCGTAGCCTTGGCGGCGGGGCTCATCGCGCTGCGCGGGCGCTATGAGAACCATGGTCATGTGCCTATGGAGTACGTGATCTTGACTGCCAGCCTGCCTGTGATATGGGCAGCGTCAATCGCGCTCGCCGGCGGTTATGACGGTCGGCTGATCGGCATAGGGGCGGACGAGTTCCGGCGGGTGATCAACGCCGGGCTCGGGCTCACCGCCGCCATAGCCATCCTGTCGTATGCCGCCAAAGCGCGGGTCTCACGCGAATACCTGCTCACCGCCATGCTTTGTGCCGCCACCCTGACCCTGTTCACCCGGTATATGCTGCGCAAGAGGCTCCACCGGCTGCGCGCCGTTGGGGCATGCATGCGGCGCGCGGTGGCCGTTGGCCACGCGGCCGGTGTGATAGAGCTGGTCCAGGAACTGCGCCGGGAGCCGTACCACGGCCTGTCGATCGTCGCAGCCTGCCTGGCGGAGAACGCGGGCGGTGAGCAGGCGGGCGGTGAGCAGTCGGGCCCGGTACAGGTGGCCGGGACGCCGGTACTGGGCAACCTGGACCAGGTGACTGAGGCTGTGCGTGAGTCTGCCGCCGACACGGTGGCCATCCTGGCCTGCCCGGAAATGGACACGGGACGCCTGCGACGGCTCGCCTGGGAACTGGAGAAGAGCGGGACGGACCTGTGCCTGGCGCCCGCTCTCCTTGACGTAGCCGGACCGCGCACCACCGTCCGCCCGGCAGCCGGTATGCCCCTGCTGTATGTGGATCACCCAGACCTGTCGGGCGCCCGGCAAGTCATCAAGAGCGTGCTCGACAAGTTGATCGCGCTCTCTGTCCTTGTCCTCTTCTCCCCGTTTCTGCTGGCAGTAGCTGTCGCGATCCGTATGGAAGACGGCGGTCCCTCGCTGTTCCGTCAGGTCAGGATGGGCAAGGGAGGCCGACCCTTCCGGTTGTACAAGTTCCGTACGATGGTGCCGGACGCGGAGCAGCAAAAGGCCTCACTGGCATCGCTCAATGAAGTGGACGGCGTCCTCTTCAAGATCCGTAATGACCCGCGGATCACCCGGATCGGAGCCAGGCTACGCCGGTGGTCCATCGACGAGGTTCCGCAGTTGCTGAACGTGCTGAAGGGCGAGATGTCACTAGTCGGTCCCCGCCCTTGGGCGCTGATGCCCTATGAAGAAGCAGCCAAGACCACCGACCACGTCCAGCGCAGGCTCGCTGTCCGACCTGGCCTGACCGGGCTCTGGCAGGTAAGCGGGCGGGCGGACCTGTCCTGGAAAGAGTCGGTCCGGCTCGATATGCGTTATGTCGAAAACTGGTCCTTTGCCCTGGATCTGCAGATTATGTGGAAGACGCTCAAGGCGGTTATCCGAAAGTCGGGCGCTTACTAAGCGCCACCACATGGCCCACCCATAACCCAGGCGGCGGTTGTTGCCGGAGGAGGAGTCATGCACCACCGCTCGCAGCAACGGATAAGGCCCGGCCTGGCCGGTGCCGCGATCGCCGGTGTCACCATGACTGTATGCTGCCTTCCCTTGCCCGCTGCCTCTGCCAAGGTGGCGCAGACAGCATCCAGGGCGGCCCCGGCGGTGCCGACGGTGAGGCAGACGGCCCCGGTATCGCCGAATCCGGCGACCGGCACGCCGGAACTGGTCCCCAGCACCAGCACGGTGGAGCAGGTGCGGCAGTTGGTGCAGTGCGGCGGCACCATGTACGCGGTGGGCACCTTCACTCAGATCAGCCAGAACAATGAGAAGATCACCCGGGATAACATCTTCAGCTTCAAGGCCACCGCCCCGTACACGGTCCATGCCTGGGATCCCAACGTCAACGGGACGGTGGACACGATCGCGTTCGCGCCCGGCACCTGCACCGATGCTTATATCGGCGGCAAGTTCACTTCGGTTGGCGCCACCGCCGCGGCGAACGTCGCCGAGGTCGACACCACCACCGGCGCGATCGTGCCCGGCTTCGGCCACAACGCGAGCGGGGAAGTGGAGACGCTGGCGGTGGCGAACGGGCACCTGCTCGCGGGCGGGAAGTTCCACGGGATCAACAATAATCACGGCGCGAACCCCTACCTGGCCAGCCTCAATCTGGTGACCGGCAAGGACGACGGCTTCGTGCACCTGAACATCTCGGGCCACTACGTGTTCTCCGGGGTGCACACCAATTCCACCATGGTCTACAACCAGCAGCTCAGCCACGGCGGCACCCTGGACCTGGTGGAGGGAATCTTCACCTCGGTCGGCGGCCTGGCCCGGCAGCAGATCTTCATGCTCAACGTGGGCGGGACCACAGCCGCTGTGACCGGGTGGAGTTCTCCGGAGTTCGACGGCAGCCAGGGCAACCTGCCCGGCGGCTACCCGTATCAGTGCGGGGACTCGCACCCGTTCTACATCCAGGCCGCGTCCTGGTCACCCGATGACTCGGTCGTCTACATCGCCGACACCGGCGTCCGCCCGTGGAACCGGAGCAGCGGCTTCCCGCTCGTCGGCCTGTGCGACGCGGTCGCGGCATTCCCGGCCACGAAGGCCGAGGTCCTCCATTACTGGATCAACTACACCGGCTGTGACTCACTGTTCTCCATCGCGGCCGACCCCTTCGCGGTCTACGTCGGCGGCCACGAGCGCTGGGCTGACAACCAAGACGCCTGCAACAAGCAAGCACCGAACGCGATCCCCGCGCCGGGCATGGGCGGCTTCACGCCCGGTCCTTCGGGCGGGGTCCTGCTGAAGAACTCCAGCGACACCGCAGGCCTCTACAGCCGAGGGCGCGGCCGGGGCGCCGACGACGAACTGATTACCAGCGCTGGTCTTTGGATCGCCAGCGACAACTTCGGCGGCACCCAGACCTGCGGTGGCGTCAAGGGCCTGTCCGGCATCTGCTTCCTTCCATACCAGTGACCGGCGACATCGAGCAGGCCTGCGCGGCGCGCCGGGCTCAGCGGAGCACCGGGCCCGGCGCTCGCCACGACGGCAGATCGAGGCTGGCCGGGCTCGCGTTCGAGCGGCTTTCGGAAGCCGAGGTTGTCGAGCACGTCATCGGAGACATCCGCCTTGGGCGCGGTGGCTCGGTCATCCCCGTGAACATCGACGTCTCCAGGCTTGCAGCCGGAGACCGGGAACTTCACCACGTGATCTCTGCCGCTTCGCTGGTCGTGCCCGATGGAATGCCCTTGCTGTGGGCGGCGAAGCTACGTGGGAGTCCGTTCCCCGAGCGGGTGGCGGGTGCCTCGCTGATCTACTCGCTGAGCCGTGCCGCCGCCCAGGAGGGTAGGTCGATCTACCTGCTGGGCGGTGCGCCTGGCATTCCTGGCCGGGCCGCCAGCGAGTTGTGCGCCCGTTATCCTGGCCTGAAGGTGGCGGGCACCGACGCTCCGCCTCTGGGATTTGACGCCAGCGACGAGGGAGTTCAGGAGGTGTGCAACCGCCTCGCGATGGCCGCGCCGGACATCGTGTATGTCGGCCTCGGTTGCCCCAAGCAGGAACGCCTCATCGCCCGCATCGCCCCATCCTTCCCGGCGGCCTGGTTCATCGCGTGCGGGGCCGCGATCCCGTTCGCCGCCAAGGCACTGCCCAGAGCGCCCTGGTGGATGCGGCAGGCCGGGCTGTCATGGCTGTTCCGGCTGGCCACCGAGCCACGTCGGCTGTTCAAGCGCTATGTGTTCCATGACATGCCGTATGCCGCCAGGCTGCTCACCGCGAGCGCGGCAGAGCGGATCCGGCAATGAAGCCCGCCAGTCCGCGCCGGCCGGATTCCCGCACCCCCAGGCGTTCTACAGCCATCGCGCCAGCGTCCTCCAGATCTGCGAGGTTCGCACCATGGCAGTGACCCAGCACGACGAGACCAGCTCCCGTCAGCCACCGCCGGACGGGCTCGCCTGGCACCAGTGGCTTCGCCTTGGTGTGGGCGGGCTCGTCTCTGACAGGCGCGACCGTCGCCGCGACTCCACCCCGGCCAGGCGGCCATCAGTGCGTGCCCTTGACCCCCGAGTGAACCGGCCGATCTTTGTCATAGGCGCGCCCAGGTCCGGCACCACATTCCTCGGCAGCTGCGTCGGTCGGCTACCCGAGGTGACCTACCACCTCGAGCCAAGGCTGACGAAAGCTGCCATACGTCGCGTCTACGAGGGGTCCTGGGGTGAGCGCCGTAGCGCCGCACTGTTCCGGCTGTCGTACTCCTCGCTGATTCTCGCAGGGCTCCACGGCGGGCGCCGATTCGCCGAGAAGACCCCGGAGAACAGCTTCATAGTGCCGTTCCTGGCCAAGTCCTTTCCCGGCGCCAAGTTCGTGCACATCATCCGGGATGGGCGGGACGCCGCTGTCTCTCATGCCAAGAAACCGTGGCTCACCACAGCCGCGGCCGGTACCGGCCAAAGGAACCACGGCGGGCAGCTCCGGGGCCCCTACCCTCGGTGGTGGGTCGAGCCCGATCGCTGCGAGGAATTCACTGTGGTATCAGATATCGTGCGAACGGCATGGTGCTGGCGACGGTTTACCGAGGCTGCCCTGGACGGCCTGGCCACACTGCCCCCGGGATCGGCCGTCGAGGTGCGGTACGAGGCCGTCGTGTCTCACCCCATGGCCACAGCCGAGGCCCTTGCCGAGTTTCTCGGAACGTCCCAGGCCGGGCTCGAGGCGCTGCGCTCGGGCCTCGCCAAAGCGAGGCCCGAGTCGGTGGGACGATGGCGGGCGGCTCTGGGCCCGGGCGACGTGGCCGACGTCGAGCGTGAGATCGGGCCACTACTCGCCCGGCTCGGGTATGCCTGAGCCTTGCCTGGCGCTGACAGTGCAAATTGCACCGGCCCGCTAACGCTGAGGGGTCATTCATTTCTCATCGCGAATTAGCGGAACCTGAGAGGCGCTGTAGCTGTACCCGCGGCGCGGGCTCGCGCCATTTTTTGCGCATGGATGCCCAGGTGAGGCCCGACCCGGGGCAATTCGGCCGGAGCGCAGGTGATCTATGCTGACTTTAGATCCTATAGATCATTAAATACGGTAACATCCGGATAATGAAGATCGAGTCGGAGGCGTCCCCCGGGACGGCGAAGGCCTCGGCGATGCCGGCCGGGCGGGCCGTGGCCGATGCGGCTGGCCCGGCGCCTACTGTCATCTACATCGCCGGATCCGGCCGCTCTGGCAGCACGTTGCTAGAGCGGGCTGTCGGCGAGCTGCCCAGTGCCGTCAACGTCGGCGAGCTGATCGACCTGTTCCGCCGGACGGTGCCGCGCGGCGAGCGGTGCGGTTGCGGTCAGGCGTTCATGAGCTGCCCGTTCTGGGTCAGCGTAGGGGAGCGTGCTTTCGGCGGCTGGCCAGACGCGCTCATTGCGGAAGTCAACCGACTGCAGGGCCGGGTCTCGCGGCACCGTCGCATGCCGCGGCTGCTCGCGATGCTGCTCGCTGGTCGTGGTTTTCGCGCGGACGTAGCCCGGTACGGTGCGCGCTACGCAAGGCTCTACCGAGCCATCGCGGCCGAGGCCGGTGCCGCCTACGTGGTGGACGCGAGCAAATGGCCGGTCCAAGCACTTGCGCTCTCCCGGGCGGGCATCGACATCCGGGTGATCCACCTTGTCCGGGACGTGCGGGGAGTCGCCCACTCTTATGACAAGCGCAATGTGGCGCGCCCGCATGCGCTGGATGAGACCGATGTCATGTGGCGCAATTCCCCGCTGATCGCCGCGGGCCGGTGGGCGGCCTGCCAGAGCGAGGCCGAGTTGCTGCCGCGCTGTGGCGTGCCGGTCGCGCGGGTGCGATACGAGGACTTCGTGCGGCAACCGCGCCGCACAGTCGAGATGGCGTTGACCCGGCTCGGCATCTCCCCTGACCCGTCGGAGCTGGCACATGTCGGCGACGGGCGCGTGATGCTGAGCGAGAGTCATGGACTCTCCGGCAACCCGTCCCGGCTTCGATCTGGCGAGGTCACGCTGCGCGCTGACGAGGCCTGGCGAGAGGGAATGTCGCGGCGAGACCGCCTCGTGGTCACGGCGGTCGGGCTGCCGCTCATGGTCCGCTACGGCTGGCGTCCCCGGCTGCGCCGCTCGTCTCACCCAGGACAGTCATGAACGCCGCCGCCGAGCCCGCTGACTGGCCGCTGGTATCTGTGCTCATGCCGACACGCGGCCGGCCTGAGCTGGTCCGTGAATCGATCGCCGCGGTGGTGGCCCAGGACTACCCCGGGGATATCGAGTGCATCGTGGTGCACGACCAAGAGCCGCCGGATGTGGGCCTGCGGGACCTGGGTACTGCTCGCCGCCGCGTGCTGGTCGTGACAAACACCCACTCCCCGGGCCTGGCCGGGGCGCGCAACACCGGCCTGGGCCTTGCCTCCGCAGCCTTCGTCGCTAGCTGCGACGATGACGACACGTGGTATCCCGGTAAGCTGCAGGCCCAGGTCTGGCGCCTGCTCGACGAGCCTGACCTGCTCGCCGTCGGCTCGGGCATGCGGCTGCGGCTGCCCGGGAACAAGATCCTCGACTGGCCTGGGCGGATGGATCAAGTCGGCTACCAGCTCTTGCTCCGTAACCGGGTTAAGGAACTGCATTCGTCGACACTGGTGATGCGGCGGGAGGCGTTCACCACGGTGGGCTGCTACGACGAAGAACTCCCATACGGATACGGTGAGGACTACGATTGGGCGCTCCGCCTAGCGAAGGTGGGAAAGGTCGGCTTGGTGCAGGAGCCGCTTGCTGACATCCGCAAAGATGGCACATCGTGGTATCAAGGTGGCGCGCAGAAGGCGGCATCAGGGCTGGAATACCTGCTGGCCAAGCATCCAGACATCGCCGGGTCCCGGCGCGGGCACGCGCGCCTGCTTGGCCAGATTGCCTTCGCCCGGTCCTCACTGGGAGAACGCGGGCCGGCGCTGCGCTACGCCTTGCGGGCGCTCACCAGGTGGCCGGCGTCCCCCTATCCCTACATCGCGCTGGCCCAGGCCGTGACCCGTGTCCACCCAAGGCATGTGCTGCGTGCCGCACGGTTTTTCCGTCGCGGCCTGGCATAGCGGGACGCAGGCCCCATCGCACATACCCGCGCCGGGATGCTCCGTCACATGCTCATGCCTGCACCCCGGCGGTGACAGCGCGCGGCCTGGGGCCCGCCTGGGCACTGTCTCCCCCGTCTTCTTCCTCCTCTGGCGTTCCGCCGCGCCGCATTTCCTGGTCGTTACGCCAGAGGAGGGCATAGGAGAGCATCATGAAGTTGATCACGGGTCCCACCGTGGCGTAGAACAGCATGAAGACAAAGCTCAGCTCCAACACGAGCAGGCCAGCCATCCCGTAAGGCGTATGGTCGCGCCGGTACCGCCATATCCCGTAGCCGAAGAAGGCACAATAGAGCGCTGTTCCGAGGACCCCAGTGCTTATCATGAGCAGCCAGAACTGCCCGTTTCCGCCTATCGTTGAGTTGCCGCAGTTTCTGCAGCTAGCTTTCTTGCCGATTGCGATGCTTTGCGCGCTGCCTATCGCATGCCTGGTGTCCCCGTATCCAAGGATCGGGGAGTTGAGCACATCTTTCGTGGCGATAATGGACAGCGTCAACCGGCTTTGGTTGCTCGCGCCGTGCGACAGGCGCTGGGAGATGAGGCTATGGAGGGGGCTGGCGAAAATTACGCTGGCGACGACCACGATCCCGGCGATGAGCGACACCAGCAGGGCAATCCTGCCCCTTAGGGCGAAGCGCACCGCCAGGTAGACCACGGTGCAGCCCACGCCAACCCACAATCCGCGGTCTAGTGATCTCACGGCTGGAATCAACGCTACGGCCAGAATGGCCACAGTCCACTGCCGCTGCCGACGGGTGCCAAAGCACCACCAGGCGACGACGAGCCAGGGCAGCAGGATTGCCAGTGCGTTCCCCCACATGTTGGTGTAGTCGAACGGGGCCATTGGGCGGCCCACGGCATACCCCAGGATGTTCTGCACCTGACTGAAACCGGGATGCAGCATCGTGAAGAGCTGGCCGTTGGACAGTTGCTGGCTCTGCGGTATGACATACGCGAGCGGCGAGGTGAAGTGCACGCTGGGTGCGATCACCCCGCACAGGCCACCTACGACCGCGTAGATCCCGACCAGTCCCAGCAACCAAGCGAGCCGCTTCCGCGGAAGCTCACGCTCGGTCAGGTTCCCCGCGTACAGCAGCAAGACAGTGACGCCACCGTAGTCGAGAGCCCGCACGGCCCAGGAGATGATCCGGTGCGAGGTGGGACTGGCGATCGTGTAGGGGGCGGTCACGCCCAGCTCCAAGACCCCGGCCAGCATCACGATCAGGAACATCACCCACAGCCCGAACCCGGGCGGCATCCGGACCTTACGGCCCACCGATCGCCACGCATACATCCGGCTCATCATCGGGAAAGCCAGCAGCACGACGATATAGTCGCCGAAACCCAGCAGCCACCACACCGGCCAGGCAATCAGCAAGGCCTC
>Ga0126382_10000968_pt1 | contig 11525 bp, 11 predicted proteins | sample PanSoiMetPlot_30_FD_92548 | JGI IMG/M metagenome (GOLD analysis project Ga0126382, IMG submission 92548) | Tropical forest soil microbial communities from Panama - MetaG Plot_30 | ecosystem: Environmental > Terrestrial > Soil > Tropical forest > Bulk soil | place: Panama | collected 2016-02-17 | reverse complement strand
TCCTGCCCTTTTTGGCGAAACGCTTCGGTGGGGCGATCTAATCACGGCGCTGGCGCCGCGTGCAAATCGCCTCCGTTGCGAGGTTGACCCCGGGTCCTTGAGCCTTGAGTCCATGAGACTTGGTGGCGTTCGTCCCTGACGACATTTGTCATGGCGCCGCGCGAGCGGACGAGACCGATATTTGCCTTGGGCTCGTGCAAAAATGGAATGGCTTCTGGATGGCCCGGCAGTGGTCGCTTCGCGCGCGCCGTGTATAGTCGCCGCGTCGCAGGCGGAACACGCGGACGACACCTTGCGGTCGCCGGACCGTTCCAAAATACGAAACGCGGCAGGGCGTCGCGACGGAAATCTGGAGAAACGCCAATGGACATGAGCTTCACCGCCGAAGAACTGGCGTTTCGGGACGAGGTGCGCGCATTCGTCAGCTCGAATCTTCCCGACGCCATCCGCGCCAAGGTATTGAACGGGGTTCGGATCCCCAAAGAAGAGCAAAGCCGATGGCACCAAATTCTCCACCGGCAGGGTTGGGGAGCGCCGAACTGGCCAAGGGAATTCGGCGGCACCGGCTGGGGCCCAATTGAGCAGTTCATCTTCGAGGAGGAGTGCGCCGCGGCAGGCGCGCCAGCGCTGCTTCCGTTTGGGCTGAAAATGGTTGGGCCGGTGATCATGGCCTTCGGCAATGCGCGGCAGAAGGAAAGATATCTCCCTCGCATCGCTTCCGCCCAGGATTGGTGGTGCCAAGGATATTCCGAACCCGGGGCTGGCTCGGATCTCGCTTCCTTGAAAACCAAGGCGATCCGCACTGGCGACCATTACGTCGTCAACGGTCAGAAGACCTGGATCACGTACGCGCAGTACGCCGACTGGATTTTTTGTCTGGTGCGCACTGATCCGGCTGCGAAGCAGCAGGCCGGCATCTCGTTTTTGCTGATCGACATGAAATCCCCCGGCGTGTCGGTGCGGCCGATCGCAACCATGGGTGGGCACCACGAGGTAAACGAGGTTTGGTTCGAGGAGGTGCGCGTGCCCGTCGAAAACCGCGTGGGCGAGGAGAACAAAGGCTGGACCTATGCCAAATTTCTCCTTGGCCTGGAGCGGACCAACATCGCCGCCGTCGGCACCTCCAAGCGCGAGCTGCGGCGCCTCAAACGGATCGCGTCGCTGGAACGCAAGCATGGCAAGCCGCTGATCGAAGATCCCTACTTCGCGGCGCGAGTGGCTCTGATCGAGATCGAGCTGATGGCTTTGGAGATCACCAACCTTCGAGTGCTGTCGGCAGAGAGCGAACGGAGAGCACCGGGTACCGAGGCCTCGCTGCTGAAGATCCGGGGCAGCGAGCTGCAGCAGGCAATTAGCGAGTTGATGATGCAGGCTCTCGGGCCGAGCGCCCTTTCAATGCAGCAGGGGACGATTCCGAGCGAGGGGGCACGCGAGCAGCTGGCCCCGCCTTATCCAGAGCCCCTGGCGGCCACTTACTGCAACCTGCGCAAGACTTCGATCTACGCGGGCTCGAATGAGATTCAGAAGAACATCATTGCCCACGCCATTTTGGGCCGCTGAGGACCGCGATGGACTTCAACTTGAGCAAAGAGCAGCAGATGCTCGCCGAGACGTTGCACCGCTTCGGAAGTAAGGAGTACAGCTTCGAAAATCGCCGCAGGATCCTTGAATCCAGTTCTGGCTTCAGCCGAGAAGTGTGGTCAACCTTGGCTCAAATGGGGCTGCTTTCGCTGCAGATTCCCGAGGAGCACGGGGGAATGGGAGGCCCCGGCATCGAAACGATGCTGACGATGCAGGCCATGGGCAGAGCGCTTCTCCTGGAGCCTTACCTGGAGAGCGCCATCCTCGCGACCACGTTGATACGCGACCTCGGATCTTCCGCGCAGAACAAGGCTCTGTTGCCGGCGCTGGCCGCTGGTGAGTTGATCGCCGTTCCGGCCCTCCTCGAGAGAGGTTCGCGCTATGACCTCAGTCGGGTGCACACCACGGCAGTCCGCAGCGGGGATGGGTACGTCTTGAATGGAGATAAGGCGCTCGTGGTGCACGCAGGCACTGCGGGCCTCTTCATCGTTTCGGCCCGGACAGAGGGGGAGATCGACGACGAGGCTGGGATCTCGCTTTTCGCGATTGAGCGCTCGGCGAAGGGCGTCTCGCTGGAGAGCTATCCCACGCTGGATGGGCGGCGTGCGGCCGACGTAACCCTCCGCGAGGTGCGAATCCCAAACGAGGCGCTGCTTGGCCCCTTCGGCGCGGCCTATCCCGCACTCGCCCAGGCATGGGACCTTGGGATCGCCGCGGTTTGCGCGGAAGCGGTGGGCGCCCTGGATACGATCTTCCAGCTCACTGTCGAGTACACCAAGACTCGCCGACAGTTCGACGTCCCGATCAGCCGGTTCCAGGCACTGCAGCACCGGATGGCGGACATGCTGATCCACGTCGAGCAGGCGAAGTCCATGGCCTACCTGGCGGCGATGCGCTCTGGTGAGCGCGACCCGGCGGCCCGCGGACGAGCTGTCTCCGCCGCAAAAGTGCGCGTCGGCCAGGCGTGTCGCGCGGTGGGCCAAGAGGCAGTACAGCTGCATGGCGGGATGGGGGTGACCGAGGAGCTGAGCGTCAGCCACTACTTCAAGCGGCTCACCGCCATCGAACTTTCGTTCGGAGACACCGAGCACCATCTCGAGAAGTTCGCTCGCAGCCGCGATCCTGCCCTGAGCTGAAAATCCAAAGCATCGCTTCTTTGCTGGGGCTAGTTAATGGGCACCAGGCCTTTCGTGGGAAGCGTCCATGGATGCTCAAGTGGTCATTGTCGGAGCGGGACCGGCGGGAGCGGCCGCGGCAATTGCACTGTCTCAGGCGGGGATCAGAGATGTCTTGCTGCTGGACCGCGACCATTTTCCGCGCGACAAGACCTGCGGGTCGGGGTTGTCACCTGCTGCGCTTGAACTTGCCGAGACCTTGGGAGTTGGCGGCGAATTGCGCGCGCGAGCGAACCCAATCGACTGGGTGAGATTTGTCACCCCTCGCAATGAAGCGATCGTGATGCCCGCCAACGGCGCGGCAGTGGTTCTGTTGCGGAGAGATTTTGACAACCTGCTGGTCGAGCGGGCGCGTTCGCTTCAGGTCGGTGTTGAAGAGGGGTTTCGCGCCGCGGAGTTGATTCGCGACGGGCGTCGCATCGTCGGTCTGAGGAGCTACGACGGCCGGGAACGACGTGCTCGATTTTTCCTGTTCGCCGATGGAGCGCACTCAATTTTCTCGCAAGATCCTCGCTCGCGTCACCAGATCTCAACCCTGATGGGCTGGTGGGCAAACCCGGAGCTGCCTGGGAACCGGCTGGATCTCATCTTCGACCGCCGACTCTCACCCTTGTACGGGTGGATGTTCCCGGAGACCGCCACCCGGGTGAACATCGGAATCTGCGTCGATGAGCCCGGACCCACTGAGCTCCCTAAGCCGGACTTGCGGAGGTTGTTTCGCGAATTTGTCGATGAGCATTACCGCTCAGCGCTGCGTACCGCGACCCAAGTGGGAGGGCTCAAAGGCCATCCGATCGTCTTCACCACCTGGATATCTCACTGCACCGCCCCCGGTGCGCTCTGGGTCGGCGAAGCCGCGCGGGTGACCAACCATGCCACCGGTGAAGGCATCTCTCAGGCGCTGCAGAGTGGCCTGTACGCCGCGGAAGCCGTGGCGGCGGTGGTTCACGGCTTCTGCTCTGAAGCTGCGGCCTGGCGAACCTACCTGTGGCGGCACCGGGTGCGCTTCACACCGGGTTTTGTCAGCGGACATTTGTTTCGCGCTTTCGTCGCTCACCGGGGCTTGGATCTGATCGCGCGCGCCTACAACAGCTCGTCCGGGCAGCGACTCATCGAACGAGCTCTGGGGTCCGCGATAACTGGAACCAGCTCTCAACGCGCGCCGCAAGCCTACGCTCGGCTGGCGCCAGCGGCGGATCGGGATCGCGACATGGCCACCGCTCATATGCACTGATCTGCGCGGGGTCGACTTACCGGCGTTCAGCCTCGATCAGCTCGAATGGAGAATCGGTGCTGATGAATCGCGGCGGCTTGAAGCCGCTCTTCTCGAAGAGGGCCGCGAACTCGGACGCGGAGCGTTCGCGCCCACCGAGCAGCACCAGCATGCTCAAGTCGATGAAATGTGCTGGGCTCGGAGCCTCGTCCGGGGGAAGCACCATTTCCACCAAAAGTACCCGCCCGTTTGGCCGCAGCGCTCGACGGCAGTTATCGAGGATCAGCGTGGCCCGCTCGTCGTCCCAATCGTGAAGGATCTGCTTCAAGACATGGACGTCCGCCCCGCTGGGGATCTCCCGAAAAAAATCGCCGGCCGACAAGACGCAGCGATCGCTCAACCCCTGGGCTTCGATCACACCCTTGGCGACCTCGATGACGTGGGGCAAATCGAACAGGATGCCGCGCGTGTGAGGGTGTTGTTGAAGAATGGCCGCCAGCAGCACTCCGTGGGCGCCGCCCACGTCCGCCACGGTTTGCACCTCGGAGAAATCCACCACTTTGGTCAGCTCGGCAGCAACCATTCGGGCAAGATTCCCCATCGCCAAGCTGAAGGCATCCGCATCCTCGGGGTGGTGGCTGTACCATTCCCAAAGCTCCATTCCGAGGACCGTTTTCAGGATCGATCGGCCACTCTTGAGGGTCTCCAGAAACCTCCCCCAGGATTGCCAGTGAGGAGCATCGGTGAGCATCACCGCGAAGTCACGAACCGAACCGGGAACATTCGAACGCAGCGTTTCGCCCAGGGGAGTCAGTGCAAACCGGGAGTCCTCGAGCTGACGAAAAACGCCGACGCTCGCCAGCGCCCGCATCACTCGACGGGTGGCATCTGGGTCGATGCCGGCGGCTTTGGCGATCTCTTCGCTGGTTCGGGGCTGAGCCGCAATCCGGTCGGGTATTCCGAGCCTAGCTACCGCTCCCAGCGACTGGCTCAGCCAGTACGAGCCGACCATTTGCACCATCTGTTCGGATGGCAGCCTCTCTGTCGGCCGGTCCTGGTTCATCGGTTCCTTAGAGATGGGCGCCTCTGCGTTTCTCCCCGGCCTTTAATACACGAACGCCGTTTGGAAGTGGATGACGCGACAACGCTCGGGGGGCATGGTAAGGAGCGCACCCGAGGCCGAGTTTCACGGAGATTTCAGGAGTTCAAATGACGTCGTTTCGGGTCGCGTTGATAACGAGTTTTTTTGCTCTCAGTGCGAGGGCGGAGCAGAAGTTTGCATTTGTGGACTTGCAGCGTGCCTTGGTGGAGGTCGAGGAGGGTCGCGCCGCGCAAGCCAGGCTTAGATCCTTTGGCGAAACCACGCAGAAGGAAATCGAAAAGGATCAGGAGGGGCTGAAAAAAGAAAAGGAGCAGTTCGAGAAACAGGCGGCCACGATGACGGAGGCCGCGCGCCGTCAAAAAGCCGGTGAATTCGAAAAGAAGATGCTCGACTTCAACGCCAAAGTTCAGAAGCTCCAAGCGGACATGGAGACCCGGCAGCGGAACGAAATCGACATCATCGTGAGCAAGATGGACCCCTTGGTCCAAACCATCGCCCAGCGCGAAGGCTTCACCATGATCTTCGATAAGTCTCGCGCTGGATTGGTGTTTGCGCCAGCCCACCTGGATCTGACCAACGAGCTGATCCGGATGTACAATGATCAGTACAAGGACAACAAAGCGGCGGCGAAACCCTCGGCTCAGGGGCAGCCGAAAGCAAGCTCACCAGATCCCAAGGCCGCCGGCGCCAAGTCGGTCTCGCAGAAAGACGACAAGAAAAAGTAGCCGCCGGGGGGTGCTCACCCAAGATCGGCCTGGTGCTGTTTGGCCCATTCTTGGGCGCGCTGCTTGATTCGATGGTCCTCGGGCGGATCAACGCCGACGGGAGCGGTTTCGATGTCGCCGATGAGCTGCCTGGCTTCTTGTTTCTTCCCATCGTCGAGCATTGACTCCGCGAGGTAGAGCTTGGCGCGCAGATTATGAGGATGTTCCTGAACGCAAGCGCGCAGTACCTTGATTGACTCGGACACGTCCCGCTTGGGCCAGGGGAGTTTGAAAAAGTAGCGCCCCCAAAGGACTTGAGGGCCGCCATCCAGAAAATCCTTGTCGAGCTTCAAGGCCGCCTCCACCCGGCTTCGAAACTTTGCTTCCAGACCTTCCCCCAACGCCGTCAAAATTCCGACCCCCTCGGAGTACAGCCCGATGCCCGTCCCCGCGTAATACTGCGCTCGTACGTCCTGAGAATTCACCGACAAGGCCTTGTCGGCCAGCGTCCAGGCCTCCTTTCCAGCGCGTGCCTTGGCGTTGCTGCCGTCGGCGAATCCGTCCGACTCCCAAACCAGCACCGCGGCCAGGCGCCAATTGGCCTCGAAGTCCTCGGCGTTCTTTTTCTGTGCGCCTTTCGCCAAGGCGTAGATCTCTTCAAGCGTTTTGCGGTTGTCTCGCTGGTGCCAGAGGCGGTCGAAGCGCTCGGTCCAGCTCTCGCTCGATGGGCTGGCAGTACCCGCGTCCACGGCTGGCGGAGGATTTCCGGACTCCCCGGGTGAAACTGCGGAAAGCGCCGTGGTCAACAACAAGCAATGGGGAAGTGGCACGGTTTCGACTGTAACCGCACCCGGCAAAGGGGGCTAGCTGTACTTGCGGTCGGCAGGCCTGGCTCAACAGGAACTTGCGGCGGGCGTCATTTGGCTGGCGCGCGTTGGTTCAAGCCTCAGCCGCCCCTCGAGTTGCTTTTCAACCTCGGCCCGCTCCATCCATTGCGGATGGTACTGCCCTGCGTACCAGCGGGGAAAGTGGTCCAGGTAGTGGCGGCTTCTGGGATGGCCGGATTGGCCCCCAGGGTAGATGGAGAGGGAGCGGTCGATCGCCGAAAGGTCGACGATCTGGCGCCACGAAGGCGCCCAGGCGGTGGACCCAAAGGGTCGCTGAGGTACGACCGCGGTTTGGAACGGGGTGTCGCTGTCTCCGCCGACCGGAACATCGGGACCGTTGAAGATCAGGTTGAGCGGGCGGACGGCGCCCAAGGGATGGTTGAGCTTCAGTCGGTGGAGCCGCCCCCATCGCCACCGATCGGGATTTGGCCCGAGCGTTTCGGTCAGGAAACTCACCGCATCGCTGAGCGCGGACGAGAGGATCGGATCCCAACTGGATGTTGCTCCTGGCACCAGCGGGCTGTCGCCATCGAGGAGCGCTTCCAACAAAAAGCCAGTGTAACGACCCAACATCAGGTTCATCGGCGCGATTGGCGTCGCTGATTTTCCGAGCATTTCGGACATCAGTTCGGGTCCAAGCTCCGGTTCCAGCACCCGCTTTACGGTGGCGAGGACCGTCACTTCGTAAATTGAAGCGGCAGCGCTCTCGACAGTGGCCTGCCCATTCCACGCCACCAGCAGTTCAAGCGCCCGGCGTTCGATCGAGCTCTTCGGGTTCAAGTTGCGGCAGCGCTCGGCGAAAAATTTCCCTGGAATGCAGTGCACGTCGACTTGGATCTTCTGAAAGTCTTGGGCGGAAAGGACCTGGCGCGCGCCGAGCAGCTGCTCGATTCGCTGGGCCCGAAAGCCGTTCATCCAGTCCCACGACAAGTGCCAGGGGTACGTTCGATCTGCGACCGCATTGTTCGCCGTGACGATCACTCCGCTTTCCGGATTCCAAAGTTGCGGCAGTTGCTCGAACGAAAGCCAGCCGGTCCATTCATATTCTCCAGACCAACCCGGCACCGGCCCAAATCCCGAGCCTTGTGCTCGGATTGGCACCGCGCCCGCCATCAGGTAGCCGATGTTTCCCTTCACGTCCGCGAACACCACGTTCTGCGATGGCGTGTGCCAGGCCCGCAGCCCCTCTCGAAAAGCCTCGGCATCCTCGGCTTGGTTCATGGCCAACAGGGCGGAGCTCATGTGCCCAGGATCCAGCGCCGCCCATCGCAGCGCGAGCGCCGTGCCCGGTATCCCGGGAGTGCCGGAGAGCAGCGGACCGTGGCGGGTGATCAGCACCTCTTCAACCACGTCAGGCTCCCCCTTCACCCGAATCGCTTCGGTCACCCGATCTGGCACCAGCCAGTCACCCCGAAACTCGTACTCGCCTCTCTCGTTGAGCCGCTCGATGAAGAGATCTTGGACGTCCACGCCGGAATTGGTGAAGCCCCAGGCAACCTTGCGGTTGTGCCCGAGGACGACTCCGGGAATCCCCGCCAAGGTGCACCCGTACACATCCAACCCCGGCGCGGCCAGGTGCGCCTCGTACCAGATGGAGGGCAGCTGAAGCACCAAGTGAGGATCATTCGCCAGCAGTGGCAGTCCGCTCGCGCTGCGGGTGCCCGCCACCACCCAGCTGTTGCTCGCCCCGACAGCGCCCATTGGCAGGAAGCTCTTCAGCTGCTCGTAGAGCGTGGAAAGCTCGAGGACCGCTGAGGCAGCCGTTGGCGGTTGGCGCAGGCTCCGGTCCTGGATATTCGATACCTCGCGGTCCTTCTCGCTGGGCACGATGAATGGGTGGCCGCGCGGATAACGCATTTCCAGCTGAGCGGCGCGTCGATGGCCGACCTTTTCGACGAGGCGTGCCCGGAAGAGCTCTGACTCAAAATTGGTGGAAAGGCTGAGCGCCATCACCTTGGCCCACGCCAAACTATCCACCGGATCCCACGGTTCGGGGCGGATCCTCAAAATCCGCAGCTCCAGCGGCAGCCGGTTTCCGATGCTCCTAAGCGCCGCGTTGACGCCGCGGCTGTAGGCCTCGAGCAGCTGACGCTCTCGCACCTCCAGCTGTTGGGCCTCCCGTTGCGCCGCGCGTCGAAGCCCGAGCCGCCGCAGGAAACGGTCCGCCGGCAATGCCCGGCGCCCGAAGATTTCAGCGAGTCGCCCAGATCCGACCCGCCGGTTCAGCTCCATTTGCCAGAGGCGATCCTGCGCGTGCGCGAAGCCCTGTCCAAACGCCGCGTCCTCCACTGAGCTGGCGAAGATGTGCGGCACGCCATGGACATCTCGCAGGATCTCCACGGGTTGACCGATGCCTCCCGTCGCCAAGGTGCCGTTGATCAGGGGGAGCGACCTGCGCAAAAACCACCAGCGCGCCCACAGCGCCGACACCGCGAACGCGATACCGCCCAAAACCCAGACCAGCAGCATCCGCCGCTTTTGGCACAAGCGCGGTCGGAGCGCATTCCAAATGGCCTCGAGCTACTCTTCGAGCGACTGCAGAAGCAGCGCGAGTTGCTCGCGGGTGGCACCCTTGGGAAGGTAGTAGTGCGGTCCGCTCTGAAGCGCTCGGCCCACCTCGTGGGCGGGCGCCGACGTGAGGCAGACCACGCGCGGCGGATCGTCTGGCAATCGCCTCAGCACCTCTTCGCCGCTCATTTCCGGCATCCGCATGTCCAGCAACATCACCGAGCACGGCTGCTTCGAGAGCGCCTCCAGTGCTTCCTTGCCATTGGAGGCCTCGAGCGTTTGATAACCCAGATCGTCGAGGCACAATCGAAGCAGCTGCCGCCAATCGGCGTCGTCATCCACCACCAGAACCGTGCGGGGTCGATCAGTCACTTTGGGTAAATCCAGATTACCAGATGCGCACACCGGCTGGCCGCTCGCCCGAAACCACAGCAGACGGACAGCTCTGCTGCGATGTGTCAGGACGTGGGCTCATTCGTCGCTGCTTCGCACCATCGTCGCAGGATCGATCAAGGGTTCCGCTGCGGCAAGAGCAGTCGCGGTGACGGCAGGGGCTGACCGCGGTGCCGACGAAAGGGTGCCCAGCCCCGCTCGCCCGGTCGCGAGTAAGGGTGTCCCAGTGGTGGGCATAGGTAGGCCAGAGTGTCTGCGCGCCGCGGTCAAAAGCACCTGGTGATGGCGGTAGCGAGCTTCCAACATCTTGTGGATCAGGAGCGAAGCGCCCGGGACTCGTCGGGCGGCGATCGCCTGAGTCGCGCGGCGAATCGGGTATCGGACCCGGCGAATCTGTACCCGCCACCCCTTGGGAGTAAAAGTGAATACGCCGTACGCGGCCCGAACATCTCCATCCCGCGGAATGCCGGCCGAGGCAACGTCCGCAATCAGCATCCGACCTAAGTGCCTGCGATAGGGGAAATGGAGGTGGCCAAAGGCGCAGGCAGCGGCTTCGATGTTCTGAAAGTAATGGCGCATCACCGCATCGTCCAAGGTGGGCTCGAGCGCATCTTCGAGATTGCGTGGATTGGCATGGCAAACGTAGAGGTCCTGCCCGCGGCGCGGCGAATAGCGAACCGAGAACGGCAGCTGACCGAGTTTGCGCACGTTCGCCTCCCCAAGTTGATCTCGCGTCCAGAGGAGGAGGTCCATCTTCCAGTTCACCCGGTCGCGGTACCCTCCCCCCAGGTAGTTCCCCGAGAGGTAGCAGTCGGTGTTGCCCATCAGCAAGACGCTGCATTTTTCGAACAGCAGCTCGACCGTTTCTCGCGGATGGGCTCCGCGAAGGGCGAGATCTCCCGCCGCGACGATGAAGTCCGGAGAATTGCGGACGATGTCCTGCAACACCGCCTCGCACGCGGGAAGATTGCCATGAATGTCTGCCAGAATCGCTACTCGCATCGGCAAAAAGCGATTCTACCTGTTCGCGGACATTTCGTTAGCCCGTCGCGCCTGGGATGGGCATCCGTTGACTTGAGACGTTTATCTTCCTACATACGTTGGGATTCCCGGTGGTTGTCATGGTCGTCAAAGTGGAAGAAATCGGCGAAGAAGGTCTCGAGCTCAACGAAAACATCGGCTTGGAGTTGCTGACCAGGGTGCTTTCCCAGGACGGGGATACCGGCTACCGCCCGACCAGGGATTCGCATCTCGCGGTGACCTTGCATCGAGTCCGCGACGGGGTGTTGGTCCAGGGGCAGTTCAGCGTGCAGCTGACGAGCCCCTGCAAGCGCTGCCTCGCCGAGGTGGTGACCGAGATCCCGGTTCGATTCACTCTCAACCTGATGAGCCGCGCCGGCCTCCAGGAAGACGAGTGGAGCGTGGAAGACGACGAGAAATCGGGCCGGGCCGGTTCATTCAGCCTGGAGGACGCCGACCAGGACTGGTTTGACGGAAAAACGATTGACTTCGATCCGATTTTGCGTGAGCAACTGTTGCTGGCCTTGCCGATGCAAGTGCTCTGTCGCGAGGAATGCCGGGGCTTGTGCTCGGTCTGCGGACAGGATTTAAATGTAAAAAGCTGTGGCTGCGAGCTCAAGGCCATCGATCCTCGGCTGGCGAAGCTCAAGGACATCAAAATCAATTAGAGGTTTGGTGTGGGCGTCCCGAAGAAACGAACATCGAAAATGCGGCGCAATCGTCGGCGAGCCGCAAACAGTAAGCTGCGCGAAGCGGTGCAGGTCATCTTGTGTCCCAAGTGCAATGAACCGGTGCTGCCCCACCGCGCCTGTGCCGCCTGCGGCTACTACCGGGGCCGCGAGGTGATTGCGGTCGAATAGTGCGCCTTGCCCTCGATGCCATGGGCGGCGATTTGGCGCCTGCATCCGCGGTCGAGGGAGCGATCTTGTTCGCGCGAGATTT
>Ga0126382_10000966_pt1 | contig 11539 bp, 13 predicted proteins | sample PanSoiMetPlot_30_FD_92548 | JGI IMG/M metagenome (GOLD analysis project Ga0126382, IMG submission 92548) | Tropical forest soil microbial communities from Panama - MetaG Plot_30 | ecosystem: Environmental > Terrestrial > Soil > Tropical forest > Bulk soil | place: Panama | collected 2016-02-17 | reverse complement strand
GCGGTGCTTGGCGCACCGTTCGACAGCGGCACCTCCTACCGGCCGGGATCCCGGTTCGGCCCGATGGCCGTCCGGCAGGCGTCGAGGCATCTGCGGCCGGGCCACCACGTGGAGCTCGACTGCAGCCCGTTCTCCGCGATCCAGGTGGCCGACGCGGGGGACGTGCCGGTCACCCCGTTCTCGATCGATGAGGCCATGGAGCAGATCGCCGCGGCCGCCACGGACCTGCTGCAGGGAGACCGGAAGGTCATCACCATCGGTGGCGATCACACGATCGCGCTGCCGATGCTGCGGTCGGTGGTGCGCGCGCACGGCCCGGTCGCGCTGGTGCACTTCGACGCGCACCTGGACACCTGGAACACCTACTTCAACGCGCCCACCACACACGGCACGATCTTCCGGCGGGCCTTTGAGGAGCGACTCCTGATTCAGGATCACTCGATCCATGTCGGCATCCGCGGTCCCCTCTACGAGCGGAGCGACCTCGACGACGACCTGCGGTTCGGCTTCCGGACCATCCGGGCCAGCGACATCGACGTCCTCGGCGTCGGCGGGGCGATCGAAGCGATCACCGAACGCGTATCTGACCTGCCCGTCTACCTGTCCATCGACATCGATGTGCTCGACCCCTCCTTCGCGCCGGGCACCGGCACGCCGGAGGCGGGCGGGCTCAGCAGCCGGGAGCTGCTGCGCGTGCTGCGCGGCCTGACCAACCTCAACCTGGTCAGCGGCGACCTGGTCGAGGTGTCGCCCGCCTATGACCACGCGGAGATCACCTCCCTCGCCGCCGCCACGGTGATCTTCGACGTCGTGACGCTGCTCGGCAAGAAGTCCTGATGGCCGGGCCGGGCTCCCCCGCCGAACCCCTGGCCGTCGACGTGATCGTGGTGGGCGGTGGGCTGCCCGGCGACCTGAGGCGGCGGCGGTTCGCCACCACCAGCGCCGGCACTGTGCGGCAAGGTGCCCTGCGACGTTCGCAAACTGGGCCGGCGGTACGGTGATGACATCGCCGCAGCCGCCTGCGCACCCGGCGACCACCCGGCGCGGCCAGGGCGTGACCGCCGACGGCGAGTTCTACATGCCCACACGCGTGTTCTTCGGCCGTGGCGTCGCGGGCGAGGCCGGAGCACACGCGGCCGGTCTCGGAATGCGCAGCGTGATGCTGGTCACCGACCCGGGTGTGCAGGCCGCGGGGCTCGCCGATCCCGTCCGCGACCACCTCATCTCCGCCGGGCTGGAGGTACTGAGCTTTCAGCAGGTAGAGCCGAACCCGCGGGACGTCGATTGCCTGGCCGGGGCGGACATGGCCGTCGACTTTGCGGCCGATGGCTTTGCCGCCGTTGGCGGCGGATCGGCGATCGACACCGCCAAGTGCATCGCCCTGCTGCGGAGCAACGGCGGGCACCCGCGGGACTGGGAAGACTTCGGCGCCCTGCGCAAGGACCCGCTCCCGGTGCTGGCCATTCCGACCACGGCCGGCACCGGCAGCGAAGTGAGCCCGTCGGCGGTCATCACCGACACCGCCCGCAAAAAGAAGATGAACCTCTTCGACATGCGCAACTGCCCGAGGATCGCGCTGGTCGACCCGGATCTCACCCTGACCTGCCCGCCGGCGCTGACAGCGGCGGCCGGGATGGACGCGCTCTCGCATGCCGTCGATTCCCTGCACTGCCGCCTGGCAACCCCCGCATCGGATGCGCTGGCACTGGAAGGCGCCCGCCTGGTAGCGCACTACATCCGGCAGGCGGTCGCATCCCCCGGCGACATCGAAGCCCGGTGCGGCATGGCCCAGGGCAGCCTCACCGCCGGGATCGCGGTCGGTCTCACCGACGTCGCGGGCGCCCACTGCCTGGCCGAGGCGATCGGCGGCCTGTACGGCCATCCGCATGGCTACTGCTGCGCCGACAGCATGCCTCCGATCATGGAATACAACCTGCCGATGAGCTCACAGAAGTACGCGCGGCTGGCACACGCCTTCGGCATGGCACCCGATGGCTCCAGCGAAACGGATCTTGCGCTGCGGGCCGTTGAATACATCCGAAAGCTCAACCGCGATCTGGGCGTGCCGCCGATGCGGGAACTCATTCGCGCCGAAGACCTGGAGCTTCTGGGGCAGAAAGCGGAGCAGAACACCAGCAGCCCATCGAATCCACGGGCCGCCGACGCAGCGGCATTCACCGCCATGTTCGCCCGCGAGATCGGTGCCTGAGGGCGGCCTTCCACCGGTAGGTCGCCTCGACGCTCACCAGCCACTGGCCGCGCCTGCCCTGGTGCACGCCGGTAGAGCACCCGGTGCGGACCTCAGATCGTGTGACGGAACGGACCGAGGCCCGCGGCATGTCCAGATGGAAGCCGCCCGCCGTCGTTTTTCGCCCGACGTCGAGGCCGCACTGCGCATCCTGGTCATCTCGCAGTACCAACCGGAGAAACAGCTGCCCTACCGTGGACGTATGACCGCATGGAGCAACCTGCCGCCCGCGCTGCCGCCGCACGGCACAGCGTTGGCCTGGGCGCGAGGCTGCCGGTGTGATGAGTGCGAACCTGAGTCCAGGCGTTTCGCGTCCGAACTGGCACTGCGGGGGCCGCTGAGGCTTCCCGCTCAGCCGGAGCCCCGCAAGCTGGACGCTGACACCCTCGCCCGGCTGGAACCGGCGGTGAGCCGGTCTGAGTGCCCCGCGTGCGGCGCGCCGCGCCATCAGCGGTGCCGCAACCTGGCGTTCCCGCAGCATTTCGCGCCGACTCATCCTGAGCGCAGAAGCGCCCAGTGACCTAGGGTCCCAGGATCCGCCGGCCACGGGCGGATGCCTGTTTGGTGGGAAGTCCTGCCTGAAACGCGCCGAACGCGGCCGGCCGATAAGCCACACGGGCCCGCGTGTGTAACGGGCCGCATCGGGCAGCTTCACCAAACGTGCCCCGGCCCGGGCCCGATGCATCCCGCTCCCCGGGCCCGGGCACCCCCAGGTCTGGCGGCCTGTCCGGCCAGCGTTATCGTTGGACCGCGGTTGACGAACCAGCCGGGGCCCGTTGCGTGCCCGGCTGGCATTCCAACCCCGACAAGCCCCGCCAGGCCCGCGCGCGGTCCTGCCGGTTGTCCGCCCTGGTGGCCTCCTCCCGGGGTGTGACGCCTCCAGGCGGACACGGCCCGCGCCGTGTACTCTCCGCCCGGCGCGGGCCGGTCAACCGCCCACTGTGCCTTTCCCGCCCGCGCCGCCGGCGGAGCGGGCCGCAGGTCTTCCCTAGCGAAAGTGGCCGCGGTTTCGCCCGGCCCTTACCGCAGGCGCCGCATCCTGCCTCGGAAGATCCTCAGCCGGGGCTGGCGCTTGCGCCTTCGCGGCGCAACACGTGCTTGACAAGCGGCGGTCGTCGCGACGCGGCGCCAAGATGCCGCGACGTCACTGCCCAGACGCGCGGATCGGGCAGATGGTCGGCTTGAGCCGGCCCAGGCCACCCGACGGAATTTACATCGTGACCCGATTGAACCTGCCGATCCGCGATAGCGCAGAAGCTGTCAGTTCGGGAGGTGGAGGTGACGATCTCCAGGAAAGCCGCTGCTGCCGCTGGCAGCACCCTGAACGCGCGGCTGCTTGAGGAAGACCTGCGCGCGCCGCAAACGCCGGGACGCGCTTGCCGGGCAGCGCCCATTGCGGGGTATCTGGGATCAGTCGATGCGGCCGGTGCTGGCCGCGTCGTGGGCGCGCCGGATCAGCCCGGCGATCACGGCGCAGATGGCGGGTGGCTGGTCGGCCAGCCACTCGATCACCTTGACGTCGTAGGCGCCGACCGGCTCACTCGCGCGTATACAGGCGTCGAGCAGAAGCCGCTGCCGCTCAGCCCGGTCGACATCACCGGCCGCCTGCCGCGCCTCGGCTTCGGTCTCAAACGGTCCCATGCCATCTCACCCCCTGCGCAGATGCGGAAATGCGTCTGCACATGTCAGCCCGTCCACCGCGCAGATCGCCGCAGCGGCCTAGCTGACCCCCCGGCCGGCGGCTAAACATCGCATAGCCTCCGAGATCTCGTCCAGCTTGCGCCGCGTCGGCGGCCCGTGGGCAGGCTCCCGGCAGCACGGCGGCTCCACGTTCGGCACACGTGTGAGCATGCCGGAAAGTGAGCATGCTCATAAGGACGGGGGGCGCCGTGGCCAGCCAGGTCATGCGCTCCGTATGGGCTACAGGGGACGCTGCCGGGCACTTCCGTAATCCCCGCTCGCTTGTGTCCGCGCACGCACCGAAGGGGGCTTGCGGTGCATTCGGCTCATGCTCTGTTCCTGCGGCGGCGGTTTGGGTCCAAGAGTCCCGTTCCAGTGGAGCGCACGGCGGCTGTCACCACCGGCTCGCGGTCTGTCTCCCAGGCGTTGCCGCAAATCTTGTGCCTGCGGCTGGAGCATCAGCTGTGCGCAGACAACGCGGGCGCATTGGCCGAGGCAGTGAGCGCCCGCATGCCGGCCGCGATCTCGCGACCATGTTCGGTTGTCCTCGACCTGTCGGCCACGCTCGCCCTTGACGATGACGCAGAAACGGCGCTCCAGTTGCTCCATCGCCTGCTGGCGGACCGCCTCGTGCGCCTTCGGCTGGTTCTTCCGGAAGCCCAGGCCCGGACGGCGTTCCTCAGCTGCGCCGCTGGGCAGGTCATCGGGCGGGATTCGGTGCATGCGAGCGTGCGGACAGCGATGCTTGCCACATACGCCAGCCTCCCGGGAGCTGCCCTGATCACCTCGGCCCACCGCGAGCTTCTCGCTGCACAGCCTGAATTGCTGGTCGTGCCCGCCCGGTCTTCGCCGCCATAACGCTTGCGTGGATCGGCGGCACCGACCCTGACAACCAGCTCCTCCGGTCCTTCTTCCGGCCGGCAGTGGCCCCTACCCGTACCCATCAGCCACCGGCATGCCTGGCCCAGACGGATCGCCGCGGCCGCGGAGAGCCGATGGTGACGAGCCGCTGGCCGGCGGATGTATCAGCATGTCGGTGCTCGCCTCTGCCCATATGAGCAGCAGCCGCGGTTGTGACCGAAGGACGCTCCAAAGGACGGATGCGAGTCAGATGAATGCCACCGATGTCATGCTGGCCGAACGGGCCACCGCTCTAGACGAGAGCATGGCCGACGAGAACGTGCCCGATGCTCCACCACTGCGTAGCTACGGCTATTCGCCGGTTGCCGGCGCTCTCGCCGGGAGTGGCCGGACACCCTACCTGCTGACGATCGCAGCCCAGCTTGCCGCGACGCTGCGGGCACGGATCGGGTCTGGGAAACTTGCGCCGGGCCGGCCGATCCCGGGCGAGTCCACGCTGATGCAGCAGTACGGGATCGCGCCGGAAACCGCCCGCAAGGCGGTGCGTGCCCTGGTCGCGGAGGGTCTTGTGTACGTGATGGAGGGCCGCGGCGCCTACGTCGCGACGCGCGACTGAACGCCATACCTGCCCCCCTGCGCCTACGCCGACAGCGGGTGCCCGATGCCGGGACGTCAGAAACGCGACAGGGCCTCGGCCGGAATCTGAGTCGCAGTCGGTGCGCACGACCGCGGCGGCAGCACTGGTGAAAACGATCTCGCCGCCGAGCATCGCGGCCCAGAACTCAGCCAGCGGCTTGGCGTCAGCGCAATCCAGCGATACGACCCCGCTTCGAGCAACTGCCATAACAGGAAGCCAACCCGGGGCGCCGTTCACCCGGAGTCAGAGCCGGTTTCGGCCTTCGACGGGCCGCACGTTTAGCGGGTCGCCTACCCGCACGACTCCTTCCGAGACCACGTCGGCGTAGACCCCGAAGTTCACCCCGCGGCCGGACTCGTTCGCCTGCACCCCCCGGTAGGACTTGATCATCCGCACCGTCGATAGGTCGCGGGTGCCGCGGTCGGGATGGCGCGTGGTGGCAGCGCACCGGGGTACCGGGCCGCCAACGCGGACCACGGCTTCTCCGATCTCGATTATCTGGCCCTGCCAGCGGTCCTCGACGTGCGGTGACAGACCGGAAAAGCTGATGAGCATCCTGAACCGCCGGGCGTCGACCGATTCGGCGCCGGACCTGCGGGCCAGTTCGGCGACCGACTCCTCACCCAGCAGCGTGACCGGGTAGTCGTCGTGGCCCGCACCCGGATCGTCGGCCCTCACAAGGCGCACTGGCTCGCCCGCCGCATCGCTCAGCACCGCATTCCACGGGCCCTCCACCACAGTTCCGGCGACCTTCCTCGCCCTGTAGAAATCGGTGACCACCGGCGCCCCGGGCCGAGCGGAGCCGTCACACACCTCTCCTTTGGCCGTGCTCAGCGCGATCCGCCCGCTCCGTGTGTCATAAGCGGCGCGGAGCCGGACAAGCCTGCCCGTCTTCCAGATCGAGAGCAGCCGGTCGCGGCCGTCGATCACGAAGAACTCGCGATCTCCCGCCGCGCCTGTCCGCAATAGCAAGATCGCATCCGGGTGGTGCAGCGCCAGGCCTTTAACAGGCGTCACCGACAGCCGGGTGACGTGCGCGCATGCGCCCACGCCTGCCCCGTCCCCTCCCTGATGCGGCTCAGACACGCCACATCAGCATCTCGGGTTGGCTCCGGCCGCACAGCACGCCATGACAAGCCAGGTTACTTGGGCCCTGACGTAACGTGAGCAGTTGCCGGATCACAGCTGGGCTCTCACCTCGGCGTGCCGTCGCCTGACGGCGGGGCCCGTCATTCGGCGAGGCTATTACGATGATCCGTTCGCTGGGAGACACCGAAGACGCGGCGCGGTGGTGGCAGGCCTACCGGCTGGCCGAAGACGGCCGGGCCGGGGAGCTTCGCGAGCGCGCCGAAGCCGGGGACGAGCACGCCCGGCAATTCCTCGCCGAGCACCCGGACTGGCGGCAATTCCTCGCTGATCCGCCGGGCTGATCAGACGGTGCAGATCGCCGACGAGCACACGAGGGCCGACCTCGGGCCGTTTCGTGAGGCACTCGCCGAGCGCAACGATGACGTGCAGCGCCGCCCGCGGCGTGCGCAGTCCATGTGCTTTGGCTTGCATTCCTGGTACGGCGTCCAGCCCGGATGCTCACGTTATGCCGCGGCGTCCGTGGCGACGGGTGAACCATTCATATTCGCAATACATGAACCAGCGGGGATCCGCGGTACGTAGTAGGGGCGGGTGGTTCCCGGTGCCCAAGAACCGGGAACCCAGAGCGGGGAGGATCTCTATGTCGCGCATTCCCTTCATGCCATTGGGCGCGCGCCGGCGCAGCCTATGGTCTGCCGCCACGATCGTGACAGCGGGAACGCTTGTCACCATGGCGCTCGGTGCCGCGCCGGCCGGCGCCCACACAACTGCCTACCGCCAGATCAACCTCGTTTCCGACCAGGCCGGGAAGGCTCCGCTGACCGACCCTGACCTGGTCAACGCGTGGGGCCTGGCCGCATCTCCTGGCACCAACGCCCAGCCGGGCTCGCCGGTGTGGGTGGCGGACAACGGCACGGACAAGGCGACGCTGTACCAGGGCGCGACCGCGACGTCGGTGACCAAGGTCGGTCTCACGGTGAGCGTCACCGGCGCCGCCCCGACCGGGCAGGCATTCAACTCCGACCAATCCGCGTTCGTCGTCAGCGACAACCAGGGTCACTCTGGTTCCGCGCTGTTCCTGTTCGACACCGAGAACGGCACGATCGACGGCTGGAACCCTGGGGTGGGCGCCATGGGCAGTCCCCCTTCCAAGGTGACCGAGGTGGCCCGCGACAACGGTGCCAACGCCGTGTACAAGGGGCTGGCCATCGCCAAGACGTCTGACGGCAAGACGCATCTGTACGCGACCAACTTCCGGTCCGGGCGCGTCGAGGCGTACGACAGCACCTTCAAGCCGGTCGAACTGCCCGGCGGGCTGTTCGTGGACCCGCGGCTTCCGGCTGGTTACGGGCCGTTCGGCATCGCCGAGATCAATGGCAAGCTGTATGTGACGTTCGCCAAGCAAGACGCCAGGCTGGAGGATGATGTCGCCGGGCTGGGCCACGGATTCGTGGATGTCTTCACCAACGACGGCGCGTTCGTCCGCCGGCTTGTCACCCGTGGCGCGCTCAATTCGCCGTGGGGCCTGGCCCTGGCGCCGGCCGGTTTCGGTCAGTTCAGCCGGGACCTGCTCGTCGGCAACTTCGGGAACGGCCACATCAACGTCTACAACCCGATGACCGGCAGGCACCTGGGCCAGCTGCGGCGGCCGAGCGGCCGGCCGATCGTCATCGACGGGCTCTGGGCCCTGATGTTCGGCAACGGGAACGCCGCCAAGACCAACGAACTGGTCTTCTCGGCCGGGCCCAATGACGAGTCAAACGGCCTGCTCGGAAAGATCGTTGTGAAGCACTGACAGCACCGCAACCACTGGCGGCCCGCTGAGCGCCGATGACGGCGCACAGCGGGCCGCCGCTGCTTCGCCGACACGGGTCTGGCACATTCGCGCCGCCGGCACCGGCCGCCGCACGCGGAATGGCGCGAGGCCGGTCAGCGTGCCGGGCTGGCGTGCCTGCCGTCGAGCCAGAGCGCCCATGGCTGGATCGACCCGATCCGGAGCAGTCCCATGGACGCCCACGGATCCTCGCCCAGGCGCGCCTCGACCTGGCGCTCGTCGGCCGCTTCCACGGCGTGCAGGGTCCGCTCGCCGTCGCCGAGCGGGCCGCCAATGATGATCATCCCCTCCTCGACGAGCCCGTCCATGAACGCCGCGTGCTGGTCCCACGCTTGCTGCTCCCGGATTGGCCGCGAGGCATCCCAGTTCGGGCCGTGAACCAGCGTCAGTGCGAAGAAGGCCATGGCGGAAACGTACCGGCCGTTGCCGACACCGGCCGACCGGCCGGGGATCCGGCTGGGCCGGGAGGTCCGCCCAGCCGTTGTAGAGTGCGAGCCATCAGGGGTTCCTGCCATGCGCGGAGGATGTCATGCCCGGTACCCGACAGTGGAACGATCTCAGCGAGCGCAGCCGGCGACTGCTCATCGCCGCAGCAGTAGCCGAAACCTGCCTCAAGACGGCGGCCCTCATCGACATCAAGCGCCGGCCGGCGAGCCAGATCCGGGGCCGGAAGTGGATCTGGGCCACGGTGGTGACATTGGTCAACTCCTTCGGGGCCGCGCCGCTGTCCTACTTCGCCTTCGGGCGGCGACGGTAACCCACGGGTCCAGCCCATCGCGGCGGCGACGGCCGCCCGCCTCGTTAGGGTGAAATGTGGGACCGCACCGCATGCCGGCGGACGAGGTCAGCGTCTCCCCGGATCTGGTGCGGCGGCTGCTGGCAGCCCAGCAGCCCGACCTTGCCCACCTGTGCGTCGAGGTGATGGCAAACGGGTGGGACAACCTCATGTGCCGGCTCGGTAACGAGCTGGCCGTCCGGCTGCCGAGGCGTGCGGTGGCCGCCGAGCTCATCACGCACGAACAGCGGTGGCTCCCGGTACTCGCGCCACGGCTGCCGCTTCCGGTTCCCGCACCGGTGCGGGTCGGGCGGGCGGCGCTTGGCTACCCGTGGCCGTGGAGCGTCGTCCCGTTCCTCCCGGGCCGTGTCGCCGCTCAAGATCCGCCGGCCGACCTGAGGGACGCCGCGGTCAGGCTCGGCGGGTTTCTGGGAGCCCTGCACGCCCCGGCTGCCCCGGACGCTCCTGCCAACCCCCACCGCGGCATCCCGCTCGGCGACCGCAGCGCGTCGAACATGCAGAACGTGCGCCTCCTGGGCGGGCTCGTCGACCGCAGGGCGGTGATGCGTGTGTGGGAGGCCGCCGTCGCCACGCCGAGGTGGGGCGGCCCGCCCGTGTGGCTGCACGGCGACCTCCATCCCGCCAACATCCTGGTTCACCGGGGCCGCATCAGCGGCGTGATCGACTTCGGCGACATCACGTCCGGTGACCCCGCCACCGACCTGTCGGTGGCCTGGATGCTCCTGCCTGCCGGGTGCCACGGTGCCTTCCGGGCCGCCTACCACGCCGCCAGCGGCCACTCGGACAGCGACGACACCTGGGCGCGGGCTCGCGGCTGGGCGCTCGCGCTGTCGCTGGCGATCCTGGCGCACTCGGCCGACAACCCGCTGATGGCGCGGATAGGTCACCACACCATCGGCGCCGTGCTCGGGTAGATCATCGCGCCCGCCGTGGTCAGGTCAGCCGCCGCTCGGTCGCCCAGCGCGTCAGCTGATGGCGGGTGGAGAGCTGAAGCTTCCGCAGCACGGATGACACGTGGCTCTCGACCGTCTTGCCGGAGATGGAGAGCTCGCGCGCGATCTCTTTGTAGGTGTAGCCCCGGGCGATCAAACGGAGGACCTCGCGCTCGCGGGGTGTCAGCTGGTCGAGCTCGGGGTCGAAGGTCTGCCGGCCCTCGACGGCCGGGCCGAGGGCGGCGAAGGCATCGAGGACGAACCCGGCCAGCCTGGGCGAGAAGACCGCGTCCCCGGCCGCGACCCGGTACACCGCGTCAACCAGCTCGGCGCCGGAGATCGTCTTGGTCACGTAGCCCCGTGCGCCCGCCCTGATGACGGCGATCACGTCCTCGGGGGCATCCGAAGCGGACAAGGCCAGGAAACGCACCTGCGGGTGAGCGGCCTTCGTCGCCGTGACCACGTCCTGCCCTCCCCCGCCGGGCAGGTGTACGTCGAGCAGAACGACATCCGGGAGGCACTCGGCGATGCGGGAGATCGCCGGGGCGACGTCGTCCGCCTCGCCCACGACGTCGACCTGGTCACCGAGTTCGGACCGGACACCCGAGCGGAACAGGCCGTGATCGTCGACGATGAAGACGTGCGGCCGGTCGCCGCCGGGGCCCGATGAGGCGGGCATGTCACGCCCGGGCCGGGCGGCTCGGCTGGCGCCTCCCGGCGGCGCGCGGCATCACCAGCGACACCTCGGTGCCCTCGCCCGGGGCGCTGCGGACGGTCGCCGAGCCACCGCGGCGGGTGATCCTGGCGCGGATGGACTCGGCCAGCCCCTTCCGGTCGCCGGGCACCGTTTCGGGGTCGAAACCGCGCCCGCGGTCACGGACGAACAGCACCACCTCCGTGGGCTCGACCTCGGCGAAGAGCGAGACAACGGGGGCGCCGGACCACTTCGCGGCGTTCACGGTCGCCTCGCGCGCCGCCGCCAGCAGCGCGCTGAGGTCGTCGTCCAGCTCGCAGTCCCCCACGGTGACGACCTCGACGGCGATCTCGTGCTGGGCCTCCACTTCCTGCTGGATGAGCCGCACACCGGCCGCCAGCGTCATGCCCTGGCCCGCGACCGAGCCGGGGGGCGGCCCGTCGAACAGCCAGGAGCGCAGCTCCCGTTCCTGCGCCCTGGCCAGCTGGATGACCTGCTGGGGCTGGTCCGCACGCCGCTGGATCAGCGCGAGCGTCTGCAGGACCGAGTCATGCAAGCGGGCGGCCATATCGGCCCGCTCCTCGGCGCGCGCCCGGGCCTGGCGCTCGATCACCAGATCGCGGGCGATGCGCAGCCACCAGGGCCCCAGCCCCACCACGATCGCGGCCATCACGAGCACCACCCCCGCCACCGGCCGCAGCAGGGCGTGGGGCGTCCGCCCGGCCAGCAGCAGGCTCAGGCCGACGGCCAGCGGCACGACCGCCGCCG
>Ga0126382_10000965_pt1 | contig 11543 bp, 3 predicted proteins | sample PanSoiMetPlot_30_FD_92548 | JGI IMG/M metagenome (GOLD analysis project Ga0126382, IMG submission 92548) | Tropical forest soil microbial communities from Panama - MetaG Plot_30 | ecosystem: Environmental > Terrestrial > Soil > Tropical forest > Bulk soil | place: Panama | collected 2016-02-17 | reverse complement strand
CGTGATCACCGATCCGAAGAAGTTTTCTTTTTCGCCGTTCCTCAGAGCAGCGAAATAAATGGATCGGTCTCTGCGCTCTACCGTGTAAGCGAAGCTTACGGTCGCTGTAGTCAACCCCTTGTCTTTAAAGTGCCGTATCCGCTGCCCGGCCTCTGATCCAGCCACCAGCCAGTAGACGTGCTTGTCTGTGGAAGGGGTGTCCAAACCTACTCCGTAGAACTCAACCGCGTCTGTTGCGTCGAGCCGGCCATCGTCTTCGCCAGGCACCGAGATCGCTAGTTGTCTGCCGTCTGAAAACATCTGAAGAAGGCGCGGATCAACTCCTGGATCAAGCCCTGCGCTGACCAGATCCTGACTTGTTACTCGATACCATCCTTCGTTGCTGACCGACAGCTTCACTGCCGGCTGAGAGGCCAGATTCGAACCAAAGTGACCAGCAACCGCGCCAACGCTCAGCCGGCCTCTAACTTCGACTGGGTGAGTCGCGCCGGAATTTTGTGTTGCGCCCAACATTACGGCCTGGGCTCGGTCCGGCGGCGCGCCGCTCGTAGCCCTGGCCGTAACCGGCCCGTGCCAGGTGCTAATGCCTCTCAGATCAATAGCCTCAAGCCAGTATTTGGCGACGCCTTTGTTCTTTTGATTAGGATCCCACCACGCGTAAGATCTGCCGGTTCGCAATACGGATCCAGCAACGAGAGCCGATCCTGCTATCAACTGAGGGTTGACCGCGATTCGTTGGTCGCCATCGTCTCTGTAGATGTTGAACCCGAGATTATCTATCTCGAGCCCGGTCTGCCACTCGATACTAACTCCTCCATCGTACGCGGAGGCGATGAACGAGTCGAGCCGCGCCTCGGTCGGCACGGTTGAATTCATGGTCCAGGCTGAGAACTGCGTGACATTGTTCTTCTCTACCCAATTGTTGGTTGTATCATTTGCGGTTTGACCTTCCTTATGCCAGTTAGTGCCGTCAAACCTGAAAAGGTTCAGACTTGCACCCTCAGTGTTGCCGTTCAATTCTGAATCGAGGTAATGCAATCGCAGAGTCGCCGAAATGCCGCTCCCGCCATTTGGTGTGATCGTGTACTTGCGTGCGATCGCGCTGGCAAATGGCGCCGGGGTCGTTGGAACTGCTTTGTTGAGATTCACCGTTATGTCAGTCGGAGCGGTAGTAGTTCCCGAGTTAATCTTGATCGTGTTGAAGGGGTTCCCAAAGCTTAGCGCCGCTCCGTTTATTACAAACCCTATCCGTCTGACGTTCCCGACTACATCAGTCGTACCAGCGGAACTGCCCGCCGCTGGCTGTATTAATGTGAACGAACCCGTATCAAGATCGCCGCTCGTGAGAGTGAGTAGCGCGTTTACGGTTGCATTCACAGCGAGCGTGACGCCGCTTGCATTGTTGATCGTCAGATTGTTGAACGTGGTCGCCAAAGAACCGCCGACCGTCTGAGCGGAGCCGCCGTTCAGATTCACCGTCCCGGTGCTGGAGGTAAATATGCCATTATTGGTCCAGGTGCCGCTAACGTTGATCGTGCTTGCAGGGGTAGCGGCCAGGGTAGCGCTTCCATCGATCTGAACGTCCTTAAAGGTGCTGCTGGTCGTAAAGATACCGGATTGCACCCGAAGTAGCCCCTGAACGATCAACCCGGCGAAGCCGGCTGTCCCCGCCGGATTATTGAGTGTGAGGTTGTTATAAGTCGTGAAGTTCGAAGGTAAATTCTGCGCGCTTGTACCGTTGAATTCGACCGTGCTGCCGGTTAGCGTATGCCCTCCGCCTGCGCCAGTCGTAAACACGCCGGCAATCTTGATCGTGCCGGTATTGGACAGGGTCTTCTGGAAGTTGCTGAAGGTCAGGTTGCCGTAATTGCCTGGAGCAACACTCTGCCCGTTCGACGATTGATTGTAGATAACGGTCCCAGTCGCAGCGCTTGTGAAGCTTCCGCCCCCCAGTGTAATGGCGTTGTTTAGCGTCAGAGTCCGAGTGCCAATAGCGAGAGCCCCGGACTGCAAGCTCAACGTTCCATTAATCGCTATGTCTGCGCTGAGACTTACTCCCGACGCATTGTTGATGGTCAGATTATTAAAGGTAGTCGCTGAAGCACCGGCTATAGCCTGCGCGGCTACGCCGTTGAAATTCACTGTGCCGTTGTTGGGCGTGAATGCGCCGTTATTGGTCCAATTACCGGAGACATTGATAGTGCTTCCGGCGCTGGCAACCAGCGTTGCACCACTATCTATCTGAACATTGTTGTAAGTGCTGCTGCTCGTGAAGGTGCCTGTCTGAACCCTCAGCAATCCCTGCACGATCAGCCCAGCGAAGCCGGTTGTGCCGGCTGTGTTGTTTAAGGTCAGGTTGTTGTAAGTGGTGAACGCAGACGGAAGCGCTTGGGCGGCGACGCCGTTGTATTCAACAGTGTTACCCGTGACTATGAACATTCCCGACGTGAAGGTCGCGGTGTCGCTGAAAGTGCCCGCGATCCTGATTGTGCCGCCGTTTATCATTGTTACGTTGTTAGTCGTGCGCGCTCCGCTGATCGTAATATTGTTGTAGTTGAAGGCCGTGATTGTCTGCGCACCGGTGCCGTTAAAGTTGATGGTGGTGTTGGTGATGACGAATGCGCCGGAGGTGAATGTTGCGGTAGGGCTGAACGTCCCGGCAACTCCGATGGTTCCTCCGTTTGCCAGCGTCACACTGTTTGTGGTACGCGCGCCGCTGATTGTGAGGTTGTTGTAGTTGAAAGCCGGGACGCTCTGCGCTCCGGTCGCGTTGAAGTCAAACGTGCTGCCCGTGATGGTGTGACCCGCGCCGCTGCCCGGCGTAAACGTCCCGGCCACTCCTATGGTACCGGCGCTCGGCAGAACCTTCATGAAATTGCTGAACGTCAGGTTCCCATAGTTTGCCGCCAGAACGCCCTGGCCTGCGCTCGACTGTCCATAGTTAACCGTGCCGTTTGCGTTGCTCGTCAGGCTTCCTGATCCGACTGAAGAGGCATTGTTGATGTTCAGCGTGTTCGAGCCCACGCCAAAAGCTCCCGAAGTCAAGGTCAATGTGCCGTTGACCGTTGTTGTACCCGCCAAATTTACGCCGCTGGAATTATTGATCTTCAACCCGCCGTAGGTTAATGCGCTGCAGGTTTGCGCTGCGGTGCCTGCATATTCCACGGTTAAGTTGGTCAGCGTCTTATTGGTGATTGTGTACTGACTGGAAAAATCCGGCGTCGCGGCAGTGCGAGTGACGCGCGCTGTTCCGCTTCCAGTCAGCGTTCCTCCACCACTGATGATCGCTGCGGGCACCGGCGCAAAAATCGCGCTAGCGTTGACAGTCAAGTTACCGCCGACCGCAATGTTGATATTAGCTGTCAAGGGCTGCGTCGTATTTGAGTCGGTGAGATTGTTGAACGTGGGCACAAGAGTGCCGCTGATGGCTTGCGCACCGCTGCCGTTGAAGTTGAACGTGCCAGTGCCCGCATTGAAGGTGGTGACTGGTCCGCTGCCGCCGGAGTTTGTAGTCAGGTTACCTGCAATATTCACCGTTCCGGTGTTGGCATTAAACGTGCTGCCCACGAGGGTGCCGGGCTTTACCAAAAGATCGCCGCCAACATTCATGGTGCTGTTGTTGCAATTGAAGACGCCGCCGGCTACCACGATGTTAGTCGGAGACAGGCTGCTGCCTGCATTGTTGGTCCAGATTCCGTTCTGAGTTATTGCAATGTCACCTCCGATGCTGGTATTGGTCCCCGAAACGTTGAGGGTGCTTGCGGTGAACACACTACTCCCGCCTTCCGCGACTGTCGCAGAATTACCGGTAAACGTGATACTCGGGTTCGTCCCATCAAGGACCAGGCTCCCTCCTCCGACATAGATTCCGCCGCCGCGGCTCGCTGAATTGGAAGAGAAGGTGCTGGTCTTAACGGTGACACCGGGAAAAGACTCGTTAAGGATGCCGCCACCGTTGGCAGTGCCGGTTCCCTGATTATTAGAAAACGTTGAAGTGTTGATGTCGACGCTGCCGGTCGAAATGTTGAAGGTAAAGATAAGCAATCCGCCGGCACCGTTCCCTGACGCGGTGTTATGAGTAAACGTCGTCCCAGTCACGGTCAACGTGCCTGTCGCTCCCGAAGTACCAGCCGGGTCACCCGATGAATAGCTAAGACCTCCGCCACTGTTACTGTTCGATGCGTTAGCCAGCGTCAAATCGTTGCGATTCGCGCCTGGTAGGTTCGCTGCCCCAAACGTGCAGTTGGTTACGTTCATGTTGCCGCCGGTTACGGCAACACCACCGCCGCCGGAGATGTTTGCCCCGGTGGTTTGATTGTTGGCAAACGTGACATTGGTCAGATTCAGAGTCGTATCTCTAGCGCCACCAATAAAACCTCCGCCACCGACGTTGCTATTAACGTCTCGCCCTCCGGTTATCGTCATACCGGAAAAGGTCCACGTGAAGCCGGGAGCAAGGGGAACATCCATGCAAAGCACTCGGTCATTAGTGGCTGCGGCCTGGCGGATGATCGTATTAGCTTGTCCATTTCCCATGAAGGTGGTAGTGACGTTGACCTCGAGATCGCCGATCGTATTGCCAGTGGCTGCCGGCTCGTTCACACATCCGTTCGCGCCGTTTATGTTCAAAACGTAGGTATTCGTGCCCAGACTGATCACGGTGCCTGAATGCGCGTTTGCGAATTGAACCGCACCACGCAGACTGCAATCGTTTGCAACTGCGTCGAGGCACGCTGAAGCAGCCGTTAAACCGGGGCCAGAAGGATCGTCGGTGCGGTCAACAGTTATTGTGGCGGTTGGAGCAAGCGGTATCATGGTTTGCGATGCACCCTGCTTGTGCATGACTACTAAGTTTCGCTCGCCATTAAGCTTCTGAGGCAGCGCCAGACACGCTACCGGAGCGTCGCTCAAATCCAGATTAGAAGCCGTCAGATCACTCTTTCCCGAAAGAGCCTCCAACTGCGCTCCGTCTTTGTGATCGATCTGAGATACGATGCTGAGCCTGCTTTTGTCATCGCCCATAAGCAACAAGTCGTCCGTCTCCTGGTAGGAGAGATGCGCACGCAAGAGCTGAAGCTGAGAAGATGTTGTTGCTGCAACATCATGCGTATCTGCGAATTCTCTTATCGAAGTCCAGCCTTCCACCCAGCCAGCCTCCCAACTCGGAAAAGACTCGATGTCGACGTACGGTTGTTTCGTCTGGCTGAGTCGCGCCCTGGCTCGTGCTGCAATCTCCTCCTGGGTAAAGAGATGCTCGTCTAGCTTGCCTCGTCCGAAAATGTGAACGACTCCGTCCTCCGCAAGCGCGGCGATCTGATCGCGCCCCTTCCTTTCCCAAACGAAGTTACCGATCTCCAAACTCCGAACCTGATACGGAACGTCAATAGCCTCGATCCGCGACTCGAGTGACCTTGCAGTTTTTCGCCCACATCCATGAATGATCGTGATCTCATTCCCGGCAGCCACTGCGACGTCCCGAAAAGCATCGTCATCAAGCGCTCCAAACTGAATTGTTGTTGCCTCTGCCTTCAGTTGAAAGTTGAGAGCCGCGGAGTGTGTCCGATCCGTTGGATCCTGAAACAACAGAAGCGCCGGTCCGCTCGGCGTACTTATCCCTACAGCCACGTCCGTCCTGCCATCGGCAGCATTGAACTCGCCAGCAGCAAGAGCTGTTACGGTTCCCGGCAAGGGTATCTGCTCGGGCTCGCCCAGACCTCCGCTGCCGTCCCCGGCGAGGAGATACAGACCGCCACGGCGCGCGGCCACCAAAACGTCTTTCACGCTGTCCTGGTTGAAGTCCCCCACCTGCAGGAAGTCAACGGGCTCAGGCGTTGCGTATGCCTCCGCCTCCGGAAGCAACGAGTTCGGATTGTAGCCGTGGTGCATACGCTCAAAGATCGAGTCGTCACTTGGAGCGAAGGCCTCAGGGTTTCCGCGCTGCACCGTCACGATTCCTGTTCCATTGTATTCATAGCCCGAGACCAGATCCGGAGTTCCATTTTGATCAAGATCTGCTGACCCAAGCGCGTGTGCGAGCGTTGCCCGCGACTGAAGCGCCTCAACCAGGAAAAGGCTGCCGATGTAGCGCCTGCTTATCTCTTGTTGTTCCCGCACGTTCGACAATGCCGGCTGTTGGATCGCGAGGCCGGTTGAGGCTGTCGTTGAGCGAATCGGCCCGGACGCCACAGAAAGACTCGATGCTGCCACGGACACAACACTAAAAAGCAGAACGATGTAGAAGCAAGCTTGCGATTTCGATCCTGGTTTCATTGCTCTCTCCTCAAAGATCAAATCGAACGACAGCCTACGCGAACGATAAATGGATGGCCTTCTGAATTAAGGTTCTACGGTCACCAGGGGATGAGGCTCCGGTGGGGAGAGACTTTTCGTTGGGGGGATCTGAGCGGGCCTATTGTACTACAACCAGCGAATCTCGCAACACTACGCATTGACTCACCAAAAATCTTGAACCGATTCGTTGCCTCACGAAAGAAATCTTGATGAAAAATATAGCAATTCCTGAGATACCAGGAGTCTCAGGAGGTGAGGATGGGCTAACGATGCGGGAACGTCAATCGCTTATGAGATAGAATGCCTCGAGGTATCAGAAGGCAAGCAAGAAACAAAAGAGAATCATTTTGGACTCCAGCGGTACGCTTCAAAAGATCTCGGCCCGCTGCACGATCGAATTGACATTCATATCGACGTTCCGGCGGTGAAGTCCAAAGAGCTGGCCAGCGATGCACCGGGAGAGAGGTCGTCAGACATCCGTGAAAGAGTAGTTCGCGCTAGCCGCGTGCAATTGGATCGCTTTGCAAGCGAGCGAATCTTGCAGATGTCTCCGCGGTTGATACGGAAGTATTGCGCTATCGACGCGGAGTCAAAGGAGTTCCTCGAGAACGAGATCACAAGGTTGGGATTATCGGCGCGCGCGTACGATCGAATCTTAAAGGTAAGCCGGACGCTTGCAGATATTGTGGGACGGCCAAACATCGCCCCGAATAACGTAAGCGAGGGGATTCAGTGCGAACACTCGACCGCAATTTTTGGGCATGAGAATCTAGGGAATCAAGACCTGGAAGAAATTGATTAGTGCAGCAGGTCGAAGGAGACTCGGATCAGAGGAGTTTGTAGAGCACGTTACCTGCTAGGAAGTTGAAATTCGCAGGAATTTACCGCGTGTCCTGTTTTTTCCGTGTTTTTAACTCATTCAACTACAGCGAGTTTGACCATTTACTATGGGTTGACAATTGTCGCAAAAGTTTGAAATGCACACCCATGCTACATGTGCTATTCTGCGCTTACCCAAGGACGTGAATGTAAGTTTGCATCAGGTGGGATGCAATGAGAAAACATTTGCCCGCGATTATAACGATTTTTGTTATTAGCGGCGCACTGGTTTTCCTGACGCAGCGCGAACGCTTGTCCAGCTGGCAACTCCAAAAGAGAGCGGTGGCCACTCCCGAGGACGTCGTCTGGCGCATGTCCGACGCAACGCGCGAAGGCAGCGTGCAGGCGTATCTCGATTGCTTCAGCGGCCCACTCAAACAGAATCTTCAAAAGACCGCCGACGATATGGGCGAGTCTCATTTCAGCCGGTACCTGAAAGAGCTTAGTGAAGAGGTGACCGGCATCGCCGTGTCCGACCTTAAACAGGCGAATGAAGAGACGGCATCTCTCAAAGTCGAATTTGTCTTTCGCGGCAGGAATGAGACACAGATACACAGCTTCAAATTACTCGCAGGTGGCTGGAAGATCACTGAAGTTGATGGTGCGGAACAGATCAAGACGCTGATACCCTACGGTACGGATGTCCGCGAGAAAGAGTAGCTGCACGAAGCGGTGTGAACAAGCTATCAGGCTGTTTGACATAGTTGGTCTGTCGGCATACGCTTAGGGCAACTTTAGCGTGACACCGAGCCGATTAGGGCAATAAGACTCTAGAGTCCTCACTGACGATCGTCTGATGACTGTTGATAAATGACGAGTTCATTTCCCGTCACAGGAGGCACGTCAATGAGCAAAATCCTGCGATTAGTCCTGCCGATCGTTTTGATTGGCGTCTTTGCGGTACTGCTCCAGCTTGCACCTGGCTCACGCGATGCAACCGTGACTTCTGCCGCTCTCCCCTTGCTCACTGCCGCACCTGAAGAGGAGATGAGCGTTCGCATCCTGCTGGGACTGACGGATACGACCAGTACGAAATGGGATGGGGCATTATCGGTGACGGCAGGCCAGGTGGCGCGCGTCGAGCCGTGGAGATTCGATGATGATGACAAGCTGGAAGAGAATTCCGGTGCACCATCAACGGCTCGCTGGAAAATGAGCACTCATGATGCGCGCGCTTTCAGACCAGGGGCGGCAGCGGCCGCGGCGCCTGGCGCGCAACCAAACATCGTCGCAAATGGTGTCGTTGTAACTATGCGCGACATCACTTCCGGTTCCGAAATTAAAGTCGAGACTGCGCAAGGAGAATTCCAGTTTCGTCCTTCACAGATTGTGTACGGCAAACCAGTGAAGTTTCTGAGCGGACGCGCAATGGTCGATCGCGTGCCGGCGAGCAACGCCGTGACTCGGTCCCGCGAGGATCAGGACTTTCCAGCGACGGCTGTTGATGGTGAAGGCAACGCGTGGATCACTTACCTGGAATTCAAACCCAATCCTAAATTCACCGGAGTACGCATGCAGGCGGCGGACGCTCAGCCGCCGAGGGATATGACCGAATTGACCGAGCCGAGCGGGGGCGATCAGATTATGCTGGCGCGTTATTCGCGCGGTGTGTGGTCTGATCCAATCGCGGTTTCCGAACCAGGCGGCGATCTTTACAAACCGGCGATTGCAGTTGATCGTGCAGGCAAAGTGTGGGTCTTCTGGTCGGCCAACAAGGGCGGGAACTTCGATCTTTATGCGCGTTCATTCTTGAACGGCAAAGCAGCGAGCACGCTCAAACTCACCAACGATACCGGGCCCGATATCGTCCCCTCAGCGGTGGCCGATGCAAAGGGCAACGTGTGGGTGGCGTGGCAAGCGTTTCGAAATGGGCGCTCGCAGATACATGCCGCGACACAACAGGGCGATAAATTCTCCGCGGAGATTTTGGTCGGGACGTCTGGCGCGAATGAATGGAATCCTGCGATTGCCGCATCACTGAAGGGGGAAGTCACCATCGCGTGGGACAGCTATCGCAAAGGCGATTACGACGTTTACTTTCGTACATTCGACGCGAACGCAAAGCTCGGCGCAGAAATCGCCGCCGCGTCGACTGTACGATATGAGGCATATCCTTCTATTGCGTACGATCCATCGGGCCGGTTATGGGTTGCGTGGGAAGAGTCCGATGCAGGCTGGGGCAAAGATTTTGGAGCGGACGAGACGACCGGCATCGGGCTGTATCATGGGCGTTGGATCAGACTGAAGGTATGGCAGGGCGAACGCGCATTCACGCCACCCGATGTTGGTGCAGTGCTTCCGGGCGCCGGTCGAGCGAGGGTTGATGCGCCTTCGCGACAGAGCGATCCACAAACGGGATCTCAGCCAGATCCGCAATTGGCAAGGAATCGTACTCCGAGCGCCACTCCTGCGCCACCACCGCGTCCAGCCAACAGCTATCCGCGTCTACTGGTGGACAGCAGTGGGCGAGTCTGGCTCGCGTATCGCACGGCTCACCCGACGTGGTGGAGCGCCATTGGCGGCGTGTGGTTCGAGAATGTAGTTTCATTCGACGGGGCCGGGTGGACGAACCCCATCTTCATCAACCACAGCGACAACCTGCTCGACAATCGTCCGGCGCTGTCTTCGACTGCTGCAGGCGAATTGTTGATCGTCCATTCGGCGGATGGCCGCCAGCAGTTCTATCCGATGACCGCGTTGGCGGTCAATGACGCCTACAACAACGACCTCTTTGTTTCGCGCATTGTCATCAACGACGCAGTAAAAGGAGCTCAACTTGAGCCCACCGCCCCAGAGGCCCCGGCTGCGCCATCAGCTTCCGACGCGCCGAACGTGAAACGGTTGCGTGAGTATCGTACAAAAGTGGACAACATTGAGTACCGCATCGTACGCGGCGAATTTCATCGTCACACGGAAATCTCGATGGATGGGATGCGCGACGGGTCGATCTGGGATTCATTCCGGTACATGCTTGACGCGGTTGCGATCGATTGGACTGGTTGCTGCGATCATGACAACGGAGCCGGGCGCGAATACACCTGGTGGATCACGCAAAAATATACCGACATGTTTTATCTGCCTGGTTTATTCACGCCGATGTTCAGCTACGAACGCAGTGTGCAGTACCCCGAAGGCCACCGCAACGTGGTCTTCGCTCAGCGCGGCGTCCGCACACTTCCTCGCCTGCCGAAAGTTGATGAGAACTCGACTGGTTCGGCACCCGATACCCAGATGCTCTACAGATATTTGCGCCAGTTCAACGGCATCGTCGCCGCGCATACGAGCGGCACAATGATGGGCACCGACTGGCGCGACAACGATCCGTTGGTCGAACCCATTGTCGAGATTTATCAGGGCGACCGGCAGAATTATGAAATGCCGGATGCGCCGCGCTCCAACAGCGCGAGGGATTCAATCGGCGGCTGGCGCGAGAAGGGGTTTGTTTCGCATGCGCTGGAAAAGGGCTACAAACTCGGTTTCCAGGCAAGCTCCGATCACATCTCGACGCACATGAGCTACTGCAACCTGCTAGTTACCAAACCTACGCGCGCGGCAATACTCGAAGCGTTCCAGAAGCGCCACGTCTACGGCGCGACCGATGACATCCTTGCTGATGTGCGTTGTGGCAATTATATGATGGGCGATCAATTCGATTCCGACTCGGCGCCGGCGATCAAAGTCAAACTAATCGGCACAGCGCCTTTCGCCAAGGTCCACATCATCCGCGACAACAAGTATGTCTATACCGTCGAGCCAAAAACGCAGACGGTCGAATTTACATGGCGCGACGAAAAGCCGGAAGCGGGCAAACAAAGTTATTATTACGTGCGCGGCGAGCAACAGGACGGCGAAATTGTCTGGGCGTCGCCGATGTGGATCACCTATCGAGGACCAGCAAAGAAGTAGGCCTCTCTTCAAACCCCGAAGTCGAGTTGGGGATGCATTAGCTATCGTCGGCGCCCTACCACCCGCGCAGGATGAGAAGGTAATGACATCGCGCGAGATTAGACACTATATCGCCTACATACTCTTCACCGCAGCAGTAGGCATATTCCTTCTGCTGAACTGGCTTGGCACCTTCAAGACGGTTTTCGGTATTGATACGGCTATTCTCCTTACGCTCATCGGTGGATATAAGATTTATTACAACGCCATTTCAGGTCTGTTTGAGAAGCGAATCTCGGCTGACCTTGCAATCGTTCTGGCGATCGGGGCAGCACTCGCAATTGGCGAGTACATAGCCGCCGCCGAGGCCGTCTTCATTATGCTGATTGGCGAAGGGCTCGAGGAATTCGCGTCGCGCCGTGCTCGGGCGTCAATCGAGAAGCTGATAGGGCTTTCGCCAAAGACAGCTTACATCAGAGTCACGGACG
>Ga0126382_10000964_pt1 | contig 11551 bp, 11 predicted proteins | sample PanSoiMetPlot_30_FD_92548 | JGI IMG/M metagenome (GOLD analysis project Ga0126382, IMG submission 92548) | Tropical forest soil microbial communities from Panama - MetaG Plot_30 | ecosystem: Environmental > Terrestrial > Soil > Tropical forest > Bulk soil | place: Panama | collected 2016-02-17 | reverse complement strand
CCGCACGATGCCGGTTCGCCGGGTATTCGAGGTGACGGCGTCGACCAAGGTCGCCCGCGTCGAGCGGTCGTTGCAGGGTGAGGAGGGGTGGCCCTGGGCCTACGTCAGTGAGCCGATAGACCTATCCAGCGTGCACGTCGGAGATTTCGTGACGGTAAGCGTGGAGCCGCGGGGAAGGCGCAACGTCGCGGTCGAGGTCCAGGCGTTGCGGGCCGGGCCGAACGCCCTCAACTGAGCTCTACTTGACGACTTCGACCCTGACGCGAGCGTGTCCGGCCTTGGCGAAGCCGAGGGAGGAAGCGACTCGCGGCGTCACTTCGATGACGCTCTTGACGGAGCGGTTCATGCGGTCGTTGACGGTGACGACGGCGCTTTTGCCGTTGGCGAGATTGGTGACGCGGAGTTTGGTCCCGTAGGCATAGGTCTTGTGGGCGGCGGTGAGGCCGGTCTTGTCGTACGCCTCACCGCTCGCCGTCTTTTTCCCCTCGAACTTCGAGCTGTAGAACGTGGCGATCCCCTCCTCCTCGGAGGGTTGGGCGAAGGTCAAGCCCGGTGCGAGGAAGGCCACGAGGCATAGCGCAATACACAGGCCGCGACGCGGACCCGGCGTCTTCGGTGTGACCATGGCCGATCCCCTTCCCAGGTGTCGAGACAACGCGGGACGAGACTGCTCCGATCTCTCTGTTACCGCCTGCCGCTCGCGGGGTCAACCGCAATTCACGGCCATGATGGCCGCTTCCCGTCCCCGCGCCCCTGCGGTACCATGACCCGCCGTCAACGCTCCCCCTGGAGACGCTCATGAAGGCAGTGGTGCTGCACGACGCCGATGACATGCGCGTCGAAGCCCGCCCGGTGCCCGAGCCGGCAGCCGGCGAGGTTCTCCTCAAGGTCAACGTCACCTCCATCTGCGGCACCGACGTGAAGGTTCTCCATCGCACGCTCATGGGCCAGCCTGCGGGTGAGTTCGTCATGGGTCACGAGTACGCGGGTACGGTGGCCGCCCTCGGTGCCGATGTCGACGAGTTCCGCGTCGGCGATCGCGTCGCCGTCGAGGTGCACAAGGGTTGCGAGCGCTGCGAGAACTGCGTCAAGGGCTGGTACACCTCCTGCCTCAACTACGGCAACCTCGCCAAGGGGCACCGCGCCAAGGGGCTGACGTGCGACGGAGGCTTTGCCGAGTACGCGGTGAACCACGTCAACACGCTGTACAAGCTGCCCGACAACCTCACGTTCGAGCAGGCCTGCATGGTCACCACCGCCGCCTCTCCGCTGTGGGCCATCGATCTCATGGGCGGCTATCTCGCGGGGGAGACGGTGCTCGTCCAGGGGCCGGGTCCCATTGGCCTCCTCGCCGTCCAGCTCTGCAAGGCCCTGGGGGCGGAGCGCGTCATCCTGTCCGGCACTCGCCCGGAGCGCCTGCAGATCGGTGCCCGGCTCGGCGCCGACGTCCTCGTCAACGTGCGGGAGGAGAGCCTGCCCCGGCGCGTGGCCGAGGTCACGGGAGGCAAGGGCGCCGACTCCGTGCTGGAGTGCGCGGGGGGGCCTACCTCGATGCAGGAAGCCCTCGAAAGCGTGAAGCGCGGCGGGCGCATCGGCGTGGTCGCCTGGTATGCGGGGCCGGTCGAGATGGACATGAACCTCGCCGTGCGCAGCAACGTCCGCATCTACGCCGCGCGCGGGGAGGGCGGCATGAACTCCGGCCGCTCCCTCGCTCTCATGAGCGCGGGCAAGCTCGACGCCGACGTTCTCATCACCCATCGGTTCGCCCTCGACGACGTGCACGAAGCCTTTCGGACCTACGTCGATCGCGTGGGGAATGCGCTCAAGGTCGTCATGCACGTTTAGGGGTTGCGGGCGCCTCGCGGGCGCCCTCCTCCTCGTCCTCGGCGCCGCCCTTCCCCTCTCGGCACAGGGAGCGCCGCGGTCGGGCGGCGAGCTCGTATTCGTGGTCCCGGCCGAGCCGCCCTCGTACGACGCCCACCGCGAGGAGACGTTCGCCCTCGTGCACCCGGCGGCGCCTCACTACAGCACGCTCCTTCGTGTCGATCCCGTGGACCGCACGGGAACGCGCATCGTCGGCGACCTCGCCGAGTCGTGGACGGTGGCGAAGGATGGGCGCATGTACACGTTCAAGCTCCGCCGCGGCGTCCGCTTCCACGACGGAGCCGAGCTGACCGCCCGCGACGTCAAGGCGAGCTACGACAAGATCGTCTTCCCACCTCCGGGCACGCGCTCGAATCGGCAGGGCGAGTATCTCTGCGTGGAGGCGGTGGAGGCGCCCGACGCCTCGACCGTCGTCTTCCGCCTCAAGTGGCCTTCCGTGTCCTTCCTCGCCTCCCTCGCCTCGCCCTTCAACTGGATCTATCGAGCGGACATCCTGGCCCGGGACATCCACTGGTACGAGTCGCACGTCATGGGCACGGGGCCCTTTCTGTTCGTCGAGCACGTCAGGGGCTCGCACTGGGTCGGACGGCGCAACCCGCAGTACTGGGACAAGGGCAAGCCGTACCTCGACGGCTACCGCGCCCTCTTCGTCAGGGACTCCGCGGCGCAGGTGGCGGCCATTCGCGGCGAGCGCGCCATGATCCAGTTCCGCGGCTTCTCGCCCCCGGAGCGGGAGCGCCTCGTCCAGGCCCTCGGCGATCGCATCACCGTGCAGGAGAGCCCCTGGGAATGCTGGAACCCCATCGCCATCAACCACGAGCGCAAGCCCTTCGACGACCGCCGCGTGCGGCGCGCCCTCACCCTGGCCCTCGACCGCTACCAGGGCGCGAGCGCCCTCTCGCGGCTCACCATCCTGCGCGAGGTCAGCGGCACGGAGGGGGTGGGCTCGCCGTTCGCCACGCCGCCCGCCGAGCTCGAGCGGCTCGCCGGCTACTCGCGTGACATCGCGGCGTCACGCGCGGAGGCACGACGCCTCCTGCGCGAGGCCGGCGTGCCGGAGGGCTTCGCTTTCATCTTCAAGAATCGCGGGATCCCGAATCCCTACGACGCGCTTGGCGTCTGGCTGATCGACCAGTGGCGGCAGGTCGGGCTCCAGCCCAAGATGGAGACGCTTGAGCTGGGCATGCTCTATAGCGACATCTCGAGCGGCAACTTCGAGGTCGCGGCCGACTTCCACTGCAGCTACATCTCCGAGCCCGACCTCACCCTCTACAAGTTCCAATCCATGGACCGGAGCCCCATCAACTACAGCCGCTACGTTGATCGCACCCTCGATGCCCTCTACGAGAAGCAGGGACGGGCTCAGAGCGCGGAGGAGCGAAAGCGCCTGCTGCGCGAGTTCGAGAAGCGCCTGCTCGACGAAGAGGTGCACTACCTCTACACGTTCCAGTGGCACCGTATCGTGGCCCACAATGCAAAGGTGCGCGGCTGGACCATCACCCCGAGCCACTTTCTCAACAACCAGCTCGACACGGTGTGGCTGGCGGAATAGACCACGCCGGACTATTCACGAACGCCGCACGTGCGGCCGGCCGGGTGGCGGCGGGGAGAGGGGTGCGCTCAGGCGGAGTGGACCCCTTCGTCCTACGCGCAGCCCGCAGGGCTGCGATGAGGCGAACAGCATGACCGCATCCTTCCCCGACGACGGGACCCGGCCGTCTCAACGCTCCCTATGTTCGGGAATAGTCCAGGCTACACGCGACGCTTGCCCTCGGGGCCCGCGCCGTCTATCGTCTCGGGCGGGACCGCTGCGACACCGCGCGGGAAAGGAGGGAGCCTCGTGCCGGTCACGACCTGTCTGATACGTGCGGACACCTACCGCGACTCCGTCGAGCTCATGCGGGTGGCCGCGCTCGTGGAGCGCGTGCCGGGCGTTCGGCGCGCCGCTCTCATGATGGCCACCCCCGCCAATCGAGAATTGCTCGCGGGAGCGGGACTTCTCGACGCGAAGGCGGGTGCGGCGGGACCAAACGACCTCGTGGTGGCGGTGAGCGCCGCCGACGCGACGGCGGGGGAGCGCGCGCTCGCCGAGGCGGCGCGGCTGCTCGACGAGTCTGCCGCCGTCGCAGCGCCCGCCGGCGAGACGCCGCCGCCCGGCAGCATCGCCGAGGCGACGGGCGAGCTGGCGCGCGCGAATCTCGCCATCATCTCCACGCCCGGTCCCTACGCCACCGCGGAGGCGCTCAAGGCGCTCAAGCGCGGCCTCCACGTCTTCATCTTCAGTGACAACGTGTCCGTGGCCGACGAGGTCGAGCTCAAGCGACTGGCAGCGAAAAAGGGGCTCCTCGTGATGGGGCCAGACTGCGGCACGGCCATCCTGGACGGCGTGCCCCTCGGCTTCGCCAACGCGGTCCGCCGCGGGCGCATCGGCCTCGTGGGCGCCTCGGGCACTGGCCTCCAGCAGGTGTCATGCCTGATCGACCGGCTCGGCGAGGGCCTCTCGCAGGTGATCGGGGTCGGCGGTCACGATCTCGACGAGCGAGTGGGCGGCGTCATGATGCAGGCAGGGGTAGAACGCCTCGCCGCCGACGCCGGCACGCGCGTCATCGTCCTCATCTCCAAGCCTCCGGCGCCCGCCGTCGCCCGCCGCATCCTCGACGTCGCGCGCGCCTCGGGTAAGCCCGTGGTCGTGAATTTCCTCGGCGGCGATCCCGCGGCCATCCGTCAGGCCGGGGCCGTCGCCTCCGCCACGCTCGAGGACGCCGCGCGCGACGCGGGCGCCCTCGCCCGGGGCAAGCGCGCGGGCGGTCCGTCGCCTGCCGCCGCGCTGACGGCGGCCGCCCGGTCGCGGGCCCGGCGCTTCGCCAAGGGCCAGCAGCTCCTCCACGGTCTCTACAGCGGCGGCACGCTCGCCCAGGAAGCTGCGATCATTCTGACCGAGCTCGGCGTGAAGCATGCGGTGGTCGATCTGGGCGACGACGAGTTCACCGTCGGCCGCCCTCATCCCATGATCGACTTCCGCCTCCGGAACGAGCGCATCGTGGCCGCAGCCAAGGAAGCCGCCACCGCCGTGATCCTCCTCGACGTGGTGCTTGGCTACGGCGCGCATGCCGATCCCGCCGCCGCCCTCGCGCCGGCCATCACCGCGGCGCGACGAGCGGCGGGCCGGCGTGAGCTCGTCCTCGTCGCTTCCGTGTGCGGTACCGCCACCGATCCGCAGCAGCTCGAGCGTCAGGAACGAAGCCTGCGCCAGGCCGGCGTCGAGCTCGCCCCGAGCAATGCCGCCGCCGCGCGCCTTGCCGCCGCCTTCGTGGGCGCGGGCCCCAGGCGAAAGAACTGAGCATGCCCACCGCGCGCTCGCGCGCCTCGACCGCGCCCGCTGCGCTCTTCGCGGGCGGCATCCGCGCCCTCAACGTGGGCGTCTCGGAGTTCGCGCTCTCGCCGCGCGCCCACGGCGCCACTGTGCTCGAGCTGGACTGGCGCCCGCCGGCAGGCGGCGATCGCGATCTCGGCCTGCTCTTGGCCCGCCTCGACGACGATCCGGACGATCCCATCGGCTCGCAGGTCGCCGCCGCAAACGCGCGCGCCATCGAGCGCATCCTCGCCGCGCGGCCGCTGCTCGTGGGCATGGGCCGGGCCGCCGATTTCCTGCCCGGCCTCGGACCGCGTCAGCTCCTCCACGCGGGGCCGCCCATCGCGTGGGGGCGCATGTGCGGGCCGATGCGGGGCGCGATCGTCGGCGCCATCCTCTACGAAGGCTGGGCGGACACACCGGAAGCCGCCCAGCGTCTCGCCGACGACGGCGCCGTGACCTTCGCCCCGTGCCATCACTTCAGCGCAGTGGGGCCCATGGCGGGGGTGCTCTCGCCGTCCATGTCCGTCTTCATCGTGGAGAACGCCTCGGGCGGCAACCGCGCCTTCGCCATCCTCAACGAAGGGCTGGGCAAGGTCTTGCGCTTCGGCGCCTATGGAGCGGAGGTGCTCGACCGCCTACGATGGATGAACGAGACGCTCGCCCCCGCCCTCACCCGCGCCCTCGGCGCGCACGGGCCCGTCGATCTCAAGAACCTCACGGCCCAGGCGCTCCAGATGGGTGACGAGTGCCACAACCGCAACGTGGCCGCCTCCTCGCTCTTCGCTCGGCTCATCGCGCCCGCACTCGTGCGCACGTCGTCCCCGGACGTGGCGGCGGTCGTGCTCGAGTTCCTCGAGGCGAACAACCACTTCTACCTCAACCTCTCCATGGCCGCCTCCAAGGCGACCCTCGATGCCGCGCACGGCATCACGGGCTCGACGGTGGTGACCACCATGGCGCGGAACGGCGTCGAGGTGGGCGTGCGCTTGAGCGGCACGGGCGAGGCGTGGTCCACCGCCCCCGCCCCGATTCCCGACGGGCTCTACTTCCCCGGCTATGGTCCGGCCGACGCCAATCCCGATCTGGGCGACAGCGCCATCACGGAGACGGCGGGGCTGGGCGGCCTCGCCATGGCTGCCGCTCCCGCCATCGTGCGATTCATCGGCGGCGCCGCCGAGGAGGCGATGGCGACCACCAAGCGCATGTACCGCATCACCCTGGCGCGCAACAACGACTACGGCATTCCCGCTCTGGGCTTCGCGGGCACCCCCACCGGCATCGACGCGCGACGCGTGGTCGACAGCGGCATCCCGCCCATCTTCAACACGGGCATCGCCCATCGCGAGGCGGGCGTGGGCCAGGTCGGCGCGGGCATCGCCAAGGCGCCGATGGCCTGCTTCTCGGGCGCGCTTCGCGAGCTGGGGCGGCGGCTCGGGGTGTCGATGTGACGCGAGCCGGCCACACCGTCGTCATCGCGGTGGGCGGCAACGCGCTCATCCGCGACGGGCAGCAGGGGACCATCGACGAGCAGCGCGAGAACGCGAGGGCCACCGCGGTCCACGTGGGCGCCCTCGCCGCGCTGGGCTGGCGCATCGTCCTCACCCACGGCAACGGTCCCCAGGTGGGCTTCATCCTCCGGCGCTCCGAGATGGTCGCGCAGTCGGAGTTCACCCCGCGCCTCAGCCTCGACATGTGCGTGGCCGACTCCGAGGGCGGCATCGGCTACATCCTCGGCAACGCACTGGTGAGCGAGCTCGGGCGGCGAGGCATGGCGGACCGCGTCGCCTGTCTCCTGACCCAGACGGTGGTGGACCGCGACGATCCCGCCTTCCAGCATCCCTCGAAGCCCATCGGCGGCGGCTACTCCCCCGAGGAGGCCGAGCTCCATCGCCGTCGCGACCGCTGGGTCCTCGTAGAGGATGCCGGCCGCGGCTATCGCCGGCTCGTGCCCTCGCCGCGTCCCGTGCGCATCGTGGAGACGGGTGCGATCGCTGCTCTCCTCGAGGCGGGCTTCGTGGTGATCGCCTGCGGCGGCGGCGGCATCCCCGTCGTGGAGGAGGCGCCCGGCGTGTACCAGGGCGTGGAGGCCGTGGTGGACAAGGACTTTGCGTCGGGTTTTCTCGCCGCGCGCCTGGGCGCTTCCGACTTCGTGGTCTCCACGGGCGTGCAGAAGGTCGCTATCCACTTCCGCACGCCTGCGCAGCGCTTCCTGGATCGCCTCACCGTGTCCGAGGCTCGAGGCTACCTGGAGGCGGGCGAGTTTCCTGAGGGGAGCATGGGGCCGAAGATCCGCGCCGCCATGGAGTTCATCGAGCGCGGCGGCCGCCGCGCCGTCATTACCTCGCCTGACCACATCGAGGACGCCCTCGCCGGCCGCACGGGCACGGAGCTGGTCGCCGAGTGAGCGCGCCGATCCATCTCGCAGTCAACGGGACGCTGATGCGCGGGCTTGCGCTCAATGCCAATCTGCTCGGCGCCGGGGCGACCTTCGTGCGCGAGGCGACCACGGTGCCCGCCTACCGGCTCTGGTCCATCGGCGACCGTCATCCCGCCATGATCCGCATCTCCACGGGCGGCGCGTCGGTGGCCGTGGAGGTGTGGGCCGTGCCGGCCGCCGGCCTCGCGCAGATCCTACAGCAGGAGCCGCCGGGCCTCTGCATCGGCAAGGTGACGCTCTCCGACGGCGAGGAGGTCCTGGGCGTGCTCGGGGAGCCCGCCCTCTGCGAAGGACAGCGCGAGATCACGGAGCACGGCGGCTGGCGCGCCTACATCGGCTCCAGAACATGACACGAGGAGGGCTCGGCTGATGGGTCCACGGGCACGGCACGCGCTGGTCGCGGCCATCGTCGTCGTCACGCTCGCGGGCGGGCTCGGCGGCTGCGTCCGCTACTACTGGTCCAAGCCCAACGCCACCGCGGAAGACTTCAACCGCGACAACCAGCAGTGCATCGGCGAGAGCAGTCCCACCACGCCCACCCTCAAGACGGGCGTCTTCGTGGAGAAGCTCTACCGCTCCTGCCTCGCCGCCAAGGGCTGGGTCCGCGACAAGCAGTACGATCCGCCCCCGCCCGGCTACTACCGCGGCGTGGAGGAGTAGCCCGCTCCTAGGAGGGCCGCGGCCAGAGCAGCCGCGGATCGGGGACGCCCTCGCGGATGCGGATGGAGAAGGCGGGATCCTGGTCGGCGGCCTTGGCCTTGGTGTTGACGCGGCTCCGTGCCCGCAGCTCCGCGAAGGACAGCCGGGTGTCCACGTTGCCGCGCTCGTACATGAGCTCGTCGCCGTAGCCGTTGACGATGAGACGCCAGTCGAAGCGAGGCGCGTCGGGCTCGACGTGGGTGACGTGGCGGCGGATGCTCGTGGTGCAGTTGTCGGTGAGCGCGTTGTAGAACTGTGGGTGATCTCGCAGCTCGTTCATGGTGTGCACGTAGTCGAGGAGCAGCGCTCGCGCCTGGGCGATCGGAGTCTTGAGCCGGTACAGGTAGACCTCCTCCCCGCGGTAGTTGGTGCGCAGTCTGATCACGTCGCGCTCGTCGGCGACGACGTAGATGAGCTCGTACTGCTTGAAGAAGCCCTCGATGGCGGAGTACTCCTGCCCCACCTTCTTGCGGGTCTCGATGGAAATGGCCAGCGGCGGGCCGATGTCGAACTGCCAGCTCATGATGGTGTGGGCGATGAGCGGTGAGCCCCAGTAGATCATGAAGAGATCGAGGCCGCGAAGCTTCGCGAGGTCGTAGGTGCGGTCCTCGTAGCGCACGGTGTAGTCCTGCTCTGTGCGGTAGTCGGCGTTGCGAAGGTTGTGGATGGTGAGACGGTCACCGTGGACCTCGCCCCAGGGGAGACGGGCCACGTCGGGCTGCCAGTCCGCGTCGTTGGTGGGCTGAAGCGTGCTCCACCAAAAGAGGATCGCCCCGAGGGCCACCACCCAGATCACGAGCGAGAGGCGGAAGGGACGCAGCCAGACGAGGATGATCACCGTGCCGACAAGAAAGACACAGGCGAGCGTGATCTGGAGCCAGTCGGGTCCGGGAGCGGCAAAGTACAGGGCGAGCGACCACCACGCGGTGACGAGCAGCACGGGGATCGCTACGAGGACTCGCAAGAGCGTTCGCATCTCGGGCCGCATTCTAGCCCGAGTGCGCCGGCTCTCGGGTGGATCAGCGCGCCGTCACACGACTCCTCGCTGCGCGCCCGGCGCGCTCTACGTGAGGACCATCTGCGTCTGCGTGGTCAGCGAGAGCATGCGGCCGCTCTCGTCGGTGACCCGCGTCTGCCAGACCATGGTCCGCTTGCCGCGATGGAGTGGCGTGCTCTCCGCGCGGACCATCCCCGATCGCCCCGCCGCGAAGAAGTTGGTCTTGGACTCGAGAGTGGTCGTGCCTGCGCCCTCGGGCAGGTTCAGCACGGTGGCCACGGCGCCGATGGTGTCGGCGAAAGCCATGAGCGTGCCGCCGTGGAGAGCGCCCCCCACCGTGCGGAGCTCGTCGCGGATGGTCAGGCGCGCCACCACCCGGTCGCGGCTCGTCTCTTCGAATTCGATGCCGAGATACTCCCCTAGGGTGCCCTTCCATCGCTCCGTCATGGCCCGCGGATCCATCGCACTCTCGCTCATCGCACCCCCTCCATGTCGTGGGCCTGCATGGTCGGCTCAAGCGTCTCATGGTCGGCTCGCCGAGCGGCCGTGGCAATTACCCGGCAGGTAATGTCTCACGTCGGCAGCGCGTTGTAGACTCCCGGCATGGCGCAGAAGGCTCTGGTGAAGTCCCGGAGGAAGCCGGTCGCGACGAGCGCGGTGGGTGGGCTCATCCGCCAGTGGCGCGAGCGCCGCCGTCTGAGCCAGCTCACCCTCGCCCTCGACGCGGAGATCTCCGCGCGTCACCTGAGCTTCCTCGAGACGGGCCGCGCCAACCCGAGCCGCGACATGGTCCTGCTGCTCGCGCGCGTGCTGGAAGTGCCGCCCCGCGGGCGCAACGAGCTGCTCCTCGCCGCGGGCTACGCGCCCGTCTACCACGAGCGCGGGCTCGACGCGCCGGAGATGGCCCAGGTGCGCCGGGCGCTCCAGTTCACCCTGCGCCAGCAGGAGGCCTATCCCGCCCTAGTGGTGGACGGCCGCTGGAACATCCTCATGAGCAACGAGGGCGCCACGAGGCTCATGGGCCTGTTCCTCGATCCCGCTGAGGCGGCGACGCTCGGGCCGCCGAACGCGCTGCGTCTCTTCTACCATCCTCGCGGTATGCGCCCGTTCATCGAGAACTGGCAGGCCACGGCGGGCGCGCTCATCCAGTGGCTGCACCGCGACACGCTCCGCGGGCGCCCGGAGACGGCGCGCCTCCTCGACGAGCTGCTCTCCTACCCTGACGTGCCCAAGGCCTGGCGCACCCTCGATCTCGATGCGGCCGCCGCGCCCTTCCTCGCCGTCGAGCTCGCCAAGGACGACCTGCATCTCACCTTCTTCTCGACCCTGACCAGCCTCGGCGTGCCCTACGACATCACCCTCGACGAGCTCCGCGTCGAGTGCTTCTTCCCCGCCGACGAGGGCAGCGAAGCGCTCATGCGCCGGCTTGCCCGCGAGGCGGGAAAATCCGGAGGCACCTGAGCCAGCGTTGCCTCGTCTGGCTATACTGATGGCATGTTCGATCCCGTCGTAGAGGCGTGGTTCTCCCGCCGCTTCGTCGAGCCCACTCCCATCCAGGCGGAAGGATGGCCCGTCATCGCGAGCGGGCAGGACGTGCTCCTCACCGCGCCTACCGGCTCGGGCAAGACGCTGGCGGCCTTCCTCCACTGCCTCGACGCCCTCGTGCGGCAGGCGTTGTCGGGCGTCCTCGAAGACGCCACCGAGGTCGTGTACGTCTCGCCGCTCCGGGCCCTCTCCAACGACATTCGCCGCAATCTCGAGGAGCCGCTGGGCGAGCTGCGCGCCGTCGCCGCCGAGATAGGCGCGGGCGCCCTCGACATCCGCACCGCCGTCCGCACGGGCGACACCTCGGCGGCGGAACGCCGGCAGAGCGCCAAGCGTCCGCCGCACGTGCTCGTCACCACTCCCGAGTCCCTCTACATCCTGCTGACGTCCGAATCCGGGCGGCGCGGGCTCGGGAGCGTGCACACGGTGATCGTCGACGAGATCCACGCCATCGCGCCCGACAAGCGCGGCGCTCATCTCGCCCTCTCCCTCGAGCGTCTCGACGCGCTGGCGACGGAGGCGAGCGGACGGCTGCCCCAACGGATCGGGCTCTCCGCCACCGTGAGACCAGTGGAGATGGCGGCCCGCCTCCTCGTCGGCTCCGCGCGTCCCCTGCCCGCCATCGTCAACGTGG
>Ga0126382_10000962_pt1 | contig 11561 bp, 9 predicted proteins | sample PanSoiMetPlot_30_FD_92548 | JGI IMG/M metagenome (GOLD analysis project Ga0126382, IMG submission 92548) | Tropical forest soil microbial communities from Panama - MetaG Plot_30 | ecosystem: Environmental > Terrestrial > Soil > Tropical forest > Bulk soil | place: Panama | collected 2016-02-17 | reverse complement strand
GGACAACGCGATGACGGTTGCGCAGGAGGAGATCTTCGGCCCGGTGGTGACGGTGATCCCGTTCGAGGACGAGAAGGACGCGATCCGGATCGCGAACGACGTCAAGTACGGGCTGATGGCGACCGTCTGGACGGGCGACCCGGCCCGCGGGCACAGGATCGCCCGCCGAATCAAGGCAGGGACGGTGGGAATCAACGTTCCCTACACGGCCTTCCCCGGCATCCCCTTCGGCGGCTACAAGCAGTCCGGCTTCGGCCGCGAGCTCGGGCTCGAGACGCTCGAGCTCTACCTCGAGACGAAGAGCGTCCTCGTCTCGACGAGCCCGAAGCCGTTCAATCCGTTCGGGCTGTAGTTCAGCTGACCCAGAGCTGGTCCAGCAGCACGTTCCAGAAGGGGTGGTACTGGTAGTTCCCGACACGGGCGCCCAGCGCGGTGGCCGTGCGCGGGTTGTAGAGCGGCGCCCAGGGTGCCTGGTCGACGAGCTCGCGGTCGACGTCGCTCCACCCTTCTCCCGAGGCCGCAGGGTCAGTCTGCTGCAACGAGTGAGCCCGTCGGGCCTTCGCGTCGATGGAGCGGTTGCAGAACTCGGCGATGTTGATGTTCGCATCGCTCGCCGGGACGAACGAGGCACACGTGAGCAATGGGTCGATGAAGTTCGCCGGGGTCGGAACATCCTGGAACCAGGTGAACCACCCGAGCTGTGGCCGGCGGCGCGAGTTGCCGAGCTCCCCGACGCCCGTCAAGCTGGTGTTGTCGATGATTCGGAACGAGGCGCGGTAGCCAAGCTGGTTGAGCACGGAAACGACGTAGCGGCCGATCTGCGGCGTCGGCTGGTTCGCGATCGGCGGGCTGAGTAGCAGCGTCACCCTCGCGCCCTTGGTTCCGGAGGACGCCACCAGTTGCTGCGCCCGCGCCAGGTCGGGTGCTTTCCAGGACCCGCTCGGTGCGGGGTTGAGCGTGTAGGGACAATAGGGCCGATAACCGGGGAGCGTCGGCGCGAGAATCTGGCACGTCGGTTGCGCGGTGAGCGACGAACCGGTCAGGCGTGCGATTCGGCCGCGATCCAGGGCGTAATTGAGCGCCCTTCGTGCCTGAAGCCGGTTGAACGGGGCGATGCGCGTGTTCATCACCAAGGCAAAGGTCCCCCCGACGGGGTCGATGTGAAGTTGGCTTGCCAGTCGCCTGGCGAGCTCGTCGATGCGGCCGACCGGCGGGGCGAGCAACACGTCGGCGGCGCCTCGCTCGAGCGCTGCGATCTGGTTTGACGGTCCCGCCGTGAGCTCGATCCGGTCGGGGTAGCCGTCGGGTTGCGCGTCGCGCGACCACTCGTGGAAGCGCGGGTTGCGTACCAGCACCCACGACTTGTTCGATGTGAACGACTTCGTCATGTACGGGCCGGTCGCGGGCAGCGGAGCCTTGGTCGCGCCAGCGGGCACGGCGGAGGCCATCGCGAACGCGAGCTTGTAGAGGAACTCGGTATCGGGCTTGGTGAGGTGGAAGGCGATCGTGCGTGTGTCGCGGTCGGTCTCGACTCCACGGCCGAGATTGCAGGCCTTGGGTTTTTGGACGCAGGCTCGCGCGCCGACGATGCCTGTGTATTGGGACGCCAAGTAGAGGTTGTCGAGCGTGAGCACGCGCCTGATGCCTCGGCGAATGTCGTCGGGCTGGACCGTGCCGCCGTTCGAATAGTGAATGCCTTTCCGCAGCTGGAAGGTGTACGTCCGGCCGCCGTCTGTCGGCACCGGGATTGCGGTCGCCAGGTCAGGGATGAGCTGAGCGCCGGCGAGGCCCCCCGTTCGCCGGTAGGTGACCAGACCGTCGTTTGTGATGCTCAGAAGCTGCCACTGGGTCAAGCCTGCGAATGCCTTGGGGTCGGCCGAGTAGGGCGCGCCGTAGGAGCCGGCCGCGACCCTCAGTGTGCCGCCGCGATGGCTTGCGCGGCCAGGCAGCACCGTCACCCAGGCGTTTGCACCGACCGGCGCAACCGCCGTCGGCTGGTTCCCCACCCTGATCAGCCGCGACGAGCCCGTGTCCGGGTCGATTCGAGAGACTGTGCCGTCGAGGCTGTTCGCGACCCAGAGCGAGTCGTCGCCGTACGCCACCCCGGCAGGTGCGTCACCGACCGTGAGCTTGTGAATGCGCCCACTGCTCGGCTCGTAGCGCGAGACCGTCCCGTCAGGGCTGTTCGCGACCCAGACGCTTCCGATGCCTGTTGCAACGCCCTGCGGCCCGTTGCCGATCGCGATCGACTGCGAGACGCGATTCGACTCCGGGTCGATCAAGAGGAGCTGGCCCGTCGATGAGCTAGCCACCCAGAGGCCCTCGCCTCCGGAGGCAATGCCGCCCGGGGTGCCGGCCAGCGGAATCGTCGCCACCACTTTCGCGCGGTCGGGGTCGATCCGCGAGAGCGAGTAGTCGGTCGCGTTCGCGACCCAGACCGACCCGTGGCCGAAGGAGATCGCGCTCGCTCCGTTTCCGACCTGGACGGTGCCGACCTGCCTGAGCGCGCGCGGGTTGATCTCGGAGACGTTGCGATCCAGCTGGTTCACGACCCACACCTGCCCGTCCCCAACGGCGACCCCAGTGGGGCCGTGGCCGACCGGGATGCGGTCTACGGTTCGCCGCTCAGGGTCGACCCGGAGCAGCTGGTCGCTTGCGGTGTCGGTGACCCAGACCGCCCCTGCGCCGTAGGCGATTCCGCCGGGAGCTCCGCCGCCGGTGATCACCGCCCGCACGTGGTTCCCGTCGAGAACGCCGATGCTGTTCGGCGCTGCGGTCAGCGCCTTCGATCCCGATGGGAGCAGGACGGCGAGGAGGGCGGCGATCACGGCAACCGCGACGAGGACCCCGGCGCCGATCCACCCGCGGCGACCCAGGCGGCGAGGCCGTACGTCGACGCTCGGGCGGTCCACGCGCGCCGGCAACTGCAGAGCGGGGTCGTGCTGAAGGATCTTCCGCTCCAGCGCCTGGAGCTCCGGCCCGGGCTCGACGCCGAGTTCATCGACGAACCGGCGTCTTGCTGCCCGATATCCCTCGAGGGCCTCGGCCTGGCGCCCGGAGCGGTAGAGGGCGACGAGGAGCTGTCCCTGGAGGCGTTCGCGCAGCGGGTGCACCGCCACGAGCGACTCGAGCTCGGGCAGGACTTGTTCCTGGCGGCCGAGGGCGAGGTCGGCCTCGATCCGGTCCTCGACGGCGCTCAGTCGCAGATGCTCGAGCCGCCTGATCTCATCCTGCGCGAACGACTCGTATGCGAAATCGGCGAGCGGGGGGCCGCGCCACAGGGCGAGCGCCTCGCGGAGGTGGTCTGACGCCGCGGCTGCTTCATCGTGGCGTGCCTGCTCGACGAGTGCCTCGAACCGGGCCGAATCGAGCGCGCCGTCATCGAGCTGAAGCGCGTAACCGGGGCTCCGCGTTGCCAGCAGGCCGTCACCCAACGCCCGGCGGAGGCGCGCAACATAGCCCTGGACGTTCTTGGCAGCGGTCTGAGGCGGGGTCTCACCCCAGAGCTCGTCGACGAGGGTGTCGACGGAGACGACCTCGCCGCGGCGGAGCAGCAGGACAGCCAGAAGCGCGCGCGGCTTGCCGGCTGGAATCTCGAGAACGCGTCCACTCCGAGCGGCCTCGAACGGCCCAAGGATGCGGAACTCCACCGGTTCGGTCACGCGGACGCCATCCAGTCAACCGGCGTCAACCGATCGTCAACCGGGCCCGGCGAGAGTCGGCGATACCCCACCAGAAAGGAGACGCCATGTTCAGACGGATTCCTCATGTTGCCCGCCTTGCCGCTGTGTTCGTTCTCGCTGCCGCGCTCCTGGCCCCGGCCGCAGGTGCCGGCCAAGGTCGCTACGGAGCGGCGACCAGGTGCCACCAATACTGCAGCTCCGCCGGGTCTCCGGGCCGAGCGCCCGCCACGACCCGCGCGGTCGTGCGCACGGAGCTCGCTCCGACCTCGGCCGGATTCGAATGGGGGGATGCGGCGATCGGATTCGCCACCGGCATCGGCGCCATGCTGCTCGTCGTCGTACTCGGTACCGGCAGCCGCCGCCTCAGGACCGCACACACCGCGTCGTGAACTTGAACCCCGCACCGAAGGAGCAGATCATGCGTCTTGCAGGGCAAAAATGGAACCTCAATTGCGGCAGGAACCTGAAAGGACGTGGATCGATGCGCAGACTCGCGCTCGTCATCAGCTTCGGCTTGCTGATCGTCGCTCTCGGCGCCGCGGCGGCATCGGCGGCTCGACCCACCCATATCCTCAAGGAGACTTTCTCCGACTCGTTCTCGGCTCCGGCCGGCACGTTGTGCGACTTCAACTTCTCCCAGTCCTTCACGATCGTGGACACGGGCGTCTTCTTCGACGACGACAGCTTCGTGATCTCCGAGACCGCGTACGTGACGAACACCAACGTCGACACCGGCTTCACCCTGACCGAGGTCGTTCACAACACCTTGCACCTCGATACGAGCAAGGGCACTTTCAAGCAAGCGGGACTCTTCGTCCAGCTCCGTGACGCGTCGGGGAAGCTCGTCGTCGTCCAGGCCGGGCAGCTGTTGCGTGATGCCGAGACGGGCGAGCTGCTCAAGGTTACGCCGGCCGTGAACCCCGACTTCGCCGACTTCATCTGTCCCGCGCTCGGCGGCGAGCCGGCGATCTAGTAGAGCGGTTTCTCCGGGTGGCCGCCCGCGTGGCGGCCACCCCCGGCGGTGCTTCGCTTCTGCATCGCGGTAGACGATCTTGACGTCACGGTCGCGGAACTGCCTCTGAGCGACGCTAGTTCATGGATGCAAAGGCTCGAGCGACTGCCGCGGTGCGTGTGTGGACTCCAAGCTTCTTGAACGCGTGTTCGAGGTGCGTCCGAACGGTGTGCGGCGACACGAGCAGGAGCGCCGCGATCTCCTGGTTCGTCAAGCCGCGAGCGACCCAACCAAGGATCTCGGCCTCTCGATCCGTGAGAGATTGCCCGTACGCCTCGTAGACGAGGTCGGCGTCAAAGCGATCGCGAAGGGCGACCAGGAAGGGCCGCAAGAGCTCGAGCAGGTCTCGCTCGCGTTCGCCGAAATCACCGTCGGTCCCCCGCCGGCCCACGTAGAAGTACCGCGCAATGCCGGGCGGCGCAGCGAGCCAGAGACGAATCTGGTGTTCGATCCCCAGCGGACGAAGCGCGTGGTTGTAGTAGCGCAGCCGGTGGAGCTCGCGAGTCGACAGGAAGTCAGAGATCTTGAGCGCGCGAGGGTCGGAGCGCCGCCTCATCATGCTCAGGGGGTACTCGCCGCAGAACGCGCTTACGGCGTCGACGACCTCGGGCGGAGGATCGGCGGAGGGCAGCTCGCAACTCGTGAGCAGGCGATGGCTGACGACCTCCCGCTCGTTGTAGCCGACGACCTCGCCCGGAACAAGCCGCACGAGCCCCTCGACCACGCGCTCAGCGAACTCCTCGGGATCTTCGGCCGAATGTGCGTCGTCGATCAAGGCCAGCGCATCCCGCACGTCTAACCGGCTGAAGCTCGCCACCGGCCAAGGATAGACCCGGTGTGCGCGCACAGAAATACGAGGAACGTCGTATTGCCGGTGCCTGCGCGAGTGACGATCCTCGGCTCGAGAGCGGAGAACAGAGGAGGAGGTCATGGCAGGCAAGCACAATCGGCACCAACGTCCTCGCATTCCCGGCTTTGTGGCGATCGCTTTTCTGGCGCTCGCGATCGCCGGCTCCGCAGGCACTCGCAACGCAGCAGCTGCACTTCCGCCCGGGAACACGGTCGCGCAGTGGAATCAGATCGCCGAGGACATCGTCGTCGGTTCGGGCACCCAGCTGCCCGAGGGGTTTCTCTACATGGGATATGTCTCGGCGGCGGTCTACGACGCCGACATCGCGATCGAGGGTGCCTACGAGCACTATGGTCCTCCGATCAGCGCCCCTCCGGGAGCCTCGGCTGACGCGGCGGTGGTCGAGGCGGCCTATCGAACGCTTCGGACCTACTTCCCGCCGGAGGCCTGCAACCCGGCCTCGCCGCCGACGGCGTACGCGTTCTGCCTCGGAGTGCGTCCGCGTCTGGACGCCTTCTACACGGAGGCCCTCGCCGCCATCCCGCCGGGGCAGGCGAGAACCGACGGACTGGCAGTCGGACTGCAGGCTGCGACCGACATCATCGCCCTCCGGAGTGGCGACGGGCGGATGACTCCGATCAGCGTGACGTCGTCATTCCCAACGCTGCCGTCAGGGCCCGGCGTATGGCGATTGACTCCGCCGTTCCTCGCTCCACAGACGCCCTGGCTGGCACACGTGCGTCCGTTTGTGCTGCAGAGCCTCGACCAGTTCCTCCCGGGCCCGCCGCCGTCCCTTCGGAGCGCCGAGTGGGTCGAAGCGTTCAACCAGATGAAGGCCTACGGCGCGGCGAATAGCAGCTCGAGGAGCGCCGCGCAGACCGCTGTGGCCAGGTTCTGGTCGGCGAACACGGTCCGCCAGTACAACCAGGTCGGTCGAGAGATCGCCGCCTCTCACGGGCTCGGCCTGCGTGACACGGCCCGACTGGGCGCGATGGTCAACCTAGTAGGAGCCGACGCGCTGATGTCCGTCTTCCACGCCAAGTACCACTACTTGTTCTGGCGGCCGGTCACCGCGATCGATCCCACCGCCGTCACCACGGATGGCTTCGGCCCCGTGCCGGGTTACGACGACGGCAATCCTGCGACCGTCGAGCAGGCCGGGTGGCGGCCGCTTCTCACCACGCCGAACCACCCCGAATACCCCGCTGCGCACGGCGTACTGACGTCGGCGATGGCCGAGGTGTTCAGCGCGTTCCTCGGCACGAACCGGATTGACCTCGACATCCACGGCTTCGACGCGACGGGACCGCCCGGGAACCTGAACGCGGTGCGTCACTTCGACATGCCGAACGATCTCCGCGCGGAGATCATCGACGCCCGACTTTGGGCCGGGGTGCACTACCACTTCTCCAGCGTCGCAGGCGTTGTCCTCGGCCGGAAGGTGGCGAAGTTCGATCTCAGGCACGCCTTCCAACGCAGCGACAAGCAACTCTGTCGGCGCGGGCGCAGCGCAGTCAGCACGTCCGGACCCGAGGGCTAGCCGGCGGTTGGTCGGCTGCCAACCGGCCGACGGGCGAAACTCAACGGCAGCTCAAGCTTGTAGATGCTCTGGCGCTGCGTCTGCGGACCGACTGATGCCGATCGATACTGGGGCTTGTGGACGGCGTGAGTTCCTTCCCCGAACTCGACCAATGGAACGCATGGCGTCCGAGACAGCTCGCCCTACGGCTTCAAGTGCTGGAGGTGCCATGGGCAGTGGCTGCAGGATGGGCGATCGATCTGTTTATAGGGGGCGAGTCAAGGACTCACGAAGACCTCGAGATCGTCGTCGCACGCACAAGCTTCGACGCCATCCGAGCGGCTTTGCCGGAGCTCACCTGGTTCGGCGCAGGAGGGTTGGCGGGCGAAGCCGGGCGTATCTGGCCACTCGATGATGCGCCCGTGGAGCTGCATCAGACCTGGGGATGGGACTCCGTAAACGAGTGCTGGCGATTGGATGTCTTTCGCGAGCCGTGGGAAGGCGACACATGGGTCTGCCGCCGCGACCCATCGATTAGACGGCCCATCGCTGACGCGATCGAGCGCGACCCGACCGGGATTCCGTACCTGGCGCCAGAGATCGTGTTGCTGTTCAAGGCGAAGCATGCTGACCGCGGCAAGGATGCCGCCGATTTCGCCCGCGCCTGGCCACTGCTCGATGTTCAGCGTCGGCGGTGGCTTGCGGAAGCGCTCCGGCTCGTACACCCCGGGCATGACTGGATCACGCTCGTCGAGCTCTGAGGCTGTGTCGGAAGACAAGGGCGGCGCGATCCTAGGCGTCTAGTGAGATCGATAGCCGGGCGGCTTGCTTCGTAGGCCCCGTCGGCTCAGCTCTAAAGCGTCTCACTCAAAAATCCGCGCCCGCGCCCGGGCTTCCCCGATCGCCGCCTTCGCGGGCAACACCACCCCGTCTGGGGCGGGCTGCTCGTCGAGCTCGACGAGGGACAGCTCGACGATCGCGGCCTTGGCGACCAATGTTCCTTCGACCGTCTGGGCCCAGCGCGACTCGGCGCCGAACTCTCGGGCTGCCCACTGCGTGTGAGTCTCGTCCTGCGGGAGGGTCGCGTGCCGAGTGTCGCCGTTTGCGAGCCGGATGCGAACGTACCTGGCGATCCGCCGATCCTAGCCCGTCCCCGCGCACAACGCGCGGAGGCTACGAGGCGGCCACCTGGGCCAGTGTTCGCGAATGTCCCCTGACTCTCGAGTGACGTCGAGCCGGTTGTCCAAGCCGGCGTGTACGGCTCATCCTGAGTGTTCAGTCAGCGGGGCGAGCACAAGGCGAAATCCCGCCTCAAGATCTCACTCGAAAGGCTCTGAGAGACTGCCCTCCAGCATGCGAGTGCACGTGGTCGGCGCAGGACCAGTTGGTCTTCTGCTCACAGCACTACTCCAGCCGATGGAGGGAGTCTCCGTGCGCCTCTATGAGAAGCGGCGGGAGTACACGCGAACGCGCATGGTCCAGCTCGCGCCGTATCTCGTGGCGGATTCCGTGGAGAGCTACCGGGCCGATGCAATCGACGGAGACAGTGTCGAGGCGATTTTCGATCCGCCTGAGCTCGACCAGGGCCCTCGCTTTCAGACAGTCCATTCCTTCGGACCTAAGCGCACTGATGAAGAGCTGGGTGCTCGGGTTCTGCCCGCTCAACTCCATCGAGAGCTCAATCAGCGATCTGATCGATGCGCGCGGGCTGAATGGGGTGGAGCGCAACCCGTCCGTCGTGACCGTGCAGGACGCGATGGCGATGCTCCAACCAGGAGACGTTCTCATCGACTCCACGGGAAGCCGATCCCTGCTTCGAGATCACCTGGCTCCCGGCTCCGACGAAGTGGATGAAGGAGCGAACACGGTCAAAGTCCGGCTCGAGTATGCGCTAGTCATCACCTTCCTGTACGGGCAGGCATACGACTGCAACGAGTCCTGCAAGTACTACAAAAACATCGAGAACGCGCACTACAAGTTCATCCCGATGGTGCACCGCACGCACTACGACGGAAGCGTCAGCCACGTCACAGGCGTCGTCAACATCAGCGCCGAGGACTACCAGGCCATGCCGTCCCGATTCGACGGTGAGTGGCTTCGCGGCAACTTTCCCGGCGTCGCGCAGTCGATGGACCGGTTCATCGACAAGATCAAGCAGGAAACGCACGGGGAGATACTCGGCGACCTGGAAATTGTCCGAATACCACTGGATCTGTACCGCGCGCGGAATGCGACCAGCCGGCAGTGGCTCAACGCGGGGCCAAGCGACCACCCCTTCGCCAGTTCACTGGTGTTCCTCGCCGGCGACTCGGCCATCGGCTCACTGTACTTTCAGTCGATTTCGCTCGGCTTCGAGTGTGCGATGTTCCTAGCGGGGCTCATCGCGCAACGGGACCTGCCGCTAGGAGAGATGCTCAATCGCTATGAGCTGTACATCTACAAACAGTGGCTTCGCGTCTACGTGCGCAGCAAGATGATCAAGCACAACAAGGACTTGTTCGAGTCGCTCGACGACCCGCTCGCGCTCCTGGCCAAGCTTCACATCTACTAGCGGAATTCGTCGATTCCGTGTGTCTTCTGTGACACGATGCACGTCGTGGATGCGGGGCGGATCGCTAGATTTCCGAACTTCGCCGATCTGCCTGCCCACGAGCTCGACGAGCTCGTCGCCGCGATGAGGGAAGTTGAGGTCGAGGCGGGCGCCACGGTCATCACTGTCGACGACTACGGAACCGCGATCTACTTCATCGAAGAGGGAACGGCCGATGTCTTGGACGACGGTGACGAAACGAATCAAGCACTAGTGCCTGGCGACACGTTCGGCGAGATTGGACTCCTCCTGACGGGACAGCGAACCGCCACGGTGGTGGCGCGTACGCCGATGCGACTCCTATCGCTCTCGGGCCAGGACTTCGACCGGATACGAGCGCGTGTACCCGAGGTCGAAGTCTCTCTGCGCCGCCTCGGCATCGAGCGCGCGGGCCGGTCAGCGCACTAGATCGTAGAGCACCGATCGTCGGCAGGCCGCGCGGCTCATCTCAGGGGAGTGGGCGCGTGGTGTCGATAACGGCCGGTCTCTTTCCGCCGCTCTCGATCCTAAGACCGTCACGTGGGTCAGCGTTCGCGAATGTCCCCTGAACGGCGCGGCACTAGGAGCTGTTCCCTCATCTCGTCGGTTTGCGTCGAGTAACGTCGGTACCCGAACGCTGCGCCAGTGTCCCGGAATGACCCCTGAGCGGCGACCTATCAGTGGAGCTGTGAGTTTCGCTTCAGCGTGCGCTCTGATCCCGCTCGCAGTAGACGTGGCGAGGTCCGGGAATGTCCTCCGGTCCGCTGCGGCGACGCACTTCCGCGACTACGAGGACGAGCCGTCGTTCAGCTTCGTCAGGCGCGTTGATACACGTCTCGAATCGAACGCGGTTCGAGCGAGAATGCGTCTGCCGCGAGGGTGGTATCGGGCAACGAATCTGCGGCTAAGACGTCGACCAGAGCAGGCGTCAACGTCGGCAGAACATGTCCAAGTACACGCGCCAGGCGACCCTTAAGGTGTCGCTCCTTGACTGCCCCAGCGTTCACCAATCGCACGAACTCGTCCACCGTGAGCACGTCCGGCCCAGCCAACGCGAACGTGCCCGTTGGGGCCGAAGGATCGAGCGCCGCCTGGATGAGGGCCGTAGCAACGTCGTCGACGAAGACGGGGGCGTACCGCTGAATGCCGCTGCCAAGCACGGAAACCCCTTTCCTGCCGTGAGCGATGAACGGCGCGGTACTCGGGCCGGGATCATCGGGCGGGCCGTAGATGAAGGTCGAACGGATAACAACAGCCTCGCGTCCGGACGCCGCGATGAGCGACTCCGCCTCGCCCTTCGTCCGTAGGTAGTCGTTCGGAGACGCGGGATCCGCCCCTACGTAACTGAGGAAGGCAACGCGCTTGACTGAGGATCCCGCCAGCGCCTCTACGGTTCTGCGGACTGTTTCGACGTTTGCCTGCTCGTAGGTGTTACCCCTGAGCGGCTGCAACGTCCCGGCGAGATGGACAACTGCATCAGCATCGTGAACCGCGTCGAGCAGATTGTCCCGGCGACCCAGGGGGCGTACTTCGTTCGGCAGTTCCGCAAGACGGCGGGAGAGGCAGCTGCCCACATGCCCGCTCGCACCCGTGATCGCGACTGCGCCGCTGAGAAACGTGCCCAGCTCACACCTCCCTCGTGCCGACGAGCGACACCATAGTTCCCTGGGCCAGTGTTCGGGAATGTCACCCGAGCGGCGCTAGACAGGGGGCACCAGCAGGGAGCTGCGGCTATGGGACAGGCTCTAGCGCTTCGGGAGGGGTCGCCAGGCGGGTAGCCCGGTACGCCATATGCCTTCTCCCGTCTCACCCGTCACCAGGTGGACGTGGCCGCCGGTGCGATCCATCACATACGTACCCGATCGGGTTGCCATCGCAATCTGTCTCCCGTCCGGTGACCAGACGGGCGCGCCCTCGACGCCGATCTC
>Ga0126382_10000960_pt1 | contig 11576 bp, 4 predicted proteins | sample PanSoiMetPlot_30_FD_92548 | JGI IMG/M metagenome (GOLD analysis project Ga0126382, IMG submission 92548) | Tropical forest soil microbial communities from Panama - MetaG Plot_30 | ecosystem: Environmental > Terrestrial > Soil > Tropical forest > Bulk soil | place: Panama | collected 2016-02-17 | reverse complement strand
CGGCGTAGGTGGCCGGGCAGAACAGCACCTCGACCGCGCACTCGAGGTCCTCCAGCGTTGCGGCCGCCCACGGCATGCCCTGCCTGGTTACCTTGCGCTGCACCCCGGACAGGATCCCGCCCACGGTGACCTGCTGGGCGTCGCCGCGCTCGCCCTGGCCACCCCGCTCGGCATCCTCGGCGGTGACGCCGAGCAGCTGGGCGACCGAGCAGTCAGTGGTGGCGGACAGGATGTGCTCGATCCCCAGCAGCGGGTGATCGGACACGTACAGCCCGAGCATCTCCCGCTCGAACGCGAGCAGGGTGGGCTTGTCCCATTCCCCCTCCGGCACCGGGATCTCGAACGAGGCCTCGATCTCGGCGTCGCCGCCGAACAGCGAGTCCTGGCCCATGGCCTCGTTGCGCTTTACGTCGATGACGGTGTCGATGGCCTGCTCGTGGATGAGCACGAGCCCCTTGCGCGGGTGGCCGAGCGAGTCGAACGCCCCGGCCTTGACAAGCGACTCGATGACCCGCTTGTTGCAGACGTTGACCGGGACCTTGCGCAGGAAGTCGCTGAAGCTGGTGAACGAGCCCTTGGCCGAGCGGGCGGCGACGATGGCGTCGACGACGTGGGTGCCCACGTTGCGCACCGCGGCCAGGCCGAACCGGATGTCGCCGCCGACCGGCGTGAAGGTCGCCGCCGAGGCGTTCACGTCCGGGGGCAGCACGGTGATGCCCATCCTGCGGCACTCGTTGAGGTAGAGGGCGCTCTTGTCCTTGTCACCGGCGACCGAGGTCAGCAGCGCGGCCATGTACTCCGCCGGGTAGTTCGCCTTGAGATAGGCCGTCCAGTAGGACACGAGCCCGTAGGCGGCGCTGTGCGCCTTGTTGAAGGCGTAGTCGGAGAACGGGACCAGGATGTCCCACAGGGTCTTGATCGCTGAGTCGGAGTACCCGCGCGATTTCATGCCGGCCTCGAACGGCGCGAACTCCTTGTCCAGGATCTCCTTCTTCTTCTTGCCCATCGCCCGGCGGAGCAGGTCCGCCCGGCCCGGCGTGTAGCCGGCCACCTTCTGGGCGATGGCTATGACCTGCTCCTGGTAGACGATCAGGCCGTAGGTGTCGCCCAGGATGTCGGCGAGCGGCTCGGCGAGCTCGCGGTGGATGGGCACCACCGGCTTGCGGTTGTTCTTGCGGTCGGCGTAGTCGTTGTGCGCGTTGGCGCCCATCGGCCCCGGCCGGTAGAGGGCGCCGACCGCCGAGATGTCCTCGAAGTTGTCCGGGCGCATGCTGCGCAGGAGCGCCCGCATGGGGCCGCCGTCGAACTGGAAGATGCCGAGGGTGTCGCCGCGGCCCAGCAGTTCGTAGGTCGGCGGATCGTCCAGCGGCAGGTCCTCCAGGCTGACGTCGCTGCCCCGGTTGGCCCTGATGCCCTCGACCGCGTCTTCCAGCACCGTGAGGTTGCGCAGCCCGAGGAAGTCCATCTTCAGCAGGCCGAGTGACTCGCACGCCGGGTAGTCGAACTGGGTGATGATCGCCCCGTCGGCCTCACGCTTCCAGACCGGGATGTGGTCGATGATCGGCTCGCTGCTCATGATCACGCCGGCCGCGTGCACGCCCGCCTGGCGGATCAGGCCCTCCAGCCCGCGCGCGGTGTCGATGACCTGCCTGACTTCGGCCTCCGCCTCGTAGAGCGAGCGGATCTCGCCGGTCTCGCCGTGCCGGGGGTGCTTGTCGTCGAAGATCCCGGACAGCGGGATGTCCTTGCCCATGACGGCCGGGGGAAACGCCTTGGTGATCCGGTCGCCGAGCGAGTAGGGGAACCCCAGGACGCGGGCGGCGTCCTTGACCGCGGCCTTGGCCTTGATCGTGCCGTAGGTGATGATCTGCGCGACCCGGTCGTCACCGTATTTTTCGGTGACGTAACGGATCACGTCACCCCGCCGACGCTCGTCGAAGTCGATGTCGATGTCGGGCATGGACACGCGCTCGGGGTTGAGGAACCGCTCGAACACCAGCCCGTGCGCGATGGGGTCGAGGTCGGTGATGCCGAGCGCGTACGACACGATGCTGCCCGCCGCCGAGCCCCGCCCCGGGCCGACCCTGATCCCGTTGTTCTTCGCCCACATGATGAAGTCGGCGACCACCAGGAAGTACGAGCAGAACCCCATCGCGGTGATGACGCCCATCTCGAATTCGGCCTGCTGGCGGCGCTGCTCGTCGTAGCCGCCCGGGTAGCGCCGGTCCATTCCCTGCCAGACCGCCGCCCGGAAGCAGCTCTCCTCCGTCTCGCCGGCGGGCACCGGGAACTGCGGCACCAGGTTCGCCTTGGCGAAGGCGACGTCGGCCCGCTCGGCGATGAGCAGCGTGGAGTCGCAGCCCGCCTGCCACTCCTCGTCCGAGTACGCGGCCCGCATCTCCTGCGGGCTCTTGAGGTAAAAGCCGGTGCCCTCGAACTTGAACCGGCCGGGGTCGGCGAGGTTGGTCGCGGTCTGCACGCACAGCAGCACCTCGTGCGCGGTCGCGTCCTCGGGCAGGGTGTAGTGGGAGTCGTTGGTGGCGACGAACGGCAGCGACAGCTCGCTCGCGACCCGGCGCAGGCCGCTGCGGACCTTCTGCTCGATCGGCAGGCCGTGATCCATGATCTCGACGTAGAAGTTGCCCGGCCCGAAGATGTCGCGGTAGGCGGCGGCCGCCTCCAGGGCCTGGCGTTCCTGGCCGAGACGGAGCCTCGTCTGCACCTCGCCGGACGCGCAGCCGGTGGTGGCGATGAGCCCGCGGGAGTGCGCCGCGAGCAGTTCGCGGTCCACCCGGGGCTTGCGGAAGTAGCCCTCCAGCGAGGCCAGCGAGGACAGGCGGAACAGGTTGTGCATGCCCTCGGTGCTCTCGGCGAGCATCGTCATGTGCGTGTAGGCGCCGGCGCCGGAGACGTCGTCGTCCTTTTGCGCGGGGGTGCCCCAGCGGACCGGCTGCCGGTGCCTCCGGTGCTCGGGCGCCACGTAGGCCTCGATGCCGATGACCGGCTTGATCCCGGCCGCCGTCGCCTTCGACCAGAAGTCGTAGGCACCGTAGACATTGCCGTGGTCGGTCATGGCGACGGCGGTCATGCCGGTTTGCTCGCACCGCGCGAACATGTCCTTGAGCCGCGCGGCGCCGTCCAGCATGGAGTACTCGGTGTGGACGTGCAGGTGCACGAACGAGCCGTCTCCGCCCGATCCCGCCGCCGTCACGAGCAACCTCCTTCGGGCAGGCGCCAGCACGGGGCGCGGGTCAACCGGAGCCGGGGGAAGTGGCTGGCGCCGCCCCGCCGGGGCCCGTTCCGCTCGGGAACCGCGGCCGATCGCGGGCGCGCCAGCCCGGCTCAACGAGCCTACCCAGCGCGAGGCGCTGCGGGCGACCCGGCGCGCCGGACGTGCGCCAGGCGGGTCAACTCCCGGCTCAGCTCTCGGTGCGCACCGTGTCCAGGGCGTAGGCGAGGTCGGGTGGATAGTCGCTGGTGAACACGAGGGGGCGGCCGTCCACGGGGTGGGTGAATCCCAGGCGGACCGCGTGCAGCCACTGCCGGGTCAGGCCCAGGTGCGCCGCGAGCACGGGGTCGGCCCCGTACAGGCGGTCGCCCACGCACGGGTGGCGCAGCGCCGCCATGTGCACCCTGATCTGGTGGGTCCGGCCGGTCTCCAGGGTGATCCCCACCAGGCTGGCGCCGCGGAAAGCCTCGATCGTGTCGTAGTGGGTGACGGCGGGCCGGCCCCCGGCGATCACCGCGAACCTGCCGTCGCCGGAGGGGTGCCGGGCTATCGGGGCGTCCACGGTCCCCCGGAGCGGATCGGGATGGCCCTGCACCAGGGCGTGGTAGCCCTTGTCCACCTCACGCTCGCGGAACGCCCGCTTCAGCGCGGAGTAGGCACGCTCGCTCTTGGCGAGGACCATGAGCCCGGTCGTGTTCGCGTCCAGCCGGTGGACGATCCCCTGCCTCTCGGCGGCGCCGCTGGTCGCGATCGTGTGCCCGGCGGCGAGCAGCCCTTCCAGCACGGTCGGCCCGCTCCAGCCGGGCGTCGGATGGGCCGCCACCCCGGCCGGCTTGTCGACCACGATGATGTCGGCGTCCTCATAGACGACGGCCAGCCCCGGCACGGCCTGCGGGATCGGCGTACGGACGGCGGGCGGCGCCGGCAGGGTGACGTCCAGCCACTCACCGGCCGGCACCCGGTCCGATTTGGCAGCGGGGCGGCCGGCCACCAGCACCCGCCCGCTGGAGATCAGGTCCGCCGACGCCGACCGGGAAAGCCCGAACATGCGCGCGAGCGCCGCGTCAAGACGCTCGCCGTCCAGCCCTTCCGGGACCTCCACGCGGCGCTGGTCCCCGGTGGTCGGGCTCGCCGCGGGCCCGCCGTCCTCCCGCGCGCTCACGCCCTGCTCGCCCCGCCGGATCGCGCGGTCACGCCCGGCTGTCCCCGGCCGGGCTTCCCCGCCCGTGAGCGTGGCCTTCGGCCTTCTGGCTGGACGGAGGGCCACCGGGCTCCCCGCGGCCTTGCGGGCCGGCACCGGGCCTGCTCGGCCCGCGGTGCCCTTCGCGGGTTCCGTCAAGCCGGATGCCCCGCGCCGCGAGAAGGACGGCGAGCACGCCGCCGCAGACGATCGCGGAGTCGGCCACGTTGAAAACGGGCCAGTGCGGCAACTGGATCCAGTCCACGACGTCGCCGCGGAACAGGCCGGGCCAGCGCAGCAGCCGGTCGGTGAGGTTCCCCGTGGCCCCGCCGAGCAGCAGGCCCAGGGTGACCGCCCACGGCAGGCTGCGCAGCCGGCGCGACGTGCGCAGGATAAAGACGATCACCCCCACCGCGATGAGGCTGAACACGATCGTCATCGATGTCCCAATGCTGAACGCCGCGCCGCTGTTGCGCAGCACCACCAGGGTCAGCACGCCGTCGATGACGTGGAGCGGCGGCCGGTGCGACAGGGTGGCCACCACGATGACCTTGGAGACCACGTCGGCGACATAGACACCGGCCGCGATCGCGAGCAGGAGGGCGAGCCGGCGCCGCCCCGGCGGGCTGGGCGGGCCGGGCGAGTCGGTCGCCCCCGGCATCGTGGTCAGCGCCGTTCCTCGCGCTGCTTGCACGTGACGCACAGGGTTGCCCGGGGGAACGCCTTCAGGCGGGCCTTCCCGATCGGCTCCCCGCACGATGCACAGACTCCGTAGCTGCCGTCGTCGATCCTGGCCAGCGCGCTCCGAGTGAGGTCAAGCAGATCGCGCGCGTTCTGGGTGAGGGAAAGGTCGTACTCACGCTGGAATGTCTTGGCACCCGCGTCCGCCTGATCGTCCCCCGCGCCCCCGACCGCATCACCGAGCCGCTCCGCGATCTCCGATTCGGCCTGGCCGATGTTGGTGCGCAGCTCCTCGATCTCGGCCAGGAGCTCCGAGCGCACCTTATCCAGTTCCGCCTCGGTCCAGGGTTTCTCCCCCGGGCGCATGGGAAGAGCGGCTGCGCCAGAGCGCTTGGCTGTGGCCATGTCTGCCTCCCTCCGCGCGATGGTGCACAGCCCGCTCAATCGATCTTGAATGCGGGCAGTCTCCGGAGGATAATTCGCCGCGGCATGGCTCCGCAAACACGCGCGGCCCGGCGTGTGATATGGCGGCGCCGAGGCAGTAGACCGATGGCGCCGGGGTGGTAGACCCATGGCGGCGGGGCGGTAGGCCCATGGCGGCGGGGCGGCAAACCCATTCGGTTCCCGATCCGGTGATCGGCTATCGTGGAGGATCTGCAAGGCGTTGATGGGGACAGCTGCCGCTGACCGCGGCCCGCAGCGACCCGGGGATGGTGCGAGCCCGGGGGCCTGCCCAGCGGACCAGATCACCCCTGAGCCGCCGGAAGAACAGCCACCGCGGGCCACGCCGTGCCAACCGGCCGTGCTGCGCGGCGCTCAGTAGAACCGGCCGCAGGAACCGAAGTGGAGTGGGCCGCGACCGCAACCGGCGGGCACGGCCAAGGAGGGTGGTACCGCGGAGCCGCCGGCGGCGGTCTTCGTCCCTCCGGCGACGCGTACGGGCGGCCGCCAGCCGGCCGCGCGACGACCCGCAGGAGGCCACCCGACCATGCGACAGCCCGACGACACCCGTCACTTCCCGGCTCTGCCCGCCGCGATCGACCTGCCCGCCCTGGAGCACGAGATGCTCAGGCGATGGCAGGACGGCAAGGTGTTCGAGCGCTCCCTGGAGCGGACGGCCGACGGGCCGATGTGGACCTTCTACGAGGGGCCGCCGACCGCCAACGGCACGCCAGGCGTGCACCACATCGAGGCCCGTGTCTTCAAGGACGTCTTCCCCCGGTTCAAGACCATGCAGGGCTTCCACGTGCCACGCCAGGGCGGCTGGGACTGCCACGGCCTCCCCGTCGAGGTTGCGGTCGAGAAGGAACTCGGGCTGTCCGGCAAGAAGGACATCGAGGGCTACGGGATCGCCGCCTTCAACGAGCGCTGCCGTGAATCGGTGCTCCGTTACGTCGACGAGTTCGAGGACCTAACCGACCGGCTTGGCTACTGGATCGACCTGTCCCGCGCCTACCGCACCATGGACCCGGACTACGTCGAATCCGTTTGGTGGTCGCTGAAGGTCATCTTCGACAAGGGCCTGCTGGTCAAGGACTTCCGGATCAGCCCGTACTGCCCGCGGTGCGAGACCCCGCTGTCCGACCACGAGATGGGACAGCCCGACGTGTACCGGGAGGTCACCGACCCGGGGATCACCGTCCGGTTCCCGCTGCGCACCGTGCCGGACAGCGCCAGCCCGCTGCTGACCGGCGCGGACCTGCTGGTCTGGACGACGACGCCGTGGACGCTGGTGTCCAACACGGCGGTCGCCGTGCACCCCGGCGAGAGCTACGCGGTCGCACGCAAGACCGGCGGCGATGACACCGCCGTGGTAGCCGAGCGGCTCGTGCCCCGCGTGCTTGGCGAGGGCTGGCAGATCGTCGCCCGGATGCCCGGCGCGGACCTGGTCGGGGCGACCTATCAGCCGCCGTTCAGCCTGGTGGACATCCCGGGCGCGCACCGGGTGCTGCCCGGGTCGTTCGTCACCACGGAGGACGGCACAGGTCTGGTGCACCTAGCGCCCGCGTTCGGCGCGGACGACATGGAGGCCGTGCGGGCGCACGGGCTGCCCGTGGTCAATCCCATCCGGCCGGACGGCCGGTTCGAGGACTCGGTACCGCTGGTCGGCGGGATGTTCTTCAAGACCGCCGACGCCCCGCTGATCAAGGACCTCGCCGACCGGGGGCTGCTGTTCCGGTCCGAGCCCCACCGGCACAGCTACCCGTACTGCTGGCGGTGCCACACGCCGCTCATGTACTACGCGCTGCCGTCGTGGTTCATCCGCACCACCCAGATCAAGGACCAGCTGCTCGCCGAGAACGAGCGAACGAACTGGCAGCCGCCGACCATCAAGTACGGCCGTTACGGCGAGTGGCTGCGGAACAATGTGGACTGGGCGCTGTCCCGCACCCGGTACTGGGGCACGCCGCTGCCGATCTGGGAATGCGCGGAGGGCCACCTGACCTGCGTCGGTTCGCTGGCCGAGCTCAGCGAGGTGGCCGGCCGCGACCTGTCCGGCCTCGACCCGCACCGGCCCTACGTGGACGAGGTCGTGATCAGCTGCCGCGAGTGCGGGGGCCAGGCCCACCGGGTAGTGGAGGTGATCGACGCCTGGTATGACTCGGGGTCGATGCCGTTCGCGCGGGTGGGCGCCCCGCTGCGGGGCGCCGAGGAGTTCGCGCAGGCCTACCCGGCGCAGTTCATCTGTGAGGCGATCGACCAGACCCGCGGGTGGTTCTATTCCCTGATGGCGGTCGGCACCCTGGTCTTCGGCAGGTCCGCGTACGAGAACGTGGTCTGCCTTGGCCTGGTGGTGGACGAAGACGGCCGGAAGATGAGCAAGCACCTGGGCAACGTGCTTGAGCCGATCCCGCTGATGGAGGCGCACGGCGCCGACGCGGTCCGCTGGTTCTTCGCGGCCAGCGGCTCGCCGTGGTCCACCAGGAGGATCGGGGCCGGCGCGCTCGACGAGATCGTCCGCAAGGTGCTGCTCACCTACTGGAACACCGTCTCCTTCCTGGTTCTCTACGCCAACGCGGCCGCCGCCAACGGGCGTGCGTGGGCGCCTTCGATGGCGGCGGACGCGCCGGAGCCGGCCGCCCGGCCACTGCTTGACCGGTGGGCGCTCAGCGAGCTTAACTCGGTGACCGCCGACGTCACCGCGGCCATGGACGGCTTCGACACCGCCGCGGCCGGGCGCCGGCTCGCCGGGTTCATCGACGACCTGTCGAACTGGTACGTGCGCAGATCCCGGCGCCGGTTCTGGGACGGGCCACGCACGGCGGACGGCGCGGCGGCCTTCGCCACGCTGTATGAGTGCGTGAAGACGCTCACCCAGCTAATGGCGCCGATCGTGCCGTTCGTCGCCGACTACGTCTGGGGCGCGCTGCGAGCGGCCGAGGACCCGGATTCGGTGCACTTGACGAGCTGGCCGACCGCCGACCAGGGCCTGGTCGACGAGCGGCTGTCCCGGCAGATGCGCCTCGTCCGGCGGCTGGTCGAGCTGGGCCGTTCCGCCAGGGCGACAGCCTCGATCCAGATCCGCCAGCCGCTTTCCCGCGCGCTCGTGGGCGCGGCGGGGTTCGCGGACCTGCCGCCGGCGCTGCGGGATCAGATCGCAACCGAGCTCAACGTGCATTCGCTGGAAGCCATCGCCGCGGTCGGCGAGGACCTGGTGGACTACGTCGTGAAGCCGAACTTCCGGGCGCTGGGCCGGCGGTTCGGCAAGGGCACGCAGGCCGTCGCGGCGGCGATCACCTCGGCCGATGCGGCCGTTCTCGCCACCGACCTGCGCGCGGCGGGCGAGACGCGGGTCGTTGTGGACTCCGAGCAGGTGCCGCTCGGGGCCGACGACGTGATCGTCACCCAGACTCCCCGCGCCGGCTGGACCGTGGCCACAGACGCCGGGGAGACCGTCGCGCTGGAGACCCGCATCACCGGCGAACTGCGGCAGGAAGGACTGGCCCGCGAGGTGATCCGCCTGATCCAGGACGCGCGCAAGGCCGACGGGCTCGACGTCAGCGACCGGATTTCGCTGTCGTGGCAGGCGGCGGACCCCGAACTGGCCGGGGCCCTGGCCGAGCACGGTCGGCTCATCGCCGGCGAGGTGCTGGCCGACGAGTTCCGCGAGGGGCCGCCCGGCGCGGACGCGGGCCAGGGGCTGGCCGCGCACACCGACGAGGATCTCGGCCTGACGTTCTGGCTGCGGCGGGCGTAGCGGCCTCGTTCCCCGGCGGAGCCCGCCGGGCCGCTCAGGTCCCGTCCGAGAGCGGCTTTTGTGGCTCGCATGCCCGGCAGGGCACGCAGCCGTTCTCCTCCGCTTCCCGCTTGGTGGAGGTTTCGAGGTCGTCGCTGCCGAGGAACCGGATCAGGATGCACCCGCTGCGGTGATACCGGTTGATCCCCGGGACGATCACAACGGCGTTGTCGGCCGGGGCCTGCGAACCGCCGTCCCGGTCATGATCGACCTTGGTTTCGGCGGGCGGCCCGGAGCCACCTTCGCGCGCCGCGCTCGGTGCCTCCGTGGCCTGTGCGCCGCCCGCCGCCGCTGGCTTGGCGGCGTCGCCCGGCGAGGGCGGCGTGCCCTCAGCCGCCTTTGAGGCCGCGTCCAGGGCTGAGCCAGCCGCTGCCGTAGCGTCACCACCGGCCCGGCCGGCCGCGGCGCCGCCAGCGGCCCCGGAGGCCCGCGCATCGCCGTCGGCGCCACCCTCCCCACCGGCCTTGGAAGCCACACCGTCACCATCGGTGTCGGTATCCACGCCGGCCCCGGAAGCGCGGGCAGCGCCATCGGCGCCCTCATCCCTCGCGGTCCGGGAAACCCCGGCCCGGGACGGATCCGCGTCGCCATCGCCGCCGGCGCCCCTGCTGGCCTCCGAGGCCCCGGCAGCATCGGCGCCAACCCCGGCGGGAGCAGCCCCCTCCGGCTCTTCACGGGCGCGGTCGCCGCCAGCCTCCGCTGGCGCGGTCTGCGCCTGCTCGGCGCCGCCCGATCTCGGCGCACGGGACCACACGTCGAAGCCCGCCGTATCCGTGGCTGGCAGCGTGCCCGCCGCGGGGGCGGCTCCGGTCCCGCCGTCACCGACGCGGGACTCCGGGCCTGTGGGCTGCCGCTCGTCGGCCCCCGTGCTGACCTCGCGAAGGTCCCCGAGGAGGGTCAGCGGCATGTTCCAAGGCGAAGGGGCGGCCTGCTCCGCCTCTTCCCCCGCGCCGGAGTCCTGCTTTGTTTCCTCGGCTTCGGCCGGGCCCAGGCGGTCGGCCGCCGCGTCAGGCCGCGCCGAGGCGGGGGTCCCGGCCTCGGCGCCCGCGTCAGCGCGCTCGCGCGGCGCCGCCTCGTCGCTCGACGGCGGGAAATCTGGCCGCGCCGGTACGCTCCGCTCCCAGGCGCTCCACTGACCAGGCGTCGCAAAGCGGCCCGACCCCGGGTCCCCGGGGTGGCCGGTGCCGGAACCGGCTTCGGCGATCTGATCCGCCGGTCCCTCGGCCGGCACGTCTCCCCGTTCGCCGCCCATCGCACTGGGCCCGGTCACCGGCCACAGCGGGGTGCCCTCGTCGCGTTCGGTGTCGGCGGAAAGTTCTTCGCTGATCCGGTCCCAGAAGTCCTCGTGCGGCGGTGCCGCATCCGGCGCGGCCGGAGCGGGAGGAGGCGGCGGCGATTCGGATGGGGTGGGCCCCCAGGCGGCGTCCGGCTGGCGGGAAGGCCGCGGGGGGCCTACCGACTCTCGCCAGGTCCTGCCGTCATCCCCAGCGTCGTCCGGGGCCGTGTCGTGGTCGCGGGCCATGTCGTGGTCGCCGGCCGTGTCGTCGTCCCAGGTCATGCCCGTGTCCGCGGCCTCGTCGGCGTCCCGCGTCCCGGCAGTGTCCCGGGCCAAGTCCGCGCCCGGGGCCATGTGGGCATCCCGGGCCTCGTCAATGTCGCGGACCTCGCCAGTGTCCGGCGTCTTGTCCTCGGCCCGGGCCGTGCCGGTGCCCTGGGTCGTGTCGGCGCCCTGGACCGCGTCGGCGTCCCGCGCCGTGCCGATGTCCCGGGCCTCGCCGGCGTCCGGCGCCTTGTCCGCGTCTTGTGCCTCGTCGGCTTCCCGGGCCTTGTCCGCGCCCGGCCACCCAGCCGGAGACGGACGCCAGGCCGACGGTGGCACCGGCGGGGTGGGCCCCCACCCGTAGTCAGGCTCCCGCGATGGCCGCCGGGGACCGGCTCCCTCTCGCCTGGTCTTGCGGGCGTCGGGGGTCCTGTCCTCGCCCGGCCACCCAGCCGGAGAAGGAGGCCAGGCCGACGGCGGCCCCCACCCGTCGTCAGGCTCCCGCGATGGCCGTCGGGGACCGATTCGCTCTCGCCTGGTCTCGCCGGCGTCCCGGGCCTTGCCGGCGCCCCGGGTCTTGCCGGAGTCCCGGGTCTCGCTGGCGTCCGGCCACCCGGTCGCCCCGGTGCCGGACGCTGCCGCGGGAGGGCCCGCCACGGTGCCGCCGCGCCCGGACCGCCCTGTCCCGGCCGCCGGCTGACCGGGATGT
>Ga0126382_10000958_pt1 | contig 11581 bp, 13 predicted proteins | sample PanSoiMetPlot_30_FD_92548 | JGI IMG/M metagenome (GOLD analysis project Ga0126382, IMG submission 92548) | Tropical forest soil microbial communities from Panama - MetaG Plot_30 | ecosystem: Environmental > Terrestrial > Soil > Tropical forest > Bulk soil | place: Panama | collected 2016-02-17 | reverse complement strand
GTTCTCCTCAGCCTCGCAGGCCAAGGACGGCTTGACGTCGCGCCCGCAACCCTCGCGCAGATGGAGGTTGCAGCGACGGAGGTGGCGTTGATGCCATGGTGATGACTGAGCGCCCGCGAGACAACGCTTGATCACAGGGACCGGGTGAGCGATCGCCATGACGAGACTCCGCCGCCGCCGCCGGCCGCTCTGGCTGTCCACCGTGCTCGCGGCCGGCGTCGTCCTCGGCATTGTGGCCACGCGTCCACTCCTCGACGCGATTGCGCGGTCAGCCAGACGGCCAACCGGCCGGATGGGCCGGCTGCTTTATGGCCCTGCCCCCGCCGGACTGGCGCTCTACCGGCGCATCCTGGATGCGCTCGGACTGCGGGCCGACCACGTGCTCCTCAAGATTGGGCCTGGCGGCGGCAACTTCCTCACCATCACAGTGCCTGTTCCGGCGTTGTTCCGACTCGCTGGTTGTCAGTAGGTAACTATTCAGGTTGCGAGCCTCGCTGACCGCGGCTGCAGCCAGCGGGCTTTCGATGGGAAGGGTGTTAGGCATACTGCCCATCGATGCTGAACGCCCGGGGGCAGTGCATGACGTGAATCACGGGCCGTGCGAGATGCTCGGCATGATGCCTCACCCAGAAACCCCCAGGTGTTCGGAGCGGTGACGTGGGACGGACAGCCGATCGCCCGCGATTCGCCAACTGGAACCGTGATCGCAGTGTTCCGCCGTCCACGGCGATCGCGTCGAGTGGCTCGTGCTGCACCGGGCGCATCGCGGCCTGGACTACCACGGTGACTGGGCCTGGGGCTCTCCGTCCGGATGCCGCCTGCGTGGGGAGGCGGTCGAGGCGTGTGCCCAACGTGAGCTACTGGAGGAGACGGGCCTAAATCTTGAGCCGGCGCTGCTGCTTGATGACGAGCGGTGGCCCGAATTCGTGGTCGAGGTGCCGCCCGGCGCCGAGGTACGTCTCTCCGCTGAGCACAACGGCTACCGCTGGGTTGACCTGGATTCAGCCACCAATCTGATCAAGCCGGAACGCGTCCCCGCACAGCTAAGGCGGGCAGCGGGAGCCCGGCACTAGGATCGTGATCCCCGTGCTCCCCAACGTCCCGGCAAGGCTGAACTACCGAGCGGCCCGCCTCTCAATGCTCGTGTGTTGTGCTCGTCGCGTTCCAGCGAAAGCTGAGCGAGGCGGGCATGCCGAAGGTGCGACTTCACGACCTTCGGCACGCGTGTTCGAGCCTCCTCCCGGCTGGAGGCATCCACGGAAGGTTGTCAGGAGCCGCTGGCCCACGCCGATCTCTAGATGACACTCGCTACACGCAGGTTCTCCCTGAGCTTGCCGAAGCGGCTGCACGGCGGATGGACGAAGTGATGTCCGATGCTGAGAACGCGGAGGATGGTTGTCTGCCCGGCGCGGAAACGAGCATGTGACAGTGTTCGGTGAGCCTGTACGAATTGGGAAAGCTGGTGCGCCTGGAGGTGTGTGGTTCTGGAGGGAATCGAACCCCTGCGTTGCGGTCCGGAGCTTTCCTCCCGTCGTCGGATGACTTCGCCTGAGCGGCTGGCATAGCAGATAGCTTGAACAGTCCCAAACGTCGGCCGCCGCTCAACTGCCTCGACATGCGAGAGACGATTGTCTAGATCGCCTAACAGCGTTCTCGCAGTTGCCCGAGCCCAGCTCCGGCTGCCGCTCTAACCGGATGTGGTCCTGGGCCGACTCGATCCGGAGCGTGGCTGAGTCTCGGCCGGCGCTGCCAATACGAAATGGGCGTGGTTAAAAGACGGGCGTGGTGGCTGGGGCCAAAGGGTCGCGGGATCAATTACGGCCATATTGGCCATTGGAGTGGGGGTGGCTCTCGGTGTCCGTCAGAGCCGCTCCTGGCGCAGCAGGCGTCAAGGAATTAGCTGGCCGCAAGGGCACAGGTGGATTCCGACAGACCCCTAGCAGCCGCGGCTTGCCGCGGAGGCGGCGCCGCCGGCGGCTCCGACAAAGGCATCATGGTCATCGCCAGCGACAACCCGGCCTCCGGCGGAGAAGCCAGCACCGGCATCCCCGAGCTGCAGGCGGTCGCCTTCGTTCCAGGTCATCGGCACCGCGGAGCGCGGATGTAATACCTCTATGGCCATTACGTCTGTTACCTCAGTGCCCAGCCCGAAGCCGCTACCGCGGAGGCCCGCGGCGCGCCAGAACGGTCGCTCGTAGACCGCCATGAACGTTGTGACCGACCCTCGCGGGAAGCGCTGTGCGAGGTGAGCCCGCGGCCATGGCAGCATCGGCTCGAACTCGATCGATCCGCTCGGTGATTCCGCCAGTGCGACGATCGCTTCCTTGGCGACCACGCGCAGGCTGTCGGACCCGACCGCTACACGCCTAGGTTCTTGCACGATCCGGCGCACTGGCGCGCCAAGGACGACAGGCCCGCCCGCGGTACTGGATGCGGCAAGCGACGACGACGCCGGTCGCGCGCGCAATCATCACGATCCCTATCGGCTTCGCGGCGGCAGCTGAGCCGGGTGGGTGTCCCTGCTGTGGCTGCTGGCATATCTCGCCGCGACCGGCAAACCAGGCACCAGGGGCACCTTCCAGCGAGTCCTCGGGTTCCGACGTATTGACGCAGGCGATCCTGGCCGTGGCCAACCTCTGGGCCGACCGGGGCCGGCTTGCGGAGACTGATCGCGATCTGATCCCACGGCCTCGGGCCGGGCGGCATGGGCGCCGCTGTCGGCCGACGTGCCGACCAGAGAACAGCCTACGTTGTCGGCCTCGGCTGATCGCCGGCAGCAGACGCCGCCAACTTGTCCAGTACCCTGACCAGCAGCTGCTGCTCTTCAGGCGTCAGGACCGAAAGCGCCTCACCAACGCGCGCCGGGCCCACGTTGACGATCTCATCCAACAGGCTGTCACCCGCCGCCGTCAGCTCGAACCACGTCACTCGACGATCAATGGAATCGGGGACTCGCCTCAGGTAGCCATCCCGCTCCAGCCGGTCGCAGAGCGAAACGATCGCCGCCGGCGAGACTTCCATCTCTGCCGCCAGCTGACGTCCGCTCATCCTTCCGGCGCGGCCAACGGCATAGAGGGCACGACACTGGGGGATCGTGAGGTTGGTCCGGATGAAGAACTCGAGGCTCCCGGCGAGGAAGGCGGAACGGAACCGCCGCAGGGCTGCAAGCAGCGGCTTCTGGATAGGATTTGCTGAGTTAATAATTCGACTTGACTTTATCATTCCTTGCTGCTATACCATACACCATCATGGAAGTACAGTCAAGACGCGTCGGCCTGGGTGATCTACGCCAGGAAGCCCCGATGGCCATCGACCTTCGGGCGCGGATGGCGGTGTTCGGTGCGGTCCTGCTTTGCATGTTCCTCGCCTCTCTCGATCAGACCGTAGTCGGCACCTCCCTTCCAAGAATCGTGACCGACCTCCAGGGGTCAGACCGCTACACGTGGGTGGTGACCGCGTACCTTCTCACCTCAACTGTCACCATCCCTGTCTACGGCAAATTCTCCGACGTCTACGGCCGCAAGGCGATGCTCCTGGTCGGCGTCGGCCTGTTCCTCATCGGTTCCTGGCTTTCAGGCCTCTCCCAAACCATGAACCAGCTCATCGCTTTCCGCGCCCTCCAGGGCCTGGGTGCCGGCGCCCTCATGCCCGTGGCCATGGCCACCATCGGCGATCTCTTCACCCCGCGCGAGCGCGGCCGCTACATGGGTCTGTTCGGAGCTGTGTTCGGCATCAGCTTCCTTGTCGGCCCATTCGTCGGAGGGTGGCTCACGGACAACATCTCCTGGCACTGGGTCTTCTACGTGAACGTCCCCGTCGGCCTGACCGCGCTGGCGGCCCTGGCCACCCTGCTTCCCAACCGGCGCCTCGAAGCGTCGCGCGCGCGCGACCTTGATTACCTGGGTGTCGCCGTCTTCGTGGCGGCGGTGGTACCTCTGCTGATTGGCTTGACTTACAAGGGCGAGGTTAACACTTCCACCGGGCAGCTCTACAACTGGACCGATGCGAACGTCGGGGGGCTGATCGGACTCGGGGGCATCCTGCTCTTGATCTTCGTGGTCGTCGAGATGCGCGCCGCGCAGCCGATCATCCCGCTCGACCTCTTCAAGAACCGAGATTACGCCGTCAGCATTACCGCGGTCTTTCTATTCGGCGTCGCCATGTTTACCGCGGTGATCTTCATGCCCCGCTTCTATCAGACTGTGCGAGGCGTCAGTGCCACCACTTCGGGCTACTACATCTGGCCGATCCTGCTCGGGCTCATGGGAGGCAGCATCGGCACCGGTCAGCTGATCAGCCGGTTCGGCCGCTACAAGTGGATCATCTCTGGAAGCGCGGTCGTCCTGCTGGTCGGCGCATTCCTCATGACGCATCTACGTGCTGACACCAACGACTGGATGCTGTGGTTGTGGATGCTGGTGCTGGGACTGGGCATCGGACCCTCGATGGCCGGCTTCACCACGGTGGTTCAGAGCTTTGTTCCGATGCACCGCCTGGGAGTGGCCAGCAGCACGCTCACCTTTCTTCGCCAGATCGGGGCCTCGATGGGGCTGGCGATCGCCGGGACCGTCTTTTCTTCAGCGTTCCAGAGCGAGCTACCGACCTCGCTCCACGGCCAGGGCGTGACCCAGCCGCTGATCGACGTGTTGATGAAGCAAGCCGGTGTGCTGCAAGGGGTCGGCAATCGGGCCGGGCTCCTCGCCCATGTACTTCCCGCGCGGGCGCACCCGTTGATTCCGCAAATCCTGTCTGGTGTGAACGACGCCTTCGCAAAGTCGACAGGCATGGTGTTCTGGATCGCGCTGGCAGCGGGCGGTGCTGCGCTTGTTGTGAGCCTTGCGATACGGGACCTCGAGCTCAAGCAGGACCGGCCCGGAATGGCGGCAAAGCTGGCACAAGGGGAATCAACCAGTGTCCAGTGACACCCTGGAGACGCTGCTCGCCGCATATCTGATTCTTGGTCCCGTTGGTGGAGCGGCGGGAATGATGATCATCGCTTGGCGGTGGCTACGGCCAAGGGCTCACGAGGGGCGAATCGCGGACTCGCGTCGCCGCGGTCGGCTTGTTGGCCCGCTGACCGCAGCCGGCAGGTCAATGCTCCGCTTTGGCCGAGCGGCGATCTCAGGGATGGAGCTGAAGGCCGTCAAGCGCGCGGTCGACGGATCCCCTCGGCCCATACACCGCCAACCCGACCAGCTTCAATTGGTCGGTGGACACCGCCCGCACGGCAGCGCGGTTGTCCTCGTCGTTGTCCGTCTCAAACAGTTCCTCGGTGTAGACGCCGGCACAGAGGCCGCGCGTCAGCACCCGGCCATGTGCCCGAGTGAGCGCGGCGCCGTCGCCGGCGTAGACGAGCACGGGCTGGCGGAACATGGGCAGGTAGCGGGTGCCTGACCCGTCCTCATAAGGCTGACCGATCGTCTCCGGCACGCCTCCCGCCACTGCACTGGACAGGAAGGCGACGATATTCAGCTTCTGCCAGACCGCGAGGTCCTCGCGCACCACCACGGCAATCTTGGTCTCGAACGGCATGCCCTGATGGTGGCCGGCTGCGGCCCCCCTGGTCTTGAACGCTGGTGCGCCGGCGAGAATTGGCACGTGACGCAGCCAGGCCACGGCGAGTGGGTTCGGTACTGGCGATCCCCCGACGGCAGGGTGGAGGCGATGTACGCGCGGTTCCGTGCGCATGCGTACCGCCGGCACGGCCACGAGACTTACTCATTCGGCCTCACGGAGGCGGGCGCACAGTTCTTCCGCTGCCGCGGCGGCGGGCACACCAGCTCCGCGGGCATGGTGATGGCCTTCAACCCCGACGACCCCCACGACGGTGAGGCCGCCGACCACGACGGCTTCACCTACCGGATGGTCCACGTGCTTCCGGAAACGGTCGAGCTGATCCTCGCACAGAGCACCGGCCGGCCAGGCCGCCTGCCGCTGTTCGCGCAGCCGGTCATTAGAGACGACATCGCGGCTGGGTCGCTGCGCCACCTGCACGCCGCGCTCCGAAACGGCACACCGCTCGAGTGGGACGAGCGGCTCGCCTCCGCTGTCCTCGCGCTGGCGCGCTCCGCCAGCACGGCCGCAACACGCGTGCCTGCCCTGGACAGGGTCCCGGCACCGGCCGCTGCGCAGCTAGCCGGCCGGGTTCGGGCCCTGTCCGCTTCCTCGGGGAGCAACTCGACAAGCATGTGTGCCAGGTCGGCTGCTCGCTCCACCAGGTCGACGCGAACAAGTTCGTCACCCACGGGAGCGGTATAGCCGGTTGTGAAGACGAGATGAACGACGTCGAGGACGGCCTGGAGGCGTTCAGGAAGCTCGTCGACGGCGGGCACCACGTAGGGGATGCGGGCCGCCGCGATCTTCTTCTTGGCCCGTGTGATGCGCGCGGCCATGGTTGGCTCGGACACGAGGAACGCTCGAGCGACCTCGGGCGTCGTCAGCCCGCACATCAGCCGCAAGGTGAGCGCGATACGCCCCTCCACGGCGATGGCGGGATGGCAGCAAGTGAAGACTAGCCGGAGCCGGTCGTCCGGAATCTCGGTCAATGCCGTCTCGACGGCGACCTCCACCGCGTCCGTCTCCGTCGCATCGCTCGTCGCCTACGGACCTTGACCGGCCCGGCTTCTCCCGCCCCCAACGCCAGCTGTGGCAAGATACGCGGGCATTCACAGTATCGAGAAGGGGGATCCGCATGAGGGTGCGACGGGTGGTCACAGGTCACGACCGCAACGGCAAGGCGGTGTTCGCCTCGGATGAGCAGGTCGATTCTCTGACCCTGGCATTGATACCTGGCGCGGAGTACCACCGCCTATGGGGAGCTGATGAGGCGCCGACCTTTCCCGACGATGGCCGCCCGACGGCGCAGCCCAGCTTTTTCCCTCCAGTCGGTGCCTACCGCTTCGCGCTCTTCACGGTCCCTCCGGCGCCCGTATCGGCTCCGGCCGACCTGGACCTACAGGCGGCGCTAGCGGAGATGGAGGAGAAGCTACCGGGCATGCTGGCCTATGTGGAGCCGGACAACCCGGGGATGCACACCACGGACACGATCGACTTCGAAGTGGTCCTGTCCGGTGAGGTAATCCTCGAGCTGGACGATGGGGTGGAGAAGGTGCTCCGGGCAGGCGACACCGTGGTGCAGAACGGGACGCGCCACCGCTGGAGGAACCGAGGCACCGAGCCAGCCGTCCTGGCGGTGTTCCTCATCGGGGCCCACCGCCGCGAGCGGTCATCGAGTTAGTTCGGTTTCTGCCGACCATATGGGAGGCCGGAAATATCAGGCGGGCCTACGGTTCACCGGCTAAGCGGTCTTGCGTCCGCGCGGGGCAATTCGTGCTGCGGTAGTAGCCGGTCAGCTTGCGCTTGCCCTCGTCGAGGGCGTCGTGGCCAAGAACCTGCGGCTGCTACGGAAGCCGTACCGACCGTCCAGGATCGTCGATCGTATTTGACGTCCGTGACGGCTGCCCCCAGCCTTGCGGTCAAGCGCGGGCTTCGTGCCGGGCGAGGACGCGGCCGCCTGGGGGGATCCTCTAGTTGCGGCAACCCGTATCTAGCCTGCAGCCCATGCGGGTGCTGGTCACTGGCGCCACGAGGGCTCTGTGCCCGCCTCGCGTGGGAAGGCTCAAGGCCCGAGGCGCGATGTCCTCACCCTGACTCGGTCGCCAGACGCTGAGCAGCTTGGCGTGCCGGTCTCCGTCGTCGACAAGTTCGACCGCGACAGTCTCGCGCCCGACCAAGGGAGGCCCGCCTGTTCCTCTCCCCATCCGCTGGCCCAATAACGCTGCAGGTGCCTGTCCGAGCAAGCGGCGATGATGGGTTACCGGCGCCTCGGCACGGCCAACGCGATCCAGGCTCCGCCGCCTGGGTCAGCCGGCTGATCGCCGAGTCATCGCAGGTCACGGGGCCAGGACCGCAGGGCAGTCGCATGCCCGGTTCGAAGGCATCGTAGGCATCAGGGTAGGCATCATTCGGCAATCTCCATACACGTTTCCTGATAGTACTAGTTGGCGATTCGTATTCGAAAATCTGGTGCACCCAGGGTCACAGAATAAGAACCCCCGCTGGGCTCCTCACGGGGCCGACCATCAACCTGGCGGATATTCCGAGCGGTGGACCGCGAGTCACACTATAAGAACCGCTGAGCGCCGATCCCGATCGGGGCGATCGACCCGGCGCTCCCTTGGGCCGGGCTGGAATAGCCCGGGGGTTCGGGGACTGCGTCCTCCCCACTCCAAGGACAGCCGCCTGAGCCCGCCACTCGAAGGGTCCCTACGACGACGCGTTGCGAACCGGTCTCCGCGGCACCCCGACCTCGGATCTGGGGCGCTGATCAGCAGCGAGGCGGCCGGGTGGCGGCGTCGGGAACCGCCTCCGTGGCCTTTTCGCTCCAGCGTGCTGCCACCCATCTGGTCTGTGAACTGCCAGGTCAGCTCCCAGCCTTCCTGACCCGGTTCGGGCTGCGCTCGTGGCCGCCCTGACCGGCAGCTCCCGCCCGTAGAGGCTCCCATATCAGGGCGTTCAGCGTGGTCTGGCCACGTTGAAGCAGGCAGCTGTACTGTCGGGCCTGGAGGACTCCTGGCTGCGCCGACAGGCTGCGCGAGGCGCCTCGACGCGGGCAAGGTCAGGGGCCGGTGGGAGACCACGCGGGCGGCACTGGATCGCTACATGCTGAACCGGGCGCCACAGGGGCGAGACCGGGACGTCTACGTGCCCGCGAAGGTGGGCCGGTTGCTGGAGGCAATGGAACGGGATCCTCTGCGCTCGCAGGTTCCTGGCGAAGCGCGCGGGGCCGGACCGTCCGCCGACCAGAGTCCCTCCAGCGGGCTCACCGCGAACTCGACCCCCGACCGCTTGCAGGCGAACTTCAGCGCGTAGGCCGTCGCGAAGAGCGCCTCCACGGCGTCAGCGTACGCCTGAGACGTGTTGGGGTCGCCGCTGCCGTCGATCATTAGGTACTGCCGCCCCGGCACCTCCAGCAGCTCGGCCTCGTCGTTCGTGTTCATGACCCCACCGTGGACCCTCACACGGTGAGAGAGTCAACGCCCTCAGCCGGCCTTCCAGGGCCGCAGGCGCGGCCACCAGCCGGGGACCGCTCGCCGGTAGGTTTCGTACTCCTCGCCGAACTGCTCCCGCAGCGCCGGCTCCTCCAAGAAGAGGACCCACAGGCTGAGGTACAGGCCCCAGGCCCCGGCGTAGAGGAGGAGCCAGAGCTGGCCCAGCAGCAGCGCCTCCCCGGTGATGGCGACCAGCAGCGATACGTATATGGGGTTGCGGACGTGACTGTAGAGACCGCCGACCACCAGGTGCCGGGGGGCGGCGACCGGCGCCGGCGTGCCCAGGCCCTCGACCACGAAGCGAATGAACGCATGCACGATCGCGCCCACCCCCGCCAGCAGTAGCAGCACGCCCAGGACACGGAGGGGGAGCCAGCCGGGCAGCGGGTCGCGGACCTGCCAGCCGGTCAGCAGCCAGGGGAGGTAGCCCACGATCGTACCGGGCGCCAGCACGAAGAACACGGCGCTGCCCACCGCCGCCTGCACGCGGCTCATGCGGACATCCTCTCGTCGGCCACCGGGGCACGGGGCACCAGCTCCCGCTCGAGCGCCAGGAACTCGGACACACCGGCCAGCCGAAGGACGGCACGCACCGGCGCCGGGAGCCCGGCGCCGCGCTCGTCACGGTACAGGCGCGGGGCCGTCAGGCGCACCGTTGCGCCCCGCGTCACCAGCTCGCAGCCGCCCGCCGTCAGCACGTTCCTCACCCACTCGGCGCCGGAGCCATAGGTGAGCGCCAGCAGGTAGCCGGTGGGCGTGCGGAACACGTTGACGGGCGTTCGGTAGCGGCGGCCCGAGCGCCGGCCCACGTGGACGATCACCCCGAAGCCGGGCAGGCGGGGCGCCACCCCGCCGAGCACACGGTTGGTCGCCAGGCGGTTGAAGGCCGCCATCCTCCGTCCGAACGCCATGTCGCCTACCTCCTGATATTTCTGTTGGTGTTGAATTCTGGGCTCAGCGTAGTCCTGCCAGGGTGGAAAGTCAACGCCTGCATACTTTTCCCGACAATGCCCCGCACCGGACGCAGACCCGGGCCGACGACCAGCCGGCAGGCGATCCTGGAGGCCGCCCGCCACCAGTTCGCCGAGAGCGGCTACGAGCTCACCTCGATCCGCGCCGTGGCGGCCGCGGCCGGGGTCGACGCCGCCCTGGTCGTGCATTTCTTCGGGACCAAGGACGAGCTCTTCCGGGCGGCGGTGGCCTGGCCCTTCGACCCGACCGAGCTGGCGCCCCGCATCCGGGCCGCCGGCCCGGCGGGCCTGGGCGAGCGCCTGGCCCGGGTCTTCCTCACGTTCTGGGACGACCCCGAGACCGGCCCCCGGCTGCAGGCGCTCCTGCGCTCGGCGATGACCAGCGAGAGCCTCGGCCGTCTCCTGCGGGAGTTCGTCACGCGGCAGCTCTTCCAGCAGCTCACGGAGGTCATGGAGGGACCGGACCGGCTGCTACGCGTGGAGCTCGTCGCCGCCCACCTGTGGGGCGTCGCCGTCCTGCGTCACGTCCTCCAGATGGAGCCGCTGGCCTCGGCCTCCATCGACGAGCTGGTGGCGCACATCGGCCCCACCCTCGACCGATATCTCCAGGTGAATCGGTAACTGGCGCTGATGACAGGTGCCTGGAACGTGACGTGCACTGTCGGGCGAGATCCGACGGACGGCCCTCTCTTACTGTGATGCCCAGGGACCAAGTCCGAGTCGCGATCTACGTCAGGTCGCGCGGCAACACGCACGAGTCGCGGACGTCAACACAGCATCAGCGCGACCAGTTGCGCGCCGTCCTGAACGCGCACGACGGATGGCGGCTGGTTCGCACCTTCACCGACTGCGGGTCTGCCAACGCCGTTCACCGCCCGGGCCTCGCCGCAACGCTGGTCCAGGCTCGCGCCGGCTGCTTCGACCTCACTGCTCCGAGAGCTGGTGGAGGAGGTCAGGATCGAGAGCCGGAGGGTCATCAAACCGACCTTCCGGCTACCCCTCCGGCCGGTTCTTATACTGTCCCGATTGGTGGACCCGGGGTCACAGAATACGAACCCCGCCGCCACCGTCCGGGTCGGCGCGATCGACCCGGGTGAGCAAGCGTGCCGCACCGGCGAGCACCGGGACCGACGCCGTTAATCGCGGGTCCGAACTGATTCGGCCCGACACCTACGAAACCGTGGCCGGCCGCATCCGACACGCCTGATCCAGAGTCAGGCGCCCTGAATCAGGCGCCTTGAGATGGAGCTGCCGAACTGCCGTTGCGCGGCTTACAAAGCGTGAGCGCTGTCCGGCTTCGCTTGACACGTCCCGACCTCCCCAGACTGGCGTCAGTACCCCTGGCGATATAAACAATCAGTGATATCGACGCGAGCGGACCTGATTCCAGTCAGATCCTTGCCCTCGGCTGGTGAGGGACAAATATCCCATTGACCTGACAACAGTGTCGCGAAATCCTGTCAGGCCATGGACTCGTTCACCGGGAAGCTCGCGGTGGTGACCGGCGGTGGCTCCGGCATGGGACGCGAGCTTGTCCGCCAGCTGGCGGCGCAGGGGTGC
>Ga0126382_10000957_pt1 | contig 11584 bp, 8 predicted proteins | sample PanSoiMetPlot_30_FD_92548 | JGI IMG/M metagenome (GOLD analysis project Ga0126382, IMG submission 92548) | Tropical forest soil microbial communities from Panama - MetaG Plot_30 | ecosystem: Environmental > Terrestrial > Soil > Tropical forest > Bulk soil | place: Panama | collected 2016-02-17 | reverse complement strand
GATCAGGACGACCTCGGCATCGGAGCGTGCGATTGTCTCGCGCAGGTCTTCCATCTGCCGGCGCCCGGACCGCATCGCCGGCAACAGCGTGCCGACGTTCGGGTAATCCCGGAACGTCTGCGCGATCGAGCCGACCGCGAACGGGCGCGGGTCGACGAGCGAGGCCGCGCCGTGCTCCTTCGCGGCGAGCACCGCTGCGCCGTAGGTCATCTCGCCGTGGGTCAACGTCGGCCCGTCCTCGACCGCGAGCACGCGCTTGCCGGCGATCTCGATTCCGTTCTCCTCGACCGTGTACGGCGAGGCGGCTCGGACCACGCGGGCCAGCGGGTTCGTCTCGCGGATCGACGCGAGCACCGCCTCGACTCCAGCCGGAGGAGCCGAATCGACTTTGTTGACGATGCAGACGTCGGCCATGCGGAGGTTCGTCTCGCCGGGGTGGTAGCGCAGCTCGTGACCCGGGCGGTGCGGATCGAGGACGACGATGTGGAGGTTCGGCTTGATGAACGGGGTGTCGTTGTTGCCGCCGTCCCAGAGGATCACGTCGGCTTCCTTCTCCGCAGCCTCCAGGATCGCGGCGTAGTCGATGCCGGCGAACACGAGGTTGCCCTCGTTCAGGTGCGGCTCGTACTCCTCGCGCTCCTCGATCGTGCAGTCGGCGGCGTCGAGATCGGCGTAGCTCGCGAAGCGCTGGACGCCCTGTCGCTCGAGATCCCCGTACGGCATCGGGTGACGAAGCACGGCCACTCGCTTGCCTGCGTCCCGGAGGAGCCCGGCGACGTACCGCGTCGTCTGGCTCTTCCCGGAGCCGGTCCGGACGGCGCAGACCGCGACGACCGGCTTGGACGAAGCCAGCATCGTCTCGCGCGGCGATAGCAGCCGGTAGGAGGCACCGGCGGCCAGCGCCCGCGAGCCGAGGTGCATCACGTGCTCGTGGGTGACGTCCGAGTACGAGAAGACGACCTCGTCGGCCTCGTTCTGGGCAATGACGGCCTCCAGTTCGGCTTCGGGGACGATCGGGATCCCGTTCGGATACAGGCTTCCGGCCAGGGCCGCCGGATAGACGCGACCTTCGATGTTCGGGATCTGCGTCGCGGTGAAGGCGACGACGTCGTAGTCCTTGCGGTCCCGGTAGACGAGGTTGAAGTTGTGGAAGTCCCGTCCCGCGGCGCCTGCGATGACGACCCGAGTCCTGACCATGCGTAAAGCATATGCAGGTATGCAGGACGACAGGCCGGCACTACCGCGCCGACTTAGTTCAGGTACTCGGAGACGCGCTCGCCGACCGCAGCCATCTGGAGCTCCGCGCCGGTGACGTCTTTGAGCAGTTCGTCGGCGTTGATCCGCTGGCCTTCCGACCAGAGCTCGCGGAGCAGCGACCCCGCCTCGCGCTTGGTGAACCACGTGTTGCCGTAGCGCTCGCGGAGGTAGGCGCGCAGCTGCGCTTCGAAGGCCCACGAGCGCAGGTATTCGGTGACGTAGAAGCCAGAGTCGATGTCGCCGAGGTAGTCGGTCTCGCTGGGTTCGATCTTCAGCGCGTCGCCGAGCAGCTCGACGTAGCGGGGTCGCATCACCGTCACGTCGTCGGCAGCGTGGAACTCGAGCTCGTAGAGGAGCTTGGCGCAGTAGCGCCGGACGAAGTAGAGGAGCCCTGTTGCGCCCTCGCGCGCGAGCTCATCGGGCCGGCCGACGTCGAGGCGGCGCGTCAGCCACGCCGGTTCGTCAGTCAGGTGCTGCATCAGCATCGCCCAGCCCTCGGTGACCGCGTTGTCGCCGAGGCGGCGTTCCTCCATCGCCAGGCTCGGCGAGGTGTTCGCGAAGTGCTCGGTGTGGCCCGCCTCGTGGAAAAGCGCGCGCCAGTCGTCTGCGCCGCCGATCGGCTGGATCACGAGCATCACCCGGCCGGGAACCTCGATCGGTGCGCAGAACGCGCGCGGCGACTTCGACGGCCTCTGCTCGATGTCGAGGTGGACGTTCTCCTGCGCGTGGAGGTCGATCCCGAAGTCCGCGAGGGTCGCCTCGAGCGCAGGGAGCATCTTGTCCGCCGGGAATTGCTCGTCCCAGACCTGGGCTCGGAAGACGCGCGGCACGTCCCAGCGCTTGGCTTCGTCGAGGCCGATGCCGATTCGGTCGCGGAAGAGCTTGTCCGTTGCGTCCTCGTACATCCGCTCCGTCGAGTCGAGCACCGCCCGGCACTGGTCGGCGAGATTGTCGAGCCGGTAGCCGAAGTGCCGGTAGAGCTCGACATAGTTGGGCGAGCCGAGCTGCGGCACCGCGCCCTGCGCAATTGCGACCGCGTCGAGGTAGATCGGGTTCAGGTGCTCCTCGGTCAGCTCGGTGCGGGCCTTGTCGAGTCGCTCCCGCTTGCCACGATCGTCGGTGTTGGCGATCGTCGGGCGAAGCATCCGGAAGCCGACCGTCTCGCCGTCGACGACCGCCTCGAGCTCGGTCTCGAGGGCGGCGGCCTTCTCGCTGTGCTCTTTGGTCAAGTTGCCGAGGTGGCCCTCGCAGGCGAATCGCCAGAGCTCGCGGATCCTGCGATCGCCGTCGACCGCCTGCCCTAGCGCCTGCGTCCACTCGAGCGTCGTCAGGTCCTGGTGGCGCTCGTAGATCGGCTCGAGCTCGAGCTTGTCCTTGAGGCCGGCGAAGTGGAGGTAGTACTCCTCGTCGAGCTCGGCGATGAAGCGGTCGGCGTCTTCGCGGTATGCGTCGAGGTCCTGCGGAGTGGGCGAGGCGCTCGGCACAGGCCGTAGGATAACGGCGTGCGCGAGATCAGCCTTCGGACCGAGCGCAAGACGCAGCTCCTCGACATCACCGAGCAAGTTCAGTCGGCTCTCGGCTCCATGAACGGCGCCTCGGCAGCGCTCGTCTACGTTCCGCACACGACGGCCGGCGTGACCATCAACGAGGACGCCGATCCCGCGCTTGCCGAGGACATCGAGTCGGCGATGGAGCGAATCGTCGACGACGATGGCGGCTGGCGGCACTCCGATGCGGACGGCCCGAACGCGCCTTCGCACATCCGCGCCTCGCTGATCAGTCCTCAGGTGCTCGTTCCGCTCGACGACGGGCATCTGGCGCTCGGGCGCTGGCAGGGGATCTTCTTCTGCGAGTTCGATGGGCCGCGCGAGCGAAAGGTGTACGTCACGCCGCTGGCGTAGTGGTCCGATCAGACCACTAAAGTCGTAACGCCCCCTCAACGGACTCTTCATTCCACCTCAACAGCGACCGATTTACGTTTTCACCGTGCGCAGGCGACCCTTTCTGATCGCGGCTCTTCTCTGTGCCGGGGCGCTGGTCGCCGGGGCGTCATTCGTTCGTGGAGCTTCCTCACACGGCGCGCCTCGCCCTCAATCGGTGCCGCTGCAGGGGATCCACAAGATCAAGCACGTCGTTATCGTCATGCAGGAGAACCGGTCGTTCGACTCCTACTTCGGCACGTATCCGGGCGCGGACGGGATCCCGATGGACCGCGGCGAGCCGCTCGTGTGCGCGTTCGATCCGAAGACCCGCGGCTGCGTCGAGCCGTTCCATGATCCGCGCAATCGCAACATCGGCGGACCGCACGACCACCTGAACGCCGTTCACGACATCAACCACCGCCTGATGAACGGCTTCGTCTGGCAGGAGCGAGCGGTGCTACATAAGGCCTGCCGGTTTCGGAACGATCCCGCGTGCTCGGTGAGCGCCGACCGGATCGACGTGATGGGCTACCACGACTGGCGCGAGATCCCGAACTACTGGGCGTACGCGGGCAACTTCGTGCTCCAGGACCACATGTTTCAGCCTGACACGTCCTGGAGCCTGCCGGCGCACCTCTTCGCGGTCTCCGAGTGGTCGGCCAAATGCTCGCGCAAAGGTGACCCGATGAGCTGCGTCAACGCGATCCAGTCTCCGCAGCTCCCGCCGGGAGTGGCTCGCTCGGACGGCAAGGATCCCAACTACGCGTGGACCGATCTCACCTATCTCCTCCACAGGCATCACGTCTCCTGGCGCTACTACGTCTTCAAAGGCGGCGAGCCCGATTGCGACGACGACGGCGCCATGTTCTGCAAGCCGAAGCCGCAGAGCGCGAAGACACCCGGAATCTGGAATCCCCTGCCGTATTTCACCGACGTGCGCCAGGATCGCCAACTGAGGAACGTCAAGTCCGTCGATCACTTCTTCTCGGCCGCGAAGCACGGAAACCTCCCGGCCGTCTCCTGGGTGATCCCGAATGACAAGGTCAGCGAGCATCCGCCGGCGCTCGTCAGCTCGGGCCAGGCCTGGGTGACGGGGCTCGTGAACGCGGTCATGCGCAGCCCCAACTGGAAGTCGACCGCGATCTTCGTCACCTGGGACGACTGGGGCGGCTTCTACGACCACGTATCGCCTCCCGTCGTCGATCGGAACGGCTATGGGCTCCGGGTTCCGGGACTCGTCATCTCTCCTTACGCGCGACGCGGCTTCATCGACCACCAGATCCTGAGCTTCGACGCCTATGCGAAGTTCATCGAGGACGACTTTCTCAAAGGCGAGCGGCTGGATCCGGCCACTGACGGCCGTCCCGATCCACGTCCGTCCGTTCGCGAGAACTCGCCGCTGCTCGGCAACCTCGTCTCCGACTTCGACTTCAGGCAGGCTCCTCGGCCGCCGATGGTGCTGGCGCGCAAGCCGGGCTTCTTCGAGAACCGGCCCAGGCCGGACTTTTTGAAGAAGAGCCGCGGGTAGCCTGGCGGGCGTGGCCGCGCCCGTCGCCAGAGACCAGGAGCTCGAGCTCCACATCGACTCGCTTGCCTACGGCGGCAACGGCGTCGCACGGCTGAACGGGTTCGTCGTCTTCGTCCGCCGGGGGTTGCCCGGCGACACCGTCCGCGCACGGGTGACGAAGGTCAAGCGCAGCCATGCGGAGGCAGTAGCGGTCGAGGTGGTCGAGCCGAGCGCGCAGCGCGTCGACGCTCCCTGCGTGCACTATCCGGCCTGCGGCGGTTGCCGCTTCCAGGATCTCGCCTACGAAGCCCAGCTGGAGGCGAAGCAGGAGCAGGTGCGCGAAGCGCTGCGGCGGATCGGCGGCATCGCGGAGCCCCCGGTCGAGCCGATCGTCCCCGCAGAGTCGCAGTTCTTCTACCGCAACAAGCTCGAGTACTCCTTCACGGCGACGCCGGAGGGCCCCGCGCTCGGCTTTCACCGTGCGGGGCGTTGGGACGAGGTGCTGGAGATCGACAAGTGCTGGCTGACGACAGATCTGGGCAATGCGATCCGCAACGCCGTTCGCGATTGGGCCCGGGAGGAGAGCCTCGAGGCCTACGACCAGGCGGAGCACACCGGCTACCTCCGGCATCTCGTCGTCCGCGAGGGCAGGAACACCGGCCAGGTGCTCGTCCAACTCGTCACCGCAGCCGGCGAGCGGTTCGACCGCGACGAGCTCGTCGACGTGCTGCGGCGCTTTCCCGAGGTGCGGTCGATCCACTGGGCTGTGAACGAGACGCCGGCGGAGGTGACGAACCTGCCGACGACGCTGCTCTGGGGAGAGGACGCGATCGAGGAGGAGCTGTGCGGCCTGCGCTACCGGGTACGGCCAAACGCCTTTCTGCAGACGAACACGGCGATGGCGGAGCGTCTCTACGGACTCGTCGGCGAATTCGCCGGGCTCAGCGGCGGCGAGACCGTCTACGACCTCTACTGCGGGATCGGCACGATCGGCCTGACGCTCGCCTCAGGGGCCCTGACCGTCTGGGGGGTCGACGTCTCCGAGGAATCGGTCGCATGTGCGATCGAGAACGCCGAGCTGAACGGGGTCACGAACGCCGCGTTCTTCGCCGGCGAGACCGCGGATTCGCTGGCTGAGCTGAGCGAGCGGGCGGGCCCGCCTGACATCGTCGTCGTCGACCCGCCTCGTGCCGGCCTCTCGAGCAAGGCCGTCCGTCGGCTCGGCCGGCTCGAGGCGGCGACGATCGTCTACGTGTCGTGCAACCCGACCACGCTCGCGGGCAACGTCAAGGAGCTCGCCGCGAACTGGGGCTACCGGCTCGAGCGCTTGCGGCCAGTCGACATGTTCCCGCACACGCCGCACGTGGAGTCTGTGTCGCTACTGACGAGGAACGCGACGTAGTGCAGATTGGCGTCGCCGGGACCGCGCTGCTGGCTGCAGCCGTCTTGGCTACGCCGGGTCTCGGCGGCTCGAACAGGGACCGCGTCCAGGTCGACGTGTCGAACCTCCCAGGGACGCAGAGCGAGACGACGATCACCGTCGATCCGACGAATCCGGCGACGCTGCTTGCAGGCTCCAACGACCATCGCAGCCTGCAAGTCGCCGCCTACAGCTCGACGGACGGCGGCTCGACGTGGACCGGCACCCGCCTGCCGTACCCACCCGACGGAGACTTGAGCGGCGATCCCGTCGTAGCGATCGACCGCACGGGCCGGCAGTACTTCGGGTTTGTGAGCGTTGTCGATGCACGTCTGGAGACGGCCCGGTCCAGGCTGTACGTCGCTACGCGACCGGGTCCCGCGGCGTCGTGGTCGCTACCTGCGCGACCGATCGAGACCCTTCCCGACGGTTTCGCCGACAAGCCGGCTCTCGCGGTCGACGACTCGTCGGCAAGCCCGCATCTCAACCGCGTCTATGTCGCCTGGAGTCAGATCTACGAAAGTGCCGGCAGCGAGTTCGGTGCGGTCTATCTGGCCCACAGCGACGATGCCGGGGCCACGTGGTCTGCACCCGTGGCCGTTAGCGACAGCCCCTGGGCCCTCGATTCGTATTCGACCATCGACGTCGCCCGCGACGGGACCGTCTACGTCGGATTCTGGAACGTGTTCGGTCTCGGCGTCTATCTCGACCTCTCCCACGACGGTGGCGACACATTCGGCCGCGACGTCCTGGTGGACCCGATCCGCGGCGAATCTAACTGCCTCTCGGCGGGGATCTCGATTCCGGCCCAGCCCGTCAATTGCATTCGGCCCAACCCCGTGGTCTCGGTTGACAACTCCGCGCGCCGTTTCGCCGGCAGGGTGTACATCACCTATGGCGACGCCGGCGTTCGACGGAAACAGCAGGACGTCTTCGTGACGGCGTTCAGCCCGGCGCTTCACGCGCTCTTTCGGCGACACCGGATCAACCCGCCCGACGGACCTGTCCGCTCGGACCAATTCTGGCCGGCTTCGGCAGTCGATCCGTCGACCGGGATGCTCTGGGCTTGTTTCTACGACACGCGCGGCGACCCCCGCCGCCGACGCGCCTGGTTCTCGTGCAGCCGGTCTCTCGACGGCGGACGCAGCTGGGTGCGTCCCGTCCGCGCGGCGAGCGTGCCATCGAACGAGCGCGCGCCAAGCGCGGACAGCGTTCACGGAAACCTCAAGCGAGAGTACGGTGACTACGAGGGCTTTGCCGTCGCGGCCGGCGTCGCCCATCCGATCTGGACCGACACACGCCGTCTGCGAACGTTGCGCGAGGAGGTCTACACCACCACGCTCACCGGCGCGAGCTTCCGGCGGTAGCCCGGTCATGGCGTAACCGTCTCCAAAGCAAGTCGGCGTTCGCGAGCAAGAACGCGACCGAAAGCAATGGCAGGGCAGGCAGCCCGGGCTTGTTCCACGCGACGGCGATCGCGATCGTGGCGCCGAACGACGCGACCAGGAGTACCCACGTCGGGAACACGCGCAGCCCGAAGCGCGCGGCGGCGGCAAGGAAGAGGCCGAAGAACAGAAGGTCGGGCAGGCCCAGGTTCGCCGCGCTCTCCTCGCCGGGGACTGGGAACGCGAACGAGAGCGTCGAGAAAACCTGGCGATGGTGGTGAACGATGTGGTTCGTCGGCCCTCGCCAGACCGAGTAGGCGTCGACCCACGGGATGATGCACGCGACGAGGACGACCCAGGAGAGCGCCTCGAAGAAGTTGAGGAACCAGAAGGCCGCGAAAGTCATCGCCCCGAGCTTCGAGAAGTCGGACAGGGTGTTCAGGTCGGCCTGGTGGAGGATGACCGCGAGAACCGCGAACGCGATCGCAACGGAGATCAGCTCGATCTCGCGCGCCACCCGCAGCGGCAGCACCAGGTAGACCAGCGCGAGCACCGCCGGGATGAGAAGAAACGAGAGAAACGCTACGTCGCCCCACGTCGAGGTGTTGGGAAGTGACGTATGGAACGCGTAGTAGAGGCCGAGGACGACGGCCAGCGCGGCGAACGCGAGCGCTCGCGGCGTTAGTAGGGCGGAAGCTCGGCCCACCACGGGCCGAGTTGCTTGAACGCGTTCCAAAAGCGTGTCTTGGCGGGTTGCTCGTCGAGCGAAGCGTCGATGTCGGGAACGACCAGCGCCTCGATCGTGGGCGTGAAGCGCTGGAGCTCTCCGGTCTTCTCCGACTCCAGCGTATCGGCGAGCGGGAACTCCAACCCGTTCAGGAACGCGAGCGCCTCGTCGCCCATGACGACGATCAGCTTGGGCTGGACGACGTGGAGCTCGCGCTCGAGCCAGGGCCGTGCTTCGGCCTCGGGCTGGTCGACGAACTTGAGGCAGTTCGTCCCGTAGACGGCCAGGGGGTCGACGTGCAGGCGCTGGAGCGACTTCAGCAGTGCCTGGCCCGCGCGGCCGTAGAAGGCGACGCCCTCCTGTACCTCTGCGGCCTGCGGCCGGTACTTGAGCAGGAAGACGTCTGCGAGCGGATGGCCGGAGCCCAGCACCGGAACGCGGTCGCCGGCCGCCTTCGAGATCTCGTCTCCGAGCTCATTGATCTCGGTGATGGCCTTTTGCAGGTACTTCTCGTAGATCTCGTCGGTGGGTGTGGGGGACAAAGGCATGGTCGAGTTCTCCGCTAACGGACCCGTTCCTTGGCCTGCGCCGCCCACTTCAGCGACTGCAGGTAGAGCAGCGACTTCGGCCGCCGCAGCACCTGGGCCGAGCGGAGGCTGGCGAGGAACTCGTCGCGGTCGTGAAACTCCCGCATCCGGAGCGCGCCCGTACCGACGCCCTGGAGCACGTGCGCGTCGGAGCCGGCACCCATCGTCAGGTTGTACTTGCGGGCAAAGCGCAGCGCTTCCTCGTTGTAGGCCTCGAACAGAAGGCGTGCGTTGTAGACCTCGAAGACGTCGATCTCGTCGAGGTGGCGCCGCAGCGTCGCCGCGTCGGGGATCGAATGCATGCGGTCGAAGGGGTGGGGGAGATAGACGAGGCCGCCCTGCCCGTGGATGGCGGCAAGCGTGTCCGCGAACGGGAGCCCGCGTGGGATCTCCTCGCTGAGGAAGAGGCCGATCACCTCACCTTGGTCTTCCGTCTTGATCTCCTCCCCGGGGATCACGGTCAGGCTCGTCGTCGCTGCCATGGCCTCGAGGGCGCCACCGAAGACGTTGTGGTCGGTGATCGCGATCGCGCCGAGGCCTTCGGTCTCCGCATGGGTGAGCAGGTCGGGAACCTCGATCGCGCAGTCGTGCGACCAGGTCGTGTGCATGTGTAGGTCGCAGACGATCCAGTCGCGGTTTGAGAGGGCGTCTCGCGCGTCGCGCGCCCGCCTGCGCTTGGCGAGTCCGCGGTAGAGCGCGTCGTGTTCGCGCGCGAGCTCCGCGAAGGTCTGCCGCTCCGCGTGCTCTCGGTTCTTCCGGCCCTCGCGCTCGCGGAGCTCGTCGTCTTCTGCCAGCCGGGCCGTCGCGGCGCCGGCGAGCTCGGGCTGCAGTCGCAGGCCCGGCGGAGAGACGATCGCCGCACTCGCGGCGGCGGCCTCGAGCGTGACGCGGTCGAGCCCGTCGAGGGCCGGGACGAAGATCGCCGTTTCGTTCAGCAGCGAAGCCCGGGCAACTCCATCGCGTGCGGTGCGAACGCTGACGCGGCCGCCCAGCCCGCGCGGGATCGTCGGCCTGCCGGTGAGCGGCTTCGTGCGTAGAAGGACGACCTCCCAGCCGGGGAGTTGGCGCAGCTCACGAAGCACCGAGCGGGTTATCTGTCGCTCGGTCGGGCGCCACTCGACCACGATTCGGGTGAGCTTCGGCTCGGGCCGGAAGAGCTCGGCGTCGACGCCGGGGAAGATGATCCTGTAGTCGCCCGGCAGGCGCACGGCCGCGGCCGCTGCAACGTCGGGGGAGGTTGCGAGCAGCGCGTCGATGCGGGAAAGCAGCCGTTCGCGCTGCGGCTTCCCGGGCGGGTAGCCCAGGCGCTCGGCCGAGAGGAAGGTCGCGACGCCGAGCGCATGCGAGTCGCGAAGCGCCAGGTAGGAGAGGCTCGGCAGGCCGGGCTCGAAACCGTGAACGATGTCGAACCGTCCCCGCTGCAACGCCAGCGCCAGGTTCGCCCTGACGCCGACCGGAACGCCGATTCGGCTTCGCCGCGAGACGGGGAACGCCGGGCCGACCGCGATCACCTCCGCCCCGACGCCGTCCAGCAGCGCCCGCCGACCGGCGACGAGGTCCGAGGCGCGGGTCGACGGCGCCAGCACGGTCACCTCGTAGCCGAGCTTTCGCAGCTCACGGGCTAGGCCGTCGACGTGCTCGTTGACGTCGTGCGGTCTCGACCATGCAAAGGGTGTGACCAGACAGACCCGGAGCCCCACGGCTCACTGAGTCTAGTGGCCCGGAGAGGGGCGGCCAGGCCGAGGCCGGGCCGCCCCTCGCCTCGTGACTAAGAGGTGGTTTCGACCTGGTCCGCGGCGGCTTTCGAGGTCTTCCGCGCGTTCTGCGCGATGAAGTCCTCGACCAACTCACGGGCGGTGTCGTCGGTGTACTGAACCGGCGGTGACTTCATCAGGTACGCGGACGGTCCCTCGAGCGTCCCGGTGATGCCGTTGTTCAAGGCCAACTTCGAGAGCCGCACCGCGTCGATGACGACGCCGGCCGAGTTCGGCGAGTCCCAGACCTCGATCTTGAGCTCCGCGTTGAGCGGCACGTCGCCGAACGACGTTCCTTCGAGACGGATGTAGGCCCACTTCCGGTCCTCGAGCCACGGCACGTGGTCGGAGGGGCCTACGTGGATGTCTTGATCCGGGATCTCGTAGGGAACAGTCGACTGGATCGAGTAGGTCTTGGAGATCTTCTTCGACTCGAGCCGCTCCCGCTCCAGCATGTTCAGGAAGTCGGCGTTGCCGCCGAAGTTGAGCTGGAACGTCCGGTCGACCTTGACGCCGCGGTCGCGGAAGATGCCCATCAGCACGCGGTGGGTGATCGTGGCGCCGACCTGGGACTTGATGTCGTCGCCGATGATCGGCACGCCGACCTGCTTGAAGCGGTCGCTCCAGTACTTCTCGCGGCCGATGAAGACCGGCATGCAGTTCACCATCGCGCAGCCGGCGTTGAGGATCTGCTCCGTGTACCACTTCGTCGCTTCCTCGGAGCCGACCGGTAGGTAGTTGACGACCACGTCCGTGCCGGTCTCCTTGAGGATGCCGACCACGTCGTCGGTCGAGCCCTTCGCCTTCTTGACCTTCTCGGACAAGTATTTGCCGAGCCCGTCGTGGGTCATCCCGCGCGAGACGGTGATGCCGGTCTTAGGGACGTCGGCGAACTTGATCGTGTTGTTCGGGTAAGCCCAGATGGCCTCGCTCAGGTCCTTGCCGACCTTGCCCTCGACGACGTCGAATGCAGCCGTGAACTCGATGTCGTGGATGTGGTACCCGCCGACGTCGACGTGCATGAG
>Ga0126382_10000954_pt1 | contig 11596 bp, 6 predicted proteins | sample PanSoiMetPlot_30_FD_92548 | JGI IMG/M metagenome (GOLD analysis project Ga0126382, IMG submission 92548) | Tropical forest soil microbial communities from Panama - MetaG Plot_30 | ecosystem: Environmental > Terrestrial > Soil > Tropical forest > Bulk soil | place: Panama | collected 2016-02-17 | reverse complement strand
GCGGGCCTGCCGGTGTTGGGGTCTCTCACTCCCAGGCTGTTGAAGGGCGCGATGACCTGCGGCTGCGTCCACGTGGCGCCGCCGTCGGTCGACTTGACGAACGCCAACTGCGCGTTGCTGCGCGTGCCCCGGAAGGGAGTATTGGGCTGAACGATCAGGTCGGTGAAGTCGTAGAGCGTATCGTTGCGCGGGTCTACGACGATGATGTTGCCGATCGTCTGCGTCCGCTTGGCGGTGTGGACGATGATCTGCGCCTGGCTCCAGGTCTGGCCGCCGTCGGTTGTCTTGGAGAAGTACGCGGGACCGGTGTACGCCTGCGTGTGCGGGTTGTCGTCCGGGTTGTCAGTGGGCAGGATCGCAGTGTCCCAGACGGTGTAGGCGGTCTTGTTCTTCGTCGGGTCGGCCGTGGTGGAGTTCTTGTCCGTGCCGTTGTCGGCGGTCTGGAAGAAAGCTCCCGGGACCGGCTGGATGTGATCCCACGTCGCGCCGCCGTCGGTGGAACGAGCCGCGACGACCGCGTTGGCGTTGTTCGGGGCGGTGATGTTGAAGGAAAGCGCCGACGCGTAGGCGATCCCGTCGGGGCCGATCGACACCCATGGGTCCGAGGCCCGGAACATGTTGCTGAGCGCCTGCTGGGTATTCGCACTGCACGCGGTCAGGGGAATAGTGGTCTCGGCCCAGCTGGCGCCGCCGTCGGCCGAGTAGCCGACGCCAATGCCGTGGGCGCCGCCGTTCGAGCGGCGGTCCTGATGCCACATGGCGATCGCGGTGCTGCCGTGCACGGCCGCCTGCGGTTCAACCTCCGCGTTGGGGAAGGTCCTCCCGGTAAGCGAGTTGTCGAACTGCGAACATGCGGCATAAGGCGACGGTCCGGTGACGAGCACCGGCGCGATGGCCGCCACCGCGGGCGATGAGGCCACCAGCGCGAAGCCGCACGCGAGCGCGCTGACTGAAACAGCTCTTCGCGGCGATTTCAGGCTTACCCAAAGACCGATCCGTCGTCCCATGACGACCTCCTCCTGCGGGCGGCGCCCGCGCTTTGCAGTATTAGCCGTCCCCGCACCTCCCTCGGCCGTACACCTTCCACGGTCGAGTGTCAATGGCGTCTGGGCCATATGGGCTACCCGCGATACACGCGGCCACGACCTCCGGCAGGTGGGAAGATGATCGCGCTGCCCAACCTAGGCTTCCCACGGGCCGGCCAGCGCAGCGCACACCACACCAGCGAAGTCGCCCGAGAGGAAAGTTCCCGCCCTGAGAGATCAAGTTCGTGAACTCCGTGACTGGGATCCCTCCGGGGTGAAGTCCACGATTGGGACCCTAGAAACCGTAAAGCATCACCTGAGGCCAAACCGTCAACCATCAGGTGGACCTAGGCATCCGGGGCCCTAGGTCGCCGGCAAAGGTCGCCGGCAATGTCAGGCTCCGCTTTATGCGCGACACTGCTGTTTCACTTGATGGGTGACACTTTCGAGATCTCCGTAATACGAATCGGGCAGACCGAGAGGGCGGAAGGATCGATCGGGGCTTCGTGTCTTGGTTCAGCACAGCGCCACGGCGAATTCGCAGTCCGGCCCGGCTCCCTCGTTAGCGGGGTTAAAGACCAGCACCATGCGCACGCCGCCGGATGGCTGGCGCTGCTGCTCCGATGCCCAGGCGACCAGGCTTTCGATGGCGACTTCGGCTTCGGCTTCGTTGTCCCATATCCCGGGCTTCCCCTGGCCGACGAACGCCTCCTGGTGGGCGGGCTCCGTGCGGAGCGTGAGGTCGGGGAACATGGCGGCGATCTCGGCGGCCTGGTCGCCGGGGACGGGCCAGCAGAACTCGACCGGGCCGTCGCTGTCCCCGCTCACCTCGCCGTAGTAAATCGTGAACGGCGCTCCGGCGATCCCTTCGACTCGTGCGACGCCGCCCCGGGCCATTCGGTGGATGAAAAACTCCCGGCCCATCTGCATCAGCTCGTCCTGATGCGCCCTGCGCATGAGGCTGAGCAGGCTGCGCGCGGGAATGTCGCGGACGGCGACTTCGTACATGGCGGGCTTCTTTCCGTGAAGGCGGTCAACGAGGTAGCCGACCAGTTCCCGCTGGGCGGCGTGCTCCATCTCGGTCCTGGCCCAGTAGTCCCGGATCTGCTCGGCGGCCGACGCTGGATCCAGCGCCAGGATGTCCCTGATCTGGGCCAGCGGGACACCGATCCGGCGCAGCAGGGCCACCACGCGGGCCTGCTCCAGCTGCGTGTCCGCATACCAGCGGTAGCCGGTTGCCGCGTCGACATGGTCCGGCACCAAGAGCCCGAGGTCGTCGTACAGGCGCAGCGCCTTGGGCGACAGCCGCGAGAGCCGCGAGAACTCACCGATACTGACCAGGCCCACGGACGGCTCCCTCGTTCCGGGCGGGTGCCCGGTCACGACCAGTGTGCGGCTTCCCCAAAGGTGAAGGTCAAGAGCGCGCCGGACGAGTCGGCGCGGACGCAGGCGGGAAACGCTGGTCATCGAGCTTCGACATCGCACGCGTCGGACCGGGCGTCTGCGAGCCAGAAGTGGTACTGCTTCCTCACGCACCAAACCCAGGCTCTGTCGCCCATCAAGCGAAGCCAATCCGTCGCACGTCAAGTGAAGCTAGGCACGAGGTCGCCGGCAAAGTGTCCTCCGTCGGGTGATGCGCGACACTGGTCCCGCCAACTGATCTGCGACAGTCCCAAAGCGCGGATCGCGGCAGACGAGGACGGATGCAGCAGGACGGGCAGGTCAGAATTCAGGCGCCGTTGACAGCGGTCCGTCCGAAGGCAGTTCTCATGCCAGCAGCCATCGCGTCTGAGATGGCGTGGGCAGGACTGGCGTGAGCGTCCCGGCCTGCCCACGTCCCACGGCTACTGCGGCCGGATGAGCGTCCGGCTTGCGGTGAACCGGTGCGCCGGGATGATGTTCGCGGGTTCGCAGCTGGCGGGGTTGCTGTGCAGATCCGGGGTGGCTCAGCGATCTTTGATTCCTTGGCTGCCGGTTTCGCCGGCTCTGCCGGATTGACAAATGCCCTGGTAGGAGGCCTGGGCACGTGATCGGCGCGCGCCTCTGGAAGGGCCATTTCACGATGAGATGGCTCTCTTGCTGGCTCTTGTGAGGAACAAGTATTTTCGAAAAAGCTCTGTTATCAGTCGGGACGGCCGGATTTGAACCGGCGACCCCTTGACCCCCAGGACATGGGTCTAACCGTTTTGACCGGTCAGCGGGGGAGTGGCGGTCCGGCGCTGAGCGCGCTGACGTGCTGGTTGTCCGGCCGGATGCGTTGCGTGTGGTCCCAAAGTTGTCCCAGGTGTTGGCCTGGAGCCCTGCGGCGGAATTCGCGGATTAAGAGCTTGAGCGTGACGTGTTCACAAGGGTTCGCAGGCGTTCATGCCGCAGGTCGGGGCGGGTCCGCGAACCCTGGTGAATTGAACTGAACGGGAGCGAACTGCAACCCTGAGGGAGATGATGGCCTGGGTTTCCTGCTGCACTCCGTTGCTGCAACATCTCGCCTTGCTGAGTTTCGCTTTTCAGCCGGGCGTAACCCCGAGTCGCCGCACGGCGTACGAGCCCAGGGGCGCTGCCGCTTGCGGTTAGTTGCTGGTGTTGCTGTCATGGTTGCTGTCAGGTCGGCAGCCGGGTGTGTGAACCACGCGCGCAATATGCTGTCCCCCATGACCCAAGCGGAGCGTTAACTAGTGTTGACCAGGCTTTTAGAACTTGGCCTTCTTCTCGCCATGGGCCGTTCACCTGTGTCTTTAGCTCCGCTGCGCCCTACTTCACTCGGATCGCATACAAAGCGTCTTATGAACATCTTCAGCCCGCGTACAGCTACTTGGTTGGGTGCCACGGTCGTCGCGGCAGGCCTGCTGGGTACGGCCGGATGCTCCAGCTCCAGCTCTAGCTCTCCCAGCGCCAGCGCCTCGCCTAAGACGTTTACCATTAAGCAGCTCATCTTGGGCGAGACGATGAAGCACAGCTTCCAGCCGAACGGCACGGGAGCCATGCAAACCGAGCACCTTGTCCAGCCGGACGACATTGCGGCCCTTGGCGGCCACGAGCGCACCCGCGATCATGTGGAGGACGAGGCCCATCCGGAGGCGGTCACCGCCCCACTGGAGGCCGCGAATGGTACGGCGGCCGAGCTCGAGCGTGGCAGCGTGGTCGTTGATGCGATAGGCGATCCCGGTCGCCCACAGGAGGCCGAGGGCGTTCTGGTAGCCGAGCGCGGTGCTGAGCTCGCGGCTCTCGCGCAGGCTGGCACGGGATTGGGCGGGGTTGGTGTCGGCGACGGCCAGGCCCACGGCGAGCAAGCCGCTCGCGATGAGGGCCGGCGCGCGGATCTGGCGGGCGAGCGCGAGTGCTTCGCTGGCCAGCGGGACCGCCCCGGGCGCGTCGCCGGTAAACACGCGATCTGCTACGGCGATGGTGAGCTGAATGGAGGCGTCCGCGAGGTCGCCGCCGGCACGCGCGAAACCGGCCGCCTGTTCGGCCAGGCGGCCGGCGTCTTCGAACGCGCCGGTAGTGTTCGCGATATTCGAGCGGGCGGCGCAGATGGTCTCCTCGACCCGCCAGTCCGGGGTATCTCGGCGCGCGTTGGCGTCGGCCGCCCGGCGGCAGAGCTCCTCGGCGCCGGGTCACATCCGCGCGAAACGACGCGAGCACTGCGCTGACCGCGAGGGCCAGTGGGCAGCCCGGGTGCTCAGTCGCGCCGGGCAGCTCGAGGGCCGCTGCGCCCGGAAGCAGCAACGGATAACTGCTCCAGACCTCGCAGGGCGCGAAGCCGGCCAGGATCGCGAACGCGGTGTCGACGTTGCCGGTGTCGACCGCCCACGACCACGCCGCGAGCAGGTTGTCCTGCTCGGCGATGAGCCGGACGGCCCAGAACACCTGGTCCCGGTCGCGGTCATGTTCCCGGACCTGGCTGGGGAGGCCCGCGTAGTAAGCGGCGTGGCGGGCCCGCCACCGCTCGGTCTCGCCGGCCTGGTCGAGGCGTTCCTCGCCGTACTGGCGGATCGTCTCCAGCAACCGGTAGCGGCTCTGGGACCCGGATTCCTCGGCCACCACCAGCGAGCGCGCCACCAGGCTCGCCAGCAGCTCGAACACCGCGCCGGAATCGATACCCTCGCCACTGCAGACCGTCTCGGCGGCCTGCAGGGGTGCAGCCGCCGGCGAACACCGCCAGCCGGCCCAGCAGAGCTTGCTCGGGCTCGGTGAGCAGCTGGAAGGACCAGTCGATCGCGGCCCGCAGCGTCTGGTGACGTTCCACCGCGCCGCGTCGGCCACCCGCGAGCACCGCGAAACGCCGGTCCAGGCGACGGGCCAGCTCGGCCGGGGTCATCGCGGGCACCCGCGCCGCCGCCAGCTCGATCGCCAGCGCCACCCCATCCAGGCGCCGGACCACCGCGGCGACCGCCCGCGCGTTCTTGGCGGTCACCTCGAAATCGGGCTTGACCGCGACCGCGCGTTCCACGAACAGGCGCACCGCCTCCGCGTCGGTGATCGTCTCCAGATCGGCATCGGCGCCCGGCGCCGCGAACGGCGGCACCGGAACCAGCCGCTCCCCGTCGATCCCGAGGCCCTCGCGGCTGGTCGCCAGGATCACCAGCCGGGCACACGACCGCTCCAGGGCCACGGCCAGCGCCGCGGCCCCTGCGAGCAGATGCTCACAGTTATCGAGCACCAGCAGCAACTCCTTGTTGCGCAAGAACTCGACCAAGACATCGCGGGTGCTCTGGCCGCCCCGGGCGGTCACCGAGAACACCGCGGCGACGGCATCGTCCACGCCGGCGGCATCGCGGATCGGTGCCAGCTCACACAGCCACGCGCCGTCACCGAACCGCGGCAGCACCTGCTCGGCGACCTGCAGCGCCAGACGGGTCTTACCCACCCCGCCCACACCGATCAAGGTCACCACCCGCGCCTCGCCCAGCGCGGCCGCGGTTTGCCTGAGTTCCCGGGCGCGGCCGATGAACGAGCTCACCTGCAACGGCAGATTCCCCGGAAACGCATCCAGCGTCCGCAGCGCAGGAAACGCGCCCGGCAGGTCCGGGTGGACGAGCTGGAAGATGTGCATCCGGCCGGCCAGGTCGGGCAGGCGGTGCTTGCCCAGGTCCAGCAGGGTGACGCCATCGGGGAGCTGCGATCGCACCAGGGCCTCGGTCGCGTCCGACATCAAGATCTGGCCGCCGTGGGCGGCCGCCATCAGCCGCGCGCAGCGGTTCAGCGGCCGACTGACATATTGGCCGTCGCGGAGCACGGCCTCATCGGTGTGCAGGCCGATCCGGACCTTCAACACCCCGGTCTCGGCCGGCCACGGCGCCGCCATCAGGGCCCGCTGCGCCTCCAGCGCCGCCCTCACCGCCCCTGCCGCCGAGGAGAACGCGACCGCCATCCCGTCGCCCATCGCCGAGAACACCACCCCGCCGTTGTGCCCGAACGCGGCGTGGAGCGTCTCGTTGATCAGGACCAGGGACCGGGCCATGGCAGCCGGCTCGGTCTCCCACAGCCGCGTGGAACCCTCGATGTCGGTGAAAGCAAAGGTCACCGTCCCGGCCGGCAGCGCTGCCTCCCCGGGCTCGCCCGGCCCGGCCGGCGACCGGCGCGGCGCCGCGGCGTCTTCCGCCGCGCCGCGAAAGCTCTCGCTCAGGACAACAGCAAGGTCGTCGGCCAGCAGCCGCTCCAGCTCCCTCGGCGTGGCGAAGGTCCGGTACGACGTGGTGCCGGCCGCGCGGATGCTGTCAAGCAACGTCGTCAGGCGTGGCTCTTGGTCGGGAGCGGGACGCTTCAGGTACAACAGCATGGGCTTGCCCGCGGCCAGGCGGTACTCGTCTTCCAGGCCGGAGATGTCCATCCCCGGGGCGACCCAGCCATACCGCTGCCAGTAGATACCCACGAACACCTGGCTTTGCTCCAGATAGGCCCGGTACATGGCGCGCGGCGGGTGCGGGCGGGCGCCCGACTCATACCACACCGGCACCAGGCGCAGCCGCTGGATAGCCCGCCGGGCGGCCACCCGCTCACCGGCCAGCTCTTCCAGGGTCGAGGAAATAAAGACCCGGATCCGCTGGTCCGGCGTGAGGATAACACCGGGCCCGACCTGCGGCGGCTCATGACTCACCGGGGACCTCGCACCAGTGCCCTGCGGGTCCTCATTCTCGCGCCCTGTCCCACCGGTGGCACCCACAGAGGAACCGTGCGCCAGCATCCCCCTGATGTCAACCGCCAGGCCGGGCCATCCTGCGACCTGGCGGCTAACCCGGCGATGGCGACGGTCCTGATCACCCGATGCCTGCCAAGGGACTTCGTCGACCCGATCGGCCCCCACGATCCCCCGCCCAACCTGCTCCACGTCGAGCATGGGGAAGCAACCCGTCTGCTCGGGCCGCAGCCGTCGGTGGGACCGCTGGCGCATAGTTCGCCAGAATCAAGGCGAAGATCGAGAACGGCACGATCACCCCGGCTCTCCCCAGCCCGGCATAGCGCGCAACGCACTTTCCGGGGCGGCACCAAGCGACCTGCCCCGCCCTTCATCGACCAGACACCCAGAACAGGCATTATGTGAGCCTTATGGCTCGCAATGTCATGCTCGCGATCGAGGGCTGGCTAACGATGAGGCAAGGCAATTCCCGCCGTCGGCGAGGACCATGTACGAGCCCATGGGCGGCCGGCATGTTCAGTCACCCGGACCGTCATGCCGAATAAACCCCTGGCACGAGTACTGCGGAGATGCACTGCCCGGTGGCCGCGTCCTTGGCGTTGCCCGCGCCGTGCCGATGGCATGCCCCACTAGCCTTTCCCCCATGACTGACAGCCCAGGCCCGGGCCCTGGCCCCGGGCGGCAAGCCAGACCCCCAGGCCGCATGATTGCGCGCGGTTTGCTGCGGGCGCTGGCATCCACCAGCGCGCTAGTGGTCATTTACTACCTTCTGCCGCTGGACCGTTCCTCGACCCCGGTCGCGGTGACGATGCTGGTGATCGGGCTTGTGGTGTTCGTCGCGCTGGTCGGTTTCCAGGTCCGGGCGATCGCCGGGTCACCGTTCCCGGGGATCCGGGCTGTGGAGGCGCTGGCCATCAGCGTGCCGCTGTTCTTGCTGCTGTTCGCCGCCACCTATGTCGTGCTGGCCACGATTTCCGCCGGCAATTTCACCCAGCCGCTGAACCGCACCGACGCGCTGTACTTCACTGTCACCGTGTTCGCCACGGTCGGGTTCGGCGATATCACTGCCAGGACCGAAGTGGCGCGGCTGGTGGTCACCGGGCAGATGGTCGCCGATCTGATCATCATCGGGCTGGGGGTCAGGATCATCGTGGGCGCGGTGACCCGGGGCCGGGAACGGCGGCCAGTCGGCGCCGTGCCGCCCGGCGGGTAAGCCGTGCTCCCGCCCGGGAAGGCCATCTGGTGAGCGCGGGCCTGGTCGCGGAGGCGGCCGGGCTGTTCGCCGTCACCAATTTCGATGACATCGTGGTGTTGTCGCTGTTTTTCGCCCAGGGCGCCGGGCGGCCCGGCGCGGGCAGGCGAGTCGTCGCTGGCCAGTACCTCGCCTTCACCGCAATCGTCGCCGTGGCCATCGCCATCAGCTTCGGTGCCAGCTTCCTGCCCAAAGACGCCATCGCCTACCTTGGCCTGCTCCCGATCGCCTTGGGCCTTTGGGACGGCTGGAAAGCGTGGAAAAACCGCCAGCGCGGCGACGGCCACGAAGAGGCACCGGTCGGCCAGGGCGGCCCTACCACCGTCAAGGTCGCCACGGTCACCTTCGCCAACGGCGGCGACAACATCGGCGTCTACGTGCCGGTCTTCACCACGGTTGGCACCAGCGGCACGATCGTGTACTCGGTGGTCTTCTTGATCCTGGTCGGTGTCTGGTGCGCCGCGGGCCGATTCTTCGCCACCCGCCCGGCCATCGCCAAAGCCCTCGCCCGGTGGAGGCACATCCTGCTGCCCGTGGTCCTGATCACCATCGGCCTGCTCATCCTCATCGAAGGCGGCGCCTTCGGCCTGTAGGCGTAGCGGTCCGTGCCGGTGGTTGGTCAGCGCTGGCGGCCAGCCTTAGCGGCAGGCACGGCGAGGACATAGCGGTTATCCGCCGCCGACAGCAGCGGCCAGGGCATGCAGGGCGTGGCGCAGCACGATGGCGGCGTGGCCGGTGATCTGCCCTTGCTGACGGTGCTGGTCAAAGGACTGCAAGAGCTGCGCGTATTGCTGGATGCGCTGCGGGTCATGGCCTGGCGGGCTGAACAGGAGTTGCTGGAGGTGGTTGTACAGGTCTTGGCCTGCCTGCGGGGTGACCTGCCCGTCGGCGACCCCCGCCTCCAGTTCCCCCACGAATGTGGCCGCCGCCGCGGCGACGTGGGGCAGGGTGCTGGCGCCCCCCGCCGCCGGGCGCTTAGCCGACTTGTGCGCCTTGTGCGAAGCCGGATGAGCCGGGGATGGGTGATGAGTAACGGGGGTTGGCGTGATGGACGGTGCTGCACCCTGCGCGGGGCGGGCGGTCATGCCGGACAGTAGCACCGCCGTCAAGGCCACCAGCACGGCCGCGAGCGCGGCGGCGAGCACCATCTCGGCCCGGGTCGGGCGCCGGAGCCCGCCACGGCTCAGCCCGGACGCGAAACCATCCTCCCGGGCGGTGGGGAGCACGGCTGTGGCGCCGGGACTCAACGCGGCGAGCAGGTCGGCCCGGGCTGCCGCGGCGCCGGGCGGCCGGGCGGCGGGGTCTTTGGCCAGCAGCCGGGCGGTCATCCCATCCAGGTGCGCGGGCACCCCAGGCCGCTGCGCCGAGGGCGGGCCGGGGTCATCATGCACCTGCCGGTAGGCCAGCCCGACCGCCGAATCGGCGGTAAACGGCGGCTGCCCGGTGAGCATCTCAAACAGCACGCACCCGAGTGAGTACAAGTCTGATTGCGGGCCAGCCGGGCGGCCCGACGCCTGCTCGGGCGACAGGTACGCCGCCGTGCCCAGCACCGCCTGGGTGCGGGTGAGCCCCGCGGTGCCCTCAGCGCGGGCGATGCCGAAGTCCAGCACCTTCACCTCGCCGCCGGACACCACGATATTGGCCGGCTTGATGTCACGGTGAACCAGCCCCGAGGCGTGGGCCACCTCCAGGCCCTCGCACACCGCCGCCGCGATCACGGCCGCCTGCGCTGGCGGCAAGACCCGCGCCTCGTCCAGGACCTGCCGCAACGTGCGGCCCGCCACCAGCTCCATCACAATGAACGCGGTGCCGTTATCGATGCCGCAGTCGAACACCGTCACCAGCCGGGGATGACTGAGCCGCGCGGCGTGCCGGGCCTCCCGCTCAAACCGGGCCACAAACCCCGCATCGGCCGCGTACTGCGGGCTGAGCACCTTCACCGCCACCTCGCGGCCCAGCACCTCATCAGCCGCCCGCCACACCGTCGCCATGCCGCCGGTACCCAGCACCTCCCCCAGCACATACCGGCCGCCCAGGACCTGCGTTCTCGTCACCATGGCACAGTCCTACACCATTCATCCGCGTCGCCTGCTCCTTCCGCCACCTTGCCCACCAAAAGGCTGGGACGGTACGGCCGGGTCACTACCAGCCAGGCACCCAGCGGCAGGAGCACGGCCGCCACCACCTGGTCGACCACGCGCGGCCCCGGCAGCACCTTGACGCGGATTACCGGTCCGGCGACGGCGCCGGGCAACGTCCCGGCGATGAGCACCAGGGCCAGGCAGCCGCCGGTCTGACGTTGCCGCCAGTACCGGTACAGCGGCCGGCTGTGGAGACGACGTTGTACAGCAGGTTGGCCGGGTGACCGACGGACTGGGCGTGCCCAGGATGCCAACCTGAAACGGCAGCAGCAGCACCGCGCCGGAGATGCCCCGGGAGTCGAAAGCGCCGCGATGACGAACACTGCGGCCAAGCTAATGACCTCGGCCCAGCCATTCCCGGGCACCGTCGGCAGCAGACACGCCAGCCGCCCGAATAAGCACCGACGGCTACTCGCCTGCACCGTCAGCAGCGGCCCGCCAACTGGATCACCTGCGCACGCAATCCGCGCGCCAGACATAGTCCTCAACTGCGCCGATTCGGCCGCGCGAAGCCGGCCAAGAACCGGGTGACGCTCGGTAACTCTAGCGCCGGTCGGCGCCAGCGCGCACACTCCCGCACCCGGCCCTCCACACGTCGTCCTGGCGGTTCGGTGGGACCGTCTAACAACATCCGCGCCGGCCAGGCCGAGCCGGTCGCGAGCCGCTGAGGTAGAGTCGCCGCCGCGTGAGAGCGATCCTGACCCCGCCACCGCGGGGCCGGCACGGCGGGAACGAGCAGGCCGCCCGGACGCCCGGCTATTCGCCTTCGGTTAGCTGCCTTGCGTGATCTGGATGATCGTCTTGCCGGCCACCCGGCGGTGGGGGGCGAATGCGGACGGCACCTCGGCGAGCGGTCGCACGGCCCCGACGATCGGCTTCAGCCGCCCGGACCGCACCCGCTGGGCGAGGTCCGCCAGCTGGAACCGGTCCGGCTCGACGACGAAGAAGATCGCCCGGCCGTCGCCGGGCCGGACGGTCGGCAGGCCAGCGATCGTGACCAGCGTCCCGCCGGCGCGTACCAGCGGGGCCGAGCGTTCGAGGACCT
>Ga0126382_10000952_pt1 | contig 11603 bp, 7 predicted proteins | sample PanSoiMetPlot_30_FD_92548 | JGI IMG/M metagenome (GOLD analysis project Ga0126382, IMG submission 92548) | Tropical forest soil microbial communities from Panama - MetaG Plot_30 | ecosystem: Environmental > Terrestrial > Soil > Tropical forest > Bulk soil | place: Panama | collected 2016-02-17 | reverse complement strand
CTCCGCACAGAGCCCGAACCGCAAGGAGCATGGCCGATCCAGCCAGGCCCTTCGGCAGCTCCAGGCCGTTGGCACCGACGATCCCGGCACACGCGGTGCCGTGACCTTCGTCATCGGAGATGTCTTGCCGAGGGTGCGGGCCGGAGAGGAGCTGGGCCCCTCCCGCCAACTCCACGGTAGTGACAGTCGTCAGGCTGGGGCGGAGGCGGCCAGCCAGCTCGGGATGGTTGGTCTGGGCGCCGCTGTCGACCAAGCCGATGATCAGGGTCGGATCGCCTGGCTCCATCTCCAGCGCCCGGGCGGCCCCGATCAGGGCTCTCGAGTCATCGGGAGGCTCGTCGACACGCTCGGCGCCGCTCTCCAAGGAATACCCGCGACAGAGGTATTGAGGGGATGCCATTTCGACCTGAGCGAGGCCGGCCAAGTCGGCGCACAGAGCGCGGACGTCCGTCAAGGGGTGAACCGCCACCCGGAACGTCCGCGACAGGCCCAGCTGGTGCTCGAGCGTATCCCACTCGAGATGACGCTTTCCAGGCACGCTCACGTTCCTGCGCGAGGCGAAAGCCCGCGAAACGTTGAGCCCGTCGCTGAATCGCTTCATCGCGCGCTCCACCGGTCCACCGTCGATCGCCGAAGCTGCACTCGCGTGGCCCTGACGCACATCGCGGTGGGCGGCGACCTGCTCAAGCTCGAGGCCGGGCTTGAGCCGGAGCACGACCTTTCCCGGCAAGAAGTCGCGCCTCATCGGTGTACCTCTTGGGTCACCGGTTCACGCTCGGGCAGGCGGAAGAAGCCCGTGGCTCGCTTGCCTCCGGCGAGAACTTCGATTTGGCCTTCGGTGTGATGCGCCGAGGGGCGAACCAAAAGCTTGCTTGGCTTGGCCTCGAGGACTTCCACCGGCGCACCGGCCAACCGCACTTCCGGCGGAGATCCATTGACGAGGTTGGCGCCATGGATCGCCAGCAGCGTGCGGCCGCCGCGATCCACGACTTCTTGCCCCAGCACCACCGGATTCGCCGCGGCCTCGAGCGCTGCTTGGAGGCGCATCATCGGAATGCCGGCGATCGCTTCCACCGCGACCGGATCGAGCTTCTTGAGCTGCCCGACGGTGCGGACGCCCATCCATTCCAACCTTCGTCGATCGTCCTCATCGAGCTGCGAGATCTGGCTGATCTGCTCGACCGGCCGCGCATCGTGGTCCTCGGTGATGCGAAAGCTGTTCTCCTCGACCATCGGTCGGGTAATGGTGGTAAGCGTCAGATGGACCGTGGAGGCGCCATCTTCGTTCGGCCCCGCGGAGCGCCAGGTCACCTTGCCGTCGTCGGTCACCTCGACGAACACACGCAAATCGATCGCGAGGTCCTTGAGCGCCCAGGTCAGGGGGCGCTGGGTGCCGGTCACCTTGAGCGAAAGCGCATCTTGGGCGCGATCCAGCTGGGCGGTGAGCGCCTGAAGGAATTCCTGAACGGCATAGGCCCTACTGGATCGGCCCAAAGTCATGGCGAAGCCACCTCAAATCGCGCGACCACTTGTCCGAGCGGAGGATCGAACCCGGTGCGAAGTAGGCCTCGCGGGAGGCTCGCTTGCAGGTCGCCGCCTGGCGCGATGCGCGATTCGATCGGGAGGGTGAGATCAAGGGCCGTTGTCTCGAGGGCAAGTTGCGCCTCCGAAGAGGCGACGCGGCCTGGCATCCCCTCGACGAGCTGGACCAGGAGATCACCGAGCGTGAGCATCAGTGCGCTCCCTCTGCAGTCTGAACCGCGGCGCCCGCCGGCGGCGGCGTCGCCGGGGCCGCGGTCGTGGCTGGTGGAGTGGCAGCAGCGCTGGTCCCATCGTTCTTCCATTTCGCGTGCTGGTTGATCAGCTGGATGGCCGCCGAGTCCGCGAATCGTTCCAGCGGGAAAGCTTCGCTTCGGAAGGAAACTCGCACTTCCCCGGTAAGGTCGGCCTTGATTGCCGCGTCCGCCTGGGCGTTCGCCTTGACGGTCGAAACCATCATCTGCATCGCCTGGCCGGCGGACCCAGCATCGCGATTGACCAACCCGCCTGTCTGCGCCTGGTAGTCCGCGCGCTGGACGTCGATGGCCGCGGCGTGGAACTGCACTTTGGCGCGAATGTCGCCCTCGTTCACGACGATCCGGTTGATCCCCATCAGCACCATCGACGCCAGCGAGGAGAGGCGATCCTCGCCCACTTTCTTGCGCGCCGCCTCGAGCAGCGGCCCTTCCACCAGCTCTTGGGACAGCTCTTCGCCTTCCAGCCCATACTTTTTGAGCCACTCCGGAGACTGACCGATGCGCTCGGGTCTGGGCTGGAGCTGCGGCTGTTCCGTTGAGCCCGCCGGCGGAAGCTTGAGGACCAAGTCCTGCGGGTAACGCTCGGCGAGGTGATCTCGCGCCTGGTTGGCGGAGACATTCTCGCCGGTGAAGCTCTCCAGCGTCTGCGCAATTGACGAGACCAGGTTCGCGTATTCGCGCATCTGCGCAGCCGAGGCGTCGACGATCGCCTTGAAGGTGCCGGTGATCAGGGAGCTGACGAAGCCGGTGAAGTCGACCGCTTGCAGCGCGGTTGCCACGCGCTCGCCGATCTGAGCGGTCTGCGGCAGAGGTGGAGGTGCGGCGGGCGCCGGAGCGGGGGCTGGCGTTTGCTGCGGCTGGGCGGACGGCGCTGAGCCATCCCCGCCGCTTTCGCCAACGCCGGCGCTCTGGCGGAGGCGATTTTGAAGGTCGGTAATGTCCATTGCGCGCGCCTGCGGGTCGAGCTTCTTTTGAAGGTCGACCACCTCCATCACGTGCGCGTACGGATCGCTCTGCCCCTGGAGTGTGCTCTCGATCCGGTGCAGGTCTCGCTCAAGGGCCTTCGCCGTTTCGGGGTCGAGCAGGCGGGCCTTCTTGCGGATCTCGTGGGTAACCGCGAGCGCGAGTGCGACGTCGTCCGGCATTCAGCTGACCTGGCGTGGGGTATCGGAGAGTTGAGCGCTGCTGCGCAGCTCTTGGACGCGGTGCTCGAAGCGGCGGCCCTTGGATGCCGCGACGAGAGCTTCGAGCATTTGATCCAGCGTCATCAAGGGCACTGGGGACTGCGGGAGAGCTCTTAGCGCGGCAATCAGCGCTGCGTGCCCTTTGGGTCCCAAGGACGCGGATTCCGGCAGTCCCGCACTGCGCAAGAACGATTGCACCGAATCTTGTTTCAGAGCCTGCAGCGCTTTCTGTAGTGTCGCGTCGTCCTTGGCCGGAGTCACCGCCTGAGCGACGAAGCGGCGGCCACCCGCGTTCCCCATGTTGACGCAGCGGTCGTAAAGCATGGCCAGCGCGCGGTCCGAATTGAAACCGATTGCGGCCGCGAACGGCAGATTGGTATCGAAGTACCCTTCGATCGCCTCCTCATTCTGCGCGGCTTGGAACTCGGGAACTTTCCCACCCGCCCGGAAGCGACTGATCCACGGCTCCTGCCACAGGGGCGAGCCTTGAACGGGTTGCAGGCGCGCTTCCTCCGTCGGGGCAGTGGTTACCCGGATGAGCTCGTCCCGTCCAGGGCCAAACACCTCGCGGAAGCGGACCGGGTTCCGACGCTCGCAAGCGACCAGAATCCGGCCCAGCGAACCTGAGCGTTGATTGGCCTGCATCAATCCCCAATGGAGCCCGAAATGCATGCGCCGATAGGCGGCGTGGGTTGGATCATTGAATTCGCCATCTGCATTGATGCAGGAATAGCCCTCGTCGCCACTTTCGAAGCGGGCGGTGGGCTGGGCGAGCCGGAATTTGTCGACGATGGTGAGCGAAGAAGGGTCGACGGAGTCGTCCATCGGTAGCTCGCCCTCGACGTCTTCGGACGCGTCGTACTGGTCGTCCACTCCGGGGGGAAGAAACGGGGCGACTTCCAGTGCTGCGGCGCTCGCTTCCGCCGACCGCGGTGCCGTGGCCCGATGTTGCGGGTGTGACGGCTTCGTCGCCGTGGGGCTGGGGGCGGCCGCGCTGCCATAAGCGCCCGACGCGCCTCGCAGCTCGCTGGGATCTGCGGCCCCCGGAGGTTCGGCCACCGGCGTGCGGCCGGACCCCGTCCTCGGGGGCTGTTGGTTCACACGCGGCGGCGAGGCGGTAGGCGTCGGAGCCGGAGTCGGCATGCCGCGCCCGTAGGAGCGCCGGCCGTAAGCTTCAGCCTGCTCGTGCGCCCTCAGAGCGGGAGCATCCTCATAGCCCGGCGGCTCTCCTCCGAAGGAGAGGGGCTCTGGATCGGGCGGGTCCGATGGGTCGCGCGGATCATTTGCATCCTGCCCTCGCGACCACAGATCGGCGGGGTACCCATCGTCGTAAGGGACTTGAGTCGGGGCTTGGGCTGGCGCCGGCGCGGGTTGTGGCGACTGGATCGAGTCGCCACCCCAGGTTAGCAGCGCTGGCGACCCGCCATACCGATCACTAGTCTCGTAACGCCGAAGGCCCGGACGCTCCAAGGTGCGACCGGTGAAGTCAGGGGAGATCGCCACGTACGGCATCGCTGGATCGCCGGGCATGGCGGTGAGCTGGGGTGAAGCTCCGGTCGCATCGCCATAGGAGGCGATCGCGTAATAGAGCCGGCGCTTCCCCGCGAATCGTCGAAGCTGATCGGGCGGCAGCAAGTAGGTGGCCTGCCCCGCCGGCGCGCGCAACAGGCCCCCTGAGCGCGAGGTGAAGAAGTTTTCCGGCGTCCGTTGTGCACGGCAGTCGCCTCGGAACAGCTCGGGTTCGGTCGCGCAGGCGATCTCGAAAACCCGGTGCGGCGGCACATGCACGGAGAACGAAGCCACGGGGAAACGATCATTGACCATCTTCCGATAGGGGGTGATGCTGAGCATGTCCACCGTCCGCGCTGGAAAATCCTATTGACGGACGGCTAAAGCGAAGCGCGTGCCAGCGGTGGATTCGGATGGTCGGCGCGCGTGCCCAGGTTGCGGACTGCCTGATCAGGCATGACAGGGTGGGCAGGCGCTGCCCGAACGATCAGGCAGCTTCAGGTCCACGCAGCTTCTTGAAAATGGTGCGCACGTGGATGCCGAGTCGGCCGGCCGCGCGAGTGCGGTTGTTGTTCTCCGCGCGCAGCGCGGCTTGCACCAGCAGCCGCTCGCACTCGGAAATTGCCTGCGCGAGTGTCAATTTGTCGCTGTCGATCAGTTCCCACAGCTGCTTCTGTAGGCCCAGCGGTCTGCCGACGTCCGTGGGGTAGGCGGCAGACGTGGCTCGCTCCCCGCGACCGTCCAGGCAAAGGGCGCGGGAGCCGATGGTATCGCCGTCGCAGAGCAGCGCCGCGGACTCCACCCGGTGCTTCAACTCACGAACGTTGCCCGGCCAGTTGTAGGATTCCATTGCCCGCAGCGCCTCCTGATCGAAACGCTTTTTCTCGTCCATCTGGCTCAGAAAATGCTCCGCTAGCCCCCGGATGTCGTTCACTCGGTCGCGCAACGGCGGGACGGTCAGCTCGACGACTGCCAGGCGGTACATCAGATCGGCACGGAACTGACCCTCGCGCACGCGTTCGCTAAGGTCCTGATTGGTCGCGGCGATGATCCAGGCCTCGGAATGCTCCACGTGGTCCGAACCCACCGCTCGGTATTCGCCGGTCTCGAGGAACCGAAGGAGCTTTGCCTGGGCGCCGGTAGGGAGCGAATCGATCTCATCGAGGAAAAGAGTCCCGCTGCTCGCCGAGCGGACCAGGCCTGGCCGAGTCTGCAGCGCCCCGGTGAAGGCGCCGCGGCTGTGCCCGAACATCTCAGCCTCGACCAGCGTCTCTGGGAGCGCGCCGCAGTGTACGGCGATGTACGGCCGGTCTCGCCTCGGCGAATAGAGATGCAGCGACCGAGCGACCACGTCCTTTCCACTTCCAGTTGGCCCGCTGATCAGGGTGGTGCGTTGTGCCCGGGCCACCCCCCGGAGTCGCTCCAGCAGGTTGATGAAGCAAGGAGATTGGCCGAGGAGCAGCGGCTCCTCAACGCCCGATTCAACCGCTTGAGCTGGCGGCATAGGTACCTCGCCTCTCGCGGAGCCCTCCCCCGTTGAGGTTGATCGCGCGTGGACCACCAGAGCAAGTTCAGTGCCGAAGAGCGGACGGCGCAACTGATCGGACGATCACCCGGATGTACGGCAGGGCATGGCACCCTGGGCAGTGCGGTGTCTCGAGGCTCCGTGACAAAGCAGCTGAAGCTGTGGTTCGCGTGCCGCGCCGCCGGGTGAAAAACCCAGGGTGGCGCTACAGTCCTGAGGTAGCACTGTAGCTGTTGCACTGTTGCAGGCCAGGCCTTCGATACTGCCAAGGGCCGATGCATTTTGCTCCGTTGCTGCGCCTATAAGGCCCTCATGCTGAAAACCGTTACTGGGAGACGCTCGAGCAAGCCCACTCGCTGGAACGCTGCGTGGCGGGGCCTCCGGGCCTGGGCGGTCGCGCTGGCACTTGCGCTCCTCACGGCCACGCCGGAGGCGGCGGCAGTCGACTTGTCCCTCGAGCAGGCGATCGAGTACGCCGGCCAGCGAGCGCCGCAGGTTCGGCTCGCGGAATCGATTCTCCTCGAGGCGAAGGCGAGTCGCGCCGGGACCGGCGTCGTGCTGCCGGCCAACCCGCGTCTTTTCGCTGAAGCGCGCGCCGCCAGTGGAGCGGGAGGATTCTTGGCGTCTTTAGAGGCGCCTTTCGAGCTGTTCGGCGCGCCGCGGGCGCGGGTTTCCGAGGCTGAAGGGCGCGCCAGCGCGGCGCAGGCGGAAGTGGATCTGGAGCGCTATCTCGCCCGCTACCTTGCCTACGAGCTGTACGTCGAGCTTCGCATGACCAACCTGCGGCTCGCGGAGTCGCAGTCGGCGATCGACCTTGCCACCCGCGTTGTCGAGGCATCGAAGCAGCTCGTCGAAACGGGTGCGTCCTCCGAGATCGATCTGGCGGTCGCCACGGCGAGCCTCGCGGAGTTTCGCGCCGGGCGCGAGTCGCTGCTGGCTCGCGAGCAGGAAACGGTCTTGCCGTTGCGCGAGTTGCTCGGACTTGCCCCGGGCACGGCAGTGGTGCTCACCACCGCCCTAGACACTCCTGCGAGCTGCGCGGTCGAGCCCCCCGCCCAGGAGGGGCACCCCGCGCTGCGGGCAATCGAGGCGCACCTCGCCCTCAACCAGAAATCACTCGACCGCCTCGAGCGGGAGGTGAACCCACGGATGTCCTTCCTGGTCGCGGTGGACAAGGCGCCGAATTCAGACACTTACGGCGCCCTCGGCGTGGGGGTCGAGCTGCCTTTCGCCCAGCGCAATCAGGGGCCCCGTGCGGTCACCGCCGCGCAGCTCGTCACCGATCAGACGCGGCTGGATCTGGCTTCACAGCGTCTGCGACGAGAACTCGAGACGCGCCGTGCCGCGTGCGAGGCGCGCAAGCGCGAGGCGAACCTGCTCGGCGGCATTGCCCTCCCTGAAGCACGCAAGGCGCTGCAGCTGGTAGAGGGAGGCTGGCGCGCGGGCAAGTTCGACGTCTTCAGGGTGAATACCGCGGCGCGCGACGTGGTCCGCCTGGGCCAGCAGCGCATCGACGTGCTCGACGCCGGCTGGAAGGAGCACGTCGCGATCCAACGGCTCTCAGCCGGAGGCGCACCATGAGCTCCGGCGCTGTCACGAATCCGCAACAAGCGGAGGCACCCGCTCTGAGACCGCCTTTGCCGCCGCGCAGCTGGAGACGGATCGTCTTCATCGCTCTCGGAGGAGTGGCTGCCGCTGCCCTCGTCCTGCTAGCGCTCCGATTGGGCAAGCGCGAGACCGCCCCCGCTACGCAGCGCGACGTACCGGTGGTGGAAGGTGACCGCATCCGTTTCCCTCCCGAGTTCGCCAAGCGCGCCTCGATCGTGATTGCGCCCGTCGAGCGGCGCGAGGTTGCTCCGCTGGTGGTGCTCCCGGGTACGGTGGAGCTCGACTCGCGCCGGGTGGCGGCAGTTGGAACGCGCATCCCCGGTCGGGTGCGCAAGGTGCTGAAGTTCGAGGGCGAGGAAGTCAAGGCGGGCGACGTGCTTGCGGAGATCGAAAGCGCCGAGCTTGGGCGGGCGCAGACGGAGCTGCTCAAGGCGCACGCCCGGGAGGAGGCTGCGGCCGCGGACCGAGTGCGGGAAGAGCGCCTCGCGGCAGCGAAGATCAGCTCGCTGCGCGACGCCCAGGCCGCGCGGGCTGCTGCCGTCGCCGCGCGCGCGGAACGCCTCGCTGCCGAGCAGACGCTCCGCGCGCTCGGAGGCACCCCCGACGGCACGGGCGAGATCGGAATCCTCCAGCTGAGAAGCCCGATCGCCGGACGCGTGCTCTCCTCGAAACTCACCCAAGGAAGGTCGCTCGAGGCGACCGACACGCCGTTCCTGATCGGCGACCTCTCGCGGGTCTGGATCCGGCTCGCGCTCTTCGAGCGCGACCTCCCTGCGGTTCGGGTAGGCGACCCGGTCGAGGTCGCACCGCAGGTGGACCCATCGCACAAGGTCCAGGGCCACCTGGTCCGAACCGGCGAGGTCGTCGACCCGCAGACACACTCGGCCGAGGTCTGGGTCGAGGTGGATAACGCCGATCGGCGCCGGCGCCCCGGTGAATCGGTGACCGCCAGCATCCGCGGCAGCGGCAGCGGGGGCAAGTGGCCTGCCGTGCCGGTCGACGCGATCGTGACCATCGATGGAAAGCCAACGGTGTTTGTCGCGCTCGCGGACGATGCCGTCCAAATTCGGCCGATCACCCTCGGGATCTCCGGCGAGAAATACACGGCGGTGGTGTCAGGGCTCCAGGAAGGGGAGCGCGTAGTGACCTCCGGGACCTTCGCCCTGAAGTCGGAAATCTTCCGCTGAAGCAAGTCCATCCATGCTCGAAACTCTCGTCCGCCAGTCGATTCGCCTCCGGGTCATCAGCCTTGGCTTTCTCGGAGCAGTCCTTGCCGGAGGCGTGGTCGCCGCTCTGAAACTGCCCGTCGATGCGATCCCGGACGTCTCCACCATCCAGGTTTCGGTGCTTACCGAGGCCCCGGGCCTCTCGCCGGAGGAAGTCGAGCAGCGTGTCACCTTTCCGATCGAGGCCGCGCTGAACGGCGTCCCGCAGCTCGTCGAGCTGCGGTCGGTCTCGCGCTCCGGTCTCTCGGCGGTCACGGTCGTCTTCCGGGACGGAACGGACGTGTGGTTTGCGCGGCAACTGGTTCTCGAGCGTCTGCGCGGCGCTGAGGGAGATCTGCCTCGGACGACGCAGCGGCCGCAGCTCGCGCCGGTGTCTACTGGCCTGGGAGAGATCTACCAGTTCGTGGTCCGCTCCCAGCACCACTCGCCCTCGCAACTCCGATCGCTGCTCGACTGGGAGATCGTTCCACGACTGCGAAGCGTCCCCGGGATCATCGAAGTCAACACCATGGGAGGCGACCTGAAGCAGTACCAGGTCGTCGTCAATCCCGAAAAGCTCCATTCCTACGGGCTGACGCTGCGCGAAGTGCGAGAGGCGCTCGAGCGCGCCAGCCCGATGGTGGGCGGCGGATACCTCGAGCGCCGCGGCGAGTCGCTCTCGATCCGCGGCGTCGGCGCGCTCACGAACGAGCGCGCCATGGGCGAGGTCACCATTCGCACCGGCGCCGACGGCGTCCCGGTGCTGGTGCGTCAGATCGGCACCGTCCATGTGGGAGCCGCGCTCCGATATGGGGTGGTGACCCGCGACGGCCAAGGCGAGGCGGTCACCGGAGTGGTGATGATGCTCCTAGGCGCCAATAGCAAGGAAGTTGTCGCCGCCGTCAAGGAACGCATCAAGGAGATCGCGCGCGACCTTCCGCCCGGCGCGATCATCGAGCCGGTGTACGATCGATCCGATTTCGTGGGGCGGACGCTCTCGACGGTGCTCAAGAATCTGGTCGAGGGAGCGCTCGTCGTCGGAGTGTTGCTCGCGCTGCTGCTCGGGACGGTTCGGGGCGCAATCGCGGTGGTCCTCGGCATTCCCGCGTCGATGGCCGTGGCGCTCTTCGGGATGCATCTGTTCGGCGTCACCGGCGATCTGATGAGCCTGGGGGCGATCGATTTCGGCTTCCTCGTCGATGGGCCGATCATCATCCTCGAGGCGGTGGTCGCCGCCACCGCGGGCAAAAAGCTGGCCGGAGACGAGCGCACCCGCGCTTATGCCGACGTGGGAGCGCGCCTGGTCAAACCGGTGGCTTTCTCGGTCGCGATCATCCTGCTCGTCTACGTCCCGCTGCTCGCGCTGGAGGGGGTCGAGGGCAAGATGTTCCGACCGATGGCGTTGACCATGGCCTGCGCGCTCTTCGGCGCCTTGGTCTATTCGGTGTTGTTCTTCCCTCCGCTTTTGACGGTGATGGTTCCGCCCCCCAAGGGACACGGGGCGCGCTGGCTCGAGCGCGCCAGCTCGGCTTACCAACGCGGGCTGCGATGGGCGCTCCCCCGCCGCGTGGTGCTCGCAGGCTGTGGGGCGCTGCTCTTCATCGGATCGGTGGTGCTGCTGTCCCGCGGAGGCGCCGACTTCGTGCCGCGGATGGACGAGGGCGATCTCGTGGTGACGATCCGACGCGCCCCGTCGATCAGCCTCGAGGAAGCCCGCAGGCTCGACCTGGCGACGGAAAAAGTGCTGAAAAGCCTTCCCGAGGTCGTCACCGCGGTCGGGATGACGGGGCGGGCGGAGGTGGCGAGCGATCCGGTCGGCAACGACAGTACCGACATCATGGTCCGGCTCCGGCCGAAGAAGGAATGGACGACGGCGAGCGACCTCGATGGGTTGTCGGAGAAGGTGAAGAGTGCCATCGAGAGGGCGGTCCCAGGTACCTTCGTCTCGGTCTCCCAGCCGATTGAAGACCGGACCAATGAGTTGATCAGCGGATCGCGCGCCGACGTGCAGATACAAGTGTATGGGCCGGAGCTGTCCGAGCTCAAGCGCATCAGCGAGGCGATTGGAACGATCGTCCGACGCGTCCCTGGAACGGGCGATGTGCGCGTTGAGCGCGTGCTGGGGCTGCCGATGCTGACCGTCACACCCGATCCGCAGCGGCTCGCCCGTTATGGCATCCGCGCCGAAGATGCGCTCTCGGTGCTCGAGACGGCGAGGGTCGGTACCACGGTAGGGCAGATCTACGAAGGCCAGCGCCGGTACGACCTGCGGCTGCTGCTTCCGCCGCGCAGTGCCACCGTCGATGCGCTTGGCGATCTGTTTGTCGACGCGCCGGGCGGCAAGGTGGTTCCGCTCGCGGAGCTCGCCACCATCAAGGAGCAGGAAGGACCGGCGCAGATCCGGCGCGAGGGCCTGACTCGCACCGTCCGCGTCGAAGTGAACCTCCGTGGGAGAGACCTCGTCTCGTGGGTCGATGACGCGCGCCACGCGGTGGCGGCGAAGGTGCATCTGCCCACCGGATACCGCGTCACCTGGGGCGGGCAGTTCGAGAACTTCGAGCGCGCGAGCCGCCGCCTGGCGCTGGTGCTGCCGCTCTCGCTGGCGGTCATTTTTCTGATGCTGCTCGCGATGTTTCAGAAGGCCCGGTACGCGTGGGCGGTGTTTGCGAACGTGCCGCTGGCGGTGAGCGGAGGGGCCGTCGGTCTCGCTCTCCGCGGCCTGCCGTTCAGCGTTCCGGCCGCGGTCGGGTTCATCGCGCTCGCCGGCGTCTCGGTG
>Ga0126382_10000950_pt1 | contig 11620 bp, 5 predicted proteins | sample PanSoiMetPlot_30_FD_92548 | JGI IMG/M metagenome (GOLD analysis project Ga0126382, IMG submission 92548) | Tropical forest soil microbial communities from Panama - MetaG Plot_30 | ecosystem: Environmental > Terrestrial > Soil > Tropical forest > Bulk soil | place: Panama | collected 2016-02-17 | reverse complement strand
CGGCGTTGAAGGAAATCACAAACTCTGTGTCGCCCCTGCTGTACATTGTGTAGAGCCGGTCGCCATCGACGACGATGGAGGAATGACCTTCACCCAATTCGCGACTCCACAGTCGCTTTGGTCCTGCTTCGGGCCAGGAGGTGGCCAGGCCTTTGGCATCAACCACGAAGTTTCTTTTTGGTCCGCCCCATTGTGGCCAATTGGGTGCCTGTGCAAAAGCGGATGACATCAGGATTAAGAGCGTTGGCACCGTGATAAATTTACGCATGTTTCGCCTCTATCAAAGACGCAAAAACCTCTACTCCGATCTGAGCGCCACTATCGGGTCAACCTTTGTTGCTCGATGCGCGGGAATGTAACAAGCCACCAACGCCACCATCACAAGGACAACGGTAGTCGCCGCGATCGTCATAGGATCGCTGGTCGGCAGCGTAGGTATCGACCAGCTTAGGAGCCTGGCGACTGCGTACGCGCCACCGAGCCCAATAGCCGTACCTGCCAGCATCAGAAGGGATCCTTTGGCAAGCACTAACCGCAACACATCTCTTCGTTGTGCCCCTAATGCCATCCGAATTCCTATCTCGCCAGTTCGCTGCACTACCGAATAAGATGTCACACCGTAAATTCCGACTGCTGCCAGTGTGAGTCCCAACAAAGCAAATGCTCCGAGCAACGTACCGAGAAGCGAGATGTTCCCAAGCCCCTCATCGACCATACTTCGCGCGGTCCTGATGTCGTAAACAGGCAGATCGCGGTCGAGCCCGGCGACAACGTTTCGCAATTCGGTTGTGAACGCTTCTGGCGTTATTGCCGATCGCACGCTTATGATCCAACCTCCGCCCCAGGGTGATTGAACCAACGAGCGAAAAGTTTGAAGCCGCGTGTATGGCTCACCGAGACTTCCGGGGAAGCCTACGTCATTAACCACACCAACGACCTCTTGCCATTTATTGTCCGGACCCGGTTGTTTAATCCGTTTGCCCAGGGGACTTTCATTGGGCCAAAATCGCTTCGCCAACGCTTCATTGATAATAACGACATCGGGGTGGTCGGGCGTATCGGTGGCAGTGAAGTTGCGACCCTCGAGGAGACGAATCCCCAATGTCTCGAAATAACTCGTGTTCACCATTTCCATGAAAACTTCGGGTAGCTTACCGGCTTCGGGCTCAGGTTGGCCTTCGGCAATGAACGGACCGCTGCTGTTAAACCCCCAGACTGGCGACGATTTCGACAGGGCTACGCGCTGTACGGCTGGCAATGCAGCCACTCGTTCTTCAAGCTGACGGAGAAAAACCCTTCGTTGATCGTCGGTCGTGTAGTTGGTTCCCTGGGGCCGAACCTGCGCAAATACCAGACCATCTGGCTTCCAGCCCGGATCGAGATTTCCGAAGCGCTGCAGCCCTCGAAGAAACAAACCAGCACCGGCCAGCAAGACCAGCGCAAACGCGACTTCTCCGACGATTAGCGAATGCCGCAAACGGTTATGCGACCGCCCGCTGGTAGACCCTCGCGAGTTTTCTCTGAGAGCCTGGTTCACATCGACTCGCGACGATAGCCAGGCCGGAACTGTGCCGAAAATCAGACCAGTTAACACCGATGCGCCGAGAGCGAAACCGAACACGCTGAAGTCAAGGCTGACATTTGCTCCGGGCAACTGATCAAAAAGACGCTGGCTGATAAACTTCACGCTCCATATCGCCAGGACGAGGCTCAGGGCACCGCCGATAAGAGAAACCGCAAGGCTCTCGGTCAATGATTGCCGCAACAAACGAATTCGACGCGCCCCAAGCGCTGCGCGGATGGCATATTCGCGAGCGCGACCTGCGCTGCGGACGAGTTGCAGATTCGCAAGATTTCCGCAGGCGATCAGAAGTACAAAACCGGCCAGCCCGAATGTAAACCACATCACGCTTCGACTGATGTCGTCGGATACCGAACGCTGCAATGGCTCGAGGCGCAAGCTCTCACCCGGTACCATCAGCTTTTCATCAGCGAAGTTACCCGCAAGAACACCCATCGCTTCCTGCGCCTGCCTTATTGACACCCCCGGCTTCAATCGCCCAAACGCCTGCAGGTAGTTGTTCCCGCGGGCTCGCCGCTGTTCGGCGGAAAGTACCAGCGGTGTCCAGATATCCATACTTCCCCACAGAAGCGGATGCTCAAAGCCCCGGGGCATTACTCCGATTACCGTTGCGTTTTCTCCGCTCATTCGAAGAACGCTGCCTATGATGTTTTGGTCTCCGCCGAACCGGCGCAAGAAATAGCTGTGGCTTAGAACAATGACGCGAGCCGCGCCTTGCTCTGCTTCTTCAGGTGTCGGGACTCGCCCAAGTAGCGGCTGGACGCCGAGCGAAGCGAAGAAATCTGATGTGACCGCGAGTCCGCGGAGACGCTCGGCCGGTGCTCCCTCCTGGACCAGGCTCGGACTCACCCAGGTATAAGCGGTCACTGATTCGAAGACGTCATTCTTCTCTCGATAATCAAAGAAGTTTCCGTTCGAGTGTGGCCAGCTCTGGGAATGTGGAGACGTGCGAAAAATTCGAACGAGGCGCGAGGAATCGGGATAGGGAAGGGAGCGGAACAAGAAGGTATTGAGTACGCTGAACATCGCGGTGTTGGCGCCTATTCCCAGCGCGAGCGTCAGCACCGCGACAGAGGTGAACCCGGGATTCTTCAGTAGCATTCGCAAGCCGAATCGTAAATCTTGAAGCATTTCTTACCTCGAATCTGCAATCTGCAATTTGCAATTTGCAATTTGAAATCTGCAATTTGCAATTTGAAATCTGCAATTTGCAATTTGAAATCTGCAATTTGCAATTTGAAATCTGCAATTTGCAATCTGAAATTTGTAATCGCCTTTTTGTTCTTTAATCTGCGTAATCTGCGGATTAAGATCCTTGATCGTGATAATCCATCCGCAGATTACGCGGGACCCTGAACGTTGAAGGCTGAACTCTGAACACCGAACCCGGTCAACCGCAACCCCAACCCCAAACTCCCAATCCCTAACCCCCAACCCCTTCATTCACACCTCAACGCCTGCATCGGATCCACTCTCGTCGCCCGTCGCGCCGGAATGTAACACGCCACTGCCGCAACACCCGTGAGCAACACAGCAATTCCGCCGAATGTAATCGGGTCCGTCGCGCTTATGCCAAACAACAGCGTCTCCAGTAAACGTGTTAACGCAAATGCTCCGCAAAGCCCAATTCCGACACCGATCGCCGCCAGCGTCAGGCCCTGTCCGACCACTAATCTGATTGTGTCACTCGGCCGCGCTCCGAGCGCCATCCTGATCCCAATTTCGTGCGTGCGGCGCGACACCGAGTAGGACATCACGCCGTAGATGCCAACCCCGGCCAGCGCCAACGCGAGCGTCGCAAACACACTCAGTAGCATCGTCCGAAAGCGCGGTTCGGCGATTGAACCTGCAAGGATCTCTTCCATCGATCGAACATTGGCCAGTGGTAGATCTTTGTCGATCGATTGAACCGCCTCGCGAACGCCGGCCGTCATTGCAAGCGGATTGCCCTCAGTACGAACCACCAGATTCAGAAAGCCCACATTGATAGAGGGCAAATACATCGTTGGACTCGGGTCAAATTGTAAAGAGAACTGTTTTATATCTCCGGTAACCCCAACGATCTCGCATGTTGTTGGCTCGCCCAAATCAATGATCAGTCTTTTGCCTAACGGGTCTTCGTCCGGGAAGTAAGTCCTCGCAAAAGTTTCATTGATGATAACGGTTTTCGCCGGGTCCCTTGTTTCCTGTTCGGTAAACTGGCGGCCTTTTAACAGCTGTATTCCCATCGCATTGAGGTAGTTTTGGCTAACTACGGGATCAAGCGCGGTGACCTGCAGATTCGGGTCCGAGAAAGGCCGGCCTTCAATCTTAAAGTAGGTGTCATTGGCACCACGCATCGGCAGTTGGGTTGTAGTTCCAACTGCTTTTACGCCAGGCAAAGCAGATACTCTCTCCAACAACTGTCCCGTAAAAGCAGCGACCCGACCCGGTCCGTCGTACTTTGATTCAGGCAACGGCAGTCGCATTGTGAGCGTATTGTGTGGATCAAACCCGGGATTCACGTCCTGCAGTAGTCGGAAGCTTTGAACCAATAACCCTGCTCCGATGAGCAGTATCAATGCTAGCGCCATCTCCGAAATCACGAGGAAGCTGTGAGTTCGATTACTTCGCATTCCCGGAGAGCCTTTGCCACCCTCCTTGAGAGATTCGTTTAGATCTGGCTTCGATGACTGAAGCGCCGGGACGAGCCCGAATACGACGCCGCTTATAAATGACAGCAGGAGCGTGAAAGTCAGGGCTCGACTGTCTACTCCGATCGTCCTGGTTCTGATCATTGTTTCCGGTGCCATCTTCACGAGCAAATCGGTCCCCCACACGGCAAGAAAAAATCCAAATAGGCCGCCGGCAAATGACAGCACCATACTTTCGGTTAGCAGCTGACGGATCAATCTTCGTGGCCGGGCGCCCAATGCGCAGCGAATTGCAATCTCCTTCTGACGGCCCGAGGCGCGCGCGAGCAAGAGGTTTGCGACATTGGCGCATGCGATCAACAGAACGAAGGCTACCGCCCCCAACAAAACATAGAGTCCGGTTCGAATGTCTCCCAACAGATCTTCAGTGATCGGTACCAACCGCAGTCGCCAGGTGTTATTGGAGTCCGGATACTGTCTCTCCAGGGCTATTGAAATAGCATCCAGATCAGCCTGAGCTTGGGGGAGTGTGATTCCGGGCTTCAACCGGCCGATGGCGCGCAAAAAATGGAAGCGTCGCACCTTCATTTGATCGCTCTCAAATGACAGCGGGACCCATACGTCAGTGTCCTCGTAGAATCGGCCCGCGTTGGATGCGATTCCGATAATAGTATGGTTTTTTCCATCAAGCGTCAGCGTATTACCAATGACAGGCAGCGTTCCGCCAAAACGGTGCTGCCAAAACGATTCGCTGATAATAGCTACCTGCCCGCGCCCAGCCTGCTCTTCTTCAGGTGAAAAGTCGCGACCCTGCACGATTGTGATACCAAGGGTCTGAAAGAAATTGGTGGTAACGTCTGCGGCAAGGATGCGTTCAGGGTCGCCGCTCCCAGTAAGGTTGTAGGAACTCGATCTAAATGCCGCGAATTGCTCGAATGTTGAATTCTGAGATCGGTAATCCAGGAAATCCGGCGGCGAGGTGGAGGCCTGTTTGCCTCCGCTAAATTTTCCATACATGCGGATGATGCGTTCCGGTTGATCAAACGGCAGCGGTCGCAGGACCAAGGCGTTGACTACGCTAAAAATCGCGGTGTTCGCACCGATTCCGAGCCCTAGAGTGAGTATAGCTACAGCAGTAAACGATCGATGCCTGAGCATCATCCTGATGCCGTATCGTAAGTCCTGCGATAGTCCTTCCATTTATTTACCTCTGGCTTTCAGGTGCGGATTGCCGATTGGCAATAGCACAATTAGCGATTGCCAATTGCCGATTTGCGATAGCCCATTGCTTTTTAATAAATAGTCAATCGATGCTTCATTGTTTTCAAATGGACAAATCGGCAATCGCACATCGGCAATCGCAAAAACCTCGGCAATCGCACATCGGCAATTCCCTTCATTCGCATCTCAACGCGATGATCGGATCAACTTTTGCCGCTCGACGCGCCGGTAGATAACTCGCTAACAAAGCTACGAGCCCGAGCACAACCGGAATTGCAACAAACGTCACCCAATCGAGCGCGCTCACCCCATAGAGAAAACTCACCACAAGCCGCGTGAGCGCAAACGCCGCCAGCAATCCTGCCGACACCCCTCCGCCAACAAGCATCAATCCTTCCTTCAAAACCAGTCGCAGGACGTTCCCGGTTTGCGCACCCAATGCCATCCTTATTCCGATCTCTCGAGTTCGTCGCGACACTGCATAGGACATCACTCCATACAGCCCGATTCCCGCGAGCAGTAGTGCTAACGCTCCAAATATCGCCAACAAGACCGCGCCCATCCGCGCAGCGAATAGCGACGCAACAAGGACTTCGTTTAACGACTGAAGGTTCACGGCCAGGTTAGGATCCAGCGACTGAATCTCTCGACGCACTGTCGTCGCTATCATTCTTGGATCGCCTGGAGTTCTCACGTGCAGCGTCATTCCGGTTTCGTGATTCTGAGCGAGTGGCGTGTAGACCACTGGCCGCAAAGCCTCACCGAGCGTTCGGTACTTGCTATCCCCGACGACGCCGATGATTTCTGTCCAGGGACCTTGATCGCCGCGAAAACTCACTCGCTGCCCGAGCGCAGATTGGTCGCCCAGGAATCGACGAACAAAAGATTCGTTCACAACAATCACCAGCGGCGCCTTGTCATTATCTTGTGCGCCGAAGTCACGACCGCTGCGAAGTGGAATCCCCAGAGTCTGGAAGTACTTCAGACCGACAACATTCATGCTCACACTGTTCGCGGTTTGAGGATCGTCGCCGCTGCCTTCTGACCGGCTGACATTGTTGGGTCCTTCTTTCCCAAGTATGAGGAAGCTGCTGGTGCGACCGGTACCGCTGAGAGGCACCACGCGAGCGACAGTCGCCGATTCAACACCTGGCAACGCTTCGATGCGCTCAACCACTCGCTCATAAAACTCTCGGCCTTGAGTTTTTGTGTACCGCAACAGATTGATGTTCAATTGAGCGTCGAGGATTTTGTCTGCGTCGAATCCCGGATTAATGCGCTGTGCGTTGTTCAAGCTTCGCAGGAACAGTCCTGCTCCAATAAGCAACACCAACGACAGGGCTACCTGAGCAACCACCAGCATATTGCGGAGTGTGAAGCGACGACGGCCTGACGTGACCGCTGATACTTCATCCTTGAGAGACGGCACTAGGTCTGGTTTCGACGCCTGTACCGCGGGTGCCAGGCCGAAGAAGATCCCGGTCGCTATCGACAATGCAAATGTGAACGCGAGCACCCGCCAATCAAGATGATAGTCGAGAGTGAATGCAAACATTCCTTCGGGCGGCGTTGTGGTCTTCAAGAGGTCAATCGTCCACGAAGCGATGAACAGACCTACCAGCCCGCCAGTGAGCGAGATCATCACGCTTTCCGTGAGCAGTTGACGCACCAGACGGAACCGGCTCGCACCCAGAGCGAGGCGAACTGCAATTTCTTTGCGTCGTGCCGAAGCACGCGCCAAAAGCAGGTTCGCAACGTTGGCGCACGCAATCAGCAGAACCATGGCTACGACCGCGAGCAGCAACCCGGCTACCGAAACCAATTGCGAGTAGCCATCGGGGTCGATTTTACTGACAGGAAAGAGAGTGGCAGTACGATTTTGATTTGAGTCCGGATATGCTTCTTCCAGACCCGCGGCGATCGCGGTTACCGCTGCTTGAGCTTGCTCGAATGAAATCCCCGGCTTCAATCGGCCGATCATTTTCAGCCAGTGTGAGCCGCGTCTGGACAAAAGGTCCGGATTCAATTCTCCAGAAAACCCGGCGCGCGGTGGACGCACGACGGCCTGCATCATCATCGGAACGTAAATGTCATTATTCTCGAGAACCTCCGGCCCGTAGAAGCCCGCGGGTGTAACGCCGATGATCGAAAAGGCATGGCCGTTCAGATTTAGTTGCTGGCCAATAATGTTCGGACTGCTGCCGAAGCGGCGTTCCCAAAGCCCGTGACTGATTATCACAACTCGGTGCGTGTTTGGTGTTTTGTCCTCCTCGGGCAGGAACGTGCGACCGATCTCGGCACGAAGCCCAAGAACGTCAAAGAAGTTACCCGATACGATTGAGCCGGATATCAAATCGCTTTGATCATCGCTCCTTGCGCTTACAGTGATGCCCGAGTAGGTCAGGAGATCGGCGAAAACCTCGTTCTTATTTCGAAAGTCGACGAAATCCGGATAGGACGCGACGCTCCAGGGACTGGTACGGTTGCCGCTGAAGACGAAGACGAGCTGGTTAGGTTCAGTGACCGGCAGCGGTCTGAGCAGGGCTGCGTTCACCACACTGAAGATCGAGGTGTTGGCGCCGATTCCCAGCGCTAGTGAGAGCACCGCTACTGCAGCGAACCCGGGGCTCGCACGCAAGACGCGGAAAGCGTAGCGAATGTCTTGTAAAAAAATTTCCATAGACGTTTTTGTTCGGCGTTGAATGGTCAACGTTCAACGTTTAGCGTTTATCGTTCAGCGTTAAGTACTCTGTCCGAATCGTGAACCGGTATTCCTAACTGCAGATAAGGAAAACATATGCTTCAACTCTGAACACTAAACTCTGAACGCTAAACGCCGAACGCTAAACGTTCAACGCGGAGCGTTGAACGTCATTCATGCTTCAACGCCACCATCGGATCCACTTTCATCGCTCGAACTGCCGGAACAAAACATGCCCCCGTCGAAACAATGATCAAAATTACCGACACCGCTGCAAACGTCAGCGAATCAGTAGCGCTCACTTCATAGAGCAGGCTGTTGATTAAACTCGTCAAAACGAATGAGGCTGCGAGCCCGCCTGCCACTCCAATAAGCGTCAATGCCAATCCCTGACCCAACACCAACCGCAATACGTCCGAAGCGCTTGCGCCGAGCGCCATTCGAATCCCGAGCTCCCGAGTCCGCTGCGTTACGGCGAAACTCATCACACCGTAAATACCAATCGACGCCAACAACAACGCTACACCTGCGAATATACCCAGCAGCAGCATATTGAAACGTCTTTGAGCAAGCGCCGTGCTGATGCGCTGAGCCATCGTCCTTACATTGGAAACGGGCTGGTTACTGTCGACCGATTCAATCGCTCCTCGAACTGCGCCAGTGAGAGCTTCAGGTTGAGTTGCAGTGCGAGTAACGAGATACATAGGACCAATCGTCGAAGTGGCAGTAGAAAACAGTGGTTGCAGAAAGGGCAGATAAACTTCCGGCTTTGCGGGAATATCCGGGCCGAGGTGCTTGACGTTTCCTGCCACACCGATGATCTCACACCAGTTCGGCTTTCCTTCACCAAGCCCGCTGTATGCGATTCTTTTCCCGATGGCATCTCGTGACCAATAGCGATCGGCTAATGCCTGATTGACTATTGCTACTCGCGGCGATTCTGAATTGTCTCGTTGAGTAAAAGCTCGGCCGCGAAGGAGGGGAATCCCCATCGTGGAAAAATATCCGGAACTGATAAAGCGCAACTCTTCATCCGGGCCCGGCTCGCCTTGAATAACATTGCGGCCCTCGATTTTAAAGCTTCGATCGGCGGTTGACCCGCTTAGCGGCAGCACGTTGATTGTCGCGGTCGATTGGACTCCGGGTTGCGCTTGTATCCGTTCGATTAAGTCCTGGAAAAATCGGGTCTGTCGGTTGAAATCCGGATACTTCGAACGTGGCAATGAGAGCCGCATAGTTAAGAGGTTTTCCGCATTGAACCCAGGATCGGCGACTTGCACCCGGATGAAACTCCTTATCATCAACCCGGCGCCTATCAGCAACACAACAGATAGAGCCAGCTCCGAGATGACCAAGAGTCCGCGCAATCGCTGTCTCTGGCGACCGTCCGTTGAATTGCGACCCACATCCTTCAGTGTTTCGTTGAGGTCGGGCTTTGAGAATTGCATCGCAGGAGCAAGCCCGAAAAGAAGGCCGGTCAGAAGGGAAACACTCATCGTCACCGCAACTACTCGAGCATCAAGCGAAATCTCATTGAGCCGCGGAATGCTGGCCGGACTCAGCGATACCAGAAACTCCACACCCCAGAGCGCCAGGAGTAATCCGAGTCCGCCGGCGATAATCGCGAGTATCGTACTCTCAGTAAGAAGCTGACGAATCAGGCGCACGCGAGTCGCTCCAAGTGCGGTTCGAACCGCAACTTCTTTTTGACGCGCGACGCCCCGCGCAAGCAACAGGTTGGCTACGTTCGCGCAGGCGATCAACAGAACGAACCCCACGGCGCCGAGGAGAATAAGCAGTGTCGGTCGGACTTCGCCCACGATGTCGTCCCGCATCGCGATGACTGATGCGCCGTAACCTGTTCGATAGGTGCTTGAGTGCTCGATGCTCATTCGTTGCGCGATCGTGTTCATATCGGCCTGGGCACGATCGATCGAGACTCCCGGCTTTAATCGCGCAACGACGTTCAGGAAGTGGGAGCCGCGATTATTCTCGGTGAGTAACTCGGGATCAATGGTCAGAGGCAGATAGAGTTCCGTATCGGGATCTGGGAAACGGAAGTCGAAAGGCATGACTCCGATGACTTCAATGCTCTTGCCGTCGATGTCGAGAGTCTTGCCGATCACATTTGGTTCACCAGCGAAGCGACGTTGCCAAATGGAATAGCTAAGAACGGTCACTTGCGATTGCCCCGGCTGATCCTCATCCGGTGCGAAGCCGCGTCCTATTATGGGGTTGATGCCGAGGACTGGTAGAAGATTCGGCGAAAGAAGAGACGCGCGGATGCGCTCGGGCTCATCACCCCCGGTGACATTTACTCCCTGGAAGTCGTATGCGGCGACCTGATCAAAAGAATTGTTTTGTTCTCTGAAGTCAGCCAATTCCGGAGCGGAGACGACGATCTTTTCGAGACCGGTCTGGCGGAGGCTACTGTAGATAGTGACCAGTCGATCGGAGTCTTTGTAGGGCAGTGGACGAAGGACAACCGAATTGACAACGCTGAAGATTGCGCTGTTTGCTCCAATTCCCAACGATAAAGCAAACACTGCTACCGCGGTGAAGCTCCGGTCTTTTAACAGCTTTCGAACGCCGTATTTAATGTCTTGAAACAGAGAGTCCATGGGGAATTGAGTCATTGAATCATTGAATCATTGAATCATTGAGTCATTGAATCATTGAATCATTGCGGATTGCCGATTTGCGATTTCCGATGGCTGATTACAACTCGCAAAGGCCAAGCGGAAATTGGCAGCCGCAAATCGACCTTCCGCAATCTGAATCTGAATCGGCAATCTGAATGTGAATCTGCAATCTGAATCTGCAATCTGAATCTGCAATCTGAATCTGCAATCTGAATCTGCAATCGCCTTCGTTAATCGTCAATCAAAAATCACCAATCTCCATCTTCAATGATCCTTGTGCTTCTTCTCCGCCATCTGCTCGTATCGTTTGAATCGCGGATCAGACCGCAGATTATCAAGATCCTCATCGCCGTTTACGTAGTCCCCAACATCGAAACCGGCGTTCACCGACTTCTCGAGAAATTCAAACGCCGCGTCTCGATTGTTCATCATCGCGTGGCCGCAGGCGATGTTGTAAAGCGATGTCGGTTTCTTATATCCAAACTGAAACGCCTGCTCGAAGGCCGAAATGGCCTTGGTATGTTCGCGGGAGTAATGAAGCGCATAGCCCAGGTTGAACCAGCCGCGGCCGCTAGTCGGATTTTCTTTGAGGAAGGTTTCGTAGGTTTTTATAGCCGGCGCCCATCGTTCCTTCGAGTATTGTGAGCCGTCAGAATGCTGGTTGAATTGCGACAGCGACAACACCCGGCTGAGCTCCTGAATATTTTTGAAGCGGGGTTCGCCTCGTAAGCTTGCTATGTCCGGATCGTCTCTGAGTCTTCCGCCGTCGTCGAACCCGGCATTGACTGCTTTCTCGAGCCACTCAATTCCAAGGCTGCGATCGCCCTTGAGCGCATAAGCG
>Ga0126382_10000948_pt1 | contig 11624 bp, 12 predicted proteins | sample PanSoiMetPlot_30_FD_92548 | JGI IMG/M metagenome (GOLD analysis project Ga0126382, IMG submission 92548) | Tropical forest soil microbial communities from Panama - MetaG Plot_30 | ecosystem: Environmental > Terrestrial > Soil > Tropical forest > Bulk soil | place: Panama | collected 2016-02-17 | reverse complement strand
TGCGGATTTCGGTGGTGGCGAAGATGAACTTGGCGTGCGGCGGCGGCTCTTCCAGCGTCTTGAGCAGCGCGTTGAATGCCTGCGTGGAGAGCATGTGCACTTCGTCGAGGATGTAGACCTTGTAGCGCGCGCTCACCGGAGCATAGCGGATGGCATCGTTGATCTGGCGCACGTCGTCGACGCCGTTGTGGGAGGCGGCGTCCATCTCGATGACGTCGATGTGCCGGCTCTCCATGATCGCCTGGCAGTGGGTGCCGAGCTTCGGCATCTTGATCGTCGGGCCGGTGACCGAGCCGTCCGGCAGCTCGTAGTTGAGCGCGCGGGCGAGGATGCGGGCGGTCGTGGTCTTGCCGACGCCGCGCACGCCGGTGAGGATCCAGGCCTGCGGTATGCGCGCCGTCTCGAACGCGTTCGAGACGGTGCGCACCATGGCGTCCTGACCGATGAGGTCGTCGAAGGTCGCGGGGCGGTATTTGCGCGCGAGCACCCGATACGAGGCCTCGCTCACGGGCTCGCCGGCCGGCGCCGGCGTTGCCGCGGCTTTGGGCTTGGACTTGGCCTTGGATCGATCTGCGGCGTCGCTCATGATGCCATCCGGTCCGCCGCCCCGACCCGGGTCCTTGCGCCTCGAGTGTCTGCGCTTCGAGTAATTGCGCTTCGCGGGGAAATTAGTGGGAGGCTGACGAGCGACCCGAACCGCGCTCGTTAGGGCTGCTTCCTTCCGGACCTGACCCGGTTGGCGAGTGGCTCGTCCACCGCCAACCTCCCGCCCCTATATCGGCGGAACGGACCGAGAATGCAAGCACTGGGAAGGCGCGTTCCACCGCCGCTTCAGGCGCCATTTTGGCCGCAATCAGGTCACGCCCGCCCGCTTGAAAAACGCCGCGATGGCGGCGAACGCCTCGTCCCCCTCCTTGAACATGCCGGGGAAGAAGTAGAAGCCGTGCGGCATCCCTTCGCGCACAAAATGCTCGACCTCCTGCACGCCGGCCTCACGCAGCTTGCGGGCGAAGGCGCGGTTGTCGTCGACGAGCGGGTCGGCCGTGCCGGTGGCGATGAATGTGGACGGATAATTGCGCAGGTCGGCGCGCGCGGGGCTCGCGTGCGGGTGGGCCCAATTCTTGCCATGCAAGAGATAGGCCCCGCGAATGAAGCCGATGAAGGCGGTATCGTAGACAATCCCGGTCGGCGCCAGGCGCTCGAACGACTCGTGCTGCTCGAAGAAAAAATCGGTAATCCCCGCCAGAACCACCGCCGCCCGCGGCACCGGCAGGCCGGCATCCCGCGCCGTGAGCGGAAGCGCGGCGGCGAAGTTGCCGCCCGCGGAATCGCCCCCGACCGTAGTGCGTGCGGCATCACCGCCAAGCGTGCTGGCGTTGACCTGCATCCACTTGAGGACAGCGAGGCAATCATCGAGGCCAGCAGGGAACGGCCACTCCGGTGCCAGCCGATAATTCACGCTGACCACCACCATGTTGTTGTCAGCCGCGAACCGGCTGGTGATGTAGGCGGTATCCTCGGATTGACCGATCGTGAAACCACCGCCGCGCACATAGAGCATCATCGGGCACGAGCGTCCGGCGCCGGAGGGGCTGTAGACCTGACAGCGAATGGGACCGGCCGGCGATGGGACGGCGAGCTCAGAGACCCTGATATCCGGATAGACCTCTGCGGCGCTCCTGGGCAGGTCCGCGGGGTCGATCGGCCGGTCTCGGCCGATATAGCCGGTGCGCACGGGATAAATCATCATGTCGCGCAGCGCCACCGGCGTGCGCATCGTGGCGAGCAGCCGGTACATGGGCGCCGCCGGATCGGACGGCTCGAAGCTGGAGACGCCGGGGCCGTTGGGCAGGCGATCGACGAACACGGCTCCACCCTGCGGGTGGCCAGCACCCGAACTTGCGCTCATGACAGCCCTCTCCAGGTTTCCCCGCAGCTGTGCCGACGCAGCGCGGGGAATGCTATATCTCGCCGAAGTCCATCTCGTTTCAATGACGACTGCAAGTTCAGGATTGCGCGATGTCCTATGAGCCCACCTGGTCACTGAATCCGCAACTCGCGAAGGACACGGTCGAGGTCGGCGACCTGCTGCTGGCGCGCGTGCTGCTCATGAACGATGCCAACTTTCCCTGGCTGCTGCTGGTGCCGCGCCGTCCGAACGTCAGCGAGGTTTTCGATCTCGACGAGATCGAGCAGGGCCAACTGGTGAGCGAGATCACCCTGCTGGCTCGGGTGCTCAAGGACGTAACGACGTGCGACAAGCTCAACATCGCCACGATCGGCAATGTCGTGCCGCAGCTGCATGTCCACATCGTCGCGCGCCGCCGCGACGATGCGGCCTGGCCGCAGCCGGTCTGGGGCACCCTGCCGGCCCGCCCTTATGAACCCGCCGAGCGCGACCTGCTGATCGCGGCCATTCGACAGGAAGTTGCCTTCGGCTAGTGCGGTGGCTCTGACGTTCCGATCAGTCTCGCAGCACGCCTTGTCATTGGAACGTCAGAGCCAAAACCGCACTAGAACCATAAGCTTGCTAGTGTCCCTTTGTTTCCGACGTTCGCAAAAGTGCGTGCTGCAAGGTGATGCGAACGTCGGAAACGGGACCCTAGAGCCGCGACGTTGCACCCTCGCGTCAGGCATGCGAGCGTCGGCGCCCTTTGGAGTCGCTGCATGTCCCCTCGCCCCGATCTCGGCCCCAAGCCGTACCTCGGCTATACCGCAAGCCTGATCGATCGCGCCGCCGAACGGCGCACCGATGCGGCCGCGCTCGCGGCGCTGGAAAGCGATCCGCGCGCGCGCAGCTATGTCGTCGGCGGCGAGATGGTGGTGCTGCGGAAGGCGGCGGAGAGTACCGACCCGCTGTTCACGCCGGCAGAGGCGCGCGGGCTCGGCCGTACCGCCGAGACGGTCTTTCTCGGACTGCTCGAGGGCGCCCCGCGGTTCGCGGTGGCGCTCGATCCCGCCGCCGCCGAGGCTCTCAAGACCGCCGGGGAATTCGTGGTCACCGACCTGCGCTCGATCGCGGTGGGCGGCCTGGTCGCGCCGGAGCACTTGCCACCGCTCGCCGAAGGCAAGGCGCTCCTCAACTGGCACGCGCGCCATCGCTTCTGCTCGAATTGCGGCGCCGCCAGCAACCCGGTCGAAGGCGGCTGGCGGCGCGACTGCCCGTCCTGTCGCATGCCGCATTTCCCGCGCACCGATCCGGTCGCGATCATGCTTCCGTTCGACGGCGAGCGCTGCCTGCTCGGCCGCTCCTACCGGTTCCAGCGCAGCATGTGGTCGTGTCTCGCCGGCTTCGTCGAGCCGGGCGAGGCCATCGAGGACGCGGTGCGGCGGGAGACTCGCGAGGAAGCCGGCATCATCTGCGGCCGGGTGACGTATTTCGCTTCGCAGCCGTGGCCGTTCCCGACCTCGCTGATGATCGGCTGCCATGCGCAGGCGCTGTCGCATGAGATCGTCATCGACCGCTCCGAGCTCGAAGATGCCCGCTGGTTCGATCGCGAGGAGGTCGCGAGCATGCTGCTGCGCCAGCATCCCGACGGCCTGACCACGCCGCCGACGGTGGCCATCGCCTACCACATCATCCGCGCGTGGGTGGAGGAAGAGGTTGACTTCGGCTGACGAGGGTCCGCCTTCGCGAGCACCAGTCATTCTGTGCGCCGGCATCATCGTGCTCGACGAGGTGTTCCAGGTCGAACGCTTTCCGCAACCGGACGGGAAAACCCAGGCGCAGGGCTTCTTCGTGGTCAACGGCGGCTGCGCCGCCAACGCCGCGGTCGCGATCGCCCGGTTGGGCGGGCGCACGGCGCTCGCCGGCCCGCTCGGCGGGCCCGCCGGCTTGGACGCCAACGGCGACCGCGTGCTCGCCGCGCTCGCACGCGAGCGCGTCGACTGCGGCGGTTGCGAGCGCCTGCCCGGCGTGTCCACCGCACTGTCCGCGATCTTCATCGATGCGCAGGGCGAACGCATGATCGTCACGCATCGCGACGATCGGCTGGCGGCCGCAATCCCCGCCGATCCAGGCGGCCTCGTTGCAAGCGTCAACGCGGTGCTGGCGGACAACCGTTTTCCCAACTTCGTGCGGCCGATCTGCGCAGCGGCGCGCGAGCGTGGCCTCACCGTGGTGCTCGACGCCGACCGGCCGACGGAGGTGTCCGAGGACCTGTTCCAGATCGCCACCCATGTGGTGTTCTCGGGCGAGTGCTTGCGCGCCACGACCGGTCTCGACGACCTTGGCAAGGCGCTCGGCCGGATCGCCGGGATCACCCGATCCTTTCTTGCGGTGACCAACGGCCCGCAGGACGTGCTGTGGCTCGACGGCGAGACGATCAGGCGAAGCCCGGTCTTCGCGATCGACGCGGTCGATACGCTGGGCGCCGGCGATGTCTTTCACGGCGCTTTCACACTGGCGCTGGCCGAGGGCCAAGGCGTGACGGCGGCGCTGCGTTTCGCAGCGGCGGCGGCCGGGCTCAAATGCGCGCGGCTCGGCGGCAGCGCGGCGGCGCCGCAGCGCGCTGAGGTGGAAGCGCTGCTCGCGAAAGGCTAGCTCGGTCCGGTGGCGGCCTGCGGAACGGCATTGCCGGGAGCGGCGATCGCACCGCCCTCTCCTGCCGGGGCATTTGCCAATTCAGCATCGACCCGCGCCTCGATCGTCCGGCGCACCCATCCCGCAGCCATGATCGCCAGCACGGTGATTGCGATCCCCGCCATGAGATCGACGAAGTAGTGGCCGCCGCCGATCGGCGTCGACGCCAACATGGCGCCGTTCACGATTACTACCAGCGGACGGACCCAGCGAATGGGCCACAGCGCCCAGGCGTAGAGCACAGCCGACGCCGCGTGAAAGCTCGGGAAGGTGACGATGCCAGCAAGCTGGAACAAGTCGAGGTGGCGCAGCAATCCGTCGCGAACAAGCGGAAGATCGCGTGCGCAGTCGAGATAGGTGGCCGGCGTGATGTTGGGATGATCGGCGGCGGTCAGACCGAGATGATAGTAGACCCCGATCGCGGGGACGAAGATCGAGATCACGGTCGTCGCGATCAAGGTGAGCGCCAGAGCCAGAGTGTATTGCTGCAGACGGCAGAACCGCCCGAGTGAGGCCAGCAGCAGCGGCACGATGAGAACCTGCGAGCCGATCATCGCGTAGGCCTTGGCGAGCAACGCCGACAGCAGCGGACGTTCGTCAACGAAAGCGAGATAGCCGCGCCAATCGAGCCCGAGTGCCTGGTCGATGGCATGGAGGTTGGCATCCTGCAGCGGCAGCGCCGCGGACGCCGCGACATAGGTGAGCGGCGCCATGACGCCGGTGATCAGGACGCCCTGCGCAATCGAGCCCAGCATGAAAACGACGATCGGGCTGCGACGCTTCGGCGCCTTAGCGCTGCGATACGCGAAGCCGGCATAGATGGCGGCGACGCTGAACACGGTGCCGGCGCCGGCCAGCCCGATCGAGAAATCGGTCGCCGTCACGCCGAACGCCAATACGGCGCACATTCCGGCGATCGGGAGCCAATTCAGCTCGAAAAATCGCCATGCGGCCAATGATTCTTTGCCCGCCATTGCCCCGGTCTTCTTCGACTTCTTCTAGCCGACCGGGCAACCTTGCGGGACGGGACTTAACGTTGAAACAACATCGTCGAAAATTTTTCATGACACGCCGGTTCTTGTTTGTTCCTCATCGGCGCAATCGACGGGACGGTAAACGAAATCTTGCGCCGGGATTTCGCGGCGACGCACTGCCGGCTCGTTGTGCTTAACGCTTTCGCAAGCCGGGCAAATATAGGTTGCGGCGAGCGGCGAAGGCGCCATGTCGATCAGTCATTGGGACATCCGAACGTCACGTCCGGTCGAACTGATCGGCTTCGGTCTCTGCGTAGCGAACGCCGTCTATCTGGTGGCGTCGTTCGTGCAAGGCTCCTTCCTCATCGACCCCGCCGGCCACGGCATCCCGACCGATTTCGTCAACGTATGGGCGGCCGGCCGCCTCGTGCTCGACGGCCAGCCCGCCGCCGCCTACGACTGGGCGCTCCACAAGGCGGTCGAGGATGCGGTCATCGGCTATTCCTTCGACGGCTACTATGCCTGGCTCTACCCGCCGCCGTTCCTGTTCGTGGCCGCGCTGCTCGCCACGTTGCCGTTCGCCGCGGCGCAGGTCCTGTGGTCGTTTGCGACCTTTCCGGCCTATGTCCTGGCCATCCGCACCATCGTCGGCGACCGTATCGGCATTCTCCTCGCCTGCGCGTTTCCGGCGATACTGTCCAATTTCATGGTCGGTCAGAACGGCTTCGTCAGCGCCGCGCTGCTCGGCGGCGCGCTGTTCTTCATCGAGCGACGGCCGCTGTTGGCCGGCTGCTTCCTGGGCTTGCTCACCTACAAGCCGCAGTTCGGGCTTCTGTTTCCACTGGTCCTCGTCGCCGGTGGCCAATGGCGGGTGTTCTTCGCGGCGGCGATCGTTGCGGCGCTGCTGAACGCGGCGTCCTGGGCTGCCTTCGGCACCAGCAGCTGGATCGCGTTCGTTCACTCGCTGCCGATGGCATCGCAAGCCATCCTCACCGAAGGCCAGGCGGACTGGCACAAGCTGCAGAGCCTGTTCGGCATCGTCCGCTCGCTCGGGGGCAGCGAAGCGCTCGCCTGGTCGCTGCAATGCGCGCTCATCGCGGCCAGCGCGATCGTGCTGTGTGCACTGTGGCGCAGCCGCGTCTCGTTCGACGTCAAGGCAGCTGCGCTCGCGACCGGCGCGCTGCTTTCGACGCCGTATCTCTACCTGTACGACTACGTCACGCTGGCAGTGCCGATGGCGTTTCTGGTGCGCGCGGGCCTCGCCGCCGGCGTCCTGCGCGGGGAGATGATCGGCATCGCCGCCGCCAGCCTGCTCATCCTGGTCTTCCCGTTCGTGGTCGTGCCGATCGGTCCATTGGCCATCCTGATCGTGGCTGCATTGATCGGCAGACGCGCGCTGCTCGAGCTCCGGCCGCACGCCACACCTGGCCTCGCGCACGCCTGAACTTGCCTCAGCCGGCGAGGACGCTGCGCTTGAGCTCGACGATGCCGTCGGTCGACAGCCCGCGCGACACCATCTCGCATCGCCAGGCGCCGGGCCGTCCGTCGATGAAATAGAGGTTGTACGCCGCCGAATCGTACTGGCCGCCGAGATCGGCTGACGCCGACGGCACCCCGATCGCGGGCACCGGCCGCGGCGCGTCGAACCACCGCAGCGAATGGACATGCTCGTGACCGTAGAGCACGAGCTCGGCGCCGTGCTCCTTGAGCACCGCGAGGAAGGCGTCGCCGTCGAGCAGCCGCTCATTGTGCCATTCCGGCCGGATCACCGGCGGGTGATGGATCAGCACGACGCGAAACGCGCCCTCGCGCCGGAGGCTGGCGGAGAGCTCGGCAAAGCGCGCGAGCTGCTCGGCGCCGAGCCGGCCGGTCGCCCGAAACGGCGGCGCCGGCACCGCCGTCGACAGCCCGATCAAGGCCACCGGTCCGCGCCGGCGCAGGAATGGGAACACAACCGCCGCGGCCGACGCCGCACCGTCGCCGCGCATGTAGTCGGCCCAATGGCGCTGCGGATGGCGCGCCTTCGAGCGGACGTAGGTATCGTGATTGCCCGGGACCAAGGTCACGTCGTGGGCGGATCCCAAGCGCTCGAGCCACGACCGCGCCGGCCGGTATTCGGCGGCGAGCGAAAGGTTGACGAGATCGCCGGTCACCGCGATGTGGTCGGCCGCACGCGACTTGACGTCGTGAACGATCCGGTCGAGCACCGCGGTCAGGTGAAAGTTGCGGCGCTTGCGGTGCCAGTTGATGAATCCGCCGAGCCGTTTGCCCATGAGCTCGAATGGATTCGGCCACGGCAGCGGTGCGAGATGCGGGTCCGAGAGGTGCGCAAGAGTGAACATGGCCTCGACATCAGCCCGCCGGACACCGCCGGTTACCATAAGATCGACGCAGCGGCCGTCGCGCCGCGGCATCGGGATAGCCTGCTGCCTTAACCTCGTCCGCAGTCCCAGCCACGTCTCTGGACGAGTTTCACTTGCGATAGAATAGTTTTCTAGCTAGACGTTAAAGCAACTTAAAAAGGATTAAATCATTCTACCAATCCGGGTGAGCTGACATTTATTTCCCTCATACGGGATTTGCGCCATGGATGCGATCGATCGCAAGATTCTCGCGCTGCTGCAGCAGGACGCCTCGCACTCTGTTGCCGAGATCGGCAATCTGGTCGGCCTGTCCTCGACGCCGTGCTGGAAGCGCATTCAGCGGCTGGAGGCCGACGGCGTGATCCAGCGGCGCGTCGCGCTCGTCGATCAGGACAAGATCGGGCTCGGGGTCACGGTCTTCGTTTCGATCGAGACCGGCGATCACTCGCAGGACTGGCTCGACCGGTTCGCCAACGAGGTCGGCGCCATGCCCGAGGTGATGGAGTTCTATCGGATGGCGGGCGACGTCGACTACATGTTGCGAGTGGTGGTGCCCGATATCCAGGGGTACGACAATTTCTACAAGCGGCTGATCGCGGCGGTGCCGCTCAAGAACGTCACCTCGCGCTTCGCGATGGAGAAGATCAAGTCGACGACGGTGCTGCCGATCCCGTGAGGGGGTGGCGACCTCCGCGATCCCGCTGGCTTCAGGAGACGCTACGGGTGACGACGTTCGAGAGCCGCGGGGCCATGTAGATCTGGTCGGAGAGATTGATCGTGCCCTGCGGCAGACCCAGATAGCTGAGAATTTCCGCACCGACCGGCGGCTGATAGGCGTAAGAGACCTCGCTCCAGATCAGCGACGAGTTCGGGACCTTGAGCGCGGTCGGCACCGACACCACATCGTTCGGCTGATGCATCGCGCTGCCGCCGAGCGTGTCGGACCACACGACCTTGGCATTGCCGTTCCCGTCGATATCCACGCGCGACACCGTTACTTTCAGCTTGCTCGAGTCGTAAGGGGCAATCACCGACGCCGACGCACCGAGCAGGTTGGTCATATCGGCGTTCGTGATGTTCTTCACCTGCGAAGCCAGGTCCGCGACCGTGCGCGTCGTGAGCGTCACCTTGCGATCGGTGCCCACGGCCTGCGAAATCTCGGCGGTCCCGAGATAGAGCGTGAGCATCAGCGGCAGCAACATCGCGAACTCGACTGCGGAGACGCCGCGCTCATCGCGGTTGAAACGGGCGAAGTATTGCGAAAGGCTGAGCGGGAAGATTCTCATCACACGGCCTCGGTTAGCAACCGGAAGAAGTGGAAAACGGCTCGTTGCGGAACGCGGCGGTGGCGGCAAGGAGGCGTTTGCCGCCGGCGAGGTTCGCCAGGCCGTCGAGCCCGAGCAGCGAGACATAGACCGGGTATTGATAGAACAGGCGCACGACCACGATGTCGCAGGCCGCGCCGGGCTGATACGAGAAGTTGGGCTGGAAGTTCTTGTTAGCGTCGATCGGGCTCGGCATCGTGACGCTGGCGAAGCTCGAGAACTTCCTCACATCGACATAGACCCCGTTCTGGCAATCGAACAGGCCGTAGATTTTCGAACAGACCGCGTCCTTGAACTGAGCCTGGCTCATGGCGGCGCCCTGGGCCTGACCGGTCATGATCAAACGCGCCGAGTCGGCTACCGCGGTCTCGAGCGCCTGTCCGGCGAAGAACACGATCGCCGTTTCCATGATGGCGAAGACGAGCGCGAGAAACGGTGCCGCGACGATGGCGAATTCAACTGCCGCCGCGCCGTCCTGCTGGCGAACGAAGCGGCGCCCTACGGACGCTGCTGCGAGCCGCCGAACGCCATTTGCGAACTGTGTTGCGATGGACTCGAACATGGACAACCACTCATCGCTGCTGAGCTTTTGAGCTTGCAAGTTGAGCAGTAACAAAGAGGTGTTGTCGAATTGTTGCAGTAATTACCACCAATGCCGGCAACGCAATTCAGATTCCGCTAACCACCATCGCCGCCGGCGACGGCCGCTCCTGAAATCGGCCTGTGCGCCCGAGAGCTCGCACTCCGCGGCTTATCTTGCTGCCGCGGCTTGCGCCTGGGTATTGCGGACGGTGGTCTGACCGATCGTTGAGGTGAAATAGGCGTTGCTGTCGCCGAGCGTAATCCGCCGCTGGCAATAGGGCGCGCAGCTGTAGGTTTCGCGCTCGATGCCGCGGTGGAGCGTGACCACGTGCTCGCGCGGCCCCTGCACCTCGATGGTCTTTTCCATCAGCACGCTGCCGGATCGATCGAGCGCGATCATGTTCGTGGAGCCGTAGCCCTTGCCGGTCACCACCATGAGGCTGCCGGGCTGCAGCGAAGCGTCGGCGATCAACGGATTGCCGACCACGACCGTCGCCACCTTCTCCGGCAGCTTGATGAGCTTGGCCTGGTCGAGGAGCACGGTGACGTCGGCAGCGTGTGCCGACCGGGGCGCGATCATCGCCACCGCGACGGTCGCAAAGACGAACGCAAGAACAAGCCGCTTGACCACCAACGCCATCGAACACTCCCGCGCCTTACGCATCGTCGGCCACAAAGCGCCGCCGAATGGGCAGGTCCCTACTGATTGCAGTTAACGCGAAAATGGTGAATGAACCGCAAATACCGGTGCTGAGAGCCGAAGTTCGCACGTTTCGTGGTGCGGCAGGGTCCTGCGAATCGTCGCAATCGGGACACCGGCGCGACCGCCCAACCGTCACTGCTTGAACGGATAGAGCATCTGCCGGCCGAAGCTCGGCGGAAAGCTCGGATCGGCGATGCCGTAGGCGTCAGGCAGCTCGTTCTTCGGCATGTAGAAAGTCCCGAACAGAAGGTCGAGGACCGGGAAGGTCGACGCGAAGTTCTTCTCCCCGCCGCGTTCCGCCATGGTGTGGTGCCAGCGATGGAAGACCGGGCCCGCGAGCACGTATTTGAACGGGCCGAGCGTCCAGTTGAGGTTGGCGTGCACGAAAGCCGAATGCGCAACGGTAAACGGCCCGAGGAACACGAACACGTTCGGCGAGATTCCCGCCAGCAGCAACGCGACGTCGGTGGCGACGCTGCCGAGGAAGATGTTGATCGGATGGAAGCGCGCCGCCGATATCCAATCGAGCTCTTCGGATGAATGATGGACCGCGTGGTATTTCCACAGCGGCTGATGATGAAACGCCCGGTGAATCCAGTACATCATGAAATCGGAGCCGACGAGGAAGATCACCACTTGCAGCCAGAGCGGCAATTGCGCGAGCGGTCCGTGGCCGTCGGCGTAGAACTCGGCCAGCCCCTCCCCGGTCGTGATGCCGAACAGCAGCGCGGCGCCGAGCACCAGGAGCCCGATGCGCAGATAGCGCGCGAACAGCGGAATGACGAACCAGTAGCAGAGGTCGGTGAGAAGCTCGCGCTTGCGCCACCAGGGGCGCCCCGGGTTGCAGGCCCAGAAGAAGGACAACACGGCAAAGGCGGCACCGAGCGCGATCGAAATCGGCAAGACCGTCAGGAGCGTCCCGCCCATGCTGTGAACAACCGCGAGGATCTCCTCGATCATGACGCAACAACTCGACTGACGAACATGGCCGCGGCCGTTGGTTCCGGTATCGGTCTCGAGGGTTAAGATGCCGTCAACGGCATCGCTCGGATCTTTGCGTGCCCGGACACGTGATCGGCGCTGTTTTTGGCTCCC
>Ga0126382_10000947_pt1 | contig 11632 bp, 8 predicted proteins | sample PanSoiMetPlot_30_FD_92548 | JGI IMG/M metagenome (GOLD analysis project Ga0126382, IMG submission 92548) | Tropical forest soil microbial communities from Panama - MetaG Plot_30 | ecosystem: Environmental > Terrestrial > Soil > Tropical forest > Bulk soil | place: Panama | collected 2016-02-17 | reverse complement strand
CCCCGCGCGCGCACTTCCTCGACGTTGCCCATCATGCGGTCGTAGCACGCATCCCGCGGGGTGAGGGCGACCACGGGCATCCGCTCGTCGATGAGGGCAATGGGACCGTGCTTCATCTCACCGGCGGCGTAGCCCTCCGCGTGGATGTAGGAGATCTCCTTGAGCTTGAGGGCTCCCTCCAGGGCGATGGGATAGTGGAGGCCGCGGCCGAGGAAGAGGAAGTTGTTATAGGAGGCGAGCTCGGCGGCGAGTGCGGCCACCGAACCCTGCGACTCGAGCGTCTCCGTGATGAGCCGGGGCAGCTCGGCAAGCTCCGCCAGGCGCTTGTGGCCATCGCTCGTGCTGAGGAAGCCCTTCTGCAGGCCGAGGGCGAGAGCCATCAGATAGGCGGCGGTCACCGTAGCCGTGAAAGTCTTGGTGGAGGCGACCCCGATCTCGGGGCCCGCGTGGGTGTAGATGACTCCGTCGGCCTCTCGCGCCAGCGCCGATCCCACCACGTTGGTGATCGCCAGGACCGGAGCGCCGCGCTGGCGTGCCGCTTTGACCGCGCCGAGGGTGTCGGCGGTCTCTCCGGACTGCGAGATGGCGACAACGAGGGTGTCGGGGCCGAGTCGCACGTCGCGATAGCGGAACTCAGAGGCGAGGTCCGCCTCCGCGGACAGACCCGTGAGCCGCTCGACCATGGAGCGCGCGATGAGCGCGGCGTGGTACGACGTGCCGCACGAGACGAGGTACGTGCGGTGCAACCGGCTCACCAACTCGGGGGTGATGTTGGCCTCGGGGAGATCGACCGAGCCGGTCTCGAAGATGACGCGCCCGCGCATGGTATCGGCCACGGCCTGCGGCTGCTCGTGGATCTCCTTCAGCATGAAGTGGGCGTAGCCGCCCTTCTCAGCCATCGCGGCGTCCCAGGTGACGAGGGACGCGGCCCGCTCCACGAAGCGACCGTCGAGCGAGTTGATCGACAGGGTGTCCCGCCTCACCACGGCGATCTCGTCATCCTCGAGCAGGACGACGCGCCGGGTGTGGGGGAGCACCGCGGGGATGTCGGAGGCGACGATGGTCTCGTCGTCGCCGAGGCCGACGACCACCGCACCCGCTCCTCTCTTGGCCACCACGAGGCAGCCGGCCTCGGTGGCGGACAGGACGCAGATGGCGAAAGCGCCACGAATCCGCCGAAGGGCGGCCGTGACCGCCTCAGGGAGGGTGAGGCCGGTGGTGAGGAAGCGCTCGATCAGATGGGCGACCACTTCGGTGTCGGTCTCCGAAGTGAAGCGATGCCCGTCCAGCTCCAGCTCCGACTTGAGCTCGAGGTAGTTCTCGAGGATGCCGTTGTGGACGACGGCCAGCCGTCCGCTGCAGTCGCGATGCGGGTGCGCGTTGTGGTCGGCAGGGCGGCCGTGCGTCGCCCACCGTGTGTGACCCAAACCCACGGTGCCCCGCACGGGGTCGCTGGCGACGAGTCGATCGAGGCCGTCGATGCGGCCGGCGCTCCGGCGCACCTCGAGACCACTCGCCGTCTGGATGGCCAAGCCCGCGGAGTCGTAGCCTCGATATTCGAGCCGGCGCAGGCCATCGAGGAGAATGCTCGTGGCCTCACGGCCGCCGATGTATCCGAAGATTCCACACATCACGATGCTCCTTTTCTCTCAGGCACCGGTGGTGCGATAGTAGGCGAGCTTCATCGCGTAGGTGGGCAGGTCGAGCTCCCACGGACCGCCGCGACGTAGCTCCAGCACCGGGGTATGGATATCGTTCAGGCCGCGCTGAGTGGTGACCGCGCAGGTGAAGCCTGCCTCGCGGACCAAGCGGATCGCAGTCTCGTTGTAGTCGTCGGGTCTGCCGTTCGGAAAAGCGAAGCCGCGCACGGTTCCCCCCGTGAACTTCTCGATGGCGAGTTTGGAGCCGAAGATCTCCTCGCGCGCCTTCTCGGGGGTGACGCGGGAGAGGATGGGATGCGAGACGGTGTGAGCGCCGATCGAGAAACCAAGGCCCCGCAGGGCATCGACCTCGTCCCAGCTGAGCATGAGGCGCTTGGGACGCTCCGGGCTCGGGCGCAGGGCCGCGATGAGCGCTTCCACGGAGGTGACGCGATCCTCGTCCGGTACGCGCCGGAAATGCATGAACGCCTCCTTGAGGGCAGCGAGCCGTTCGCTCACCGTGCCGAGGGACAGCAGCCGTCCGTCGGAAAGCTCCACCTGGCGCACGGTGGCGGACTTGAAGGCGAGCGCGAGGCGGTCGGCCCAGAGCGCGTGCGGCGTGCCGATGTGCCCCGTGACGAGGAAGATCGTGGCGGGAAGTCCCAGGCGCTTGAGGATGGGCGCCGCGTGGGTGAGGTTGTCGCGGAAGCCGTCGTCGAAGGTAATGGCCAGCGCGTTCCTTGGCGCTCGCCCCTCCTGCAGTCGCGTCGCGAGGTCCTCGACGGTATGCACCCGGTAGTGCCGGGCGATGTGCGTCATGCGCTGCGCGAACACGGAGGTGGGTAGCGCGGGCAAGAAGGGGTCGTCGTCGTCGTTGACGCGATGGAAGGTCAGGATCGGCACCGTCGGCCGCGCGTGCATGAGGGAAGCCCCGCGCACGATCGGGCCCATCAGGCCCCCGTGGTAGGCGGCCCGGGCCATGCCGCGGATCATGGAGGTGCGGAGGCTCACCGCGCATCTCCGTGGCGCTGGTGCCAGAGCTCCAGCATCAGCAAGATCCAGAGCCGATCGCCGTAGAACGGCGTGTGATCGGACTCGTGGAGCCGGAAAAGCTCTTCCACGGCGCCGGGGGTGAAATAGCCGCGCTCGAGAGAGCGGCGCGAGAGCAGGGTGTCTCGCCCCAGCTCTCGGAAGCCCGGATGCTGCTTGAGCCAGTCGCTGGTGGGCAAGCCGAAGCCGTGCTTGACCTTGGCCAGCGTCGCCTCGGGAAGGAGATCGCGGAAGGCCCGCTTGAAGATGTGGCGCTTCTCCGTGCCCCGCACCTTGTAGTGGGCGGGGATGGTAGCCATGAACTCCACGAGGGGATGGTCCAGGAAGGGAAAGCGCACTCCGACTCCCGCCGCCTCGGCCGTCCTCGTCACCTTGAAAAGGTCGTTATCGGCCAGGGTGATTTTCAGATCCACGTGGAGGAGTCGATTGAGCTCGGCGGTGCGTCCGGCCGAGGCGAAGTGGCCCCGCGCGACGCGAAGAGGCCAGTCCGCGGTGATGCGCCCGAGGAAGCCCGGATCGAGGAGCCACTGCCGGCTCTGGGTCACGAAGAACTCACTCGAATAGAAGCGGTCGGGATTCGGAGCCGAGGCACGCTCGACGTAGCGACGCGCTTTGCCGACGAGGCCTGGGGTCTCCGCCGAGAACCGACGCACGGTGGGCTCGATGAGGCCACGTCGGAGGAAGCCGGGAATACGGTGATAGCGGGCGAGAATTCCCTCGCGCCGGTAGCGCTCGTTGCCGCCGAAGATCTCGTCGCCGCCGTCGCCCGCCAGGAGGACGCGCACGCCGGCCTCGCGCGCGTAGCGGGCGCAGAGATAGGCGGGCAGGGCCGAGTTGTTCCCGAACGGCTCGTCGTAGGCGCTCACGATGTCGGGAAGGCACTGCAGCGACTCATCGGCGGTGATGATCCTCGAGTAGTGAGCGGCATCGAAATGGCGGGCGGCCAGCTCCGCGTACTCGAGCTCGTTGTAGCGCTCTTCCTGGAAGCCGATGGAGAAGGCCTGAACCCGCTCGCCAGTGAGTCGGCTCATGAGACCCACGACCGCGCTGCTGTCTGTGCCGCCGCTCAGGAACGCGCCGGTGTCCTTGACCTCGAGCCCGGTCAGCGTCTGGCGCACGGCTTCTGCCGTCTGCCCGTAGATGGCGCGGGCCGCTTCGGCCTTGTCCAGTCGCCGCTCGCTGTACACCACGTCCCAATACTGGTGGAGGCTGACGCGGCCGTTCTCCCACACGAGAATCTGGCCAGGGGCGAGGCGGCGGACGGCCCGGTAGATCGACTGCGGGGCGGTGACCGTTCCGAAGTTCAGATAGGCATAGACCGCGTCGGCATCGAGGTCCTGGGAGAGCCCGGGAAGCGCTAGAGGAGCCTTGACGCGGGAGCCGAAGGCGAGGCCTTGGTCGCTCACGGCGTAGTAGAGGCGACGGAAGCCGAGGCGATCGGCGGCGAGAACGAGCCGGCGACGCGAGGGGATCCACAGAGCGATGCCGAAGGCCCCCCGGAGCTGGCCAACGAAGTTGACGCTGTCCTGCGCGTGGAAACGCTCCAGCCATTGCGCGAGAGCCGTACCGTCCGGGGCGCCAGGGAGCTCGTCGAGGTTGGTCAGGTCCACATCGGCCATCAAGACCGCGTCGCCCGATCGGCCGTTCACGACTCCGCTCCCGATGCCGGCGAGCACCCCCCCCTGGACGTCGATCCGAACGGGAGGCTCGGGCCCCGTGGCGCCGCGGAGAAGTGACTCGAGGACCGCGCGCTCCACCGTCCGCGCCGGATCCCGGTAGACGACGCCGCCGATGAGGTTCACGCGGCGGCTCCCTGTCCGCGGAGTCGCCGGACCGTTTCGAGAACCCGAGCTTCCACCGTGTGGAGCAAGGTGCCGTACATGCCGGGCCGGAAGATGCGCAGCCGCCCGAGCTCATGAGCGCCACGGGCCCAACGAGACTTGTAGTCGTTGTCGCCCGGGCCCATGTCGTACTCGTAGACAGTCTCGCGAGCAAAGAGGGTGCGGATGATTTCCGCCGACAGGTGGGTGCCCGGCGAGAGATCGGTGGGGACTGCCGCGTCGAAGTCTGCCCGCAGCGCGTGAACCCGCCCGTCCGCCTCCAGCTGATACTCGGTGGCCACGGGCAGGCCGTCGATTCGCATGATCCAGAGACGCAGCCAGCCCTTAGCGCTCGCATGCACGGTCAGCTCCCGGAAGAACTGAGCCATGCCGGGCATGTTGGCGATGGCGACCGATTGGGAGGCCTTCCAGCTCCGGGCGGAGACCGCGACGAGATCCGCGAAGACTGCCGAGTCGGGGGCCACGGACCGGTGCTCCTCGACCGAGATCGCGCCGGTCTTGGCGAGCCGGTTTCGCACGTTCCGCACCGTCTTCTTGAAGCGCTGACTGGTGCTCGTCCAGAACTGCTCCCAGGTGCCCGTGGTGTTGAGGTACGGCGAGTGGAGCGGTGAGAGCGGCTGCCAGCGATAACGCCCGGCCAGCCATCCCGGAAGAGCCTTGGCCGTGGCCGAGGCAGCGGGCAGGCTGCTGAGCGACATCACGTCCCAGTCGCTGCGGGAGCTGAAGTCCGCCATCAGCGCCTCGATGACGGGCTCCGGGCGTCCCACGATGAGCCAATCCGCGAACGCCGTATCGGGAGCGTTGAGCAGGCCCACGAAACGAACGGGCAGGCCATGAAGCGCACCGCTCCAGTGCACGAGCGGCACCAGCGCGACCGGACCCGCGCTGTCCTCAACGAGGAGGGTCTCGGGCCGTCGGCCCGGGCCCGCGGCTCGCCAGCAGCAGCCGAACCATTCGTGGCTGAGGAAAGGCGAGGTCTGGCCACTTTCCGTGGCGACCGCCTGCCAGACGGGCGCGATTGCCTCGAAGGCCTCGAGCGTGTCGAGACGGCGTACCTTCACGCGCTCACTCCGGCGTCTCTCCCGCTGCGATGCGGGCGACCCTGTACGTGGCCGTTCACCGTCGCCTCAACTACGTCGCTCAACCGGCCCGCGGCGGCCGTCGATGAATAGTGGAGGCGGATGAAGGCGCGGCCCTTGGCGGCCATCGCCTCCCGCAGGGTCGGCCTCTGCAAAAGCTCGATCAACCGCTCGCTGAATCCCGCGGGATGAGCTTCGACGAAGATTTCTCGTCCGTGCTGAAGGGCGAGACCATCGATGCCCTCGGGCGAGGTGACCACGGGCACTCCCGCCGCGATGGCCTCGAGCAGGCCGCGCCGGGTCTCCGTGCCGAAGCGCCTGGGAGCCACGGCGACCGTCGATCGCCGCAGGAGGCCCCGGAGGCTACTGACCGGTGCCGACACCTCAACGCCGGGGAGGCTGGCGAGACGACGGGCGAGGGGAAAGAGCGACTTGCAGCCGACGAGGAGCTTGGTACGCGTCACCCGTGCGTGGACGCGGGGGAGGATCTCGTTGCAGAACTGCGAAGCGGCTCGCGCCTCGCTCTCTCGTTCCAGGCAGGGATTGAAGGCGATGACCGAGGTGCCGCCGGCGCGGAGATGGGGAGAGGGCTCATCGAGATCGATGCCTTCCGGGATCACGGTGACGGATGCCGTGGGAGCGAAGGAAGCCACGAGGCGGGCGGCCTCGGGGGTGGTGACGAGCGAGCGCGTCGCGTGACGGGCACCCATGCCCTCGACGACTCGGAGCCGGTCCGCCTCTGCCTCGTACACCCGCGCCTTGAGGCCGGAGAATCGGCGGGAGCGCTCGCGCCACCACTCTGAATCCAGATCGCCGAAGTCCACCACGACGGGGACGGCAGGCACGAGGTCGAGCGCGTACGGAATCATGCTGGTGGAGGTGACGTAGGCCACGTCGAAGGGCGCGGCGCGGAGGCGATCGCGGATGCGGGTGCGCAGGGCGGCCGAGCTGAAGTAGGCGACCTCGGCCGAGGAGCCGGCGGCCAGGTGGGCCACGCTCCACAAACGCTTCCATCGATTGGGCACCACGGCGAACTCGAGATCGTCGAATTGCTCGCGCAGGGCGGACACCGCGGCCACCGGATTCGGGTGATCCGTGGCGCAGGCGAGGGTGAGGCGATGCTCCTTCGACAGGTAGCGCGCGAACTGGTGCAGCCGCTCGTTGGCGAGCGGTCGCCGCGTCGTGGGAAGCCAAGGGCCGAGCATGAGGATGTTCATGGGCCGTCCAGGTCAGGGGAGATAGCGGGTGAGCGCTGGGCCCAACCGGCGAGTCAGGGCGAAGGGCGCGCGTTTCCAGGCCTCGACGGCGAAGCGCATCTTCGGATTGGCCGGACTCACGTTCGGAATCGTGGCGCCGTTGAGGAGCACGTACTGATAGGGCAGCGGCTGCGGCTCGAAGCCCCAATGCCGCTTGAAGTTGTAGGGTCCCGTGCCTTCGCGGCTCCGGCCGAAATCGAACACGCGATAGCCGGCATGGGCCACGTGGCACATCAGCTCCCAGTACATGAAATCGTTGATGGCGTAGGGGAAGGCCTCGCGGAGAGCGCCTCCGTAGTAGGGCAGGGCCTGATCCTCGTAGAGCAGGGTGAGCACGCCCGCGAGCACCCGCCCGTCCTTCCAGATGGTCAGGAGCTCGCATTCCTTCCCAAACTCCTGGGCGATGGCCGTGAAGAGGCGCCGCGGAAACACCGGGGAGCCCAAGGTGTGCACGCTATGCGCGTAGACCTCGTAGAAGGCCTCGAGATGCTGCATGCCGAACTCGCTGCGGAGCCCGAACTTGGCGCCCTGCCGGGTCATCCGGCGCTGCTTGCGTGGAATGGCCATCAGGTTCTCTTCGTCGTCAGCCGTGATGGGGCGAGCGAACGTGACGTAAAGGGACTTGGTCGGGAGATCGAGCTCCTGACCACCCCGGTGGCGGAGCTCGACATAGCTCGCCCCCACCTCGCGCGCGAGGTGGCCAGCGTGGTCGAGCAGAAGCTGACGGGCCGCCGCCGAGCGAGCGCAGATGCCACCGTACACGCCATAGGGCACGGAGATGAGGCCGCGGCCTCCCAGGAGACCGCGCACCTCGAAGAGAGGCAGCACGCCTTCGATACCATGCTCACCCACGGCCATGACGTAGTGCGGGCGATGGCCGAAGCTCGCTTCGACGGCCTGCTTCCAAGCCACGAGATGAAAGGGGCTGCCCGCGGGAGTGGACCGCACGAAGGCGTCCCATTCGATGGCCTCGCCGGCCAGCGGTCGAATCGTGAGAGGCATCACCTCGCCTCCAGCAGGATGGGCACGATGCGCGACGCCGCCTTGCCGTCCCAAAGCTCGGGAAGCTCACCTGCCTGCCACTGCCCGTCGGTGGCCCGACGCCACTCCGCGTGGATCACGCTGGGGTCGACACCAATGACCTTGTTGGTGCCCCGAGTCACCGTGATCGGTCGCTCCGTGTTCTCTCGAAGGGTGAGACAGGGTACGCCGAGGGCGGTCGTCTCCTCCTGGATCCCGCCAGAATCCGTCAGGACGCAGCGAGCGTTCGCCATGAGCTGCAAGAAATCGAGATAGGGCAACGGATCCGCGAGACGAAGATTTGGCATGGGTGGCAGCTGACCGTGGAGTCGTTCCAGTCGCTGCCGGGTACGGGGGTGGACGGGGAACACGACCGGGCTCGTCTCCTGTATCGCGGCGACCGCTCCCAGCAGGCGGCGGAGCGTGGTGTTGGTGTCGACGTTACTGGGCCGGTGCAGGGTGAGCAGGCTGTACGCCCGCGGCGCCACGGCGAGCCTTTCCAGCACGTTGGACGCGCGGGCCCGCTCGCGGTAGCGGAAGAGCGTATCGATCATGACGTTGCCGACGAAGTGGATCCGCTCGGCCGGCACCCCTTCCCGCGCGAGGTTCTCGTTCCCCGCGGGCTCGGTGGTGAACAGAAGATCCGAGATGGAATCGGTGAGCACCCGGTTGATCTCTTCCGGCATTTGGCGATCGAAGCTCCGTAGACCTGCCTCTACATGAGCAAGCGTGATGCCGAGTTTGACCGCGGTGAGCGCCCCCGCCAGGGTGGAATTGACGTCGCCTACCACCACGACGACATCGGGGCGGGCCTCGGCGAGCACCGGTTCCAGACGGAGCATGATCTCCGCGATCTGCGCAGTGGCCGTCGGCGCTTGCACGTGGAGGTTGACGTCCGGGTCCGGGAGCTCGAGATTGGCGAAAAAGCTGTCCGACATCGGGCCGTCGTAGTGCTGCCCGGTATGGATCAGGAGCGTGCTCGCCTCGGGCCTCGTGCGGAGCTCGGCCACGATGGGCGCGATCTTCACGAAATTTGGGCGGGCCCCGACGATGGCCGCGATCTTCAAAGCGCCTCTCCGGCCTTGAGCATCCCCGTCTTCTCGAGTACGTCCCGGGCAGGCCCGAAGCGGAAATCCTTGAGGAGGCGATGGAGTTTGACCTCGGTGCTGCCCGTCTTGATCTTGTGGCGGACACGGGTCATCACGCCGACTCGCACCTTCGGCTGATGCGCATCGAGCTCCCACGGGTGCAGGTACACGATGGCGGGCTGGTTCTCGTGCTTGTTGAGATGTCGAATGGCCCGACGGGTCATCGAGTACGGAAAGAGTCGAAGATAGCCGCCGCCCGCCACGGGCAGGCGGCGCCCGAGGAGGAGGATGGTGGACATGGGGAACTCCGCGATGCCGGGCCCGTTCATCACCGGTATGCGATGAGGGAATCGGGGAGCGTCGGGGATGCCGTAGCGATCGTGGACGATGGGGAAGATGCTCGAGTCGTAGAGGAAGCCCGCTTCCCAGAGCACCTCGAGGCTCCAGAGTGTCTCCTTGGTGATCGAGAAGGTGGGGGCTCGGAATCCCACCACGGCGGTACCCGCGGCGTCCTCGATCGCAGTCTTGGCGCGCTGGACATCCTTGGCGAACTCCAGACGGGTCTGGCGATGGATCATCTGATGCCCGTAGCCGTGGCAAGCCACCTCGTGCCCGCGTGCGGCGATGTCCTGCACCAGCGCCGGATATCGCTCGGCCACCCAGCCCAGGACGAAGAAGGTGGCGTGGGCATCGGCATAATCGAGGATGTCGAGGAGGCGCTCGGTGGTATCGACCACGCGGCTGGCCAGGCCCGGCCATTCCTCCGGCCGCACGGTGCGGGCGAAGGCCTCGGCATGGAAGTACTCTTCGATGTCGAACGTCAGGGCGTTGCGCATGCTCATCGTGCGCCGGCGAGCGCCCGCCCTCCGATAGGCTCCGCATCGGTCAGCGCGCGCACCACGCGCGCGAGCCCCATGGCGAGAGAGACACGCGGAGTGCAGCCCAGCACGTCCGTCGCGAGATCGGTGGCCGCCTGGACCTGGGTCGGCGCCGCCGCCGGACTCCGGCGGACGCCGACCAGAGGAGGGATCTTCAGGAGATGATAGAGGAGGTGCAGGATCTCCAGTACGGAGGACATGCGCCCGGAGCCGATATTGATGACTTGTCCTACGGCACTCGCCACCTCTCCCGCCGCCCACGTCGCCTCCACCGCGTCGTCCACGTAGGTCAGGTCCTCGGCCGCCGCATCATCGTGGGACATGGTGGAACGGCGCTCGAGGAGCGTCTCGATGAGGTCGGGGATGAGCGCGCCGTCCGTGGCCGTGGCTTGTCGGGGACCATAGACGGTGAAGTAGCGCAGGGTGACCACGTCGAGCTGATGAATGGTGCCGTAGGTGCGGCAATACATCTCCGCGGCCAGCTTCGAGGCGGCGAACAGCGATTCTGGTCTGAGGGGAGCGCGCTCGGAGACGGGAAGAGTATCGGGCGTCCCGTACACCGCCGCGGAGGAAGCGAAGACGAGCCGCGACACACCCTCTGCCACCGCGGCCTCCAGCACGTTCAGCGTGCCCTGGACGTTCACCGCTTGCAGCTCCGCGGGGCTGAGCCGACCGAGGGCTGCCCCCGGTAACGCGGCCAGATGGAATACGGCGTCCACGTTCCGCGTCGCCTTCCTCACCAAATCCCGATCGCGAATGTCCCCGATGACGACCTCGAGACGCCCTTCAGGGGCCACGTCGCGAGCGGAATCCGACGGTGAACGGAACCGATGGGCGGCCCGCTGCAGATTCCGAAGCGAGCCCGTGGAGAGATTGTCCAGGACACGGACGGCCGCCCCGCCGTCGAGCAAGCGATCGACGAGATGGGACCCGAGGAATCCGGCGCCGCCCGTGACCAGGATCGTGCTCATGGCCATCTCAGAGGCTGACGATGGAGGACCGCGTGCCCCGGAAGGCCTTCATCGCATTACGAGTGTCGACGACGAGGGGCGCACGCTCCGCAATGGTCGCGTAGTCGAAGCTCGAGTGGCTGGTGAGAATGAGCACGCAGTCGGCCGCGGCCAGCGTGTCAGGAGTGGCCTCGACCGCGGTCAGCTTGTGCCCCTCGACGGCGAGCTGCGGAGTGAACGGATCGGCGTAGCTGACGTGCGCGCCCTGCTTCATGAGGTGCTCGATGATCTCGAGAGCAGGCGACTCGCGGATGTCGTTGACGTCGGCCTTGTAGGTGACGCCCAGCACGAGGATGGACGAGCCGCGCACCGGTCGCCCGCGATCATTGAGCGCTCTCGCCACGAGGTGCACGACGTGCTCGGGCATGGCTCGGTTGATCTGGTCGGCAAGGGCGATGAATTGCGCCTCATAGCCCGTGAGCCGGACCTTCCAGGACAGATAGAGCGGATCGACGGGGATGCAGTGCCCGCCGATCCCGGGACCGGGATAGAAGGGCATGAACCCGAACGGCTTGGTCGCGGCCGCCTCGATGACCTCCCAGGGATCGACGCCAATTTTCCGACACGCGAAAGCAAGCTCGTTGGCGAGGGCGATGTTGACGCTACGGAAGGTGTTCTCGAGGAGCTTGGCCGTCTCGGCGACGCGAGGGCTCGAGGCCTCGAATACGCTGGTCGTGACGTGGCGATAGAGACAGGCCGCGAGCTCGGTGCAGGTCGGGGTGACGCCGCCCACTACCTTGGGGATGTTGGCGGTGGTGAACTTGCGATTG
>Ga0126382_10000946_pt1 | contig 11638 bp, 14 predicted proteins | sample PanSoiMetPlot_30_FD_92548 | JGI IMG/M metagenome (GOLD analysis project Ga0126382, IMG submission 92548) | Tropical forest soil microbial communities from Panama - MetaG Plot_30 | ecosystem: Environmental > Terrestrial > Soil > Tropical forest > Bulk soil | place: Panama | collected 2016-02-17 | reverse complement strand
GCAATATCAAGACCAATCGTGCTAACCTCGCCCATGGACGGCTCCCCTCAATGTGGTTTGCTTCGGCAAAACCACCCTATGGCACTCTTGATGCCGCAGAGTGGGCGCCGTCCACAGCATCAATAACGGACATCGCACCAGCTCATGTGAATGTCCGCTTTACTTCTGAGAGCGGACATTGCCTGCCGCGTTGTCGCAGTGTCGCTAGAAACGACGCCGTTTGCGCGCCCTTTGCGCCAAGTACCGCTCGAAATCTTTAAGCGGTTGGGACCTAGGGGCTTGCTGCATCAAATTTCGATGCTTGCCACTGATAGGCGTGCTTTTCGTTGCTCCAAGCTGGGCGATGCGCCTTGATGAAATCTTGGGCGCATTTAGCGAACGAAATTGACTTCGCTGCATTGAGCGCGGCTTGCGTCTTCGTGGCTTAACGGGCTTCGATCGGGTCTATGCCTTGCCGTCGAAGCTTTCGGCACTCACCGGCAAGTTCACGGGCTTGCTCTAGGCTAACAACAAAAAACGAGCCAAGTCCCATCTCGCGTGATCTGCCGCAGACCTTGCCTGTCTCGTCTCGGACAGGTTGACCACTCTCCGGATCACGATCCTCGGTCCAGTAGCGGAATATCCAGCTGCGGGCGCCTGAGTTCGTGACTTGGAGGTAAAGGCCGCCACCATCCCCATAGCGGCCCGGCTCCTTCACACGCGCGACCGTCAGCGCCTTTAATTTCCCAATCAGTCTTCCCACTTGTTACCCCAAAAAAACCCCCAAATCGGTTGCCGATTCTGATCGACGGCAGCCGACGTGGCAAGATTGCAGATGTGCAGAATGCCCAGATTTATCGGGCTTTTCCGACGGCGACCGACGACAGCCGACAGTAAAGATTTTCCGGCGCCTCCTATGTCAATGGTGCGAACCTGCGCGTCTCCGGTGCACGCTGATCCGCCTTGCGCTCGGCGTTCGGCCGCCTATTATCGCGGCCGAAATTCCATCCTGTATAACAAGCAATAGCGTTATCAAGGAGTGAAACATGGTCGCGGCAGTGCGCGTTCACAAAACCGGCGGTCCCGAAACTCTGGCCTACGAGGACGTACAGATCGCCGCACCCGGCCAAGGCCAGATCAAGATCAAGCAGCACGCCTGCGGTGTCAATTTCATCGATGCATATTTCCGGACGGGGATGTATCCATCCCCGGTCGGACTGCCGTTCATAGCCGGCAACGAAAGTGCGGGTGAAGTGATGGCAGTCGGCCCAGGCGTAACCGACGTCAAGGTCGGGGATCGTGTCGCCTTTGTCGGTCCGCTGGGCGGTTATGCGGCCGAGCGGCTGGTGCCCGCTGATCGGGCCGTGAAGCTGCCCGACAATATTTCCTATGATCAAGCTGCCGGCATGATGCTCAAGGGCATGACTGTGCAGTATCTGTTAAACCGCACATACAAGGTCGAGAAAGGCACCGTGTGTCTGATCCATGCGGCGGCGGGCGGTGTCGGCCTCATTGCCTGTCAGTGGGCGAACCATCTTGGCGCGACTGTGATCGGCACCGTCGGCTCCAAAAACAAGGCCGAACTCGCCAAAAAGAATGGCTGTCACCACACCATTCTTTATCGAGATGAAGATTTTGTCGTGAAGGTGAAGGAGATCACCAGCGGCAAGCTCTGCGACGTAGTATATGACGGCATCGGCAAGACGACCTTCCCGGCCTCGCTCGATTGCCTTCGTCCGTTCGGCTATTTCGTAAGCTTCGGAAGCGCGTCGGGGCAGATTGAGGCCTTCAATATCAATATCCTGCAGACCAAGGGTTCACTTTTTGCAACGCGGCCCACTCTCAATCACTACGTTGCAAAGCGCGCCGATCTGCTCGCAGCCGCGGCTGATCTGTTCAAGGTTGTCAGTTCCGGTGCGGTGAGAATCCCGATCAACCAGAAATATTCGCTCAAGGACGCGGCAAAGGCCCACAAGGAAATGGAAAACCGCGACACCACCGGCTCGTCCATTCTGGTGCCTCAGTAGCCGCATGACATCATACGCGGTGGCGGTGACTATGTTTCTCGCCACCGCAAATTATGCCTATGCCGGCAGCGTTTCCGACACCGAAGCGCTGGGGATTGTGCGCAAACATTGCGTGATGTGCCACGCGGCAAAGCCCACGCATGAAAGTTTCCGGGAAGCGCCAAAAAACGTCACCCTCGAAACGGCTGCGGACCTCAAAAAGTATGGCGCCCTAATTTTTGCGCAGACAGTCCAGACCAAAGCCATGCCGCTCGGTAATCAGACCGACATGACCGACGATGAACGCGCAAGACTTGGCCGATGGCTAAAGGAGCTGCCATGATCGGCGACGCGAAACCGTTTGGCGTCGTTGCCACGTTTGCGATAGGAGCGATCGCCCTTCTCGCCGGTCAGCTCTCCGGCATTGCGGCGTTGAGCAGATGGTACGGCCTCAACCTCACCCAGGTCGGTACGTTAAGTCAGGAGGGCTCTGCCATCGTATTGTTCATTTTTGTATCGGCCCCGGTGCAGATGGCAGTGCTGGCGCTGGCGGCGAGTTACAAAGGAAGTGCAGCAGAATATCTTGGCTATAAGCTGCCACGGCGCAGCGAATTGGTGATTGCTGTTGCTGTGCTGGCTGTTTTGATCGTTGCGGGCGACATCGTGAGTTGGCTCGCAGGTCGTCACATCGTCGACCGGTTTCAGACCGACATCTACCAGGCTGCCAAAAGCGCGAACCTGCTGCCGTTGCTCTTGGTCGCCATCATCGTTCTGATTCCGATCGGTGAAGAAACTCTCTTTCGCGGTTTTCTCTTTCGGGGGTGGCTGAGGTCGCCACGTCATGCTTGGCCGGTTATCGTCCTAACCGCCGCTATTTTTGCGCTCATTCACGTCCAATACGACTGGTTTCTCGTCACCCAGGTATTCGTCTTTGGTGTTTTGTTCGGATGGATACGTTGGACGACGGGTTCAACCATTTTAACTATGTTCCTGCATGGCGTGGTCAATCTGGAAGGCATGATCGAGACCGCACTGACTTTCAGGGGCTGACCGTCGATAGGATCCTGTCCGAGGGCCTTGCTAGATTCAAAGCAAGGCCGCGATACGGGCGATTGCGGGATGATGATTGATGCCGGCTGGCAGCCGCGGGAGCCCAATGACCTCGACGCCGGCAGCAAATCGTTCGATGCTGGCCACCGTATCATCCAATTCGACGGTGTCGCGCTCGCTTTCACTCACAATGATCGCTGCGATCATCAGCTTTCGCTGGGTCAAAACGTCAAGCGCAGTGAGCGTGTGGCTGATGGTGCCCAGATAGCCGCCGACGATAAGCAGTAGCGGAATGTTAAGCGCCGTCATCCAGTCGAGCACGGTGTGTCGGTGATCGAGAGGCACCATGATGCCGCCGACGCCCTCAATAAATAGAAGCCCTTTCGCGGCATTAATTTTTGTGCGACTGAATTCAACCAGTTTGTCGAAGTCGATGCTGCGCCCTTCGCGCGCGGCGGCAAGGTCTGGCGCTACCGGAGCGCGAAAACGCCATGGTGCAATGCGCTCTACCTCTTCGGCGGTTACCTGTCGTTCGAGTGCCGCCAACAGAACTGCCGGGTCGCTGGTTTGGGCAACCGAGGAGTCATAGCCGCTGACGATCGGTTTCAGTGCTTCGACTGGCTGGTTGGATTCGCGTAGGTAACGAACGAGCGCTGCAGTCACAAACGTTTTGCCGATATCGGTGCCGGTTGAGGTGACGAAATAGGAGGCCACGGTTCACGCCAGTATTTTTTCGCGCACAACATCGGCTAGCCGCTCTATTTGGTCGTCAGGATGCTGGGCCGTAAATGTCAGACGAAGGCGCGCCGTACCAGGGGGCACAGTGGGTGGACGGATTGCTACCGCCAGATAGCCTTCGTTTTCCAGTAAGCGTGATGCGGCTAACGCAGTCTCTTCATCGCCTATCAAGACAGGCACGATCGGACTTTGCGCTTCCGGAAGTTCGGCGCGCTTCGTGAAATCTTTCGCCTTTTGGATTGGCTGCGCCGCATAGTCCGGGTTTCGCTCAATAAAGTCCAGCGCCGCAATGGCGGCTGCCACGCATGCCGGTGGCAAGCCAGTTGAATAAATCAAGGTGCGCGCGCGATTGCGCATCAGTTCGATGATCGGTCCTGACGCACAGAGATAACCGCCATATGAACCTATCGCCTTCGACAGCGTGCCCATCTGCAGTGGGATCGGAATGTATGAGTTTCCGACGAAACTCGACCCATGGCCGCCACCGAGCACGCCGATGCCGTGAGCATCGTCGGACATCAGCCAGGCGTCGTGTTCCTCGGCGATCATCAGCAACTCGGCGAGTGGCGCCAGATCACCGTCCATGGAAAATACGCCGTCCGTCACGATCATTGCGTGATCGTGAAGGCCGCGATGCGCCGCCAAAAGTTCGCGCGCATGCGCGACGTCATTGTGACGGAAAGCCATTACTGTGCCGTGAGATAACTGCGCGCCGGCATAAATGCAGGCATGCGAGAGCTCATCAAGCAGAACCAGTCCGTCGCGCCCGACGAGTACCGGGATAATGCCCGTGTTAGCGAGATAGCCGGAACCGAACACGCAAGCGCCTTCAGTTCGCTTGAACTGCGCGAGGCGCGCTTCCAGTTGCGCATAAAGAGGATGATTTCCGGTGACCAACCGGGAGGCGCCGGAGCCCGCACCGTATTTCTCGATCGCTGCAATCGCCGCGCGCTTTATGTCTGGGTGCAGGGTCAGGTTGAGGTAGTCGTTGCAGGAAAACGACAACAGCTGGCGACCGCCACGCTCGATCCAGATGCCATCTTCGCGCAACGTTTCGTTCAACGCTCTATATAAGTGCCGGCGTTTGAGTTCGTTAAGCTTGTCATGGGCGAAGGCGTTAAGCGAGTGCATAGTGACCTTGCCAGGTAGCATGCCAGATGCTTAGCACGAACAGAGCAGGGACGCGTCAAATGGCGGGCCAAGCCAGTAAAAGTATGACGCCGGGCTGGTATAGCGCGGGCCTAGAGCATGTCTGGCTGCCCTACGTCCAGATGAAAACGGTGCCGCCTCCGTTGCCGGTCGTACGCACCCAAGGCACTCGGATTATGCTGGCCGATGGGCGCGAATTGATCGACGGCATCGCCAGCTGGTGGACGGCATGCCATGGCTACAACCATCCTCACATAAGACAGGCAGTCGAAGCGCAACTGGCGTCAATGCCACACGTTATGTTTGGCGGGCTCGCGCATGAACAGGCGTTTCGGCTTGCGCGACGGCTCACCGCGCTGATGCCAGGAGATCTGAATCGGGTGTTCTTTTCGGACTCCGGATCAGTAGCTGTCGAAGTCGCGATCAAAATGGCGATGCAGTATTGGATCAACCGTGGGCTACGCCAGAAAAGCCAATTGATTGCATTTAAGGGCGGCTATCACGGCGATACAATGGGCGCCATGGCGTTGAGCGATCCGGAAGCGGGCATGCACGCTACGCTTGCGGGTTTGCTGCCGAAACATCACATCTTGGATCTGCCGGATAGCGACGCAACAGTAGCAGCGCTAGAAAAAGCGCTCGCGGAAGCCAATGATGCGATCGCCGGTATCATTATCGAGCCATTGGTGCAGGGCGCCGGAGGGATGATGTTTCACGATGTGCCTGTACTTCGGTGTCTGCGCGCGCTCGCCGACAAATACCGCGTCCTTGTTATATTCGATGAAATCTTCACCGGATTTGGCCGCACTGGGTCATTATTTGCATGCGAGCAAGCAAAGGTCGTTCCCGACATCATCACGCTGTCCAAGGCGCTAACCGGCGGTACGCTTCCACTCGCAGCAACGATCGCATCAAGCAAGGTATTCGATGCATTTTGGGCGGACGATCAAACCAAGGCATTGATGCACGGGCCAACTTACATGGCGAATGCGCTGGCATGTGCGGCTGCCAATGCGTCTCTCGATCTGTTCGAGAAAGAGCCTCGCATGCGACAGATTGCCGAAATTACGCTCGGGCTGGAGCGCGGCCTCGGGCCTTGCCGTGGTCTACCCCGAGTGAAAAACGTGCGTGTAAAGGGCGCCATCGGCGTGGTCGAACTCGACGGCATCGACGATCTAAATGGCTTACGCGGGCGCTTCTTAGAGGAGGGCGTATTCATCCGGCCGATCGGCAATATCATTTACCTGACGCCGGCCTTCACGATCGCCGCTGACGAGCTGAAAATTCTGACCGACGCGGTCGTCAAAACCGTGCGCGAATTGAGACAGTAGAAAGCGCTTAGTCTTATCGGATTTTAGGCTTTTAGAATCCTACCGCTATGCCGTGCAGATCATATTCGTCGGCGTGCTCGATTTTGACCGTGGTAATTTCGCCAACCCGTAACGGCCGCCGGCTGACCACGAAAACAGAGCCATCGATCTCCGGAGCATCCGCCATAGAGCGGCCTTTGGCGGCCGTCGAACCGATCTCATCGATGATCACCTTCTGACGGGTGCCGACCTTGCGCTTTAACCGACGGGTCGAAATTTTTTGCTGGGCTTGCATGAAGCGGTGCCAGCGCTGTTCTTTCACATTGTCCGGCACCGGCGTTGCCATATCATTGGCGACGGCGCCTTTCACCGGTTCATATTTGAAACATCCGACTCGATCGAGCGATGCCTGTTCGAGCCATTCAAGCAACATGTCGAAATCTGCGTCGGTTTCGCCAGGAAATCCTACAATGAAGGTCGAGCGCAGGGTTAGTTCCGGACATTGCTCGCGCCAGCGCGTGATCCGTTCCAACGTCTTTTCTTGAGCTGCCGGCCGACGCATTCGCTTCAGGATCTCAGGCGAGGCATGCTGAAATGGAATATCGAGATACGGCAGCACCTTTCGATCCGCCATAAGCGCGATAACTTCGTCGACATGCGGATACGGATAGACATAGTGAAGCCGAACCCAAATGCCGAGCTCGCTTAGGGCGCTCGCCAGATCGATGAAACTCGCGCGCACCTCATGATCACGCCATCTGCTCGCCGCGTATTTTATATCGAGTCCATAGGCGGATGTGTCCTGTGAGATCACTAACAGTTCTTTTACGCCCGCAACGACAAGCTTCTCGGCCTCACGCAGAACGTCAGCAGCCTGTCGCGAGACCAGGTTGCCGCGCAGGCGAGGGATGATGCAGAAAGAGCAGCGGTTGTTGCATCCTTCTGAAATTTTCAAATACGCATAGTGGCGCGGCGTCAGCTTGATGCCTTCCGGCGGCACAAGGCTGAGAAACGGATCGTGCTTTGGCGGAAGTGCTTTATGGACGGCTTCGACTACGGCCTCGTATTGCTGCGGGCCGCTGATCGCCAGAACATCGGGGTGGGCAGATGAAATGCTTTCCGGCTCCGCCCCCATGCACCCAGTGACAATGACTTTGCCATTCGCCTTGAGAGCGTTTCCGATAGCCGCGAGCGATTCCGCCTTGGCGCTGTCAAGAAAACCGCATGTGTTCACAATGACGAGATCGGACCCCTGATGCTGCCGCGAAAGCTCATAGCCCTCCGCGCGCAGGCGGGTGACGATACGCTCGCTATCGACTAATGCCTTTGGGCAGCCGAGCGAGACAAAGCTCACAGTCGGTGCGGCGGTATTTGATTTCGCGGTGGGATTACGCATGGGGGTGGTCGCGATTAGCGGCAAGATCAAGTACCGGTGGCATCATTCTGAGATACGGGAGAACTCGAAAATAACGACGTGAAGACAATGTTACCTACCCATTACGGAACGCTTCTGCTTCCGCGTAGAACTTCTTCTCCCATGCCTTTTGGTTGTCCAGGCCTTCGCGGATGAAAGGGGTGAAGACAGCCAGATGTAACAGCAGCCAGTTGATGAAATTGGCTGGAAAGCGCAACGGTTTCCGAAAATCGACGAACAACACCACGCGGGTATGCGGCGTATAGTTCCAGGCCTCGTGCACGTAGGCATCATCGAAGACTACCACCTCGCCCTCGCGCCATCGGTAGATGTCGTTCTCGACCCTGATACCAAGTTGCTCGCGGGGCTCCTGCACGATCAGTCCGAGATGCAGCCGTAGCACACCGTTATATGGACCACGATGGGGCGGCAGATGTTTCCCCGGTTCGACTACATCACGGTGATCAGACCCGGAACATTCTGGCAGATCCTCCAGGTTTGCGGGCACAGGCCGATGTTGTTCTTGGAGCGGAAGCCGTAGCCCGCCAGCATGAAGCTTTTCCAGCCGCTGTCATTGCTGATCGTTGAGACGTCAGCCGCCAGCTCGTGGAAGCCGGGCAGGTCTTCCTTTCGTGTGAGGACGCGCTCGAGCTCGGTACGGATGGCGAGCCACTCCTGTTCGATCGCCCGCGTCCACGGAAAAATCGACTTGTCGTAGACCGGGGGATTGCCGACCATGCTAAAAACAAGGTTGAGCCGTTCAGCCCAAGAAACGACGCTTATAAAGAGGCGCGTTAAAAAGGTTGGCCGCTCCATCGGTTTGATACCGGTGGTGCCAAATTTTTGAGCCGGGTTTTGCTCATGGTTAGCTTGCTGGCTTGCGACGATACTCAACCGGCCTTCTCCTTTGGCTCTCCTCAAACACTAGCAAACTGGGCCCATGGCGCTGAAATTACACAGCCATCCGTTAGATCATTGGCGGACCGGTTTGCCAGCGCTATCGTAACCCCGGGCAGAACGCGGATCACATAAAACGAATGGGCAGTCTGTTAAGGCTCTTATTTGTCGGCTGTTTGATGGCTGCTTACCCGGCGTTAGGTGGCGAAAGGACGGCGCCACGCTGGCGCTACAGCGCGGACGGTGCAGGGCTGCCGTTCCCACGCAGCTCGCGCGCCGAATCGGTCTGGGCCTCGGACTGGTGCTGGAACGATTGCGGATCGTACTGTGCTTGGGGTTTGGCCAGCTGCCTTAAAGAGGATTCTCAAGGCCGTTGTTTAAAGCTTACTGACAAGTGCGACCGCTATTGCCAACGCGTGTGCCGTACCAGAGGCGGGCCGCTCCTTCCGATCGAATTTCCCTGGGAATAGCGGGGGATCAAGCAAGCCGAAGTTTCACGAGCCAATCTGCAAATCGGCCGTTCGCGCTGATTATGAAAGGACAGCGGAGAGCTTTGGAAGCCAGCGATTTACAGAATGGCGGAAGGGGTGACCGTTTTTTCAATCCAGAGTTGTCCGATACGGTCCAAATCGCCTTCAAAAACAAGTGATTAAATAAGACTCTTTATCTTAGCAAGTCCGACTAAGCATCGTACCATCCGGCGCGCGATTCGGTGCCGAATGTGGGGCGCCGAGTTCGACGGAGGATTTTTGATGGCACGCCATCCCGACAAGGCGCTCTCGCTGGTGCGCATCAACACGATCAAACGCAAAGGCCGTTACGCCGCGACGGCAATGGCCTGTACTTGATCGTTGACGAGGCCGGCGCCAAACGCTGGCTGCTGCGTACCGTCGTGCACGGTCGCCGCCGTGACCTTGGCCTTGGTAGTCTCCGTCTCGTGTCGCTTGCTGAGGCGCGTGAGAAGGCTCGCATTATCGGAAAATCGCTCGCGAGGGTGGGCGATCCGATCGCTGCCAAACGCAAGGCCGAGCGATCCGTTCCAACTTTTTCTGAAGCAGCGCAGCGCGTTCAGGCCAAGCATTTCAAGGCTTGGCGTAATGCCAAGCACGAGGCGCAATGGATCAAATCTCGACTTGAAGCCATGCGTGACCTGTGGACTGGAGCGGGTCTCGAGGCGGTCGAAACGCGAGAGATATCCGTACAACGGACTTTCTCGAACTTCGAGGAATTTTGGGACATCACTGTGTCGGGCGCGCCAAGTCTCCGTCCGACACTGGGGGCGATGTCGCGTGCCGAAGTTGAGCTGCTCAAAACCCGAGTTCGTGCGCGTCTTCCAGGCGATGCCGCAGGACGTATTACTTACGGATCACGCGCGAACGCTGTAAAGGGTCGAGTACCAGCGTAAGTGTATTCCGAGGGATGTCCGCTATTGGCCCTTAGCGACATTGGAACCCCACTAGGCGACAAAGACGAATTTACTCCGCACGGCAGATTACAAGTGTCTTGCATTCGGAAATTCTGTTTCGATCACCGGACCTGGAAAAATCGCCTCAGCGCGGCGCACCAGCTCTTTTTCGTGGTGTCCGAAAAACACAAGGCCGGCGATGACCAACGCAATAGCCCCGGCCAATAACAGAATACTCACGAAACCAGCTAAACGTGTTATCTGCTCACCGAATACGTAAGCGCTGATACCAAATGTCAAAGCCCAGCAGACTCCACCGAGAGCATTCATGACTAAGAAATAATGCCAGCCCATGCGGTTGATGCCAGCAAGCAGTGCCGAGTAGGTCCGGAGAATCGCGATGAACCTTCCAAAGAACACGATCTTGCCGCCGTGTTGCATAAACAAATACTGACCAACTTTAAGGCGCGGTTCGTTCAAGTGCAGATAGCTGCCGTATTTAACGACTAAACGAAGGCCAATCACACGCCCGGCCAAGTATCCAAGGTTATCGCCGACTATGGCTGCAGTTGCTGCAACAAGCAGGACTGACATCAAATTGAATCGGTGCGTCGTTCCGGCGTACAGCGCCGCCGTTACCAGGGCCGTTTCACCAGGCATCGGGATTCCCATGCATTCGAGCATGATGACGGTGAACAGAATCCAAAGGCCATGAGCCTGAATCAATTCATGCATCCATACGTGCGGGAATGACTCCATCTTGGCCTTCAAGCCTCTGCAATATTGTGCCGTACTCCTGCTCCAGCCAGGACTTTGGCTGGAGCGCCACGTTTACTCACGCCACTTGCCGTAGCCGTGGATCGCTCACATGAGCATAAAGGGCCATCACGATCAGAACCGATCCTCCGACCACCATATTGATACCGACCAGCAACCCAACTGCCCATACCGCAGTCCCGGGCAGCCCGGAGACAACGACGGCTGCGAGCACAAGGTCGATCACGCCACTAAACACCATCCACTCCCATCGACCGGAGAGTTGCCGCTTGTGCTCTAAAGCGAACATGATGGTTGCAACACCTTCGATGATGAAGAAGGCAATTAACACATATATCAGAGCCAGTGCTCCGCTCCTTGGTACCGCGATCAATATGCAACCGATACCAATCGCCAAAACAGCAGACAGCAATGCCCACCAGAATCCTGGCGCATGTCGCCCCACCAACGTACTGATCAGGCCAATTAGTCCACTCACCACGAATAGCCAGCCAAGAAAGATATCAACCGCCCAAGTCCCGATAGGCGGGATCAGAACGGCCAAGAGACCAAGTAGAATGAGAATGACGCCTTCGACCACGATGAAGCGCCAATGTGCACGAACGGATGTTGTGAATGGCACATCATGCTCGTGGTTTGTTGTCATGAGTGTCATCTCCATGAAAACCGTGGTTTTTCTTTAGCTAGTATAGCTAGCTCACATGGCGTTCCCAAGTCTTGCCATACAGCGCTGCGGTGGTGATTTCAACCAACGATCATTTTCATGTACGTCGCCTATTGGCCCTTAGCGGACATTCCAACTGAACCGATGTCCGCTTTCGGGGTTAAGCGGACATGACGATTGCACTGCGAAATGTCCGCTTATGACCCAAAGCGGACTTTGGCATCGAAGCGGCGTAGGACCTGGACTTCT
>Ga0126382_10000945_pt1 | contig 11655 bp, 10 predicted proteins | sample PanSoiMetPlot_30_FD_92548 | JGI IMG/M metagenome (GOLD analysis project Ga0126382, IMG submission 92548) | Tropical forest soil microbial communities from Panama - MetaG Plot_30 | ecosystem: Environmental > Terrestrial > Soil > Tropical forest > Bulk soil | place: Panama | collected 2016-02-17 | reverse complement strand
CGCGCGTAGAGCTGGATCTGGCCCGTCTGGTCGCGGAGGTGGGCGAAGCAGGTCTTGCCGTGATGCCGGAGCGCGACGATGCGCCCCGCCACCGTGACGGGAGCGACCTGCTTGAGCTCGTCCTCTCCCGCCTCGCGATAGCGGCGGGCGAGATCGTCGCTCCAGTGGGTGAAGGCAAAGCGCTGGCCGAAGGGATCGATGCCGCTCGACCGCAGCGCCTCCAGCTTCTCGAGCCTCCGCCGGATGAGCTCGTTGGTCTCGGGGCGGGGGCCGGGAGGCGTGGGGGTGGCGGCCACTAGGCGGACTTCCCCGAGGTGAGAAACGCCTCGATGAAGGGATCGATCTCGCCATCCATCACCGCGTCCACGTTGCCCACCTCCACCCCGGTGCGATGGTCCTTGATGATCTGATAGGGATGAAAGGTGTAGGTGCGGATCTGGCTGCCGAAAGCGATTTCCTTCTTTTCTCCCGTGAGCTCGGCGAGTTCCTCCCGCTGCTTCTTCTCGTAAATCTGGTAGAGCCGCGACTTGAGGATGCGCATGGCCGTGTCCCGGTTCCGGAGTTGCGAGCGCTCGTTCTGGCAGGCGACCACGATGCCGCTGGGAAGATGCGTGATGCGCACCGCGGAGTCCGCCGTGTTCACCCCCTGCCCGCCCGGACCCGAGGAGCGGTACACGTCGATGCGGAGCTCCTCGTCCTTCACCACGACCTCCACGTCCTCGACCTCGGGGATCACCGCCACCGAGGCGAAGGAGGTATGGCGGCGCTTGGAGGCGTCGAAGGGCGAGATGCGGATGAGCCGGTGGACGCCGATCTCGCTCTTGAGATAGCCGTAGGCGTACTCCCCGGTGATCTCGATGGTGGCGGACTTGATGCCCGCCTCCTCGCCCGGGAGGAGATCCACGACCTCGGCCTTGAAGCCCGCGCGTTCCGCCCATCGCAGATACATGCGCGTCAGCATCTGGGCCCAGTCCTGGGACTCCGTGCCGCCCGCGCCCGGATGGATGGAAAGGATGGCGTTCTTCTTGTCCTGGGGCCCGGAGAGCACGATCTTGACCGAGAAGGCCTCGAGGTCTTTCTCGAGGGCAGCCAGCCCCTGTTCGATACCGGGAGTCTCGCTCTCGTCGTTCGCCTCCGTGGCCATCTCCCACAACACACGGAGGTCCTCGGCCTGCCGGGCGAGCTCGGAGAAGCGGGCGATGGTGCGGGCGAGATCCGCCCGCTCCTGCACGAGCGACTGGGCCTTGCGGCTGTCGTCCCAGAAGCTCGGGGCAGACATTTCCTGGTCGATTACCGCGATGCGCGACTCCTTGGTCTCGAGGTCAAAGATGCCCCCGGAGGTCCTGCATGCGCTTCTCGACCTCGGTAAGGTTTCGCTTCAGGTCCCCTAGCATTCGACGGTGCGTCCTCTCGCGAGCGCCACCACCCCGGCCGCCGCGGAGAGGGCGACGCACAGGTAGACGAGCCAATTGCCGACGCGCGTGTAGAGCGTCGTGCGGGAGCGCAGGGGCACCGATAGGGTGAGGAAGCCCCGCTGGAAGAGCGGCAGGGTCGGGCTGACGCGCCCGTCTGGCGTGATGAGGGCGGAGACGCCGGTGTTGGCAGCTCGCGCGATGGCGATGCGGTTCTCGACTGCGCGCAGGGGCAGCGTGCCCAGATGCTGCCAGGGCCCGCTCGTGCGCCCGAACCACGCGTCGTTGGTGATGTTGGCCATGAAGCTCGCGCCTCCGCCCGCGAAGCCCCGGAACAGGTCGGCGAAGATCACTTCGTAACAGATCACCGTGCCGAAAGGCGCTTCGTCGAGCCTGAACACCGTCTGGGTGCTGCCGGGCGCGAAATCCGAGATGAACTCCGCCCACTGCTTGATGAAGCCGATGACCGAGGCGAGCGGTATGTACTCGCCGAATGGTACGAGCTGAATCTTATCATACTTGCCGGTAATGCCCTGATCTCCCAGCAGAAAAGCGCTGTTGAGAAACTTGCCAGTGGGTCCGGGAAGGCGGTCCACCGAGCCCACGAGAATGGGGACACCCGTCTCCCTGACAAGGGAAACGAGTCGAGAGAGCAACGCGGGGTCGCCACGGAGGAAGATGGGCGCGGCCGTCTCCGGCCAGAACACGGCGGCGGGTCGGCTCTGCGCCGCCTGACGCGTCAGGCGCTCGTACACGCCGAGGATCTCCGCCTGATGCGCGGGATCCCACTTCTGCTCCTGCTCGATCACGGGCTGGATGACGGAGATCTGGACGGAGCGCGGCGCTCGCGCCTCCGGACCGAAGTCGTGCGCAAGGGTGCGCCACCCGAAGCCGAGCGAGAGCCCGAGCAGGGCCGCCGCCGCGATGGCGCCGAGCATGGCTCGCCGCGGCCCGAGGACGCAAAGGCCGGCGATGGCCGCGTTCACCGCCACGAGGAGAAACGAGACCGCGTACACGCCGCCGAGCTCCGCGATCTGGATCACGGGGAGAGCGGCGTGCTGCGAGTAGCCGAGGAGGCCCCAGGGGAAGCCGCCCATGAGCCAACCGCGGATCCATTCCCCGGCGACCCACAGGACGGGCGCAGTGGCCAGCGCCCAGCCCGCGCCGAGCCGGGGCCGGAGCCACGCGACTACGCTCCCCACGACGCCCAGGTAGAGGCCGCAGTACGCGGCGAGGGCGGTGATGGGCAGCCACGTCACTGGCCAGGGAATCGAGCTGTAGTTCTCGAAGGTGAAGTCGAGCCAGCGGAGCAGCACGACGAAGAACACCGTGCCGGCGAGCCAGCCGTCCCCGAGGGCTCCTCGCGGGCTGCGCCAAAGAGCGCCGCAGAGGGCGGGCACGAGCCAGAGCCAGGCGAGGAGATGCCAGTCCGTGGTGGGAAAGGAGAGCGCGCCCGCCACGCCCGAGAGCACGAGCGTGATCCATCGCGTCCATCCCTTCCGGAGGACGGCCAGCGGGCTAGGCTCCCAGGGCGAGGCGCTCGGCGAGGACGCGAGGCAGGCCGGCGGCGAGGATCTTGGCCGCGGCCGCCCTGTGGTCGTAGGCGACTCTCCGCAGCGTCACCCGCCGCTCCTCCTCGTCCCACAGCACGTAGGCGGCGCGGGGATCGCGATCACGGGGCTGGCCCACGCTGCCCACGTTGACGATGTAGCGTCGACCGTCGTGAAAGCTCACCCGCCGGTCGTGACAGCGGGGACCTCCGAGATCCTCGTGATCGGGTCCGGCGGAGCCGAGCGACCAGACGGCGGGACGGTGAGAGTGGCCGACGAAACACACGCGCGTGTCGAAGTCGCCGAAGGCACGGAAGCCGTCCTCGTCGGACAGAAGATAGTCCCACTCCTCCGGACGCCGCGGGCTCGCGTGGACGCAGGTCGCCTCGCCGATCGTGGCGCGCAGGCCGAGGCCGGAGAGGTAGTCCGTGTGGTCGGGCCCGAGCTGATCGCGCGTCCACAGGGCGGCCGCCCGCGCCGCACTGTTGAACCACCGCAGATCGAGCTTACCGAGGGCCCCGTGCTCGTGATTGCCCGCCACGATGCGGGCGGAGCGCTCCCCGAGGAGCTCCACGCACGCGATGGGGTCGGCGCCGTAGCCGACCACGTCGCCCAGGCAGAGCACGCCGAGCGCCCCCTGCCCCGCGGCGTCATCGAGGACGGCGGACAGGGCTTCCAGATTGCCGTGCACGTCGGAGAGAACGGCGTAGCGCACGAGGGACTCAGCCGGCGGGGCCGAGCTCTTTGTGGATGCGATCCAGGATGCCGTTGAGGAAGCGGCTCGACTCCTGCGTGCTGAACTTCTTCGCGACCTCCAGCGCCTCGTTGATGGCGACCTTGGGTGGCACGTCGGCACCCCACAGGAGCTCGAAGATCCCCTGGCGCAGGATGTTGCGATCGACCACGGCCATGCGCTCGATCTCCCAGTGCTCCGTGTACTGCGAGATCAGCTCGTCGATCTTCCCCTCGTGAAGCTTGGTGCCACGCACCAGTCCCTCGGTGAACTCGCGTACCTCGGTGTCCACGGGGTGCCGCGACCAGAACTCGTCGAAGTGAGGGATCGGCGAGCCCTCGTCCTGTACGTCCAGCTGGTACAGGAGCTGGAGGGCGAGCTCGCGGGCCTTGCGACGCTTGCCCATCAGGATCGACGTCGAGGGGTACGACGGGTGCGCGACCGGAGCTCCCGCTTCCACACCGCCATCTCGAGCGCCGCGCGCGCCGCCTCCTCTCCACGGTGGCCGACCGCGCCACCCGCCCGCTCCCACGCCTGAGCTTCCGTCAGCGCGGTGATGACCCCGAAGCTCACGGGCACCCCGGTGTCGAGCGCGACCGAGGAGAGGCCGCGCGCCGCTTCTCCCGCCACGAAGTCGAAGTGCGGGGTCTCGCCGCGGATCACTACGCCCACCCCCACGATGCCGGCATAGCGTCCCGTGCGAGCGAGGGCAAGGGCGGCCTGGGGCAGCTCGAACGAGCCGGGGACCCAGTGCGTCTCGATCAGGGCCCCCGGCACTCCCCCCGCCTCGAGGGCGGCCACCGCCCCGTCGGCCAACTTCTTGGAGATGGGCTCGTTGAAGCGCGCTGCCACGACCGCGAAGCGGCCGAGGGCCCGGTCGCCGCTGATCCTGACGCCGATGGGAGCGCGTCCGGCCATGTCAGTCGGGCAGCGAGGAGAAGAGGTGGCCCATTTTCTGCCGCTTGGTCATGAGGTAGCGGCGATTGGTCTCCGTAGCGGGCACCTCGATGGGCACCCGCTCGACCACCTGGAGCCCGTAGCCCTCGATGCCGACGATCTTCTTGGGGTTGTTGGTGAGGATGCGCAGCCGCTTTGCGCCGAGGTCCACGAGAATCTGCGCGCCGATGCCATAGTGGCGGAGATCGGCCTGGAAGCCGAGGGCCTGGTTGGCCTCCACGGTGTCCTTGCCGTCGTCCTGGATCTCGTACGCGCGTAGCTTGTTGATGAGGCCGATGCCGCGTCCTTCCTGGCGCATGTACACGAGGACGCCGCGGCCCTCGCGCTCGATGATGGCGAGCGCCTTGTGAAGCTGCGAGCCGCAGTCGCAGCGACGCGAGCCGAACACGTCGCCGGTGAGGCACTCGGAGTGCACGCGCACGAGCACCGGCTCGTCGGTGCGCACGTCGCCCTTCACGAGGGCCACGGGGAGGCGATCGTCCACCGTGGTCTCGTAGGCGATGCAGGTGAAGTCGCCGTAGTCGGTGGGGAGCTGGGTGGTCGCCGCCCGCCGCACGAGCTTCTCCTGGTGAATGCGGTACTCGATGAGGTCCTTGATGGTGATGCAGAGGAGCCCATGGCGCTGCGCGATGGTGAGGAGGTCGGGCACGCGCGCCATGCCGCCCTCGTCGTTCAGCACCTCGCAGATCACGCCGGCCGGCGTGGAGCCGGCGAGGCGCGCGAGGTCGATGGCGGCCTCCGTGTGCCCGGCCCGGCGGAGGACGCCGCCCGGCATGGCGCGGAGAGGAAAAATGTGGCCGGGACGCGTGAGGTCATCGGGGCGCGAGAGCGGATTCACGAGGGTGCGGATGGTCACCGCGCGATCGTAGGCGGAAATGCCCGTGCTGACGCCGCGCCGAGCGTCCACGCTCACGGTAAAGGCGGTGCCGAGGGGCGCCGTGTTGTCGTTGACCATCATGGGGATCTGCAGCTCATCGAGGCGGTCGGGGAGCATGGGCATGCACATGAGCCCGCGCCCGTGCATGATCATGAAGTTCACGGCTTCCGGGGTGGCCTTGTCGGCGGCCATGAGGAAGTCGCCCTCGTTCTCGCGATCCTCGTCGTCGACCACGATGACGATCCGCCCCGAGCGGATCTCTTCGACCGCCTGCTCGATCTTCGCGAACTCCCGCCGCCCCTGGGTCGTCACGATGACTCCTCTCTCACCTTGAGCGATCGCAGCACATACTTGCCGATCACGTCCATCTCCAGGTTCACTCGCCGGCCGGGCTTGAGGCTCCCCAGCGTGGTGCGCTCCAGTGTATGCGGGATGACCATGACCTCGAAAGCCCGGTCATCGAGCGCGGCCACGGTGAGGCTCACGCCATCCACGGCCACCGAGCCCTTGGGGATGAGCAAGGGAGCGAGGGCGGGATCCTGCCATTCGAAACGGATGCGCGCCGTCTCGCCGTCCGTCTCGTAGACGGTGACCAGTCCGACGCCGTCCACGTGACCCAGCACGAGGTGGCCGCCCACGAATCCGTTGAGGCGCATGGGGCGCTCGAGGTTGACGCGATCGCCCGCGTCGAGATCGCCGAGCGCGCTCCGCGCCAGCGTCTCGGGGCCGAGGTCGAAGGCTAGATGCTCGCCGTCGACCTCCACCGCGGTGAGGCACACGCCGTTCACGGCGAGGCTCGAGCCCAGCTCCATGCCCTCGCGCGTCACCGTGGCACGGACGACCAGCCTGGCTCCCTGCCGGTGGACGACTCTGCCCGCCTCCTCCACGATGCCCGTGAACATGTCAGTGCGCTACCCGCCCGACGTTTCCCTCGATGATCCAGTCGTCACCCACGGTGCGGATGGCGATGTCCTCGAGGCGAATATTCTCGGGAAGGGCCAGCCCCGGCCCGCCGATGGGACCCGGTGCGTCGTCGCCGCCCAGGAGCACGGGGGCGCCGAACGCCACGACACGGTCGACGAGGCCCGCCTCGAGGAACGCCCCGGCGAGCTGGCCGCCGCCTTCCACGAGTACGCCAATGACGTCGAGCGCCCCGAGCCGCGCGAGCAGATCGCCCACGTCCACGCGTCTCTCGTGCGCCTTGCAGCGAAGGACGGTGAGGCCGCGCGCCTCGAGCGCGGCCACACGCTCGGGGTCGGCGGCGTCGGTGACGGCGACGATGGCCCGATCGGCGCAGGCGGTGCCCTCGCTCCCGCGGATGACGCGCGCGTCGACGGGCAGACGCGCCCGGCTGTCCACCACGACCCGCAACGGCTCGCGGGGCCACCGCGAGCTCAGCCGAACGTCCAGCGCGGGATCGTCGGCGAGCGCGGTACCGATGCCCACCACCACCGCGTCGGACCGGCTACGCAGCCGGTGCGCCTCGAGGCGCGCGCCCGCGCCGGTGATCCAGCGGGAGAGGCCGCGGCCATCGGCGATCTTGCCGTCGACGGTGGCCGCCCACTTGAGCGTGACGTGCGGCCGGCCGAGGAGGGCGGTGGTGACGAAGACGCGATTGAGAAGCCGCGCCTCCCGCTCGCGGCATCCGTTCATCACCTCGATGCCCGCGGTGGAGAGCGCGGCCATGCCGCCCCCGACCACGCGTGGATTCGGATCGGCCATCGCTGTCACCACGCGCCGGATGCCAGCTGCCCTGACGGCGTCTGCGCAGGGCGGGGTACGGCCGGTGTGATTGCAAGGCTCGAGCGTCACGTAGAGCGTGGCGCCCCGCGCGCGCGCGCCGGCCTGGGCCAGCGCTTCGACCTCGCCGTGAGGGCCGCCCGCCTTCGAGTGAAAGCCTTCTCCGACCGCGCAGCCGTCGGCCACCACCACGGCGCCGACCATGGGGTTGGGCGAGGTCAGCCCGGCTCCGCGCTCGGCCAACTCCAGGGCGCGTCCCATCCAGCGCAAATCCTCGACGCGAAACGAGGCCGTCATGACGGCACCAGGCCGTCCACGAAAACCTTCGGGTCGAAGGGCTGGAGGTCCTCGATCTGCTCGCCGACTCCCGCGAGCTTGATCGGCACCCCGAGCTCGCGGTAGATGCGCACCACGATGCCGCCCTTGGCGGTGCCGTCGAGCTTGGTCAGCACGATGCCGGTGAGGCCCACCGCTTCGTGGAAGAGCTTGGCCTGCTGGATCCCGTTCTGCCCCGTGGGCGCCTCCAGAACCATCAGGCTCTCGTGGGGCGCTCCGGGAAGCTGGCGTGACACGACCTTGCGCAGCTTGGTCAGCTCGTCCATCAGGTTGGACTTGGTGTGGAGGCGGCCCGCCGTGTCCACCAGAAGCACGTCCACGCCGCGGGCGGTGGCGGCCTTGACGGCGTCGAAGACCACGGCGGCCGGATCGGCCCCCGTGGCCTGGCGGATCACCTCTACCTCGGCCCGCCTGCCCCACTCCTCGAGTTGCTCCACCGCGGCGGCGCGGAAGGTATCGGCGGCGGCGAGGAGCACGCTCTTGCCCGAGCGGCGCAACGAAGCCGCGAGCTTGCCCGTGCTCGTGGTCTTGCCGGCGCCGTTGACGCCAAGCATGAGCATGACGCTCGGCTTCGCGGTGAGCTCGAGCGGAGCCGCCGAGCCCGCCAGCGCTTCCTCGAGGAGCCGCCGGAGCACCCCGCGCACGTCCTGGCTCGTCAGCGCGCCGGTGCGCTTGGCCTCGGACCGGAGGTGGCCCACGATCTCCGCAGCGTCGGCGGCGCCCAGGTCGGAAGCGATCAGCAACTCCTCGAGCTCTTCGAGCATGGCTTCGTCGACGGGTCGTCCGAGGGCGAGGAGCCCGTCCAGCCCTTGGCCGATGGCCTGCCGGGAGCGCTCGAGCCCTTGCTTGAAACGATCCGCCCACCCGCTGAAGAAGCCCATCAGGATCCCGAGCCCGGCTGCTCCTGAGGCAGGACAAGCCGCTGGATCACGGCGCCCTTGGCCCCGAGCGAAGGCAGCCGCTTCCCGTCGAGATCGATCTCCACCCCTCCGGCGTTGCCGACGGTGAGCGTGAAGCGCTTCGTAGCGCTCCACTCTCTCACCGCACCCGTTTGCAACAGCTCCTCCGCCACTTGACCGTCGTCTGCCTGCACGCGAAGCCACGTCGGCTCGACGGCGCGAACCACCAGATGGTGATTACCGGTCTTGGCCTCCACCGCGGCCGTTGAGGCGGCGGCGAGTGGCGACGGTGTCGAGGCTGAGGACGCAGCCTGGGGCGGGCGCACCGTGGCGATGCCTGTGGTCGTTTCCGATGTTGCGGCTACCGCTGGAGGAGCGGCGGAAGCCACCGGAGCGGCAGCGGCTGGAACCTTGGCGGAGCCCGGCGTGCTCGGCGGCGGGACCGGGGACGTCGTCTGCGCTTCCTCGCGAGCGACGGCCGCGGGACTTACGCTCCTCCGGGAAGACTGGAGCCCCAGCCGGAGCGCGAGAAGGCTCAGCCCGAGCGCCACGAAGAGCACGATGCTGATGACGAGCGGGCCGGCGCGTCTCGAGCGCGTGGACTGCAACGGACGCAGAGGGCCGTGCGCGGGCGCCGGCTCGCCCGTCGTCTCGCGATACAGAGCGAGGGCATGGTCGGGCGAGCATTCGAGGTAGTCGCAGTAGGCGCGGATGAACCCCTTGACGAAGACCGGCGCGGGAAGCTCTGCCAGGGTGTCTTCCTCGAGGGCCTCCAGGTGACGGCGCCCGACCCGGATCGAGCGGGAGATGTCGTCGAGCGACATCCCTTTTGCCTCGCGCAGCCCACGCAGGTAGAGTCCGAGAGAGTTCATCGAGGCCTCCCGGGGAGTCTACGCCCTGGGCGAGCGGAAAGTCAAAGGGCGAGGGTAGTTACGCGTCGGTCAGCTTGACGGAAACGAGGCGCGAGAGGCCCGGCTCCTGCATGGTGACGCCGTACAGCACATCGGCGGCTTCCATGGTCTTGCGGTTGTGGGTGATCACGATGAACTGGGTCTGGGTGCAGAGCTCCCTCAGCACGCGGATGAAGCGGTGGATGTTGGCGTCGTCAAGCGGCGCGTCCACCTCGTCGAGCACGCAGAATGGGCTCGGACGGAAGTAGAAAATGGCGAAGAGGAGGGCGAGCCCGGTCAGCGCGCGCTCCCCGCCGGACATCAGGGTGACGGCCTGGAGCCGCTTGCCGCGGGGCTGGGCCATCAGCTCCACGCCCAGCTCCAGCGGATCGTCCTCTCCTTCCTCGGGCGGCACCATGCGAAGCTCCGCCCGCCCGCCTTCGAAGAGTCGCTGGAAGATGGCAGAAAAGTGCCGATTGATCTCCTCAAAGGCCTCTTGGAAGCGCTCCTGCGCAGTCCGCGTCATGCCGCGCAGCGCGCGATCGAGATCCTTCATGGACTGGACGAGATCGTCATGCTGGCTGCGGAGGAACTCGAGCCGCTCCTGCAGCTCGCGGTACTCGTCGTCCGCAACCAAGTTGACGGGGCCCATGCTCTCGAGCTTCTCGCCCAGTTCCTCGTGGCGAAGGCGCACCGCCTCCAGATCACGGGCGGAGTCGTGGGCAGCGAGCAGCGTGTCGGCACCGTCTACGGCGTGGCGACGTCCCGCCTCCTGAAGAAGCTCCTCGCGGCGCACGCGGCCCTCGGTCTCCTTCAGGTCGAGCTCGTGGATGCGCGACACGAGGCCGTCCAGGGTGCGGTGAGCCTCGCGCAGCTCGTTCTCCATGGCCTGTCGCTCATCGAGGCGGCGCCCATGCTCCTCCGCCAACACGGCCACGTCCCGCTCCTTGCGATCGCGCTCGGCACTCACCTCGCGGGCGCGTTCGTCCGTGTGGGCCTGCTCGCGGCTCAGGTCCTCGCGACGCTCCAGGAGCTGGGAACGGCGATGCGAGGCTTCCTCGAGGCGCCGCCCGCACTCGACGCCGATCTCGCCCAGGCTGTCGATCTCGCGCCCGAGGGCCTCCACTCGCTCGAGCACGGTGGCGAGATCAACGCGACAGGCCGTCGCCCGCGCCACGATCGACGCTTCCTCGGCCTGGTCGGTTTCGAGGGCGGTGCGAAGGGCGCTCATCTCGCGCTCGATTTCACCTTCCCGCGCGGCGACCCGGGCCATGCGCTCCTCGAGGGAGCCCAGCTCCTGCTGCGCGGTGGCGGACTCTCCTGCGAGCTGTCGCCCCTCGACCTCGAGCGTGTCGAGATGGCGGAGCACGCGCTCCGCTTCCCGCCGCGCCGCTTCGAGATCTTTCTCGCCGGTGAGCCGCGCGGTCTCGTGAGCGTGCACGGACACCTGCAGCACGTCCTGGCGGCCTCGCAGTGACTCCACCTCGCGCTCGAGGACATGGAGCCGTCCCTGCTGCTCCTCTGCCTGCCGGGCGAGGTCGCCGAGCTCCTCGGAGAGCTGTCGCAGCGCCCGCTTTCGGCCGAGCAGCGAGTGATCGTTCGCCTGCCGCTCGTTCTGCCTCCGGCCTCCCGTGAGCGCGCCCGATGGAGACAGCACCTCCCCTGTCCGCGTGACATAGGTCACCGGGAAGCCCGGTCGCCTCCAGAGCCGCTCCGCCACGTCGAGATGCGTGACGACGCCGACGTGTCCGAGAAGATGCTGCACCAGCTCGGGCCGGGCACCGCCGACGAGCCGCTCCGCCCACGTGATCTCGGGATCCTCGGCGGGAGCCTCGCGATGATTGCTGGAGGCGATGGTCTCGAGAGACACGAGGGTGGCCGCTCCGGCTCCCTCCCGCTCGAGATAGGCGAGGGCTTCGCGCGCGTGCTCGAAGCGCTCCACGATCACCCACTGGAGGCGATCTCCGAGCACGGCTTCCACGGCCGGCTCCAGACCGGGCGGCACGTCCAGGAGATCGGCCACTGTCCCGATCACGCCTGTCACTGCAGTGGTGGCGTGCGGAGAGAAGAGCGATCTCACACCCGCGCCGTAGCCTTCGCGCTCGCGCTCCAGCCGGTGGAGCGCCTCGCGCGCCGATTCCTTGGCGGCGATGGCGACGCGCAGGGTGGCCAGCGACTCCTGCGCTTGGGCGCGGAGCGCTTCCTGCCGTCCGAGCTCCTGCTCCACCTGCTCGCGCTCGCCGGAGAGCAGCGAGAGCTGG
>Ga0126382_10000944_pt1 | contig 11661 bp, 11 predicted proteins | sample PanSoiMetPlot_30_FD_92548 | JGI IMG/M metagenome (GOLD analysis project Ga0126382, IMG submission 92548) | Tropical forest soil microbial communities from Panama - MetaG Plot_30 | ecosystem: Environmental > Terrestrial > Soil > Tropical forest > Bulk soil | place: Panama | collected 2016-02-17 | reverse complement strand
TCGCCCGGTACTCGGGGTTGGCCTGGTAGCGGTGCAGCCGGTCGATGTTCATGGCCGTCACGTCGATGTCGGGCCGGCCGTCGGTTATCCAGTGCGCGATCACCCGGCCGATTCCCCCGCCGGTGAGGATCCCGATCGAGTTCAGCCCGGCGGCCACGAAGTAGTTCCGCAGCTCCGGCGCCTCGCCGACGATCGGCAGCAGGTCCGGCGTGAAGCTCTCCGGCCCGCAGAACAGCTTCTTGATCCCGGTCTCCTCCACCACCGGCACCCGGGCGATGGTCCGCTCCAGATACGGAGCCATCCGGTCCCAGTCGGGCGGGATCTCGCCAAACGAAAAGCCCGCCGGAACTCCCGCTACCTGCCACGGCGCGCAGACCGGCTCGAACAGCCCGAGCATCAGCCCGCCGCCCTCCTCCCGGTAGTAGCCGTAGCTGGCCGGGTCCTCCAGCACCGGCCAGTCCCCGTCGACCCCCTCGATCGGCTCGGTCAGCAGGTAGTAGTGCTCGGCTGACTGCAGCGGGATGGTGACACCGGCCAGCTCGCCGAGCTCGCGCGCCCACATCCCGGCGCAGTTGATCACGTACTCGGCCTCGACGTCGCCGCGCGGGGTGCGGACACCGGCCACGGCACCGCCGTTCCGTATAAAACCGGTGACCGGGACGCCCTCGATGATCCGCGCGCCCTGCATCCGGGCTCCCCGGGCCAGCGACATCGTCACGTCGACCGGGTTCACCCGGCCGTCGGCCGGGATGTAGAAGCCGGCCAGCACGTCATCGACGCGCGCCAGCGGGAACAGCCCGGCGACCTCGCGCGGCGAGATCTCATGCACCTCCACGCCGCACAGCCGGTTGAACGCGGCGACCCGCCGGTACTCCTCGAGCCGGCCGGGCTCGATGGCCAGCTCGATGAGCCCGACCTGCTTCATGCCGGTCGCGAGCCCCGTCTCCGCCTCCAGCCTCAGGTACAGGTCCCTGGTGTACATCCGCAGCTCGGTCGAGGTCTGCGAGGTCGAGCCGAACGTGGCCATGAGCCCCGCGGCGTGCCAGGTGGTGCCCGAGGTCAGCCGGTCGCGCTCCACAAGCACGACGTCCGTCACCCCGAGGTGCGCGAGGTGATAGGCGACCGAGGTCCCGATGATGCCGCCGCCGATGACGACGACGCGGGCACGGTGGGGGATGGCGGCGGTGCCGGGCAGCGTCACGCGAACAGGTTCCGATCGGTGAGGGGCTTCGCTGCATGAGCATATGTCCCGGGCCAGTCCGGGCCTTCCATGATCACGGACGTTTCCGCGCGCATATCACCGAGAAATGTCCGTGATCATGGGCTGTGCCCGGGAGGTTCGGTCAGGGCGGCGAGCACGGCGGGGAAGACCGCGTCGGCCCGCGCGGCCAGCTCATCGTCGGTCAGCAGCTGGACCGGATGGGGGACGTAGACCATGCGGCAGCCCGGCATGCCGAGCCGGCGCGCCTGCTCGATCGCCTCGTCGGCGAACGGAGCCGTGGCTATGCCTACCGCCGGGATCCCCCGGCGCTCGAGATGGACGAGGTCATGCGAACTGCACGACGTGCATGAGCCTCAATCGGCGAGTGCCTCCACCACCAGGTCGGCGCGGCCGGCGATCTCGTCGATCAGCCCGAGGGCGGCGGGCTTGGAGAAGATTTCCTTGGCGCTGCGCGCCGTCGCCGCGCCCTCCGCCCGCAGCAGCGTCTCGATGCGGTCGAGGAACTCGGCGCCGCGGTTCTTCCGGATGTCGAGCAGCACCACCCGGCGCCCGTCGATGCTTGCCGGGCGCGGCGCGATCGGCTCGGGTTCCCGGACGCGCTCGTCGAACGGGCTCACATAGTCAGCGGCCATCCTGACCCCACTTCCCGGGAGACGATCTGATACCCCATGCCCGTGCATGGGCCAAGAACTGCAGAGTAACGCCCGGCCTCGCCACCGGCCACGATCAGCACTATGGCCTCGGGCGACGCCCACTTGGGCACCTGCGCGGCGGGGTCCGCGGCGTGGACGAATGGGGTCGTCTCGCCGCGGCGCAGCTCACGGGCGGGCTTGTGCACCGCCTCGAAGATGAAGCGGCGCAGCTGCTGTTTGGTCCATCCGGCGGCGCGGAACATCTCTGCGTGCTCGGGGCAGATCACGAACACCGACGGCTCCTCCAGCGGCCACCAGTTGGTGCTCCACTGGCTCGCCGCCGCCCAGGCGAGAACCCAGGCGAGATCCTCGGGCGTGCGGCTTCGGTGGTCGGAGATCGACAGTGGCGCGTCGCAGCCGATCAGCGTCACGACCGACTGGCCGGGCTGGAAGCCGCGCTCGACGTGGAGCGGCTCCCACGGGCTGACCTCCTCGTCCTCGGCGACGCAGAAGCCGACCTTCCCCATCTGCCCCTGGGTGGAGCGGTCCAGCTTGCCCGGCATCCCGCCGCCGGTGAGGGTGACGAGCAGCCGCAGCGCCCGGCCGATGGTGAGGTTCGGCCGGAACCCCGGGCCAAGCGCGCCCATCCCGCTGTTCAGGCCGATCGCCTCCCGCACCGGCCCGTTCACCACCACCAGCTGCCCGGCCGGCTGGGTCGTCACCGCCTGGCCGTGGAGATTGAACGCGGGATCGAGCGCGGCCTGCGCGGCCGCGACGACGACTGGGAAGTAGGCCGGCCGGCAGCCCGCCAGCACCGCGCAGGCGGCCACGCGCTCCAGCGTCGCCTCGCCCATGTCGGGCGGGACGAGGCCGAGGGAGATGCGGCCGTCGCAGCCGCCGAGCATCGCCTCGACCCGCTCCTGGGTCGGCGGGACGACGGGCAGGCCGTCGGTCCAGCCGCGCTCGAACATCTCCTCGATGTCGTCGGTGCCTGCGGGCGCCGACATCGCGGCCGCCAGTTCCGGGTCGATCGCGGCCTTGGAGGAGCATCCCGGCTTGAGCAGCGGCTCGATTGCCTCCGGGACGGGGAGCTCGGCTCCGAGGAGCGCTTCCGCCCGCCCGATGAGCGCCGCGAGGGCCTGATGATCCCAGCCGGTGACGCTGGCCGCGACCGTCCCGGCCCGGTCGACGAGAACCGCGGTCGGCACCGACACGAGGCGGTAGGCGTGTGAGGTCTCATACGGCGGGTCCTCGGAGGCGACCCCGCCGGCCCAGCCGAGACGGCGCGCCACCCGGACGGCGACCTCGAGCGGGTCCTCGAAGACGGCCGTGCTGGTCAGCCCCGCCTCCTCCCAGGCCCGGCACAGCGGGCCAAGCCTGCGCAGGGCCATCGCGGAAGTGGGGCACTCCTCGGAAACGAACAGCAGGAGCGCGCAGCCGCCCACTGTGAGGCCGGCGATGGTCACCTCGCCCGCGCCCGGCCCGCGGACCGTCAGCGGCGGCGCCGCGAGGCGCTCTCCGGCCCGGCCGTGCTGGCTACCAGTCATATGCCTGCGCTACCACAGGCCCCGCGGTCCGCGGAAGGTCAGGCACCCTCACATCAGCCAAGATCGGCCCTTTAGCTGGCGCGGGAGTCCCCCGTGCCAGGGAGCGTGATCATGGGCTGGGTGTCGTCCTGACTGCGTCCAGGTCATGATCACAAGCACGGGTCCGGCGCATCGCGGATCGTCACCCGCGCCCGGTCCGGCCGGGCGGCGCCGCCAGGCACAGCGACATTCTCAGTACGCCCGGGGCCCAAAGCTCATCGGCGGTGTGCTGCCGGGATGGCGATCGTGACGCAACGGCGGTGAGTTGTGGGCCTCCCCCGCGTCTTAACGGGCGTGGCAGGCACGGTTCGCTGGGCCCGGATGGTGGTAGTCGCCGCCGACGGCACCCACTGGAAGGTTCCGCTCGCCGGTGAGGGCCCACCCGACCTGGCCTTCGTGGCGGCTCTGGCGCGGTTCCAGCTGACGGTGCGGCGCGCCGGCGGACGGGTCTGGCTGGAGGACGTGTCATCGCCGCTGGCCGAACTGCTCGACCTGGCCGGCCTACGCCGGGAGGTGGGGGGGCAGCCCGAAGGCAGGGAACAGGCGCTCGGTGTCCAGGAAGAAGTGAAGCCCAACGACGCGGCTCCCTGAGATCTCCACCACCTGGAGCGCCCACGGCGCATGCCCGCCCTGCGGGTCCGGCTTGTACTGGCCGAACGCCGGGCCGCCGTTGGCCGCCTTCGGGATGAGCCGAGACCCACGGCAGCCGGCACCGGGCCCCAGCATGAACCGGGCGATGTCGCCGGCTCCGCGCAGCCACATCGCGTAGGGAGGCATCGACTGGACCGCGTCCTCATGCAGCAGCTTGACCAGGCCGTCGATGTCGTAGCTCTCGAAGGCGTCCACGTAGCGGCCAAGCAGGGCGCGCTGGTCGGCCGCGACGGTCGCCGGGGAGGTGTCGGCGTCCACCGATGCCAGGGTGGCGCGGGCACGCTGCAGCGCGCTGTTGACCGCCGCCACGCTGGTGTCCAGCAGGTCGGCCGCCTCGGCAGCCTGCCACCGGAGCACCTCGCAGAGGATCAGCGCGGCCCGCTGGCGTGCAGGCAGGTGCTGAAGGGCGGCAACAAAGGCGAGCCTGATGCTGTCCCGGGCGACGGCCATCTCCGCCGGGTCGGCCTCCGGCGGGAGCACCCGCTCGTCGGCGATCGGGGACACCCAGCTTCCCTCGGGCAGCACCGCCTCCAGGGACGAGTCCACGGGGGGGCGGGACGGCCCGAGTTCCATGGGGCGCGCCCGGCGCTGACGGCCGCGGAGCATGTCGACACACACGTTGGTGGCGATGCGGTACAGCCACGACCGGACACTCGAGCGGCCCTCGAAACGCTCACCGGCCCGCCAGGCCCGCACCATCGTCTCCTGCACCGCGTCCTCGGCGTCGAAGCCCGACCCGAGCATCCGGTAGCAGTAGGCGGTGAGCTCCCGGCGGTGGCCTTCGAGATCGTCGGTGGCGAGGGTATCGGGACGTACGGTCACAACTCCGAATGCTACGGCGAAGTCCGGACAGTATGTCGCCACGGGGGTAAGACGTCCGGCGGCCGGGGAAGTCATCGCCGCTGCCCGCGGGCCGAGCCGTACGGCGCCACGCGCTGGCGAATCGGCCCGTCATGATCCAAGGTCCTCGACCGCGGGGCAGCCGCTGGCGTCCCGGTCGAGCCATTCCCGCAGGGCGCGCGTCGCCTCGACGTCGTTACGGTTGTAGGCCAGCAGCCAGTCGCGGGCGCGGCCCGCGGTGAGGGGGCTGCCGGGAGCGACCGCCTCGTCGTATCGGATCATTGATTCGCCGCCCCCGGGGTCGGCGACGTCCCAGCTGAAGCTGGCCAGCGGGGCGACCCGCTTGAGCCCGGCCGCCGAGCCGGTCAGCAGCTGGGTTGCGAACACGCGCAGCAGGTCGACCCACTGGTCCGAGCCGGTGAAGGCGGCGACCGGGTCCGCCAGGCCGGTGACGGCGGCGATGCGGCGCATCTGGCTGTTCTCGGCGGTCGCGTTGTAGCAGTAGGCGCGGAAGACCAGGCCCGCCGCGGCCGCATCCCGGCGCAGCGCGGTCAGCCACCGCCAGAATCCGGCGAACAACTCGCCTTCGGCTTCGGCGGTCAGCGGGTCCCAGCTGGAGAACGGGTGATAGCCGGCGGGCGCCGCGTCCCGGCCCGACCGGTCGGTGACCAGGGCACCCCACAGGTAGACGCCTTCCTCCACGCTTTCCATGTCGACGTCGACCTCGATGGCGCCGCGGGGCACCCCCACCCGGGTGACGCCACGGCGCCGGTAGGCGGGCGAGCTTCCCAGGGCGGCGCGGGCGGCATCGATCTGCTCGGGCAGGTCGGCCATGCGCTGGCCGCTGTAGGCGGCCGTGCGGGCGCTGAGCGCCCGGGCATCGCCGAGCGTACGGACGCCGGCGGCAGCCAGGCGGGCCAGCTGTGCCCGCTTGCGCGGTCCCACGATGTCCGCCACCGGGTTGTCATCCGGGACGGTCCCCAGCGCTGCGGTCAACGGCCGCAGGTCGACCCCGGCGGCGACCAGGGTGGCGGTGCGGTGGTCGAGCGAGGCGAGCGCGGCCCGGTCGGTGACCCCTTGGTCGCGGTGGATCCGCCACGCCCGCCAGCCCATCCGCGGCAGCAGGCTCACGTCGCCGGAGCCGGCCTCCAGTCGCGGCCCGCACAACGACCACCAGGGGCACTCCGCGCACTCGCCGATCCGTACCGGCACCACCAGCAGCGCGGCCCCGGGGTCGGCCAGGTGCTCCGCGGCGGCGGCGAGGATGTCAAGGCGGAAGCCGAACTCGAAGTCGTACACGTCCATGGTCGAGCGCCGCCGCAGGCGGCCACCCGCCGACCGCGTCCGCCAGATCGGGGCGTCCAGGTCATACCAGGTGACGACGCCCTCCACGCCGATGATGCCGCCCCAGCGGCCCTCGGGGGCTGCCAGGGCCGCGGCTTCGAGCATGCGCTGGTAGTGGGCGAGCTGGAGCAGGTCGTCCTTGCGCCTGCGGGCCGACGAGCCCGGATCGGCCTCCGCCGCCTCCCAGCCCGGGCGCTCCAGCGGAGACGAGCGCGCCGGCAGGCCGCCGGGGCCGGCATCCAGGCAGCGATGGTGCTTGATGTCCACCGGCCGGTAGCCGGCACTCCCGGGCGCGGCCAGCAGCAGGTCGGGTTCACCCACGCGCCTCCCGGCCAGGTCGGCCGGCAGGCGCCCACCCACGATGAGGCGCGCGCCCGCCCGGATCGCGCCCGCCGTCGCCGCCTCCCGCGCGGCCCCGTCCGGCCCGCCGACCAGGTGCGCGTCCGGGTGAACGGCCGCCAGCCTGGCGACCACCTCCGCCTCGAACCGCCGGCCGCGCGCCAGCCGGCGCTCGACCGGCCGCGATACCGGCAGCGGGTCGCACGGCCGGACGGCATCCCACTGGGCGCGAACCGGGCACTGCTTGGCCACGTAACCGCCCTGCGGCGGCACGCCCGAGACGTCGTAGCGGGTTGCCACGGCCCCGATGGTACGGACAGCTTCCGTCAGAAGCCGGTGACGACGGCCTTTCCTCGCGCCGCCGTGCCAGCGAACGGGCGCCTTCATCTGGTCCCACGACGCATAGCGGCCGGGGCCCAACAAGCCCACGCCGGTGAAGCCGAATCCGATGAGGCCACGGGGCCGTGAGGGGTCGGCGTCCGCCGTTGAAGACTCCGGCCGGCGGCGAGCGCCGCCGGCCGGTCGTGTGTCCTGCTCGGTTGCGCGGCTGCTACCTGGCGCCGCCCTGTGGAGGGGGAGGGCCGGGCGGCGCGGCCTGGCTGAGGTGCAGGCTGGCGAGCGCCCATCGGCGGCCATCGCGGACGAACACCTGCGTGACCCGGAACTGGCCGTCGGCGGGCTGGCCCCGGTAGGTCGCCCGCTGGGTATGCCGGCCTATCGCGATGGCGGTGTCCCGGAAGTCGCGCACCGCCACCTCGTCCCAGACCAGTGAGTTGGTGGCCAGCGCGCCGGACCGGTAGCGGTCCAGCCACTGTGCCTTGTCGAGCACGAAGCCGAACGGGCCCACCAGCCGGAAGTCGCCGACCGCGAGTTCGTCGAGTGTGGCGGTGTCGGCGTGCTGTTCCGCCTCGGCCCACCGTTCCCCGAGCGCGAGGATCTCTGCCTGGGTGCTGCTGTTCATCGCTGCTCCTCGTGTGGTGACGCGCCGTGTGCTGAAGGTTCGCGGTCGAGGCCGCCGTCGGGCGGCGCCGTCATTCGCTGGCCCTGCCGGTACATCTGCGGCGGCTTCACCCCGGCCTGCTGGCCGCCGTCGATCGGGATGACCGCCCCGGTGATGTACGAGGACTGCGGCGAGCAGAGCCAGAGCACGGTCTGCGCGACCTCGGTGACGGTGCCGATCCTGCGCATCGGGGTGGCAAGAGCGGCCTGCCGCTGCGCCTCGGGCCCGGCCGCCTCCAGGTGATAGGTCAAGATCGTGCCCGGAGCGACCACGTTCACCCGGATTCCCTGGTCGGCGTAGTCGAGCGCGGCAACCTTGGTGAGGCCGATGATCCCGGCCTTGCCCGCCACGTAGGCGGCGAGGTTGGCGACGCCGGTCAGGCCGCCCAGCGAGGCCATGTTGACGATCGCGCCGCCGCCGCCCTGCAGCATGGCGGGGATCTGGAACTTCATCCCCAGGAACGTGCCGCCGATGTTCGTGGCGATGCCGCGGTCGAACTCCGCAGGGTCGATGTCGGCCAGCGGCGCCGGCCGTGGGCCGTCGGTGGCGTTGTTGAACGCCGCGTCAAGCCGGCCATACGTTGTCATGGCCTCTCCTACCAGGGCGCGCATCGAATCCACGTCGGCGACGTCGGTCCGGACCGGCAGGGCACGGCCCCCGCCGGCCTCGATGCGCCCCGCAACGTTCTCCAGGGCTGCCAGATCACGGGCCCCGAGAACGACGGCGGCACCGGCGGCGGCGAACGCCTCGGCGGTGGCCGCGCCTATCCCCTTGCTCGCCCCGGCGACCAGCGCCACACGGCCGCGCATCGGCAGATCGTTCATGACGTCCTCCTTTCGATGACCTAACGTTAGGTATCAAAGCATGAGATGTCAAATGATTAGTCATCGATCGATGACCCGGCCTCCGGGCGCTCAAGTCCGCACGCCCTCCATGTCCCGCTTCGCCGTCAGCGGGACCGGTACCAGTCGATGGTCCGCCGCACGGCGTCCGGGTGCGGCGTCGTCTCAAACGGGCCGAACGCAGCTTCGAACTTGGAGGAGTTGATGACGAAGGGGAGCGCGGGAGCCCTGTGGCCGGGCGGTAGGGAGGGTGGCATCATGCCCCGCTGCCAGGCGGGTTCAGCCCGCAAGCGGGCGGCGGATTCTGGCCGAGAAGAGGTCACGGAGGCTGACCACGCCGCAGACGGTGCGGTCCTTGACGACGGGAAGGTGACGGAACCCGTTCAGCAGCATGATCTGGGCCGCCTCCTCGGCGGGCATGTCGGGGCTGGCCGACTGCGGGTCAGGGGTCATCCACTCCGACACCTTGGACACGGACAGGTCCGTCCCGGACGCGGCGGCCTTCAGGATGTCACGCTCGGTGAGTATCCCGGCGAGAAACGCCCCTTGCATGACCACTGCCGACCCCACGTTCGCGTCCACCATGCGCGCGGCCGCCGTTGCCACTGGCGTGTCCGGCGTCGTCGTCGCCACCCGGGTGGTCATAAGGTCCCGCAGCAACGCCCCGGATGACGTCCGGGTGCTGCCGCCCTCAGTCACTCCCTCCCACCTCATCGAGATCGGCGTCGCGATGAGAGGTGGCGGGCCCGGCGAGTTCCTCGGAGAGCATGCGCCAGAGCGAGCCCGCCCACAGTGAGAGGCTGGGCCACTTCTTCCAGAACACCTGGAGCGTCGTCTCGTCGAACGTGGCGTGGGCACGCTCAGGGGTGATGGCATCCCTGACTTCCTCAAGGCTGTGTATCAGCTCGAGGAACTCGCTGGAGAGGTCGTCCATGCAATCACCTTCCGTGCGAGTGTAAACCGGTCGGCACGGCAAGACGAGGGCCCGCGGATCTGGCGGCCGGCCGCGACGGGCCGTGCGTCACGATGCGCGGCAGAGTTGCGGCCCGGCCCCGAGCCGATGGCTGCGGGTCGATGCCTGCGACTCGGGAGCGTGAACTGCGAGGAGGTGGGCGTGCCGGTGCCCGGGGCCGGCAACGTCCCCGTCGAGGTGGGCGCCGCCAGCCTCACGCCGACCTGGCTGGAGTGGCCCGCAACGCGGGCCCGGCAGCTTCGACAGCAGGTGAGCACCGGCATGCCGCAGCGCCCGCGAGCGAGCCGCGTCGGCTGCCCGTCATCGCCGGGCAGGACTGATACCCGCGGCCTGGCCCGGATGCCGGCCGCACGGCTGTTGGCCCGGCGACCTCAGCGGCTGCCACTACCGGCGCTGCCGGAGCCTCGGCCGCCGCCACCGCCGCCGCCTCGGCCGCCGCTGAACCCGCTGCCGCCGAATCCACCGCCGGAGCCGCCAAGGCCGCCCGAACCACCCGAACCGGAGCCGCCGCCGGAACCGCTGGAGCCGCCGGAACCGCCGGAACCGCCGGAGCCAGACCCGCCCGAGCCGCCTGAACCACCGCCGCTACCCGCACCGCCGGTGCTGGAACCGCCGCTACCCGCACCGCCGGTGCTGGGACCGTTGCTGCCCGCACCGCCGGTGCTGGAACCGCCGCTGGGGGCATTGCTGCTGACAGAACCGCCGCGCGCCGGATTGCTCTTGGCGGGGCTCTTGTGGGCGGGCCCGCCGAGGAACTCGGCGAACGGGAAGGCCCGGTGGCGCCGCGGCGGGATGAGGTAGTTCTGCCGCCGGGTGGCCGTGATGAACCGCTCCAAACCGTTGTCGGTCTTCGCCACTTTGAACTTCTTCGCCAGGTCCAGCGACGCCTGATTGCGCCGCATCGTCGTGAAGAAGTCGGCCGAGGGCACGAAGGCGGTGAACTCCAGCTTCGGCTGCCTGGTCCCATCGGGGACGTCCATGCTGTCGAAACCGGGCCCGTCCATCCGCACGTGGATCGGTCTCCCGTCCGCCGTCCGGGAGGACCGCTGCAGCGTGGACAGGTGGCCCATCCGGTGCTCGCGCAGCCCGGTCGCCTCGTTGCGCAGCGTGCCCATGCCCGCCGCGCTCCTCGCCGCGTCGCCGGTGCCCTGGAAGACGTTGGGCAGGAAGGCGGGGCCGCCGGCGTTGAGGAACTGGTTCTTGTAACCCCCGGACGGTGGTGGGTCCGAGCGGAACATGTACTGCACATGCTCGAGGAACGTCCCGTCCTCGCCCGGTTTGCCCGCCGCGTTGAGGTCGAACCACTGGTGCATGTCCAGGATGACGTGGGACAGGTGCTGCATCGACCCGTTGTCGAAGTAGTCACCCGGCTGGGCGGTCGTGAGATGGATTCCGTGGGCACCGGCGAACGTGACGTCCGGCGCCGGAGCGCTCGCGTCGACCTGCTGGTCGCCGAATCCCATCCACATCGGGGAGTTCGGGTGGACGAACGGGGCGAAGACCAGGTGATTCTGGTCCGCGACCGCGCGCGGCATCCCCCGCTGCGCGAACATCAGCCGCGTGCTCGTGAACGTCAGCCCGCACCTGAGCCTGGGCGACGGCACCTTCTGGCCGGCCAGCATGTCGCTGCCGCCCAGGAACGCCAGCACGTCCTGGAGGTTGGCCGTATTGTCACTGCGCAGCGTGAAGAGCAGGTCGTTCGCCTCGATCACGACCGGGACGTTGAACCGCTCCTTCGTGATGCCTGGATTGGCCGGGCTGACGTCGGTCGGCGACGGCACGGCCTCTTCCAGGACGAACCGGGTCTCGTCGGAAAGCAGGCGCGGCACCTTGGCCCTGAACAGCTTGCCGGGGAACCTGTTGAAATACGGCAGCCCGTACGCCACGAAGGTGAAGATCCCCTGCGGCGCGAACTGGTACGCCTTCTCGATCCGGTCGAGGGCCCCCGCCAGTTCGTCCTGGTCGTCCCTGCTGGGCGCGGACATCAGCTGGGCCGTCGCAAACAGCGTGAAGACGGGCGGGAACGCCACCAGAACGCCGTTGACGGTCACCGCGGGAGCGGTGAAGCCGGCGAGGTTGAACTGTACGTCGGGCAGCCCCAGATCGCCGTGCCCGTTCGCGAGCGACGCCGTTGCGGGGCCGGTGGCGACGCGCGCCGGTGTGACCGCGAGCTTGCGCAGCGCATCCAGGCCGGCGAAACCCGCCGCAAGCGCGCCGCCGGAGGCCAGCAGC
>Ga0126382_10000943_pt1 | contig 11665 bp, 8 predicted proteins | sample PanSoiMetPlot_30_FD_92548 | JGI IMG/M metagenome (GOLD analysis project Ga0126382, IMG submission 92548) | Tropical forest soil microbial communities from Panama - MetaG Plot_30 | ecosystem: Environmental > Terrestrial > Soil > Tropical forest > Bulk soil | place: Panama | collected 2016-02-17 | reverse complement strand
GCAGCCGAAGGTGTCCATCACCATCGGATAGTCGAGCGTGGTGGCGATGATCTTGCCGGCCTCGGGCTTCTCGCGCACCGCCGAGAGGTAGGGTTCGTAGGTCATGGCGACGTCGTTCTGCCCGGCAATGAAGGCTTGCGCCGCCGGCGCCGGCTCCATGTTGACCACGGTGACGTCCTTCACGGTGAGCCCGTTCTTCTTGAGGAACCAGGCGAGCGTGAAATAAGGCGCGGTGCCGGGCGCCGATGCCGCCACGGTCTTGCCCTTGACGTCCTTGATCGAGGCGATGTTGTTGCGCACGGCCATGCCGTCCGCCCCGTAGGACTTGTCGAGCTGGAAGAGCTGCGTGGTGGCGACGCCGTTGGCGTTCCACACGATCCAGGTCTCGACCGTGGTGGCCGCGCACTGGACGTCGCCCGACGCGATGGCGAGATGCCGGCTCGCCTGCGGGATCTTCTTGATCGACACGTCGAGGCCGTTCTTCGCGAAGATGCCGGCCTCCTTGGCCAGCGTCAGCGGCGCAAAGCCGGTCCACCCGGAGATTCCGATCGTGACCTTGGTGCCTTGCGCGTGCGCGGCGCTTGGACCGGAAGAGCTTGCCAGCGCTGCAACCAGCGCAGCCGCGATGAGTCTGATCATGTTCCGCTCCGTCTGATGGCCGTTGTTCTCAACGTTGTTGTCGAAAATTGCATGATTCATGCCACCACGGTGGTGCCGACGAGTCAACGTCGCGCTGATTGATCGATTGTCGAGGCGTGCGGCCGTCAGCCGACGTGCGGCTGCCGCTGCGCGGGCTCTGGAAATTTTCGCGCGCTCGATCTCGCCGCCGAGCCTACGCGCGCCGGCGATTCCGCGCGGGCGGCGTGCCCGCTCAGGGCGACATCGCCACGATCGACCCCGCGCTTTGGTCATGCGCGATCGAGCCAGTGGTCGCCCGAAGAACATCATAAAAGCTGCGTAAATATCCCTGGCGGCTTCCGGAGCGACGCTCGTCGGCAAGTGATGCGCCACTAGCGCAACCAAGGGTATGTAAATCCAAAAGGAATCATCCAGATGGAGGCGGGCGGTGGCCCAATGATGGATTGCCAAGCTTCACGGTGGAGCGACGGCATGTTTATATTGAATTTATGTCGGGGCTTATGACATATTTGTCATATCGGCGCCGCGGGCCTCGGCCGTGCGACCGAGGGGGACGGCGTGACATGGGAGCACAACGTAATGGCGTCAGAAGAGGAGACATCCGTCGCCGGCGGCGCAGATTGCCAAGGAGGCTTGTCGCGCCATGATTTGGTGGCCGGCAAATTGGTGACCGTCTCCGCCAACAAGTTCTGCGCCGACCGGTCGCTTACCGACGCGATCTGGGAAATTGTCGCCCTCAACGAAGGTCATATCCTGCTCGAGTTTCGTGGTCCAGGCGAACCGGTCGATCCGTCGTGGACGCGGCGGCTCGTGCCGCTCAATGAGCACGACTTCTACGACGCGACGGATCTCGCCAACGCGGCGGCGGAGGCGCCGACAGCGACCGTCGTCCGAATTCGCGACTGACGACTCAAGGACGAAGTGATCTCGCGCCGGCGCTTGCCCCGCCTCCCGATCACACCGGCGTCGGCCAGCCGATCGGATGCTGCCGCTGCACGATCTTGGCCACCGACAAGATGCGCGGCTCGTCGAACCGCGGCGCCACCACCTGCAAACCGACCGGCAGCCGGTCGCTGGTCAGCCCGGCGGGCACGCTGCCGGCCGGCAGGCTCATGAGCGTGATCAGGAACGCGGGCGCGATCCAGTCGATGTAGCTCTCGAGCTTTCGCCCGTTGATCTCGTCCGGGAAATTCATCTCGACCGGAAAAGGCTTCACGGGCGCGGCCGGGGTCAGCAAGATGTCGCAGCGCTCGAACAACTCGCGGAAACGCTGGAACAGCTGCGCGCGCGTCTGCTCGGCGGCGGCAATGTCGAGCGCGGTCACCTTCATGCCGGCTTCGATATTGCCCTTGAGGTTGTTGCCGAGCGCATCGAGCTGAGCGAGGCGGGCGAACTGCTGTCCCACCATCCAGACGCCGCGCCAGGTCTGGTAGGGACCGCGGCCGTCGGAGGCGTCGAACGCCGTTTCCTCGACCGTCGCGCCTGCCTCGCGCAGGCCACGTGCGGCCTGCCGGCAGACGGCGTCGATCTCCGGATCTACGCTGATCCCGGCGATGTCCGGCGCATAAGCGATGCGCAGACCGGTCAAGTCGTTGCATCGCTCGACCTCGGCCAGCGCGCTGGTCCAGGGCGGCGCCACCGAGATCGGCGAGACGCGGCTGAACCCGGCCATGGCGTCGAGCATCAGCGCTGCGTCCTCCGCATTGCGCGCAAGCGGCCCATGCACCTGGCCCGGATCCCACGGCAGCGGCATCGGATAGTTCGGCGTCAGCCCCGGCGTCGGACGAATGCCGACGATGCCGCAGAACGCGGCCGGTACGCGCACCGAGCCGCCGAAATCGGTACCTTGCGCCAGCGGCAGCATGCCGGTCGCGACCGCCACCGCCGATCCGCCGGACGAGCCGGCCGGACTGAGCGCCGGATTCCACGGGTTTCTGGTGGCGCCGAACACGGTGTTGACCGTGTTCGCGCCGGCCGCGAATTCCGGCGTGTTGGTCTTCGCCAGCACGATGGCGCCGGCGGCCTTCAGCCGGCGCACCACCTCGGCGTCCTCCGCCGGAACGTGATCGCGGTAGAGCGGCGAGCCGAACGTCGTGCGGATGCCGGCGGTGAGCGTGATGTCCTTGATCGCGATCGGCAGCCCGCCGAGCGGGCCGAGCGACTCGCCGCGCATGATGGCGGCCTCGGCCGCCTGCGCGGCGCTGCGCGCCGCATCCGCCGCCAGGGTCACGATGGCGTTGAGCTTGGGGTTCACCCGCGCGATCACCGCGAGGTGGGCGTCGAGCACTTCGACCGGGCTTGCCGCGCGCGACGTGATCAAGGTTGCCAGCTCGCGGGCGGATTTGCGCGCCAGCGTCTCGTCCACGCTCATTTGCCGGACCAGTGCACGAAGCGGCGCTCGACCAGCAGGAACAAGAGGTTGAGACCGTAGCCGAGCGCGCCGGCGGCGAAGATGGCGGCGTACATGTCGGGCATCTCGAACAGCTGCTGGGCCTCGAACACGCGCTGGCCGAGGCCGTCGGTCGAGCCGATGAACATTTCCGCCACCACCACGATGACCAGCGCGAGCGACACGCCGTTGCGCAGTCCGACGAAGGTTTGCGGCAGCGACTCCAGCAGCATCACGTCGGTGAGTACGCGAAACCGCGACGCCCCCATGACCTTGGCGGCGAGTAGGCGCGTCTTGCGCGCATTCATCACGCCATAGGCCACATTGAACAGGATCACCAGCGCGGCACCGAACGCCGCCACCGAAATCTTGGTCTTGTCGCCGACCCCGAACAGCACCAGGAACAGCGGGAACATCGCCGATGCCGGCGTCGAGCGGAAGAAGTCGATAACGAACTCGACCGAGCGGTAGAGCTTCTCCGATGCGCCGAGAAAGATGCCGAGCGGGATGGCGATGGCAGCGGCGATCAGCGTCGCCACGATCGTGCGCTCCACCGTGCGGGCGAAATCGACGCCGAGTCGGCCCCCGGTCATGCCGTTCCACAGTGCGCGGAAGGTGTCGGCCGGCGACGGCAGCAGAACCTTGTCGACCACCTCGTACCAGACCGCCAGGTACCAGATGGCGATCAGGCCGATCACGCCGATGATGGGAAGATAAGGGTCGAGGCGGAGGCGGGTCATCCCTTGCGCACCTCCCGCTGGAACACCTCGAGGCAGTGCGCCTTGACGGTTATGAAGTCGCGCTCCGACAGCGTCGCGTCACTGCGCGGGCGGGCCGCATCGTAATGCACGTAGTCGGCGACGCGGGCCGGCCGGCGCGAGAGCAGGAGGATCCGGTCGGCGAGATAGACCGCCTCCTCGAGGTCGTGCGACACCAGCACGGTCGTGGTGCCGGTCTCGATGAAGATACGCTGGAGCTGCGCGCGCATGAACAGTGTCATTTCGTAATCGAGCGCGGAGAACGGCTCGTCGAGAAACAGAATCTCCGGCTCGACCACGAGCGCGCGCATGATCGAGACCAACTGCTGCTGGCCGCCCGAGAGCTCGTAGGGATAGCGGGCGAGGTCGATCTTGACGCCGAGATGCGACACCAGCCGCTCCACCCGCGCGCGGCGCTCCGCTTTCGGCAACTTCATCAGCTTCAGCGGATACTCGATGTTGTCGATCGAGCGTAGCCACGGGAACAGCGCCTCGCGATAATTCTGGAACACGTAGCCGAACTTGATGTCGTTGAGTGGCTTGCCGTCGAACAGGATTTCGCCGGCGTCGGTCGGGATGAGCCCGGCGATCATGTTGATCAACGTGCTCTTGCCGCAGCCGTTGGGGCCGAACACCGAGACGAGCTTGCCGCGCGGGATATCGAGATCGAAGCGGTCGTAGACCAGCGCGTCGTTGAAGCGCTTGGTCAGGCCACGGATGGTGACGTGCGCGGCCGCAACAGACTCGGTGCGACTGCCTCCCCCGGCAAGGGGGAGGGTCGGGGTGGGGGTTGCGAGATCGGCTCGGCTTTGCAACGACACTCAGGACACTCAGAACGCCTGCAGATATTTAGTGACGTCCACGTTCTCCGGCAGAGTGCCCGACTTGACCGAGAAGTCGATGAACTTCTGGTAGTCCGCCTTGTCCTTGGCCGTGAGGTCCTTGGCCATGAAATAGCGGATCATCGGCACGGTATCGACCACGTCGTCGGGCGTGAACGTGTTCTTCAGGAGATGCTTGCGCGCCTCGTTCGGGTTCTCGTTGATCAGCCGGACGGCTTTTTCCCAGGCCGCGGTGAAGCGCCTGGCGACATCCGGCCGGCTCTTGATGAAGTCGGTCGTGAGCGCGCAGCCGCCGACGAAGGCGTTGGCATTGGGATCGCCGAGCACATAGTGGGCGATGACGCCGGCCTCGACCGTGGTGGCGATGCCCAGCTTGCGCATGGTCGAGGCATTGGGCTCGAGCGTGTAGCCGGCGTCGAAGGTGCCGGCCTGCATCACGTTGACGTGCTGGCCCATGTCCAGCTGATCGAGCGTGTAGTCGCCGTCCTTGAGGCCGACCGCGGCAAGCGCGGCCTTGGCCATGGTGACATTGGCCGGTCCGGGAGCGGACATGATCTTCTTGCCTTTGAGATCGGCGATCGTCTTCGCCTCGATCCCTTTGCGCACCACGAACTGCTCCATCTGGTAGGTTTTGTTCTGGCTGTTCACCGAGATGTACATGGCGACGCCCGGCTTCTTGATGTTGGCGTTCATGCCCTCGATGGTGACCAGCACGGCCGAAGCGTCGATCTGGTTGGTGATCATGGCCGCGACGTTGGGCGGGCCGCCGATCAGGCGCACCATCTCGGTCTCGATGTTCTGCTCCTTGAAGAAGCCGCGCTCGACCGCGACGAAGTAGGGCAGCGTCGAGCTGACGGGGAAAACGCCGACCTTGACCTTGTCCTGCGCCGCCGCCGGAGCGGCGAGCGTTGCAAGCGCGGCAAGCGCAGCGATGACGAACGTTCCTGCATACCTGGTCATAGTGACGTCTCCGTTGTCGAACCTGTTTTCACGCCAAGCAAGCCGCGTGCCGCTACTCCCCGGCATCGACGATCGCGATGACGGGACCGCCGCCTTGCGGCCCCTGGTGCATGGCATCGACCGACACGAACACCGCGGGGTCGCCGATCGCGGCGGCGGCGACGCCGCCGACCGCGGCCTTGGAATGGCGGTGATGGTGCACGTCGGAATCGTCGAGCATGATCTGGCGGCGTCCGCGCAGCGTGCCGCGGCGGTCGGCCTCCGACTTCATGAAGCAGTTCACCACGCGGCCCTTGAGGTCTTCCGCGCGCGGGCGGTCGGGCAGCTCGAGCCCGGCATTGCGGATCGCGTCGTAGATGCCGTCGATGTCGAGCGCGTCGCGCATGACGGCGTGGCCGATGCGGTAGCGGCCGCCGGCGCCGGCCTTGTTGCCGAGCAGCACGATCTGCGCCTGGGTGAGCTCGACGCCCGACGAGCACGACGCCACCGAGGAATAGAGATCGAGGTCTTTGCAGATCTGCTCGGCCCTCGGCATTTTCAGCTCGCCGAGCGCCACGCCGATGCCGAGCGCGGTGGTGCCGTTCGACACGCCCATGGAGTCGTGCACCTCGACGGCGACGTGCTGGCCACGCGATTCCGCGTCGCGGACGGAATCGATGGTGAGCAGCGGCGTCTTGGTCTGCACGTAGTGCACGTCTTTCGGGTCGTCGATGCCGGCGTTGCGCATGGCGTCCTTGACCGCGGCGGCCACCTTCTCGACCATCGCCGGGCGGCCGATATCCTCCGGCAGCAGCTCCGCGCTCATCGCGGTGCCGATCGCAAGCCGCGCCTTCGACGATGGACCGGTCTTGCCGTTACGCGCAAACACCGTCGCGTGCGGCGTGATGACGCCGTCGCAGCCGCCCGACCATACCATCGGGATGTGCGCGATCTCGGCCTCGCCGCGCTTGCCGAGCTTGAGCAACACGCGGCGGAACGCCTGGTCCGCGAGGATGCGGGTGAAGTCGTTGACCCCGCCATTGCCCTCGGTCTTGCCGATGACGGCGATCACCTCGTCGGCGGTGAACTGGCCCTTGGCGATGCAGGCCTCCAGGCCCGAGGCGTCCTGCACGCTCTTGAGCTCGATCTTCGCGACTTCGATCGCCATCTCGGCTGTTCTCCTTTGCTGGTTCCGCTACTCGGCGGGCGTCGGCTTCGGCTTGCTCGCCGCATCGGTGCGCTCGCGGATCGCGCGGAACACCAGGTTCAGCACGATGCCGAGCACCGCCGCGGTGGCGATCGCCGGCAACCCGTTCGGGAAGATGCCGGGGATCTTGATCGGCAGGAAGCCGCCCTCGAAGCCCATATTGCCGCCGATGCCGACGACCATGATGGTGGCGCCGACGGCCAGCGTCAGCGGGTCGAACAGGTCGACCTTGTTCTCCTGCATCAGCGCGATGCCCTGCATGCCGATGACGCCGAACAGGTAGAGCGCCAGCCCGCCGCTGACGAACACCGGGATGGTGGCGACGAAGGCCGAGAGCTTGCCGATGAAGGCGAGCAGCAGGCAGATCACGCCGGCGGCGAGCAGCGCCGGGCCGGAATAGTTGCGGGTGATCGCCATCAGCGAGTTGTTCTCGCCGTAATTGGTGCCGGCGGTGGCGCCGAACAGGCCATGCAGAAAGTCGCCGACGCCGTCGAACACCAGGTTCCAGCCGATATAGCGGTCGAGGTGGAGGCGCTCGCGGCCCTGCTCGTCCGCCAGCCGGTCGACATAGAGGCTGATCTGGTAGAGGTGCGCGGTCGATTCCGGGATGGTCGCCAGCGCCATGATCGAGATGCTGAACACCGCGGTCAGCACCAGCGGCCCGGTGAAGTCCGGCAGCGTGATGTGCGGGGGCGCGATCATCGGCGCCGCCGCGACATTGGCGAAGCTGATCTGGCCGGGCTCGATGATGAGGGTGAGGATGTAGCCGGAGGCGGCGCCGAGCAACACGGGCAGCATGCCGATGAAGCCCTTGCCCTGCAGCAGGTACGAGCAGCCGATGGTGGTGACCAGGGTGAACAGCGCGATGCCCCAATAGGCGCCGTTGCCGAAGAACGCCATGTCGAGCGCCGCCTTCGACAGGCCGATGCCGATGACGCAGGCGACCGAGCCGGTGACGATCGGCGGCAGCACCTTGTCGAGCGCGGGCTTGCCGGCGGCCTTGATGATGAAGCCGACAATGATGTTGAAGATGCCGGTGGCGATGATGCCGGCCTGCAGGGTCGCGATCACGTGGTCGGGCGCCGGCACGCCGAACTTCACGTCCACGCCCATCGCCTTGGCGATGCCGAGATAGGAGGCGATGTAGCTGAAGCTCGAGCCGTAGAACAGCGGGATGAAGGTGCCGATGGTGTTGCGCGAGAGCACTAGCGCGACGATGGTGGAGACGCCGGCGCCGAGCAGCACCGTGCTGGTGTGGAAGCCGCAGAGCAGGGCCACGAACACCGTGGCCGGGAACATGGTGACGACGTGCTGCAGTCCGAGCAGGGTCAGACGACCCGGTCCGGGCAGATCATTGGGCAGATAACCGGTAACCGCTGGCTTGCTGGTCATGGTTTGCACTCCCCTTGTTACCCCGACAATCCTCGTCCCTCACCGCGGCGGCCGGCCGAGCATCCGCTCGTAGCCCGCGCCGCGATCGATCATCGGCGGCGGCGCGCTGCGCCGCGCCATCATCTCGGCGCGAAGCGTCGCGGTCGCCGCTTGGTCGAGCGCGCAATCTTCTCCGTCGCGCGCAGACAAGTTTACGCAGTCTGCACCATTGCTATCTCTCAGCACCACGCCGTAGTCGTCGCGCGCCGCGGCGCGCGACACCCGGCCCTCGATCACGTCGCGCAGCACCAATTCGGCTTCGCGCTCGAGCGGATCGCCCCAGCCGCCGCCGCCGGTGGTCACCACCCGCACCACCTGCCCCGCCAGCACCGGCTCGCCGTCGACCAGCCCGCCGAGCTCGCGCGGTGCGCCTTCGAGATCGACGGTGACGCAGAACGGTTGCCCGGCTTTGCCGCCGTTGACCCCGTAGCAGCCGAGCCGCACCCGGTCGGCGGTCACGATGGTGCGGCAATCGACCAGCGCGCGGTAGTGCTTCTCGTAGCCCAGCCCGCCGCGCCGCTTGCCGGCGCCGGCGGAATCCGTGCGCAGCGCGAGCTTCTCGACGATCAGCGGAAAGCGCGTCTCGGTGAACTCGGCCGGCTGGTTGCGCGAGTCCGGCACGATGTGGATGGCGTCGTTGCCGTCGGCATAGCTGCGCCCGCCGGAGCCGCCGCCGAGCACTTCTCGCGACAGAAAAGGCTTGCCGTCGCGATCGTGGCCGAAGAAGCCGGTATAGCGGATGGTCTCCTGGTCGGCTGGCATGCGGCCGTCGACCGCCTGCGCCACCACGCCGGCGAGCAGCCCCAGGCAGCGCAGCAGCACGAACGAGCGGGCATTGGTGGCCGCCGGCCACTCCGGGGTGATCAGCGTGCCCTTCGGCGGGAACACCACGTCGAACACCTCGCAGACGCCTTCGTTGACGTGGATCTCCGCCGCGCGTTCCGGCGTGTCGGCGAGGTTGCGCAGGATCGGCGCGATCCACTTGACGAGGAAGGCGCCGCCGGCATAGTCCGCCGGCCAGTTGATCGGCCCGCTCGATTGCGGGTCGGTGCCGGTGAAGTCGAGCGTGATGCGGTCGCCGCGCTTGATCATCTTCAGGGCGAGCTTGTGGAGCTTCGGATCGTTGACGCCGTCGTGCTCCACATAGTCCTGCCAGTGATATTCGCCGTCGGCGATCTTCGGCAGCAGCTCGTTGCGGTAGATGTCGCGGCACTTGTCGAGGATCGCCTGGAAGCAGGCCTCGACCATGTCGCGGCCGAAGCGGGCGAACAGCCCTTCCATGCGGCGGGCGCCCATCACGCAAGCCTGCACCTCGCTGTCGAGATCGGCCGCCAGCATGTCGGGCACGCGGGTGTTGCGCTTGATAATGGTGAAGACCGCCTCGTTGCGCACGCCGGCGTCGTAGAGCTTGATCGGCGGCACCGCGAGTCCTTCCTCGAACACGGTGGTGGCGGTGCCCGGCATCGAGCCGGGCACGCGCCCGCCGATATCGTCGTGGTGGCCGAACGCCTGGATGTAGGCCACGACCTGGCCCTGATGGAACACCGGCACCGTGCTGCAGAGGTCGGGCAGGTGGCCGATGCTGCCCTCGGTGAGGTAGGTGTCGTTCATCAGGAACACGTCGCCCGGCTTCATCGTCGCGGGCGGAAAGTCGCGCACCACTGCATTCGGCATCGCCGAGTACGAGCGCCCGGTGAGCTTGCGGCAGTGGCGGTCGAACAGGCCGACGCGATAGTCGTGCGCCTCGCGGATCATCGGCGAGCGCGCAGTGCGCTCGATGGCGTATTCGATCTCGGCCTCGATCGAGTTGAGCGTGCCTTCGATGATCTGCAGCACGATCGGATCCACGGCGGTCGCTGTGCGCGCCGCCGCTGCCACGTTCTCGGTCTGCTCCCTCCCTCCTTGTGGGGGAGGGTTGGGGAGGGCGGTGGCGCGGTGACTTGCGGTCGGTGTCATCGTCATAGGCTGCGGATAATGAGGATACCATGCGGATCGACCTCGATCCGCTGGCCGGGAAACACCACCGTGGTCGAGCCGAATTCCTCCACCACCGCCGGTCCGTCGAGCCGGAAGTCCGGCGGCAGCACCGCGCGATCGTAGACCGGCGTGTCGCGGAACGCGCCATCGACATAGACGGGACGCACGGACTTGCGAGCCGGCGTTGCACCGCCGCGCGCTGCAAGCCTGGGGAGCTGCGGCCGCTCGATCAAGCCGAAGCCGGAGACACAGAGGTTCACCAGCTCGACCTTCTGCTGGCCGGCATAGTTGTAGCCGAAGGTGCGCAGGTGCGCGGCGTGGAACGCATCGATCAGCCCCGCGATAAACGTCCCATCGACATCGCCGGCCGGCGCCGCAACCCGCACCTCCATCGACTGTCCGGCATAGCGGACATCGGCTTCGCGCACGATCCGGATGCGGTCGGCCGCGATGCCGTCGCGCTCGAGCGTGGCCACCGCGTCCCGTTCCAATCCTGAATAAAGCGAGGCCACTATCGCCAGATCGATCGCGTCCTCGTGCATGACCTTGGTGACGATGTGGTCGGTGCGCCAATCCACCGCGAGCAGGCCGAAGGCGGAGAGGTTGCCCGGGTTGGGCGGCACGATGCAGGCCTTCATGCCGAGCAGTTCCATGACCGCGGGCGATTGCGCCGGCCCGGCGCCGCCAAACGAGAGCAGCGCGAAGTTGCGTGGATCGATGCCGCGCTGGATCGTCATCTGGCGGATGGCGTTGGCCTGGTTCCAGTTGGCGATCTCGATGATGCCGTGCGCGAGCGCTTCCGCGCTCATGTTGCCGGGCAGGCGCTTGGCCAGTGCTTCAAGGCCGGCCCGTGAACGGGCCGGTTGGAGCGGGATGCCGCCGCCGATCAGCGCCGGAGGGATGCGGCCGAGCACGAGATTGGCGTCGGTGATGGTGGGCTCGCTGCCGCCGTTGGGGTAGCACATCGGTCCGGGCTCGGCGCCCGCGCTCTTCGGCCCGACCTTGAGGTGGCCTTCGCGGCTGACCCACGCGATCGAGCCGCCGCCGGTGCCGATGGTCTCGATGTCGATCATCGGGATGCGCACCGGAAACGCGCCGACCGCGCCGCCATTGGTGACGTGGGGCTTGCCGCCTTCGATCAGGCAGAGATCGGTCGAGGTGCCGCCGGCATCGAGCGTGACGATGTTGGGAAAGCCCGCCATCTCGGAAATCACCGCGCTGCCGAGCGCACCGGCGGCCGGCCCCGAGAGCGCCGTGGTGATCGGCTTGCGCACCACCTCAGCGGTGCTCGCCACCCCGCCGCTCGACTGCATCACGAGGAACGGCTTGTCGCGCAAACCCGCTCCCAGCGCATCATGCACGCGATCGAGATAGCGCCGCATGTGCGGCTTGACGAAGGCATCGACCAGCGTGGTGACGGCGCGCTCATACTCGCGGTATTCGGGCAGCACCTCGCAGGAGAGCGACAGCTCGCAATCGGGAT
>Ga0126382_10000942_pt1 | contig 11665 bp, 9 predicted proteins | sample PanSoiMetPlot_30_FD_92548 | JGI IMG/M metagenome (GOLD analysis project Ga0126382, IMG submission 92548) | Tropical forest soil microbial communities from Panama - MetaG Plot_30 | ecosystem: Environmental > Terrestrial > Soil > Tropical forest > Bulk soil | place: Panama | collected 2016-02-17 | reverse complement strand
GGCGACCACCGCGGCCATCCCGGCCGCGGCCAGCCCACGGCCGCGCAGCTCGGGCCGGACCCAGACCCCCTGCACCTGGCAGGCCAGCGGGGTGACCGACCCGATCTCCGCCTTGAACACCACCTGGCCGTCCTCGATCCGGGCGAACGCGCGGCCCATCGCGATCAGCTCGTTCACCCGGGCCCGGTAGGCGCCCCCGCCATCGGGCCCGACCGGGGAGACGCCGACCTCCTCGGTGAACATCGCCACCGAGGCCGGGAGCAGGATGCCCAGCTCGTCGGTGCGGACCCGGCGCACCAGCGGGTCGGGTTCCACCTGCGGCGGCCCGGAGGTGGCCATCACCGGCTGCGCGGCCCTGATCTCACGTGGCCGGCCCCAGTACGGCCGCAGCATCTCCCAGAGGCCCAGGACGTCCGCCGCCGGCCCGACGATCGACGAGCAGCGGCGGCCCAGCAGCCGGGCCCGGGCCGCGAGGGCCGTGATCGCGGGCGGGGTGGCCGCGACCGGGACGAGGTTGGCGCCCGCGTAGCACAGTGAGGTGAGCCGCCCACCCGACTGATATCCCCAGAGCTGCCCGCCGAGCCTCGCCGGGTCAAGCCCAGCCTCGCGCACCCGGGAGCTGATGAAGACGTTGACAACCGGGTGGCGGTCGCACAATTCGATGACTTCGTCGCGATCGCGGTTATCGAGCAGGCGCAGCGACGACGACCGCCGCGTCTTGGTGCGCAGCACCCCCCCAGCGTATCGGCCCGGAGCGCCCCAGAGTCACAACCACCCGTTATCGCTCTCCCGAACCCAAGGGCCGGTGCCGGGCCGCAGCGCGCGTAGCATCGCGGCGGTCACGTATCGCGAGGCCGGCGACGGGGGGAGCCGCGGGCGTAGCGTCGCCTCCGGAACCGTTATCCCGCGCGCCTCGGGCGTGACCCCGGTCAGGTCAGCCGGCCCGCGCCAGCCCGCGGGCGCGCCGGCGCCGGCCCCCAGCCCGCCGAGGCCCGCGGTAGCCGGCCCCACCACACGCCCTCAGCCGGTGGGGGACGGCGGTGGCGTCGGCGGGCAGACGGCGTTCACCAGGCCGCGCCGCTGCGGCAGCGCTCCCGTCGCCAGGTAGCGGTTGAGATAGCCGTTGACGCAGGTGTTGGGGGGCTGCGACAGCGACTGGGCGTGGTTGCCGCCGCGCAGCACCACGACCATCCGGGCCGTGGGCAACAGGCGGTGTGCCACCTGCGCGCCCGCGTAGGGTGTCGCCGCGTCCAGGGTGTCCTGGATCATCAAGATGCCGGGCAGTCCCGCGCCGCGGATCTGCAGCGGGCGGGCCGGGCCCCGCACCGGCCAGAACGCGCAGGCGGCGTTGAACCAGGCGTTGTCCCAGGCCAGGAACGGAGCGGTCCGGTAAACCCGTCTGGTGTCGGCGTCCCATTTCGCCCAGTCACGCGGCCAGTTGACGTCGCTGCACTGCACCGCGTTATAGACCGCGAACAGGTTTTCGGGTTGCGTCCCCACCTCCCGGTACTCGCCGGCCAGCGGCCTGGCGTCGTTCCGGCTGAGGTAGGCGGCCAGCGCGCTGGCGAGGCCCGGCCACAGGTTGTTGCTGTAGCCGCCCGCCACGAAGGTGTCGTCGAACTCGTCCGGGCCGACCATCGGGCCCGACGGCCCGGGGATCGGATGGGCCTCGAGCCTGGCCCGCGCCCGGCTCCATGCCTGCTGGACCTGGGCCTCGGTGGAACCCAGATGGTAAACGGCGTCATGAGCCGCGACCCAGGAGAAGAACGCCCGGATCCTGCCCTCGAACGCGTAGTCCTGCTTGGTGTTGTCTGTGTACCAGACACCACGCGGGTCCACGACGCTATCGAGGACCATCCTGCGCAGCCGGTGCGGGAACAGGGTCGCGTACACCTGGCCCAGGTACGTGCCCCACGAGTAGCCGAAGTAGCTGATCTGCCGCTGGCCGAGGGCGGCCCGGATGGCGTCGATGTCGCGCGCAGCATCGGCCGTGGACATGAACGGCAGCAGCCACCCGTACCGGCGCTGGCAGTCGGCGGCGTAGCTCTTCGCCCGGCCGATGAGCACCTGCTCGGCACGCTGGTTCGCCGGGATGTAGTCGGGCCGCGCCCCGGCGAAGAAGCTGGCGTCGCAATGCAGGGAGGGGACGCTGGCACCGACGCCGCGCGGGTCGAAGCCGATGATGTTGTACTCGGAGGACACGCCGTGGTCCAGGCCCTGAGCGACGACCGCGGCCAGCGACCGGCCGCTGGCACCCGGGCCGCCGGGGTTGACGAGCAGGTCACCCTGCTGCTGGGCGGCCGGCGCGGTGGCCGGCACCTCCGACAGCGCCAGGGTGATCTTCCGCCCGCCCGGGTGGCGGTAGTCCAGCGGCACGCGCAGGCTCGCGCACCGCATCGGGGCGCCCTGCACCTTGCACGAATGCCAGTGCAGCGCGTCCTGCCGCCCCGCCGCGGCCGGCGGGCTGGTGGCCGGCGGTCCGGCCGGGCCCGGTGACCCGCCGGACGTGCAGGCGGCCATGGCGGTGGCACACGCAAGGGCCCCGGCGGCGAGGACAGCCGGACGCGGGACGGGCACGCGCATCATCGGCATGCCAGCCATCTTGCCCGACGGCGGCGGGTGCGTCCGCCGGGCCGCTTCATCCTGCTGTGCGCTGGCGGGCCTCCATGGCTGCCCGGTACTCGGCGATGACGATGTCGTTCAGCTCCTGGACCGAGGTGTCCTTGGCCCGCTTGTCGAAGGTGATCTCGCCGTGCTGGAGCAGGTTGACCCGGTCGGCGATCTCCAGCACCTGGCCGTAGTTGTGCGCGATCACGATGACCGATATGTCGGCCCTGCTCTTGAGGTCCCGGATCAGGTCCAGGATCAGCGCCGCCTCCTTGGCGCCCATGGCGGCGAGCGGCTCGTCGAGCAGCAGCACCTTCGCGTCGGAGTAGATCGCGCGGGCGATCGCGATCGCCTGCCGCTGGCCGCCCGACAGCCTCGCCACCTCCGCGTCGACCGACTTGAGGCCGATGCCCATGTCGTCCAGCCGCTGCCGGGCGATCTTGCGCATGGCGCGGTTGTTCAGCAGCGGCCCGGTCACGGCTTCGCGCTTGAGGAACATGTTGTGGTAGACGGTGAGCTCGTCGATCAGGGCCAGGTCCTGGTAGACGACGTCGATGCCGAGCGACCGCGCGTGGTCCACGGACTTGAGCGTCACCTCCTGGCCGTCCAGCAGTATCCGGCCGGTGTCGGGTGGCTGGAAGCCGCAGAGGATCTTCAGCAGGGTGGACTTGCCCGCACCGTTGTCCCCGAGCAGGGCGAGCACCTCACCCCTTTTAAGGTGCAGGTTGATGTCGATCAGGGCGGTCACCGCGCCGAATCGCTTGCTGACGTGCTCGACCCGGAGGACGTCATCTCCGGCCACCGGCCCGCCGCTGCTGTCTGGCAGGGCGGCGGACTGGCCCGCGCCGTCGGGTGCCGGGGTGTTCATCGCGTCCTCCCTGCCCTCCGCAGCCTGGCCAGCTGCACGTTGGCGATCATGGCAACCAGGATCGCGCCGCCGAAGATGATCGGCAGCGGGTTGGCACTGATCCCGATCAGGTTGAAGCCGTCCTGCAGGATCGACAGCATGAGCGCGCCGAGGAAGGCGCCGATGACCGTGCCGGACCCTCCGGCCAGCGCGGTGCCGCCGATGACCGCTCCCGCGATGGCGTAGAACATGGTTTGGTAACCGGCGTTGCTCGGGTCGATCGAGCTGGTCTGGAAGGTCACCATGAGCCCCACCAGCGCGCCGAAGAACCCGGTGAGCATGAAGTTCGCGTACTTGATCCTGGCCACGCTGATGCCCGCCTCGCTGGCGCCGAGGATGTTGCCGCCGACCGCGATCGTGTGCAGCCCCCATCGGGTCCGGGTGAACACCACGTGGAAGAGCGCCACCAGCAGGATCGTCCAGATGATCTCAGCCCAGGTCGAGGAGCCCAGCAGCTTGCCGACGCCGGTGGCGCTCTCCGGGATGGTCGCCGGGTACGCGTGCGAGGTGACCAGCAAGATGCCCAGCAGGATGTATCCGGTGCCGAGGGTGGTGATGAACGAGGACACGCCGAGGGCGACGGTGATGAAGCCGTTGCAGAACCCCACCGCCACGCCCATGAGCAGGCAGAGCAGGACCGCCAGCACCGCGGGCACGCTGTAGAAGTCGATCAGGTAGTGCATGAGGAACCCGGAAAAGCCGAGGACGAACCCGACCGACAGGTCCAGTTCCCCGCAGACCAGCAGGAAGACCTCACCAATGGCGATGATCGCGATGGGGGCGACGATCCAGGTGATGTTCGCGATGTTGTCCTTGGTGAGGAAGTCGGGGGAGGCGCGCCAGAAGTAGATCACCAGGAGGATGTTCACGACCAGGACCGTTGCCTCGCGCTGCTGCGCGAAGATCAGGGCCGCCCGCCTGACGGTGCCCGACAGGGCGCCCCTCGCGGGCCCGCCGGGCGCCGCACCCCCGGCCTCGGGGGCGCGCTCGACCGTTTCGCTCACGTTGCTTTCCCGCCTCTTGTCGTTGTTCCCGTCACGTGCCTGTCAGCAGCAGAATGCCTCCCGGGTGCGCCGACGGCGGGCACCGGCCCCGCGCTTCCACGGGTCCAGTGTCCCGCCGCCAGCCCAGATATCAAAGAGCGAGGCCGCACCACCAACCGGCCAGGGAAGCCACCGCTCCCTGTCAGGCGATCGGGCCGGAGCGCTTAATGAGCTTCTGCTGCGTGCTCGAGCCCTCATAGCGCGACGTGGTGTTCAGGTAGGGGCCGACGTTGGCCTTGGTGACGAAGGTGAGGCCGGTGTTCGTCTCCGGGGGGGCCACCAGGCCGCCCGACAGGTTGAACAGGTACAGGGCCAGCACCGGCAGGAAGCCCTGCAGATAGGGCTGCTGGTCGATGGTGAACTGGAGGCTGCCGCCCTGGATCGACTGCAGCGTTATGGGGGTCAGGTCGAATCCTCCCGAGGCGACCTTGCCCTGCAGGCTGTACTTCTTGATGATCTGGCCGACGGTCTGGGTCGAGCCGGCGTCCACCGCGAAGATTCCCTTCAGGCTCGACTTGTGCGCCAGCACGTAGGAGTTGATCGTGGTGTTCTCCTGCGACAGGGCGGCGCCCGACGCGACCGACGTGAAGTTGATGTTCTTGCCGGAGGCCTTGATCGCCTGCTTGGCGCCGTCGATCCGCGGCTGGATGTTGGCCGTGCCCGGGGTGGCGATGAAGCCGACCGCGTCACCGCCGTTCGGCATGCCCGCCACGATCCGCTTCCCCAGCTCCTGCCCGGAGACGAACAGGTCCTGGCCGATGTAGGCGAGCCGGTTGGTGCCCGGGTCGCCGACGTTGCCGTCTGCGTTGTAGGAGACGACGGGTATGCCGTCGTTCATGGCGTTCTTCACCGGCTGGGTGAACGCGGTCGAGCTGACCACCGCTACCGCGATCCCGTTCGCCTTTGACGAGATGGCGGAGTTGGTGGCGCTGACCATATCCGGAATGTTGGCTTTGTCCGAGCCGGTCCAGGCGGGCTTGGGAATATTCAGCAGCGCCGCGGCATCGGCCAGGCCGTACTGGGTGGGCACGAAGAACGGGTTGGTCGTGACGTGGTTGACGAAGGTGAACTTCCACGCGGGCGTGGACGGGAAGTCCCCGGCGGTCTGCTTGGCGGTGCTGCCGCTGGTGGTGGTGCTCGACGAGCAGGCAGCGAGCAGCGCCGAAGCGGCGGCGGTGGCGCTCACCAGACCGGTGCCGGTCAGCAGCTTCCGGCGGGTGGGGCCATCCTTCATGTTGAGGGTATCGATCGCCTCTTCGACCTTGGGGTCGACGTCTCTCATCTAACCTCCAGACAAGTGATCAGGAGAACATCGGTGCAATCCGTGCCAGCCGGGCCGGGCGCGACAGGGGATGTTCGCCCTTGCCTGCACGGCGTGGACCGGGTGCGGACGCCCGCGAAGGAACTGGACCCTGGGCCGCGCCGGACACCGCCAGCGAACTCTCCTGGCTCGCTGCATGGCCTGCCCTCGATTCGTCGTCGAAACTCGCGAATCGGCCCGCCGAGCGAATCGAGGGCCGCACCGCTGTAGGCGTCCCGAGGCAGCACTACCTGCCCCCATCAAAGCAGGCCGACCCGGGGTTGACCCGAAACGGCTCGCCCTTTGTGAGGCCTTAACGTAAGCCAAACAAGCTTGATCGTCAACGAACAGACCCCCTCAGATACGAACATGTGATCTGCGGCTCCAGTGCTGGTCACCAGCGTCATCGAAGGTAAGTTTGTGGCAATCTGTGGACATCCGCTGAGCAGCCCCCGCTCACGTCCCGCTGACCCAGCGCGACCATCCGCGCGGCGGCCGCCCCAGGAAGAATGGCTGCCCGCGGCGCCTCCCGGCGAAGGGTGAGGAGATGCTGGCCAAGCACCGACAGGCGCTGATCCTGCAGGAGGTGCAGGGAGCGGGCAGCGTGCGCGTGAGCGAGCTGACGCTGCGCCTTGGGGTCTCAGATATGACGATCCGCCGTGACCTGGAGGCCCTGGCCAGGGCCGGCCTCATCGACAAGGTCCACGGCGGGGCCGTCCTGCCGGGCGCGCCGAGCAGCCACGAGCCGGGTTTCGACACCAAGTCCACGCTGGAGCAGGCGGCCAAGGCGGCGATCGCGTACGCGGCGGCAGACATGGTCACGCCGGGGACCGCGATCGGCCTGTCCGCCGGGACGACGACGTTCGCGCTGGCTGAGCGGCTGATAGGGATTCCCGGCGTCACCATCGTGACCAACTCGGTGCGGGTGGTCAGCCTGCTGCGCAGCGGGCCCGCGACGGAGCAGGGCGCCAGGGATGCCTCGGTCGTTCTCACCGGCGGGACGCGTACCCCGTCCGACGCCCTGGTCGGCCCGATCGCCGACCTGACCATCCGGTCCCTCCACCTCGATCTGCTCTTCCTCGGCTGCCACGGCATCGACCCGGTGGCCGGCCTCACCACACCCAACCTCGCCGAAGCGGAGACCAACCGGGCATTCGTGCAGGCGGCGCGCAAGGTGACGGTGGTGGCCGATCACACCAAGTGGGGGACCGTCGGCCTCTGCTCGTTCGCCGACCTGTCCGAGGTGGACACGCTGATCACCGATGACGGGCTGCCGCCGGAAGCCCAAACGCTGATCGGCGACCGCGTGGGCAAGCTCGTCGTCGCGAGCGCGGCCGCCCGGATAGCACGGCCGGACGCCCACCCCGGCCCGGCCGGAGCGCCCGGCGCACTGGCCAGCGATGACGAACCGGTGAGCATGTGACCGGGCGCCACCTCCCGTGACCGGGCGCCACGTCCCGTGACCGGGCGGGACCTCCCGTGACCGGGCGCCACCTCCCGTGACCGGGCGGGACCTCCGGCGCGGCGGCGTTTGCCGGATCGCGGCCTTCAGGAGACGGTGACCGTCGGCGCACCGGGCTGGCCCGCCTGCCCGGCCGACTCGGCCAGCTTCATGGCCTCTTCGAGGAGGGTCTCCACGATCTGGGATTCGGGCACCGTCTTGATGACTTCGCCCCGGACGAAGATCTGGCCCTTGCCGTTGCCGGACGCAACCCCCAGGTCGGCCTCACGCGCCTCGCCGGGCCCGTTGACCACGCACCCCATGACCGCCACGCGCAGGGGGACGTCCAAGCCCTCAAGGCCCGCGGTGACCTGATCGGCCAGCGTATAGACGTCGACCTGGGCGCGGCCGCAGGACGGGCAGGACACGATCTCCAGGCCCCGCTCACGCAGGCCGAGCGACTCCAGGATGGCTATGCCGACCTTGACTTCCTCGACCGGTGGGGCCGACAGCGACACCCGAATGGTGTCACCGATGCCCTCGGCGAGCAGCGCGCCGAACGCGACCGCCGACTTGACGGTTCCCTGGAAGGCGGGCCCCGCCTCGGTGACGCCCAGATGCAGCGGGTAGTCGCACGCCTGCGCGAGCTGGCGGTAGGCGTTGATCATCACGACCGGGTCGTGGTGCTTGACCGAGATCTTGATGTCGGTGAACCCGTGCTCCTCGAACAGGGAGCATTCCCACAGGGCCGACTCCGCCAGTGCCTCGGCGGTGGCCCGCCCGTGCTTGGCGAGCAGGCGCTTGTCCAGCGAGCCCGCGTTGACGCCGATCCTGATCGGCACCCCCGCGCCGGACGCCGCCCGGGCGATCTCCGCGACCTTGTCGTCGAACGCCTTGATGTTCCCCGGGTTGACGCGCACCGCGGCGCAGCCGGCATCGATCGCGGCGAATACGTACTTCGGCTGGAAATGGATATCGGCGATGACGGGGATCTGCGACTTGCGCGCGATCTGCGGCAGCGCGTCGGCGTCGTCCTGGGAGGGAACGGCCACGCGCACGACCTGGCAGCCGGCGGCCGTCAGGGCGGCGATCTGCTGCAGCGTCGCGTTCACGTCGGCGGTCAGCGTCGTGGTCATCGACTGAACCGACACCGGGGCGCCGCCGCCGACGGGCACCGCGTGCTTGCCCTTGCCCACCATGATCTGACGGGACTTGCGGCGGGACGCGAGCGGCTCGTGGGCGGGCTGGGGCATGCCAAGGTCTATCGTCATGACGCCTGCTGCCTCACTGGATGATGTTGGTGCCTCACTGGATGATGTGAACAGGGTTAACAAGGTCTGCCATGATCAGGAGCAAACCGAAACCTACCAGCAGAGCAAACACACCGACGCTCACGGGTACCAGCCGCCGGAAGTCCACCGGGCCGGGATCGGGCTTCCCTCGCAGCCTAGCCAGCCAGGCACGGCAACGCTCGTAGATCACCACGGCGAGGTGCCCGCCGTCAAGCGGGAGCAGCGGGAGCAGGTTGAACAGGCCGACGAAGATGTTCAGCGACGCGATGATCAGCAGCACCACCGCGACCCGGGCCTGCCAGCCGATCGGAGCGGCGACCACCTGGCCGGTCGCGTCCGCGGCGCCGACCACACTCGTGACGCTGCCGCCCGGGGTGTCGGCGCGGTTCTTGGCGAACAGGTCCGGGATCGCCTTGGGCAGGGTTGCCACCACGCCGGCCGACCCGGCCACGATCCGGCCGAACTGGCCGCCCGCGTAGGTGATGGCGCCGATCGGCCCGGCCCGCTGGAAAACGACGACGGGCGAGATGCCCAGGTAGGACCCCTGACGGCCCTTGACTACGGCCAGGGAGGGATGCAGGGTCAGCTGCCGCCCGTCACGCTCGACGGTGACCGGCACCTTCGTGCCGGCCGGCTGACGGCGGATGACCGTGCCCATCTGGGTCCAGTTCCGTACCGGCGTCCCCCCGATAGCGATGATCTTGTCTCCGGCGCGGAGGCCGACCTTCTTGGCGGGTGAGGCCGGATTCGATGACGTGCACCCCGCGGTCAGGCTGGCCGGCACGCAGGTGTCGATGGCTCCGACGGCGGTTGAGGTGCCCGGGTTCGCCAGGCCAATCCCTGCCGCCAGCGCGAACAGCAGCACGAAGGCCAGCACGAAGTGCATGAAAGACCCGGCGGCCAGCACGATGATGCGCTGCCAGCCGGGCTGGTTGCGGAACGATCGCGGCTCGTCCGCCGGGTCGACGTCCTCCATGTCGGTCATCCCGACGATCTTCACGAAGCCACCGGCCGGGATCGCCTTGACCCCGTACTCGGTCTCGCCCTTTCGGCGTGACCAGAGCGTCTGGCCGAATCCCACGAAGAACTGGGTGACCTTCATGCCGAACTTCTTGGCGGTGACGAAGTGGCCCGCCTCGTGGAGCATGATCGAGAAAAGCAGCGCCACGACGAAGATGAGGATGCCGAGGAGGAAGCTCATCCGGCGGGATCTCCCCTCCTGTTGGCGTCCACGGCGTGGTGGACGCGGCGGTCCTGCGTGCCAATCAGTTCCCGGGCCCGGCCCCGCGCCCACCGGTCAGCGCCGAGCACATCCGCCAGCTGGACGGTATCCCCCGCGCGCCCGTCATGCTCCGAGACTACCCGGGCGACGATGTCGACGATCCCGGTGAAGGCAAGCCGGCCCGCCAGGAACGCATCGACACAGACCTCGTTGGCTGCGTTGTAGGCCGCCGGGGCCGTGCCACCGGCCGACCCCGCCTCACGGGCGATGCGAACGGCCGGGAAGGCCTGCTCGTCCAGCGGCTCGAAGGTCCAGGTGTGGGCTGTGGTCCAGTCCACCGCCGGGGCGGCGCCGGCGACGCGGTCCGGCCAGCCCAAGGCGAGCGCGATCGGGATCCGCATATCGGGCGGGCTGGCCTGCGCGATCGTCGAGCCGTCGGTGAACTCAACCATCGAATGGACCACCGACTGGCGGTGGACAACCACTTCGATCGCCTCGAAGCCGATTCCGAACAGCAGGTGGGCCTCGATCACCTCCAGGCCCTTGTTCACCAGCGTCGCCGAGTTGACGGTGATGACCGGCCCCATGGTCCAGGTGGGGTGGGCAAGCGCCTGCTCCGGCGTGACCCGCTCCAGCTCGGCGCGGCTGCGGTGCAGGAACGGCCCGCCGCTCGCGGTCAGCACGAGCCTGGCCACCTCACCGGCGGACCCGCCGCGCAGGCACTGCGCGATCGCGGAGTGCTCGGAGTCGACGGGGACGATCTGGCCCGGCCGGGCCAGCCCGGCCACCAGCGGGCCACCGGTGATCAGCGACTCCTTGTTCGCCAGCGCGAGCACCCGCCCGGCGCGCAGGGCCGCCAGGGTGGCGGCCAGGCCGCTGAACCCGGTGACCGCGTTGAGCACCACGTCGCAGGGCCAGGCGGCGGCCTCGGCCACGCCCTCCGGCCCCGCGAGCACCTTGGGGTGCGTACCGGCGCCCTGAGCGCGCAGGGCGTCGCGCACCTGGGCGGCGGCAGGCTCGCGCTCGACGGCCACCACCTCGGCCCCGAACTCGATCGCCTGGCTCGCCAGCAGGCCGGGGTTGCCGCCACCGGCCGCCAGGCCGACGACCCGGAACCTGCCGGGATTGCGCCGGATAACGTCGGCCGTCTGGGTGCCGATCGACCCGGTCGAACCCAGCAGGACGACGTCGCGTGGGCTGGTGCGCGCGGACTCCACCCCGTCATTGTGCCCCGCCGGCGCGGCCGCGTAGCCCTCGGCTCCTAGCCCGCCACGGGTGAGGGCGACCGCTCCCAGTCGGGCCGCAGCGGCATTCCGGACCTTGCGTCCGCGCCGAGCTTGACGCCGAGGATCTGGTGCAGCGCGACCACATTCCGCTCGAAACCGAGCCGCGAGCCGGCCATGTACAGCCGCCACACCCGCGCGGTGCCCTCACCGACCTCGGCGACCGCCTCGTCCCAGTGGGCGTCGAGGTTGGCGCACCATCCGGCCAGGGTCAAGGCGTAGTGCTCGCGCAGGTTCTCCTCGTGCCGGATCTCGAACCCGCCGCTGTTCATCTGCGACACCAGGTAGCCGGGGCCTTCCAGCTCCCCGTCGGGGAACACGTACCGGTTGATGAACCCCCCGCCGCGGCGGGCGGGCTCGCTGTCGTCCGGCCTGGTGATGCAGTGGTTGAGCAGCCGGCCGCCGGGCTTCAGCTTGCGGTGCAGGAACGAGAAGTAGGCGGGCAGCTGCGCCTTGCCGATGTTCTCCGTGAGGCCGATCGAGCTGACGGCGTCGAACGCGGTCTCAGGCACGTCCCGGTAGTCGAGGTGACGCACCTCGGCCAGGTCCGCCAGGCCGGCGTCCTCGATC